>Ga0179593_1260413_pt1 | contig 15316 bp, 9 predicted proteins | sample CZODoug2_1_08_16_FD_185931 | JGI IMG/M metagenome (GOLD analysis project Ga0179593, IMG submission 185931) | Vadose zone soil fungal communities from Angelo Coast Range Reserve, California, USA - CZODoug2_1_08_16fungal (PacBio error correction) | ecosystem: Environmental > Terrestrial > Soil >... | reverse complement strand
TCTTCGTTGTCGCACAGGAACGGTGCCATGCCGCACACCCGGCAGCCTTTTTGTTGGCTTGCCCTACGTTTTGATGTTGCCTGCGCCTTGTCTAACCGTGTCCCACTGGGCTGGTAGCGGCGACCCCCAATGATTCTGAGGGTGGATTCGGTTCACCCTTTCCTCAAGGCCCCCAACGTCTTCTCCGGCCGCACGGTCCCATTCTGGCCCTCACTTTTCGTGCTCACCCTTGCGTAATTTATCATTGTAAGGGCTCTCGTCTCTTTGAAGTCGCACGAACTTGCTGAGCAGTGCCTCTGTTTAAGTTCCCTCCTGCTGGCTTGCCTCCCATTTCAGTGTTTTCTTCTTTGATGCTAGGGGTGGACCGGCTCCTTTACCGCAGATTGCTAGCCGTGGAGTTTTTTCTACCGGCTGGTTTTTTGAGTAGCGTACTTTTCGCCTTGGATTTTTCTTTTGGTTCCCTTGCACTGCGTTTTGCTTCCCGTCGCGGCCATTGGTTTTGCCTCTTAGTATCTATTTTTGGTTCTTCTTGGTTCCGAATTTTAATCGGCTTCTGAACTCGCTGTTTGACTATCAATGCAAAATTTCTCCCTCCTGCGCGGTCCCAACACTTCTCCTAGCTATTCTGCAATTATTCAGCCATGAGCTTCGTCTTCTTTTCCGAAGATCATCTGCACGTTTTGCTGAGACGCCTGCCGTTTCTTTAGCCCCTGAATAGAGTGATGGTGTGTGAGCGCGATCCTCGGTCCTGCGGACTCGTTGCCCAGGTGTTGGACGCCCCAGAATTAGGCACCCAGCAACGGTTTTCCTAAAGGAGCGGCATGATCATAGACCAATCAATGCGGCTGCTTGTCACCCTCCGTCCCACCCTGTCCCCAGGTTACCATAATCCTACTCGGAATGAAGGGTATGCATCGTGGACCTGTCAGTTCCCAGGAGGGAGAGTTTTCCACGGCGCAAATTGACGGGATTTTTTTTCGTTTTCTTGATGTTTATCATCTCCCTTAATTCTATTATAGTTGAGGACCCCGTTTGGAGCGTATTTGGCGACCTGCTTCGTTTCTCATGCCCGCCGTTTCTTCTTTCTTTTGGACCCACCCTATTCATTCTCGTTGCTTTTGCTTTCTTTGGTTTTCTTCATCCCCCATTGGGATACAGTACGCGTCACCCTACCATTTTCTCCCACGTCGTCCTCTTCAGCCCTGACGGCGCTCGCCCTTGTCCCTTGACCGCCTGGGAACATTCATCCGCTCTCCCCGGGATTCCGTACTAACACTCCCGACACTTGTCTGACTCTTCTCGAACTTCCAACCCCTATTGGCGAGAAGGCACCGCCCCCCCCCCCCCCCCCCCCCCCCCCCCCCCCCCCCCCCCCCCCCCCCCCCCCCCCCCCCCCCCCCCCGGCCGACCTTTTTGGGTGCGGTTAGCGAGTCATAATACGTAACGACTTTATTTGGCTGATCCCCTTCTGCGGCATTGTTTTCCCATTGCGCCGGTCCGTTGTTGTGTCGGCACCGCTTCACAGCGGAGTTCTGATCCCCCCCCTCGGCCGATCTTTACGCTATCCCTTCCCCCCACGCCCCTGGGAGGTAGGCATTTCAACCTCTTGCCAGCACCACCGGGCCCGAAACACTGTATACACTCAACTCCCCAGCAGCAGCCCGGCGCCTTTTTTCCTTCGAATAGCTCCTCGATCGGTAGCATAAACTCTCCCGCCAGTTTCGACCCCACCCCCTAATTGATTTGCCCTGCCAACTAATCCTTACCTGTAAGAGCGCTGTTTGATTTTGTATGCCCTTTTCACCATGGACCTCTTCTGGCCCCCCCCTGACCCCAACCCCCCCCCCCCACCCCTCCACAACCACAACAACCCCACAAAAAACCCACACCAACAAAGTGGTTTTGTTTTGGGTGTTTTTGGGGGTTTGGGGGTTTGGTGTCCACCCACCCCCCCCCCAAACCACCCAAAAAAAAACCCCCAACCAAACCCCCCAACACACCGGTGTGTCCACCACAAAACACCCACCCCCCCACAACCCCCCCCCCCCACCCACGGGTTACCCCCCAACCACAACCCCACCCAAAAACAAAAAAACCCAAAACACTGAGAACCTTCTATCCGTTTCGTACTTGTCCTCGCGACCCCAAGCGATGGCCCATGCCCACTTTTGGTTGGTTTATTCATCGCCGTGATAACATCAATGCCATGCACTGACGTCTTGTTGCGGCGAACATAATAGTCCCCAATGCCGGTCCTTCCAGGCGCCAACCGTTTTTGTTGCACCGTCTCTCTTAATGCTTTTAGTCTCCACCCAACTACCGGGAGAGAGCACAGGGCGCCCCGTTATGCCGCCCGCACCATATACTTTTCCTCTCCCTCCTTTGTTTTTTTTTCGAATCTTTTCCGGTGGTACAGTTAGTGAGTGATGCCTTTTCTGGTTCGCCGGGATTGGTTTTTAATACGGTTTACCCAACCGTGAACGCCACCTGTTTGTGCCCCTTGTTGGCGCCCTAAGTGTGCTGCTCGACGACCTTTGGACCCTCTACCCTTTCCTTCCATGTTGCGGTATGAATTCTCTTCTCTGAAATTCCCCCCCCACCCTTTATCGCGTGGATTTTTTAGCTTCTTTTAATATCACGATGCTTCATATAGTTCTAGTTGACATTTGCCCCTCCCCACGATTATTGTTGGTTTTCTGCCCCCATAGACCTTGGTTTTTCGGGACCTCCCTTTTATTGCTTTTCCGCATCGTGTTTCTTTTTTGGAACCATCTTCTCAGCTTAGGTTTTTCATCTTTTTCCCTCTCGGAGTCGATCCACGCCCCCCGGTCTAGAGCGGTTTTATTTGTTCGATTCTCCCCAATGGTTGTTCTTGTTGTTCTTAACCCAAATTATTGTCTGGGCCTTGTCTTGGCCTCCTCCTTGGTTTTGTTTTCCGATAGTCAACGTAACCCCCCATAGGCCTATGGTAGTTAGAGACGATGTTGACAGCGTAGAGTTTTCGCCCCTTACTGACCGACACTTTCTCGAAACAATTTCCCGTCCCCCCTGCCAATTCTTCTCCTTACCCACCCCCCTTTCCTTTGTCTCGAGTTAACTTGATCACTAACGCCTTCCCCCTAACCTTTCTTCCATCTATGCCTTCTCGCCCCCCCCCCCGGGTTTGCTATGCCGAGATCCTTCCCCGCTCTGCCCTGACTTGTGTAGACTTTCGTTGATGATCGGATTTCTAGGCGCGGATACGTTGTGCACTCGCTCTTTTCTTCGATTGCGACGAAGAACGGTTTTACCAATCCATTTTCGTATCCCTGCTCCCACCCCCATCCAAATTCTAGACCCAGACCCCCACCCCAAATAGCTCCCCGCTAGAACTGTGCTTCCCTGCTTCTTGGCATTCGTCCGTTAGGATCTCCCTAACTTGAAACTGAAAAGTTCGCCACGTTTTTGACACGTATTTTGGTACACTGCTCGCTTATGCCACCCGCCAGTCAACCATCCCCGTCCTCGCCTGAAAATTCCCCTCATTTGAACCTGCCCGACTCTTCCAGGACAGTCGTCATTCCGAGTCATCTTTCATTGGTTTTCTTGCTCGTGTGCCGTCTTCATTATATTTCCTCCTCCCCATCCTGCACTCTTCAGCCACCTTTGCCCTTTTGGTTTCTTATTCTTCCGCCTTGCATTTTGTGCGCGACCTGCCTTTGCCACGCGGTGGGATTTGAATTTTTTTCCTTCATCTTTATCAGATCGTTGCCTGCGCCAGAAGCAAACATTGCGCAGACTCTGAGGAACCACCCCCGTCGCCCTCCCTCTCTGCCAGGGATACTTGCACTTCTTTATTTTTTTTTATGGTTGCCACGTGTCTCAGGGGAAGGGAGTACTCCTCCCATCCTTTCCCCCCTTCCCCCACCTTTCAGCGTTTTTCCCGTAGTCCCTCCCATTTCACACGGTCAGCATTGCCATAATCGATACTACGATTCCCCCATGGTCCCGAACGTCTCATCCTACGCTCCTGATGGTTTCCTAGGGTTCACCCTTAACACATCCGACCCAAGGAGCCCCGGCCCTACTCCTTTTTTCACCATCCTTCGTTTTGCCCCCCATCCATCATGAAAGACTGTTCCATTTTTCTCGCCGGGCCCCCCCCCCCAACTTCTTTGTTGTCGCGAAAACCTTTGTCCGTTGACGCACGACTCCTGCACGCCCCTCAGCCATAATTTCCATTTTATGCTCTCCGATGGCACTGTGCGCCTCTGAGAATGCCCATCCACTCCCACTAAGTTTCCCTTCCTTGATTTACCCGTAGCGCGGGAGTGCGCCAAGAGTGATCTTGTCTCATATCTTGAGTGAGCACTTGCCGTCATGAGGTCAACGCTACCTCCGCTTTTCCGAACATTAGGTTTTAGCGCATAAGAGCCCAATCATTTGACGGGAGCCCCAGCTCCCAAAACGGCTACTGACTTGTTCCTGATTCCGTAGTTTGACTGGCTCTACATACTATATTTTCATAATGATCCGTTTTGTTTGATTGTTGAGTAGCCCCCTTTTCCCCGGTCCCCCCCCTCCTCTAACCCTTCTGGTCAGTCTTTGTGCCGCTTCTCGCCTTTCCGAGTTGTGACTTCTTTTGTGCCTACCCCTTTTCCCCTGAGTTCTTCACGGTTTGCCCTTATTTTTTTTTCCCTGTAACCATGCCCTCAACTGAGGCCTCTTTTCGCGCCCGCAGACCCTTTTTTGCGCCTCGTGTTCCTTTTTAATATTCTTTTTCATATCCGTAGTTATTGCTTTTCCTGGCATTCTTTCCTTTCTTGCTCGTAGGATGTCAGAGCAGTCTATGTTTCCGTGCCGATGCTGGCGTGGCTCCGTTTTCTTCCCTACACATTTTCCCTTTTGGGCCTCCCGCGACGTTGATTTTTCTTGTTAGTTTCCCTTCTTCTTTCCTTGGAGTTCGCTTCAGGTTTAATTGGAGCAGGTCCTGTGGTGGACTTGCTACATTTTGTCTGGCTTCTCCGTTCCTGCCATTTGCTCGGTTTCTTCCCGAGATGCCTGTTTCTTTTATGCAATCGGACTAGTTCTCCCTGCTCCTACCAATTCCCTTTAATCATTTGAAACATCGTCCGTCACGCTTCTCACCCCGTATATTCCGCCATGAGTGTTGTGTTACGAATTTTAATCTGCTGCCGGTCTTCACTTCTCACGTCCTTCTGCTAGATTGAGTCTGAGCCATCCGGTGGTCATGAGCCCGCGTCCAGCCCATGGCGACTTCCAACCGAGCATTCTTCTCCCCGTACGGCTCTTTTGCAATAGTGTTGAAGCATTTTTGATAAATGATTTCCGTCTGGCTAGGTCACACCCCCCTCTGTTATACCCCTACGCCCTTCCGTTCCCACTGAAGGCCCAGTAACTTGTTGGTTTTCCTCCGTGTGCCAGATGTAGAATCATAGTTTGTGAGGTTTCACTGCTACCGACGATTGTCCTTTTTTTTTGGGTTCGTGCTGCGCTTCCCGGACTGCTATCGGCGTTCGTTCCGGATGTGGCGTTCTTTCTTTTTTGGTCTAGGCGTTCTCATTGAGTGGTTTTCGACTTCTTCTTTCGCTTCTTTCGTTTCATTCGTGCTGTGGTGTTTATTCTTTTTCGTCTTTGCATTGGTAACCCGAAGCGATGCTGTAATTTTAACCGTTCTCTTTGTATTCCCTTCCCGTCTCGCGCTCATTCCTCCGCTTCCGGAATCCCGCCTTGTCTTCGGATACCGTCAAACACTCACACTTGAATAGCGCCTTGTTTTTTCCCCCTCCTCCCTCTTCAACACCACACCCGTCTTCTCGAAGAGTTGTCTCTCTTTCCAATTTTATTGGTTCCGGTTTAGCCTGCCGTCATCGTTATCGTTTCTTCTAATCCGCCCTTTTTCTTTGCCATCTCTCCCTAATGTCTTTTTCCCGGCATTGTTTATTGTTAGACGACGGTTAGTGTTCCCATATATTTCAACATTTTAGCCTACGTGACCCTCCACCTAGTCCTCTATGTTATGTTCCCGACATACCCGGCGGCATTCCTTCCCACTCTCTCCGTGAGCAAGCCCCACCAATGGAAGCTACGCTCCCGTCCTTTCCTTTCGCAGCAGACGGTTTCGAACTCTTGCGAGCGTCCCCCCCTAACGATGGAAACCTAACACTGCTTGTTTCCCCGCTTACACCCACTTTTTGCCGTGGCTGCAGCACAAGCCACGTCTCTCAGGTTCCCGTCCCACCAGTTCGAGCCTGGGCTTACGAGCCCCCCTGCCTAGTACCTGGTCCTAGTGGAAGACTAAACTCCGTGCGTAGCTTCGCCCATCCACTCGATCTTCGTGGGGATTTCCCAGCCCCTCCTAAGAAGCATCCATGAATTCGAGTCTAGTGGTTCTTTGACAAATTGCCCCACCACCCCCCATAGTCTGTCTTTCCGCCCATCCAAGGGTCTGTTGAACGTAGTACGTATATTCGTTACCCCCCCTTCCCTCCTACAGCATTTTCCCCTGCAACTCCCCTCATCTATCTTTTTCCCCATATACGTTTGTGTTGATGCTTTCGCACGGTATTCGGGAGGCTTTGATTTCCCGCCGCACTTCTCTGGGGTGGTATTTTTCCTCTTTCTTTTCCGCCTCTTTAAAACTTTCTGAACCGCCTTGTCACCTTGGTGTTCCCTTTCCTGTCAGTCCCCTTTTAATTTTTATAGGATATGTTATGACGCCCCGGAAGCTAGACTCTAATGGGACCTTTTTTGACTTTCTCTTTCACTTCCCCATTCTCGTGGCCTGAAGGATTGACGCACCTGCGGATATCAGAGTTCAATCGTTTCAATAACACAAGTTGATCGTTGCTTACTCAAGAGATATTGGTTACGGTACTTATAATATTTTTTTTCGTTCATGCACGGGGGTGGTCTCTGGAACCCGCTGCCTCCTGTGGTTTCCTCTATTTTCTTTCTTTGCGTATTCGTCCCAAGCTTTTTCCTCCCGGATGCTTCTTGTCTCGATCTGTTCCCTTGTGTGTTTCTGCTCTTGTTTTTGCACTTTAGGAATGCCCTTTTCCGTTCGTCCCTCTCACCCGTAACATCGGCCTATTTCATACTTCTTTTCCAATTGTGTAACTTTCACCGCATTTACTGAGTAACCATGCCTCACTGCACATGTATCCGCTGTCCCCCTCCATTTCCCCCCGCTGAGAAGATATCCCCGTATGTGACCTCTCCTAACTCTCCAAGAACATTTCCGCCAGCGATTCACATTGCGTTAGTTTAAATCTAGGTGTGGCCTTTCCCTCGGCGACGAGTCCTCGCCCATTCCCCTTTGACTATTGTGTCCCGAGTTTCGTCTGTGATTTCTTTGGTTGAGTTACGGACCAGTTCCGTGATCCCCATTTCGAGTCTGCCTTCATGCTTTTCAACTGTTTACCAGCATGTTTCAGCAAGTTCCTGTATTCAATGTCTGCCAAAACCTAACACCGAGTTTCAGAAAGACACCTCCATAAGCTTCGAGCCCCCGCCGAATCGAATTTAGTAGTCTTGCCCTTATTCCGTCCCCGAGTAGTTTAGGAAACGCCAAGCTCCCTTCCTTCGCCCCCCCCATATCCCCCGTCGTTAAGTCTGTTCGTCCAAACTCCAGACAACCATTCCTTTCCTTTCCCGGCAAAACTCGATACTTACCCACAGCGTCCACGAGGCCAGCAGTTCTGCGCTTTCCTTTTTTTATCAAAATTTACGGTGGTTTGCTGTTATGGACAATCAGACGTACAAGTATTCTTGCCCATGCTCATTCTTCCTTCTTTCCCCAGGACATCAATTGCTTGTTTCCCATTTTTCTTTGGAACTATTTCACACATTTTTGAGTCTTGCAGGCACCCTCTCGTGGGAAGCAGGGTGCTCCCCTGCTCTTCCCCGACCTGCGTCCGAGCCGGCCCCTATCCATGATGTTTTCGAGGACACCGTTCAGAAGAAGATAATGTAGAATAATTTCAAATCGCCTTATTTCCGGAGAGAGTGCCCTCCTTCGGTATTCAATTCTTCTAGTGTCCCTCCTTTGCCCGAGTAAGTTTTTCAACCTTCTCCGTATCTCCGATACTTGCCCTTCAAACCCCCTGTCTCACCTGGCATCTGGCGTCACTCGCCGCCGGTTCTCCAGCACCGACGTCCTGACCCAAGGCGCCTTTTCTTCCTTTCTCTTTTCGCCCCCTCCCCCTCAGTTCCCCTCATTCCCACCCCTCCTTGACCTGGCTTTTCCTTCCCCCCGTCCCCCTGCTTTCTCGCCCTCCCGAATGGCGCATGCAATCCATGGCCCCCACCTTTTAATTTGTTGTAGAGACTGACACACTGAATGCTCATCACTCCCCCTCCCCTCCCAGCTGATTCACGTCCCCTACATAATTGTTCGTTTTTACCTTGTTTTTCGCATTCCGGATCTAATGCCCATCCCAATCAGGTTCTTGATCTCCAAGATATTCAGCTCCATAGGGATTTCTTTTCTTTGCTAATTGCGGCAGAGAAATCCGTCGCCCACTTGTACCCGTTCCCCCCTAATCAATGCATTTTCGTGCGACCACCCTTACGAAATTAGGTTATTCCGCATCTTCCACAATCTCCTTCTAGCAAGACTACCCGTGCTAAGAGTTTCCCCCTGCCACTTGTTTCGACTCACCGCTCCATATTATCAAATATCGTTGTTTTTTTGTGACTTGTTTCTAGGTTTGCAGTAGACCCTTTCCCACGGTGCCTGCGTCCACTCTGCCTTTTTTGTGCTGCTTTGTCGCCTTCATTTTGATTTACTCTTTTCCTACCAACTCCCCCATGAGGGCTGGTAGAGGTTATGCAGATTAATGGGTCGTTCCCCAAAGTGCTTTTCCCCGGGAGCGGCTTTTTCTCGCCCCTCCTTTCCTGTGCGCCTCACGGCGTTCTAAGATATAATTGATTCAGCTTCATTATCGTGTGACTGTTCATCTCACTTCTCCCTGCCTCTTCGAACCTTTCTTATATCCATTTCCCTTTGGCTTGGAGTGATCCCCTGAGTGTGTTTCTTTCGTTTATCCCTTTATTCTTCCCATTGCGCATTGTTTTTTCCTGTCCGCATCGTGCATGTTTTATGTCTTGAGATGGGGACTTCTGCATTTTGCCGGTAGAGGCCCGGTCCCCCCTTTTCGCCTGCGTTGTCGGTTTTTTATCCTTTCATCGCGAGTAGATGTCGTATTTGCGTTCTTTCCACTTTTCCACGTTTTCCCCTATTTCCCCTGCGTCTTTCACTGGGCCGGATAGAACGCTCCTCACCTAACCTTTCACAATCCCTTGTGCAACAGCGCCCACGCCCCTTCTCTTTTTTCCCTTTTTTCTTGCCATGTTCTTCGTTTCGAAGTTCTCATTCCTTCTCCCGTTGTCGGTGACCGTCTTTTTCCCGGTCGTGCTTCTATCTCTCCTCGCCCCTGCTCCATTCCGCCGCTGTTACCGTTTCCCCCATTTTGTTGCAGGAGGCCATCCGACTACGTGCCCCAGATCCAAATGTTCTTTTCTTTTAACTGGACGAATTCTCGCCAATATGGTAGGCCTTTTCCCCGGCGTTTTTTTTTTTTTTCTCATTCCCACCACTGACTTTCTACCCCGCTGTTTTCACTACCGTCACTGCTTTTTACGGTGCCAGTTCAGATCAGAATCTTGCGTTTTCCCCCGGCTACTGACTTTGTCAGGTTTTTTGCTTTAAGTTTTTGCGACCCTTCCCTTTCCCCCCTGGTCTATCGTAGCTGTTCAAGCGATTTGTGCGTGTCTTTTTCGGGGCTCTACTCGGCGGACTTTTTCTTTCCTTTTACACGTTCCGACTCCTCGCGATTAGTCCCGACTTGCTGGAGGTGGTCTTTTCCATCTGTGGGACGTTTCATTTTCCTCCTTGAAATCTCTTCCTCCTTCAACAATCTTTACCCCCCCGCTATGACTTCTTCCTTTCCTGGGTTTCAGAGAGGCAACGGCCTTAGCTTCCGGAACCTTTCTCCAATCCCCTCCGTACGGACAGTTAACCCTAACGATACGGGCTTGCTTCTTTCCTCTTTCACGACAAACCCAGAAAGGGCTCTGGCGTACAGGTGAATCTTCTTTCCCCCCCTTTTCTTGGGTTTTTCCTGGAGCCGGTAATCATATTCCCTATCTAGAGGGGAAGCGATCACTTTTCATTTGAGTGTCCCCTTGGTTCGCATCCCTTTAGCGCCCTTTTTCGCTGTGTTTCAGTTGGCGTTCCCCTCCTTCCCATCGGGCCTTTCTCCTTTTCCTAACCTCAAAGAGCGATAGTCTTCTAGAGTTCAACAAGGGTCCGGTGAGTGTATTTCCTCAAACTATTTCCCCCATCCCCCTCTCCCTACCCCCTCACACTCTTAGACCAGCATCTACGGTACTTTCTGGGCGGAATCTCCTCCTTTGATCGAGCGCAAAAACCTACATGAGAAGCAGTTTTCCGACCCCGCAACCCCCCCCCCCGTAAGTTCTGCCCCCCCGCCATCGGAGTGCACTTTCCACCAACCAAGTTTCTTTTCCGTCTGGGAGCGCTATGCATCAACTTCTCCTTCGAGTTTTGAAGAACCTGATATTTCCCCGTTCGTAGTCCTTTCGCCCTGCTATTTCCACTGCATTTTTGTTTCCGAGAAGTTTTACACCCCTTCAGCATGCTTGAGTCTCGCTTTTTTTGATGGAGACTATCCGACCGCACTGTCCCATTTTCCTTTCAAACGGCCCCGGTTGCCCCATGGCTTTTTAGTAAGAGGCGTCTAGAGAACAACTCCTTAGCGTTCAGAGGGAAGCAGCATTCCCACGGTCCTTCACGATCTCTATTGTCTCCTCGTTTGGGTTTTTATATATAATTTTTTGTGCGTCCCTTTGCGAGCTTCTTCTCGTGAGATACGTGGTTATTTGATAAGACTATTAACGTCGCCGCCATTTTTTGCAACCTTTTTGCGCCACTTCTGGCTTCGCCCTTTTCTCGTTACCTGTCCCCCCACGGTGCAAGCAGGCTGGTTGCTGTGATCTTCTCTCCAACATTCATTTCATCTTTTTTTCCCTGTATAGCGATGCCTACCTCCCCGCGGTGACTATTCCGGTTTTTCCCCAATGTGACCGAAAAGTCTTTCTTCATCGAGCCTAGATATTTTGTTTCGGTTCCCGGCTAGATGGATTGCCTTATGCCCCTCGGGTTTTTTTTTTTCGCGGGAAAACTGCGTCTTCGCCACTCTATCGCCGACTCTCGCTTCTTAGCACACCCCTCCCAGTTTCTGCTCGCTTTTTGCTTTGTCCTTTTCTATCCCCATGGTGTTATTGCTTTGGGTATGTGAGAGTTTGTCCTTTAAGAAGCCCATTCAAATACCTTCTATTCCCGTTCGCTCCGTAGCACCTGGCTATATTTTTCTGTCTTCCCGTATATCCTCCGTTTCGGTCGCGCCCAACCGGACTTTAAGATGGAGCACCACCAAATTCACCATAAAAGGCGGATTATCGCTCCCCTCCCCCTGTTCTATTCTATGAGTACACGTCGATGACCACCCTCCTTTACTACGCACCCCAGAGTAACTTGCGGACTCTTCCTTCCCTCTTTCCCTCCCCCCTCTTTTTTGTTGCGTGTTTATTAGAGTACATACCCTATGCAGTGATGTTCTTTTTTTTGTTTAGTTCGTGATATCGTGTTATTGTGTTTTTGTTTCCGGGGACCTTTTTCCCCCGTTTGTAGCGAGATCTCCCGCAGTAAGGGGCTCTCCTGAGCGAAAGTTGAACACCTTTAATTCCTCAATTGTAGTCTGTCCCTTTTCCACCAAATTTGACGACACAGTAGACCACTCCTCCCATGCCACGAATGCCTCTCCCCTAAATTCCTCATCTTGAGTCGACGACTCCCTGGCCCCTTGATCCTTTCCTGAGTATTCCCCCCCCACTTCAACCAGACAGCGCACGTAAAGAGCTACTATAGTCCCGTCCGTACGTTTCCCTTCCATTCAGCCAAACGCCAGCCTTCCCACACATAAAGTCTGTTCTCATTTATCAACGAGCCAGAGTCTCAGGCCACTGACAGCTCATCTTTTCTTTGTGACTCCGTCCTCCGATGCAGTTCGTGGTTAGCCCCCTTCAATTGGATCCCAATCGAAAATCCTAGACCACCATATAATGCTCGCCTTTTCCCGCACGCATTTTCGTTGTTCGGAACTTTTATTCGGGGTTTCTTCCTTGTGAAAACTTTTGTTTTTTTTTTGACATTTTTTCAGGCCCCTCTGCGGTCTGAGGGGTCTAACTCTCCCCCAGTCTCTCCTCTGGAAGGTTGAGCCTAAAACCCCCGCCAGATAATTGTACGTCCCCTCCGAAGCCTCATTTACGTAGTCATTTGCCCAACTAGCAGTTTTCTTATCTGAGTCCCCCTTTTTGATTTTGCACGCAGGAGGTGATTCCCCCCCTGCTTATTCATTGTTGCCCGAGTTCTCTTGCCCTTTCTTGACAAGGAAGATCCGTTCTAGATACTCCCGCGAAACCCTTCTGTCAAACTTGCCTCCGTCGTGACTCGGGAAAGGACCACAGAACAAACCACAGGCGCCAAGGCGAATTCGGCTACCTTCACCCACCCCAACCGTCAGAGCGCCCCACCCATTGAATGAGTTCTTTTTTTCGCTTACGGGGCCACCCCCATTCAAAGTGCTTGTAGACCCATGAATGACTGGCGAACTCAAAGAAAGCGAGTTCCCCCTTCCTCCCAAGTTCCTGTTCTCCGGTTCTTCTGGCAAGGATCCGGAGAGCTTCCAATTCCCCCGCTGCCACCTACGTTATCCTCTTATTTAGACCCCGGCTTCTGGGAGTGCTCCCCCTCTTTAGACGTTTTTAAATTGCTCCGTGGAGCCTTTTGACCAGTTGACCGAATCCTTCAGTTTCACCCCCCTACCCCCAGCCTCCAGTCTTATTAGGTTGAAGTCGCAACTCAACGAACCCAATCATCAGTCTTTTAGTCATCCCCCCCCAACCCCCTTCTGCAGAAGATGTTCGCGTTTCACCGTGCAGTGTGGACGCCCCTCATCTCTCCTTCCTCTTACGGTTGTGTAGAGATGTCCTCTTTTTTCTCCGTACATGTCATGAAGAGAGCCACTCTTCTGCAGTCCCTTTTTCTGTTCTGATTTTCCTCTTGTCTTTGATGTTGCGCTCCTTTGAGCTACAACCTAGTCTTACCGGCTTTATGTAGACGGTGCCCTGGAATATTCTCTTTTTACAGTTAAAAAAGTGATCAACGGAGCACAATGGATTTCTATCTCCCTTCTCAATTCTGGCGCTTTCTGATTGGTTTTTTTTTTTTTTTCGTTTCGGCTCTAATCTTTTTTCCTTAGAGTTAGGGTGAAGGGGGGCTCTTGGGAATGTGACTTTATATTCCTCCTTGCCCGTAGGAGTAAAGTAATGATAAGTTGACTCTCGGGCTGGACTTTGATCTGGCGGCGTGAGGTTTGGCCTCATCAGTGTTTTTAAACAATGCCTTTTTGTTTCCCGATCGGATCGCCTCATCTTTCTGATGCGTTTTTATCTGTCCCTTTTTTTGGGGGGTGACTAGTGACCGTGAGCGGTCAGTTTGTTTGGTAGGTGGGATCCTTTGCCTAAAGTACGCTGCGGTCTTGCTTTGGGCGTTTGGCCCTTTTTTGCTCCCTTCTTCACGAGCATGAAAGGCCTTCCTTTTCCGCATGTTCAATTTACTTTCCCTCCCCGATGACTCCTCGCCCGCCCCCCATTTAGAATCACGGCGTGCACACTAGACGACGCATCTACGGCTATTATTCTTACTCCCATGCTCTCTCTTCGTCGTTTTCAGTCAGATTTTCATCCGTGCTCTTCGGTTTTTTTCTTTTTCTTTTTCCGAGTTTTATGCTGAGGGAGAGAACCTGCCCTCCCCATCCCCTTGCCCTGTTGACTGATGCCCGGTGGTTTCGGAACTCGGCCCCCCTTCCGACAGACAGTGCCTCCCCCACTCCCTTGTTATTGAAAGGAGGGCCGCCATGAGCCCCCTTTTTTAGCCCATACTTTTGGCTGATTTCCTGCGAGAAGTCCCAACCCCTTTTCCCGGTTTCTACCTCCGCCATGTCGGCCTTGTAACTGCCTCTTTGTAAGATCCTTTTCCTATAGAGGCGCCCTTTTTCCCGCCGAACATTCTTGAATTTTCTTTGGATTCTGGCGTTTCGACGCGATATATGTTCCTCATAGTTCTCTACTTCCAGTTTTTTTTGGAGTTTATTTTTCTTTGCTATACTAGCTCTGTATTTTCCCTATCCTGTTTTTCTCCTCCCCCCTCTCGATTCTCCTTCGCTATTCTCTTGATGCGTGGTATTTATTCTATGTGGCATTGGGAAGCCTTTGTATCCCCCTAACGGGTCGTGCCCTTCTTCCCACACCGTCGCTCTTTGACTCTTCCGTCTCTTCGAGATTTTTTCTGCCCCCTTAATGCCTCCTGTCGGCCACTATCTCCAGGATTCTTAACTCCCGACTCCCCCACCTAACTCTTCCCAAGGCATCGTCTCTCCTTTTTTTTCTCTTTTACACGGGCAACCCCGTGAGATTTGCCTATTCTTTTTTGTCCATGTCATTTGGTGCTGCTTTTAGTTTAGCGGTCATCATTTTACTTCACTCATCCCCGCGCCCCTTTTTTTTCCCACTCTCTCCTTTTTTCCAGTGCGCATTGTTAGCTTCTTTCGTACGTCATTTTAGCTGTGGATGGCGACATTCCTTCCCCCCTTGCTGTCCTGCACCTACCCCCCCTATAGGCCGATAAGTTACGGTTCTCTGCCTTGCTTTTCTTCCTTCATTTCCAAATCTTGACCCCTCCCCCCCTCTCCCCAACCCCACTTGATATACACGTATGAGGAACAGGAATCTCCTTCGACCCTGACTGGATGTCTAATTATCTCGTATCCTCTAGTCCACAATAGTTTGCCACTCCACTGAGCACTCCCAGTTCCCTCTCCCCCCCCCTGCCTGCATTTTTCAAGGCCCCCTCTCGCGCCGGTCACTAAAAAGGCTAGCTTTGGTTGACTTTCACCCCTCATCTTTCTTTCCTTCCCCCGAGTTTCCTCTATCTCTCCTCCTTCTTCGTTCTCTCCTTTTTTTTCTCCCCTCGATTACCTTTCTGTTGAACTTGACCAAGTAGTACAGAGAAATCCCTCAATTCTGAGTCAGCTTCCCGGTGGCTGCTATACTCCTATCCTGCCTGCATGGAGCCATTACCGGGCCCCGAACATGTCTCTACGGTTTTAAGATGAGTTAAGACCAATACCCTTTAGCGTGACATGGCTGCTGCCCCTTTGTACGGACCTGC
>Ga0179593_1386771_pt1 | contig 15317 bp, 26 predicted proteins | sample CZODoug2_1_08_16_FD_185931 | JGI IMG/M metagenome (GOLD analysis project Ga0179593, IMG submission 185931) | Vadose zone soil fungal communities from Angelo Coast Range Reserve, California, USA - CZODoug2_1_08_16fungal (PacBio error correction) | ecosystem: Environmental > Terrestrial > Soil >... | reverse complement strand
TTTTATTTCCCTCTTGGTCCATTGGGTTGATAGAGTTGCTTTCCTTTCCTCGTATTTTCTTGAAATCTCCCGTCTTTTCCTCCATTTCGTTTTTTTTTTTTTAGACTTTTTTTTTTCTTCGGTGAGATTGCCTCCTCTTTTTCCGGCCATTTGGCGCCCATGCCCTGCTTTTTCTCCCTCACCCCCCCCAGCCTAACCCACGAAGAAAACACAATGCGGTTTTCCTCGCGTCCTCCTTCCCCCGTTTCTCCCGACTTCCATTTTGTTTCTCGACCCCTTCCTTTTAACCACTTTCAGGGACGCCCGTTTTTTTTTTTGCCAGTTAGTGCAACCCCCCACCTCTCCCGTTCCCCACAAGTAGAACGAAACAACTGCCCAGTCTCCCCCTTTTTTGCTCCCCCGATGTTGATTTCGATTTGCGGTTTTCCCTGGAAGCCACCTTTCCTTCCCCGGGCACCTCTGCGAAGGCAGGGTTCATGTTTGCCCCGCACCCCAGTTTTAAAAATTACCCCCCTTCTTCCCTTGGCATGCCCCCCCCCCACCAACAACATATCTTTTTTAAGTCTTTAGTTTAGTCTCCCCTTTGCCCCCCCTCTTGTTAGAGTCTGTCTCCCCGTTCCCCGGAGTTTGATTTGGAGTCCCTTAGACCCTTGACTTTGACCCTTCTGAATGGTATTTTGCCCGGGGTGAGATTTGCCCCACACATTTTCGTTCCCTTTCTTACCCCCCCAATTACTCCTCTCCAGACCCCCCAACAAAGTGACAGCGATATTTCAGACGCCCACGCACCCTCCTTTATGGTGCGATAGCCCACTTTTCAGCCGTTCAAATTGTGACTACACCTAGACGCTGGTGGTTCACGCTTTTTTAACTATTGCTTTTGAAAACAATTGTGTTTGGTCTTTCTCAGCCCGCTTGGTTGTCCCTCCACCATCGGCTCCCCCTAATTTTTTATTCTCTGCCTTGAACTTTTTTTGTCCAAATTGCGTGAGGCGTTTTTGCTCCGGGCGTCCCTTTCCGTTGTATCCTTTTCCTTTAATGTTGCAGATTTGAGCGTTCGGGCCCTTTGCGTATTCTGATCGTTGGCTGCTGGTCCCGGCTTTCCCTTGGCTGTACTTTTCACAACTTAATGACAAGATATGTCATGTCGTGCGACTTACACTACTGTTACCCCTCTTGCCCCCTGTGCCACGTTTTTCTCCTTGTTTCCTCGACGGACGCTGACCGACATGTCCCCGTTTCTTCCTTCCTGATGATGAGTTTAAGCCGTCACATCTCTTCTTCCTGTTTTGTGTCCCCCCCCTTAAATGATCACTCCTGCTACCTTACTCTCCGATTTAGCTTTGCTTTCACAATCATTTTTCCGACATTTAGACTTCCAAACAGTTCCATGGAGTTGTGTTTTTGCTGCCCCCCCAATCCCTTGTCTCTGCCCCCCCCCTGCTTGCCACCATGTTGACCCTCCTCTTTCGCATTTTTATTTTGCGAGAGCGTTTTGGACCAAGAATGAATGTCCTTTCCCTCCCCCAACTGCAACACAACGTTCTTTGTTTCCGTCCACGTGCCTCGGGTCTTTTCCTGATTGTGGGCGCTGACCCACTGATTTCCCGGTTAAGGCGACATGGGTCCATTTTTCCCTTTTACTTCACCTTTGAGTGCCCATTTGGGTTTGCGGATTTTTCAAAGTTGGCCGCCCTCTTCACAGTTCCGGGTTGAGTATGGCGCAAGCCTTGGCATTTAAGAAGCAGGACACTTTTGTACAAACCTCCCTTTTTTGACCCCTGGTGACCATGCCTCTCCTTATTTTTTTTCCCCCGCTGGTTGACCCCCGTTTTGGGGACGAACCCCCCCGTGTAGGTCACGCCCCCCCTCTTTATTCTCATCCCCCAGTGTCTCCCTGTCCTTCTTTTCCCCCCCAAAAGACAGGGAATTTGTAATGCCAGTTTCGTCCAATATTGTTCTCCCCTAGTGCCTGCTTGCCGCATCGAATCTCACCCAGGTAATCTTTTTGTGTCGTCCCCTGATTATTCTTTACCTGATGAGACTTTCTCCCTCCCCCCCCTGACCACCCGTTTAATTTTAACCTCGTACCCGATTGGTTTCCTGCGGTAATCATCTCTTTCTTCACTTTGGATGATCACCCCGCTTTCTGGCCATCCGACACAGCCACTTGGTTTCTTTCTGACCACCTCGTGATTGCTTGGAATTCGGCACAGGTTGGGGGGAGAGCCCCGACGCCCCCCCCCCTGGCCCCGTCCTGCAACTACGGAGGAACTGTAGATCCCAACAAGTCCCTAAACAACACTTTTGCAGTTTGCCAGCTTAGTGCTTTTTATTTGAACACCGACCAGCTTTTTAGTTTTTTTTTTTGCACGTTGTTCTGTTCAAGAAGAACTGTTTTTTTCTTTTCACCTACTTCCAATTTGTTGCGCCCTGTGCTTTCCTGCCAACGTAAATAGTCTCCTGTCCCGGACTCACCACTCTCCTGACCCCCTTTTCGTCGGAGGCCTTTTGGCCCAGTTTTTCACGGTTTTGCAGGCGAACGTTAATCAACTCTTATTTTTCCTGCGTTCACCACACCCCAAAGTTAGGACCACCTCCCCCCGATGATTTCCCCCCCCTGTTCAGTTGGAGTTTTCCTTGTGAAATCAGGTTTTGAACTAAGCCACTTACCTTTCCTTTTTCTTTCGTGCTTTTTTTTTTTTTTTTTTTTTTTTGTTTTAGGTTCTCTTTGAGAACATTCCCTTTGAGTATGTCTGAGCCCCAATAGGGTCTAGTCTCCAGGTTTGTCTGAATGAACACATGAAACGAGTGTACACTTCTCCGGCCTCCTTGCGGTCTTCCCCCCTGTCCTGATTTACTTTTTCTCTTTTTTGCCGCCCTTCCTAAGTACCACAATTCCCCCCCTGTGCCGTCGCTTCTTTTTCCCCCCCCTTTTCTGGATGGAACTCGACTTTAAACGTTTCTTTTCCGGCTATGGCAGTCGATGGTTTTTTTTTTTTTTTCTTATTGGAACCATTTTTCCAGGGGCCTTTTTTTACCATCCAGCCCCCTCCTCACCGTCCGCGGAAACCACCCCTCCCTTCTAGCCTTTTCCGTCCTTTGACTTCCACCTGATTTGCGTTTGATTGGTTGGTTGCTGTTTGATTCGTCCATTGCCTTCGCCCTGGGCCCCACCATTCCTTGACTTGAAGCTTGCCCACTTGCACTTTTTCCCACCCCCGTTTTCCTTTTTTTCAGTGCGCCCAGCGCCAAATTTTGATTTGCGGTCCACTCCCCTTGGGCCGATCTATATCCCCCCCAGGACAAACGTCACCTTTCCGTAGGAGGGGACCCATTCTTTCTTTCTGACGTCTTTTTTTTCTGTGGCCTCCCTCGCTTGTCCCATTTTCTGCTCCGTTTTTGTTTTCTAGTAGCTTTGTCCTTCGTTTAGGGATCCCAGACATGAGTTTCACCGATAACCCTGCTTCGATCGGACCTTTTCCGACTTTCCCTTTTTTCTTGGTGCTATTTTTTTAAGTTTCGGCGCCGTAACCTGCATTTTTTTTCTTCTTACTTGGTTGTTCCCTGGTGGGGAAGTGCATTTGGATGGCGTTATTCCCAAATTTGGTGACCCCCACGAGCTACTTTCATCGATAGTCCCCCCCCCCCCTATTTTTTTCCTCAAAAACCAAAGCTTCGGATTGTTTTACTACCACTGGCATCCTTTTGGCATTGTTTTTTGCTAATTTTTTTTGTGGCGGTGTGGACCCCAGGTTCATGAACCCCCTTTTTTCCAAAGCGTGGGGGAGGGGGGGTTGGTTTGTGTGGGGGTTTTTTCTCCCACAACCCACCTCCAATCGTCACTTGACCCCGCTGATAAAAATGGCCTCAGCGGAGGGGCACCATTCCCTCTATTTGCTAGTTGGGCTTCATTTTTACTTCCATTTCCTGCCTTCCGATACTATTCCAAGATGTGCTTGTTAGTGCAGCCGTTTTTTTTCTTGTCTTCCCGTCCGTTTTTTTTTTCCCACAGCTATGTCTCCCCACCGTCCTAAACCCTCTCAGACAGGTTTTTCTTCCGGTTCGAGCATTCTGTGGCGTTAGTTGGACCCCCCAGTTCCTCATTAGTACCAACCTTTTTGCATCTCGGGGCCCTTTCCTGACCTCTTTATTCCGTGACCAATTCCCTCTTTTTCCCTTCCGTCAGGTTCAGTTTTGGGTTCGAGCCCCGTCATTTGCCCGCGTCCAGGTGTCGTTGAGGTCGTTTCCTCGTATTCTTTTTCCTTTGCCCGTTCCTCAGAGATTCTCGTTTTATTTTTTGTCCTGATCAAATTTTCCGTTTTCCCCCCCGCCTGGAGCCTCTGTAGGTCCAGGGTTTCGGAGACTGTCGTAAGTGTGTTCCCCGCCACTGGCTTTCCTTCTGTTGACCCCGTAATGTTTTCTTGTCCCCCGGTTGTTTACGCGCCCCACGGGCAGATTCCTTGGAAGCTGTTATCAGGAAAACCGTCTCATCGTATGTGCCGGCATGCGGGTAAGCCCCCCCCTTCAGAGAAGCATAGTTTGTTGAGTCCTATCTGTTTCCTTCAGGGCTTGAAATTTTGGGCTGCCCGGGGTGGGAGTTCGTTGTTTTCTCGCGATCGCCTTCTTCGGCGCACCCCCCACGATGGCCGTGTTTTTTAGCCCCCCGAGCGTTTCAGCTTGGCCCCACTCAGGGCGACCCCCCTTTTTCGCAAACTCCCCCCTTTTCCGCTCCGACTGCTTGAAACCCCGACCATGACGCTCATCATGCTCCTTTTCCCCCCTGCTGTTGTGTTTTTTTCTTTTACCGGTGGTTGGCGCTGAAGTTCCATCATCTTACCCTTCTTTTTTTTTTTGTTGCACTGTCCCCCCTTCGAGTTCGACCCAGTTTTGTTTAGTGAGGAAGGGCGGCTTCACCCCATTTGTTTTCAGCGCGGTGCCACGTCGGCCCTTCCGCCTTGTTTGGCCTCATTGTTGTTCCTTTGCCGTCTTCCCCAATTTGCGCCTGAAAACCCATTTTTGGTACGCGCCACCTCCCTTCCACTTTTTTTGTCCCTCTGTTGCCGCCCCCCCAGCCGGGACGTCTTTCTTTTTTTCGGCTTTTACTTCCCTCTTTCTTCTTTTAGGCCCCAAGAGAATCGCAAGTTCAATGTCATAGGTTCCGTCACATCAAGTGTGAGGCGTTTGCCTGCGGGATTGACCCCCCCCCCCTGTCCCAATTGTGTCCCTCTTTGTGCCGTAGAATCCGTGCCCAAGGTGTTTTTACCCCGGCATTCGAAGTACCGTCACGGTCGCGTTTATCCTTGGTCGGTTTGCTTGGGACTGCCGCCGTGCGGCCTTCACGGTATCAGACAGTTTTTGACCCGGCGTAGATAGTTCCCGTATCCGACCACCCCATTGACGTGCCGCTTTTTAGGGGATCGCCGCTGTCCATCGCGTTTCCTATTTGTCCTTGCATTGCCTTGGGAGTCCACCACTCTGTTCGAAGTGCCCGTCTCCCAGTATCCTTCCCCCGCTGCACCCCCCGGCTATAATTTTTTTTTTCTGTTTCGCACACGGATTTTTAAAGAAGTGCGGAACCTTGGGTTTCTCAAAAAAAGCACTCACCCCTCCAATTCCCATTTCACTGGAGTTTATTCGGTTTTTTGACGAGTTTCCCCCCCTTTGCCTTTCCGTGCTCGGACACCCGCGCATTTTAGTTTCCCCGGTAGGGGGGTCTTTGGAGGCAGCTTCACCAGCCCCTTTCGGGGGCTTTTGAGAGTTTTTTGTTGATTTTCCCGTTCCTCCCCGGCCTGGAGTGTCACTTGAGCGATTTTTCTCCCCTTGAGCGTTAATATTGTGCTAGTGCTTTAGCTTTCCCCGGGCCTGTCAATTTTTTTGCCATCTCGACCCCACGTACCACCGATCCACTTTTTAGGTATTTTGTTTGAATTTTGGTTCTTTGTTCCTTGATGCACCAAACTCTCCGTTTCTCACTTGCGTTTTGTCGACCACCCCCCCCCCACCCCCAACGTACATTTTTTTACACCCTTCCCCAATATTAGTTGGTTGGCATACTTCATTTCGGTACTTTTTTCACGGTGACTTGTCACCTAAGGACGTTTGTTGCTCCCTGTGAAAAGTTTCTCATTTTTCCCTTTCGAAACCAGGGTCGCCCTTCAGATCAATCCAACCTTCTCTCCCCAAGCGTATAGGGTTTTTGGTATTTCATAGTTTCGTTTTTTCGAGTGTGGATTTGATTGCCATTGCAGTTTTCTTGCACAGTTTTTTTTTTCTACCCCGCCCCCATTTTCAAGGTCTAAACTTGGATGTTTTACGACTTATTTCCCCCACCTCCCCAGGGTTTGGTTTGTTTTTTCGTTTTTCCCCTTTTTGCTTTGGAAGTAAGTCCCCCAACTGCGCACACTTTTGAGTTTTGCGTACGTGGCCCTTTCGTAAGAAGACCAAACTTTGAAGATCCCAGAACCAAGACTTCCTGTTCGGGGCTGCCACTTTTCGGGTTATACCCTGGCCTCTCGTTTTTTTTTTTTTCAATCACTACTACCCCCCAATGTTAAAAAAGTACGATTCATCCCCTTTTTCTTTCCTCCTACTCGTTGTGTGTTTGTCTTTTTTCTTATTTTGACCCCCTCATTCCTTTTTAGGGACCTTTAATTAAGCTTGACACCTTTTACCCTGTTTCGGCCAATTCCAGTAGGGCAGGCCCCGTGTTTTTTTTGATGTTTCTTTTCAGGATAGGTTTACTTCCCTCTTTTTTGAAAGAGGAGTTTTTAAACCTGTGGCCATGCTCCGTTCCGACCCGTCGCAAAAAGGTCACCCCCCCAGGCTTCTCCATTCGACCAACCCCCCACCACCTTGTGTTTTTTGCAAGTTTCATTTTTTCTTTTCGTCTACACATTCCACTTTTTATCAAATTTTCCATTTTCTCCTGCCACTAATGGAAACTTTTAGTTGCCGTAGCCGGCCCGAACCCTCCGATCCGGAAAATTTCCCCAAACCCTCCCCCCTCCGACCCCTTTTGAGCTACCGTTCTCCCTTTTCCATTGTCCTTTTACCATTCAGGCACCTTTTTCCATAGGTTGCGACTTGTCCCTTTGTGGTTCATTTGCCCCAAGGTTCACAATTTTTACTCATCCGTTTTCCCCCCCAACACAAAAACCATTAGTTCCGTTTATTAGTGTCGGGCGACAAAGATCTTTTCCAGGGTTAGCCGATCCGGAGCGGTGGAGCCTTGTTAAATCGAACTGTTCCCCTCCCCCTCGAATGGTCCCTGTTGACGTGGGCGCTTCCTTTCCCCCCCCCCATTTCATGAAGCTGTCCCCCCTCTCTTTTCCCCAGTTTTAGTGACATCTAGCCGTCAATTTTCATTTTTCCTTTTTACTCCCGAATTTTTTGGCTTCATTGTACCCTGTTTTTTTGCCCATTTTAAAATTCGGACCCCCTCCTTGTTTTACCCCCGGCTTCGTTTCCCCCCATCGCCGCCGACAATGCATCGGGCTTTTTCCCCGAATTGAGAGAGCCATTTTTCCCCCCGGCTCTTCTTTCTGAAAAGCCTTTTAAACTTGGGGTTTTAACGGGGCCATTAGTTTCTACTGGTTTCGCCGGTGGTCTCAATTCGGTTCCCGTGATATTCTTCCATGCTCCTTCTCCAGGTCAGTTTGGGTTTCGGGCTCGTTTCGGATATTACCATTTGGCTTTGGGCCCGGAGTTGAGCTGCCCTCGTTGTGTGTGAGAGCCGAAACCTTTTCCCACTGAAAACGTTTTTCGTCCTTTCCCCCGATCCAAAGGTACAATTCGGCACGACCCCGGGGGATCCTTTCTGATCTAAAGCTGAGCTCATGCTACCGTCCTTTCGAGTGGTCGATTGCGTGGTGAGATTCGGGGTCCTTTTTTTTCTTCCCCCATTATGAATGCTAGTTCCATGGTGCCCTTTAGGACTTGGTTCCGCTTCTCCAATCCCCCTTTTTTGTGTAATTTCACATTTGTTGGGGCTCGGCCCCCCACCCCCCCCAAGCGGCATTGGTTTCCTGTGTGTTTCCCCTCCCATTTAAATGTCCCCTGCCTGATGCCACGTTTTACCGGCCGATGTCCATCTGCTCCCCGCGGGCTGCTGGGTCCCATATAGTGCCTCACTCCCTCTCCCAGCGCCCCCATGATGGCCTCCAACCCAACGGGCGCTGGTTTCCGTTTTTCGGTGAGTTTGTTCGCCTTACACCCCATTCTGAGGTTTTCCATTTGTGCCGCCCTTTTCTAGGAACTTCTTTCACCCTGGACTGCCATGGCTGTTTTGAAAGTGCCTTTGGTCCCTTTCCACCGCGCTGTCAAAATTTGAGTGCCTGATTTCCCCCTCCTTATACTCCCCCCGTCCGCCGTGATGACCCGGCTCTTTTTTTTTCCCAATCCCTAAGACAAGGCAAACTTGGCGGGATTGTTGAACCCTTTCCTGATTGCCGGCGCAAACCCCTGTTTAGTTTTTTTTTTTTTCCCGCAAGAAAATTTCTTTTTCCAGGTGACCTTCAGGGATTAGTCCCTTCCCTTTTTTTTCCAATTTCTCACGTAGCATGCCCTTTTTAGAAAAATTTTTACCCTTTGCCTCTTCCCCATTTTGACCCGCCCACTGTGATCTCCAACCGGAATTTCTGTCTACTCCTTCCCGATTTTTTTCGCTGGAGGAGCCACCACAAAACAGTCAGTCCCCCCCCTTTGTACATACACTCTCACCCCTGATCTGGGATGACTTCCTCCCCTCTCTCTAGGTGCGAGTGATGCTTTTTTTCTTTATTAGGCCCTAATTTCGGAACTTTTTTTTTTTCGCTGTCAAAGAGGGCTGCTTCATCTCCCCGTTGTGTTGGGCGGTCCAATGGGCCCCCTTCCCAGACAATTTTTCGTTTCATCGCATAGTATTGGCTAGACCCCCCCCCCCCCTTTGACTCCAGTCCTTGTCCCTGTTTGACCAGTTCCTTTTTGCTTTGTGAACCGCCGCCTTCAACTTTTCGATTTTTCCTCCCAATTTTGGTAGGGATTTTGCCGTGCTTAACGGTTTTCCATCAGCAAGCCATTTCGACCAGACGACAAACTGGCGGTGTAGGTCCAATCTCCTAGGCCCCTTACTCTGCCTTAGAACTCCTTTTATTTTTTCATGCTAAACACCAAAATTTTCGGTTTCCACAAACAGTGCCTTTCTTTATGGTCCTTTGGCCAGTCCAGTCACGAAATCATATAGCCGTCCTTCCTTCTCTTTGATCTCTGCGAATACAGTACGGCGTACAGATTTCCTGTACCATCCCTTTGGTCTGGTCCTTTTTTGAAAAAGAACAATAGGCTGTTGGTTCGATCCCTCGAGAATTGCAAGTTCCACTTTCCATAAGACCGTTAATCATCCGCTCGGATTTTCCCTCAGTATTTTTATGCCCAGTGTCTTCAGGGGGCGGGAGGTTCTGTAGCTTTATATTTTGTGGGGTTTTCCGCTTGGACCAGTTCCCTTGCGTTACCGCCTAAACATACGCCTTGACTCTGCAACCCACCCCGTTTCCCCTTCCTTGTATCCTTGAACGAACAGAATGTTTCCCTTAAGATCATTTGTTTTTCTTTGATGACCCTCCGGCCGTCCACCACCCTGTGATATTTTTAGTAAGAATGGACGCCCCTTCCACCCCTTTTTTTCACCTCAGGCCCCCCTGATTCGTTCCTTCCGTCTTCTCCGCTTTCAGCTTTTTTTCTCTGTCACCCACCGGACCCCCCGACAAAAGATTGAGACGAATGTTCCGGAGCTTTTCTCGTTTCGTTTTGATTCGTGTTTTTTAATTTTTCCCTCAGATTTGTCACATTCTCTTTCTTCTCTTCCCTCTAAAGTTGTTTTGTTGTTGTTTTGTGGTCCTTTTTGTACCACCCTTCTAGTCCTCCACTCCCCCCTTTCACGATACACCCCTCTTTTTCATACTTTCCATCGTAATGTGTTTTTTTTTCTATTCCAGCCCCCCCTTTCGTAGGCTGAACGCATTTTTCGGCTATAGGTGAGTGTACTTTTCTGTCTTTCTTTTACCCTAAACCCTTGGGTGGCGTAAGCCGATAGACACCCCTTTTCATTCTCTAACCCCCCGTTCGTTTTCGTTTCCGCTACCAATTTTCCCCGGCGTTTTTTTTGTCCATTGCGTTGGTTGGAGGGTTTGTCTTTATGTCCCCAGGGAATGACTGTGTTCAAGTTTGGATCTCCACACACAAAAGACCACTTCCCCAGCTCCTATCAAGTTCAGCCAGGTGCTGTTTCCAACTCCCCCTGCTGGATGAAGCAAGGCTTGCCTTTCCCTGTCAATTGTTACTTACCGGACTCCCCTGATCCTCACCTCCAAATTCGTGCTGGTGCAGTCCTCAGATTCTTGATACGCCTCCTGACGATGCCGTGTTTTTTTTTTCCCCTTGGCCTCACCCTGCTTTAGTTCCATTCGCTGACTTTTCTTATTTTTTCCTTTTCACCCCCGGCCTCCCGTTAGTGATAGGGTTTGCCCTGACTTTTTTTTTGTTAGAAGGACCCCCCCATACTTTTTTTCTCCTTGCGTTCTCAAGGAAGTCTGTCCCTTCCCCCCGCCCTCCATTTATTTTTCGTACCCTTTTTCGGAACCTTCCTGCAAGGAGAGTTTTCGTTTTCCCGTTATTGAACCTTTCTTTTCGGTGATAAGATTTGCCATTTTTCCTCACCCAGTTTTAGTCTGTTCCTTATTTTTTCTCTTTCTGTCCGAGCAGGAGGATTTTCCACGTGTTTTTCCCCTACGGGATAAGTCTTTTTCCTTTTTTAAGGGTTTAATTTTAGGCTTTAGTTCCCCCTGTGTCCTCTTCATCCTCCCGTCTTGGCTCGGAAACTTTCGTTCATCTGTTCTGGGTTTTTTTTTTTTTCTTCTGTGTCATTAGGGATCTCACGTAGCCCCTGATATTACTAAGTGAGTCCCTCTCCCCCCCCACGATAGTTTTGCTCTCCATTGTTTTTTTTTTTCTTTACCTTTGTTCTGAGTGGCATATTGCTTTTCCGGCCTTTTCTCCCCTAGCCTGGAAAGTCTCCCCCCACTATGACTGTTTTAGATCTTCGCGTTTGAACGCCGGTTTTCCCCCTTGGCGTCCAACAAGTTGTAATCTGTTCCCTGCCGATCTTTTCCCCATCTAATTGGCGATCCTTCTGCGTAGCTTGCCCGGGCGGTTTTTTTCTTGACCGTTTTTTGCAGGAATCAGACTTTCCCCCTCTTTTTTCGGAATTGGGGAGTTCCTTCTTTGTCGAAAGTGGTCCTCTTCTGGATGAGGTGCTTTTTTTTCCCTCCTTTTTAATGATCCTTGTTGGAGGATTTGGGTCACTTAAAGCTTTTTCTCCACCCCCGTGGTGTCTTACCAAGTCAGTGGCCCCCCTCCTTCGGTTTCACTATTTTTTACCCTCTAACCCTTCCGGACAAAGCCCTTCTTTTCTGTCCAGGTGTTAGATGTCCCGGGCGACAAGTTACAATGCTCATTCAGTTTTACAACAGAGCCCCAATCCTTGATCAGTTCAATGCCCATTAGTCTTTCCCCCCCCCCCACCCTCTTTCTCCTTCATGCCTGTGGGGAACATTTGGTCTTGTTCCCACCAACCCCACAAAGTTCCCTCCCTTTCACCTCTTTTTAGTCCCCGTCGCATTGCACAAAGTTCTTACCCCTTTTAACATTTCTTTTCCTTTCAAGTAGTTCACCTTTTCAAGGTATTCCCTTTGGACTCGCTTCTTTTTTTTTTCCCCTTTTTCCCAAGTCCTCCTGAATTTCCCCAGAATCATTTTCCAGTTACCTGGGTAGCGGAGAATCCGCTTCCCCCAGATACAGATTCCAAAAGTTTTTTTTTGCCCGAGTTGCCCCCGAGGGTCTTCTTCACGCTTTTCCCACATTCTGCCCTGTTCCCCTTTGCCTGTTTTTTTTCTCCGACCCCCCCAGATAATCCCGGTCAGTCCCCTTACGTCTTTCTTCTCGACTTCCCCCCTAACCTGCCTTTCTCCAAGGTTTTTTCTGCCCTTTGACTTACCTTTTCCCCTTAGAATGTGATTCCAAAGAATTAAAACGCCCCCTTTTTCCCCCCCTCGGTTCTTCCTGGCCGTCTGGCCCCCTTTGATGTGACCCCCTGGTCTTCCGACTTCGATTTCTTTCGTTTTTTGCCTGGTCCGAGCCTCGTTGCCACCAAGCTTTCCTTTGTTGCCGTGAAAGGTTTTTTTTTGGCCAGTTTTTCGGCTTTCGACTTCGTTTCCCATCTTGGCTTGACTAGACGAGCGTTCTCTGTCGCCCTCCTGAGGGAAATTGATCTGGGTTGCCCCCCCCGTCGAACCCCACGGCCCCCCCGATCCCCATTTCTGATTTTTCGCAGGTGTTTTGAGTGACTGGCCCCCCCCCCCTCTTTATATAGATATACTCGTTCGAAGTCCCCCCCCCTCCTGGACCAAATCTGAAGTCCTGTGTTGTGGTCTTCAATTAGTGCTTTAATTAACTTTTATCCAAAATAAGGTTTTGCCCTTCTTCGACTTCCCAGTTTCCTTGCTTTTTTCCACAAGTTCCCCTGAATAGCATAACAACCATTAGTCTCATTCCTTGATCGGCGTTTTGGTCTTTTTCTCTTTGTTTTCGGGCGTTTCTTTTGTTTTGATTTGGGCCTGTTTTTTTTTTTTTTTTGTTGCCCGTGCTTTTCCCTTTTGAGGGTGCCCCTTTGCCTTGTTATTCCACTGGTCCCCAGGAAGCGTCTTCCCAACCCCCCTTTTCCCCTGGTTGGTGGTTTTTTTCCCCCCCCCCTTCTTTTACCTTTTGGGTTGTTGATTTGACTTTTTCCCAATTGTCACATGGGTTCCTTCATTGTAGGCAATCGGCCCCCTTTTCAGTTTCACAAATTGAAGATCCGTCCCCTCGCGCCCCCAAAGGTTTTTAGTGTCCCTCCCTTCCTGAGGCTACATTTTTTCAATGTGTGTTTTGTCTTTCATCGTAATTCCGCCTTTACCCCCTGACCTTACCTCCAATATTCCTCTTTTTTCCCTACCCTTTGTGTTGTTTCTTCAGGCTCTGTATCCTCCCTTTTCTTGGTTCCGTTGCACCCTAGATTGTTTTCTTTTTGGGTCTCGTCCTTTAGACCATCGTGGCGTTTTACCCCCACTTTCGTTTTCTTTCGTTCACTTCTTTCCTTTTTAGTAGGGACGGATTTCAAGATTTGACGACATTGTCTCCCTGGTTGCATTTCTGCGCCCCGCAATGCCCACCCAAATCCTTGTTCAACCCGACCACCAACCCCTTATTTTTCCTCGGTTTCCTTTCCTACTCCCCCGTTTTTTTTAGTCTTTCCACTTGTTCTTCGCACACCATTTGCCAATTACCGGGCTCCTCCGACCCTTTCTCTACACCCTCACCACATGACCCCCCCCCTTTTGGCCCATCCGCAACCTTTCTTTTTTCGAAAAGTCTTGTTTTGATTGACCCGAACTGTCCGCTGTCTGCAATGTCCTCTCGCATTGTCTCGTGTTGCCCCTGGTTTTTTCCTTATGGTGTTGCATGTTTTGACGTTTTCCAAATTCACCGCAGGGATATGGCCCAAACCCCCCCTCCCCCCTAATCTTCGCCGGGACGATTAAGTTTCCTGTGTTCCGAAACCTCTGTTATGTTATTATTTTGTCCTGCAGGTCCGCGAGGTGTGCGCCGCTTTACGGACCCCTCGACCCCGCTTTTCTGCCTTTTTGGATTCGGGACGCTGCAACATCCTGTGGTACTTCAGATTCCACATTTCACGCCCAGGCGTGGCCAACCCTCGCGCGACCCGTGAGGCACGCTCCTTTTTCTGCGCCTCCAGAAGTTTCGTTCTCTTAGTCAAGAACTTTTGGGTTTGCCCACCATTTTGAATAACCACGAAGACGACACTCGGCCGCTGTGGTCTGACCTCAATCTGTATCCTCCCAACTTGAGTTCTGTTCTTTTCTACATTCTTGCGAGTCCCCCTCGCGAACCCCTTGATATATATTCCTTGAATGGCCAGTGTAAATTTTAATCAATTGTTCTTCAGTTTTGTGAATTGATTTTTTTGCTTGTCGCACTTTTAGGTATTCCTTGTCATTGTGCGGCACCCTGAGACTTCTTATTGAATTTTGTGTGGTCGTTCCTTGAGGTCAATATTTTTTTTTTAGTCCTCTTTTTTTCAGGATCATATCCCCTTTTTCTTTCTTTCAGTTTAATTTCCAAGTTTTTTCAACCCCTGCCCCACTTTTCTCCAGTTTGGTCCTGCCCGTTGATATTTCCCTCACTTTAAAATAGGTTTTTCCTTTTTGGCCACCCCCCAATTGTTTGTTGGTTTTTGTGTTTTTTTTTTTTTTGGGGGCTGAGATATTGCACGATGCCCCCAGCCTACTCCCTTTTGTTTTGTTTGTTCTTGCGTCCGGATCGCTGATACCCAGGTTTCCTCCCACTCACTGATTTCCCTGCGTCCCCCCTTCTACGCTGTAGACCAGAGATGTTCTTTTCCCTGCCTTGTCCGTGGAGTTTTTTTCTCGGCCCCAGCGGTCCTTTGGTCGGCTGTTTGCCTGTTTTAAAATTGCCCAGCCTCCTTGAGAAAGCTTTGCCCTCATTGCTTTCTTCGCCCTCTTAAGTCTTGGACCACGCAGTGCTGAACTTCACAAATTTCGTTTCAGCCCGAAAAATGCTTTTTCCCCACACGTGGCGGGCGATTTGTCCCAGTGTCAGAGGTTGTGATCTTTGACACAAAGACTTTTTTTTTTCTTCCGGTCTTCCTTTTTCTTTTTCTACACCCGCTGGCCTTTCCTTTTCCACTGGAGCCCCTGCTTCTTGCAGTTGTCCTGCTCCTTTTCCACCCTGGCCCATTTGCGTGATTTGAGTCAACTAGTTCCACTTTTCCTCCCCCCGTTCGAGGTTAAAAGTTCCGGACTCGTGCCTTAAAAAGTCCATTCCTTGAGACCTTTTTTTTGTGGCAGGCAGCACCCGGTTCCAGCCCCCGTCAAATCTGACCCTTCCATTCCTGTGGGGAGAAGCCTCTCTTTCCCCCAAGTCTTTACGACTGAATTTTCAATTGGGCCCCCGGCTTGTTCTCTTCCGCTCTCTTCCACCCCTTTCCTATTGTTTTTAGAGCGGACGTTATTCTCCATTGAGAGCCCACCTATACCAACCCCTGAATTACCCTTTTCCTCCCCCGAGTCCCCCACCTTTTTCCCTTTTTCCATTTTGATCCCGGACAGGGCCTCCTTTATCGTCTGACCGTTTCTTTTTTTTCTGATCCAGATGCTTGACAGACAAATTTCGACGTTAGATTTTTGTGCCCTCACGGGCGGCTA
>Ga0179593_1268098_pt1 | contig 15317 bp, 11 predicted proteins | sample CZODoug2_1_08_16_FD_185931 | JGI IMG/M metagenome (GOLD analysis project Ga0179593, IMG submission 185931) | Vadose zone soil fungal communities from Angelo Coast Range Reserve, California, USA - CZODoug2_1_08_16fungal (PacBio error correction) | ecosystem: Environmental > Terrestrial > Soil >... | reverse complement strand
ACCCCAGACTCTCAGAAGCCGGCGGTTGTTGCTTCTCCCGCGCTTGTTGATGCCCGTGAGGAAAATATCCCTCGACCCTTTCTCCGAGTGGGGACTCCTCCCTCCCTGTTGTCCCAAAGCTTTTTTTCATCTCGGTCCCTCTTGCGTTTGATTTGTCAGTCAAGGAAGCCTCTCCTTTTGAGCTCGACTCCTCCCCTCCTCCTGGGCCACCGGCGCGCCGCCCTCGCCCCCCCCTTCGTTTTCTTTCTGAAGTATTGTCGGCATAGCGCCCTTCTCTCGGGCATCCCTCTTTTTCCACTGCACCCTCCGGCGACACGTTTAGTTTGTTTTCCCTCAAAAGGTTTTTTGGGGCGGGTGTCGTTCCTCGGGGCCCCGCCCTCTACCCCTTCCCGTGGTACCTCGGCAAAGACTGGCTAGGTTGCCGCTCAATTGTTCTTTTGTTCTTTTGATTGGTGGTTGATTTCGGTACGAGGCCCTCCTGCTGTTCTTGCCTCTCTCCCGGGACCAAAAGCCCTCACTTCCCCCGTAGGACGGTGAGCCCCCGGAGTTTTTTTTCCAGCCCGCCCTTCTGATGGTCAATTCGGCCTAGTAGTCCCAAACGCCAGTCGGACGATCTCCGTCGGTGATGCGTCCTTTGTCTCTTTTCACTCTTTTCTCGTGCGAAAGTTCCTGCTAGTTCGAAGGAGGAGAGGTCCAGTTCCTTATAGACGCTTTCTGGCCCTTCCTTCCTCCACTAGGCCTTGGGTTTGACCCAATCTCCCCCCCATAGCTCCCGGCCGAGATACTCAGAATTTCTCTGCTGCTGAGCCAGGAGTTTGTTTTGAAGGCAGCGCCCGTTTTTTACCGCCGCCCTTTGAGCGCTTTTTTTTTTTGAATGCTCTCCTTACGACCTTTTTGTTCCACCCCCCCCCCCCCCCCACAGCTACCCGCTTCCTGGTTCCCCTTTTTTCCTTTCCATCGCCCTTATTTTTGAGCCCCGATCCACTTTTTTTCCTCCCCTCCTTCGAGCGGGGCCCCTAATATTACGGTCCTGGATCTGATGTTTTCTTTTTGAAGGAGGAAGGGATATTTATTTTATTCTCTATTCTCGACGACCTCGCCTTGCCTGACTGATCGTCCATTGATGTCCTCCCCTGATGCTCATTTTCCGACCCATAGATCCCCCAGGCCCGTTTCCTGCCCTTCCCATTAATTTAGGGGACGAAGAACGGAAATTCCCCTCTTATCCTGTGTCATTTGGTCGAACCCTGATGAGGGTTAAACCTTATGCTGACTGAACCCTGGTTTCTTCCATGAGCCAGCTTCCCCCTGCGTCCGTCGCCAGCCCTCTGCCTTTTTCCCGGGACGGTTCGACCCTTCTCCTGTCCCACCTATTGGGAAGAGTTTGTAGTTTTTAGTCCTTTATCCCTCCCCCCAATCCGAATGGGAGAAGCCTCTTGTTGACACAGGCCCTGTAGTCTCTCCTAAACCCCGGTTATATGTATGACGATACTTGACAGTAGACTTTTCTCTTTTTGGGCTCCCTATTTGCTGCGCACCCTTTCTTTTTGATTCTTCTGTTCTTCGGGGTCCCCTCTTCGCTATGTTTTTAGGGTCTTGCTCTTTGCTTCTCGCGGACTTTTTTTTTCTCGCGTTTCAAGACAGTCAGTGCTGTCTGTGAAGTTCCCTATAATTTTAAGGATAGAACCTGCACCACCTTTCACCTGCACTTTTTCGAATCCTGACCACTTCCCCCCCCCAGCACCAGACCCCCTTTTTCCTGAAAACCCAGCCCCCCCCCTAAATCGACTTTCAAGGTTCGAATTGGGGCTTTTTCGTTCTATTTTTTCTCGATGGAATTCATGGGAGCCGGTCGTCTCACCGCGCCTCCCTGAGTTCCTCCCCGCCCGGATTGCCGCTCATACTCTTCCTCCCTCCTTCCTTTGAGAGACTTTTTTTTTTACCTGTTGGTCTCCCTTCGTCCCGGGAAGCTCGACCATGGCGTCCCGTTCTTTCGCCTTTCCCTTTTAAGTCAACAGATAGAAGCCTATGCCCGCTCTTCCTACCCCAACATCGGTCCCTTCCCCTCTTCTTTTTTTCTATATGACCAAGCGACCTTTGTTGCAGTGCTTTTTTTCCCCTTTCGCTCGGATTTCGCTCCTGCTGCTTCCCCCCCCTTTTTCCTTTCCAAACGCTACTGTCTTTTACGTCCAACCCATTCCTTGGATGATCAATTGAAAGATATGACAGCCCCCGTTAACCGTCAACATTTCTCCCTTCCCTGATCCAAGTTCTAATGCAGCAACCTGCGATCTGGGAAAATACTTTTTCTCCGGCCACACCCCGTTCCAGAGTTGCGCTTTAAATTAAGTTTGTTTATGATAGCTATAAAAGGTTGTTTGTCCCCTCCTTCTCGCACGCCTTTTTTTTTCCTTGTCCACTCTCCTTCCGGCGTTTTCCCCTCAGTCCAATCTTTTTTCGGTTCTCAACCTTCTTCACGGACGAGTCTTTTCCTCTCGGTCCTTTCGCTGCTACTTTTCCCCCCACCATGTTTCCTCCCTTTTTACCCGGTGAACCCGCAGACGGCCCCTCCCTATGCAGTCCAAGATGTCATGGCCTTTTGCCTTGATAGGAACCCCATTCGGCATCCCTTTTGGTGCTCTATTGGTCTTGCCAATATCTCTCATTGCCCCTTTTACTGCCGATCATGCAGCGCTTGCCTTCATTAGACCAACCGTTAGGATACCCGCCGTTACTTTAATCTAACCCCCCCGCGCGAATCCCTGATCCCTTCTAGGCGTTAAGGCCTGATTTTCGTGAGTTCTTTCCGAGTGAGGCGCCTCCAACTACCTGGGCTCTGCACGCCAGTCCATTTGCCCGCTCTGAAGTTCTTTGACAAGTTTTACTTCCCTTCCTGTTTTTTCACTACACAGGGGCCCTTCGCACAGAGGAATCGAAACACTTTTTCTTCCTTAAGATCAACCTTTCTTCCGATCTCGTCTGGCTTCTGATGCTTGGGAGATGCCCTTTTACTGTCCTTCTCCCTGGGCTATACGCCCTGTGCCCGTGATCCAACCCTATCAATTTTTTCGAGGATTCCGAAGAGCTGCTCTTTTTCTCTAAGAGCTGTTCTCATTCCCCCCCCCTAAGTAGTTTCGTCAGATGTGCTGGTTTTTTCTCCCTCTACTCCCTCCTCTATCCGGTTTGATTCCCCAATGATTTCCCCTCGGTGAGAACCTTCCCTAATCTTGCATCCCCGGTTCTGCCTTTGCCACGTTTTTCTAGAAGACCCACCCTTTTGTTTCGCATAAGAACATAACACTTGACCAGTTCAAATCTATCGGTATTCCTCCTCTTCCGCCCCCCCCATAGATTTGCACTTCCGTTTTTAGCAGCACTGTTCCACTAGTAGTCTTCTGTTACCCTATTACCGACAAGGAAAACACTGTTCTCGGACAATTCACCTGTCCTCCCCTGGTTCTTTTTTTTCTATTCCCCCTATCAATCTTTCTGCTACAAGAAATCTTTCCCCCCAGGAGGCCCTCCGAGGGGCTGGGATGGATGCGAACTTGCCCCCCCGTCTGTATTTTTTTTTCTTCGCTCCATTGTCGGAAGAAATCTTCGTCTTCCCATGGCAGGCGTCACCGAAAAGCCCCTCGATTTGAGTCCCAATTCCCCCCTCGCACATTTGTAACGGTCCTTTCCCCGTCACCCCGTGATTACCATGGCAGTTCGTCTCGGGTAATTCCTTTACCATTCCCCCACAAAGTCCGTTTTTTTTCGCCCCTAATAAACCCCTAGTTCTTTTCTCTCTCGTGGTATGCCCTTACTCCTTCTATGCTTGCCAAAGAGCTTTCCCATTTCTTTTTCCTTTTTGTCTCGTCTCTTTTTTCGACCGTGCTCGCTGCTCGTTCGGCAAAAGAGTTTCCCTTGTTCCCCGTAGGGGTCGGAAAGTTAGTTCCCCCTCCAACCTTTTTCCCGTCCGATCGTTTTCCTTCTCTTTCGCCGTCGCGATGGCTTTGTCGAAGCCTTTTATCGCGCCCGAGCAGGATTCTCCCTCGCGAACCCTCGTTTCTCCCGAGAATTTTTCACTCTGCTTTTTTTTTGTTTTTATTGTCCGGGCACGATCCGGGCCTTATTCCCAGGTCCGAGCCTGCATCGAATTTGTAGATTTGGGGGGCGATGAATTTGATCCTCTCGGGGGTCCGCCCGCTCTACTTCTGGAGCTTCCTCCCCTTTGGAGAATGAACACCGATCGCGGCGGCTTATGCCGGTCGTCCGCTGGACACGATGCCCGTCTCCTAATGGTAGTCGCTTCGACCCCTTCTATTCTACTCTGACACCTCTTTTTTTTCTACCCTCTTTCTTCGTTTTCGCACTTGGCGCTTATTTCCAAACTATAAATATGACAAACGTTTTCTTTGACCTTCTACTGAGCTCTCGGCTCTCTCCCTGCCCCCCACCTACTTTTTTTTCCTGAAGCCTATGCCGTGCTGGCGGAACCTGCGTCTCCCCGACACGAGTCATGGACTTTTCCCACCCCGCCTTCTTTCTTTTGAGCGTTGGGAAGGCCCCCCACCGGATTTTTTAAGCTAACCGTTCTGTCCGGGCTTTTTTCCCTTTTTTTTCCCACCCCCCCCGTTTCTGGTTCTAAGAGGTAGACCTGCTTCCACCCTTTTCCTAACCCATTCTTATCTTTCCCTCCCCCTCCCCCCTTTTTGTTGTCTTTTTCTTTCTCCTCAATTTGTATTGAGGTGCGAGCGATTTTTTTTTTCAGCTGCTGGCCCCTTTTGTATAGAAAGTTTCGCCCCGCCCGCAGGTTAGCCAGCTGTTTTGAACCCCTTCTCGGTTTGTTGACGTTTTCCTTCCCATAGACATCGTTCCCCCCAAATTGACTGCATCCTTTTTTTTCCCCTGCCTCGGCCGACAGCACGTGTCTTTTTTTGAAACTGGTCCAATATTGCGGCGCCCTGATACTTCCCTCGTAGATTGGTCCAAACCCTTTGGTCTTGCTTGTCCGATTATTAGTCCCTCCCCCTTTCCCTTTGCGGAAACGGCCGTCACTACCGAGTTGGTATTTGTGTATGGTTTGTTTAGGTCGAATATCTTTTTTTTTTCGGACCTGCGCCCTAGCTGCCCCATCACTCTTTAAGACGTCTAGCAACGCTCCGCCTCAGACGCGCGTATCTTTTTCCTTTTCGTGAATTTGAGCTACAAGCAGGAGATTCGGCAATTTCGGGTCCTCCCCCCGCCGGCCGACTTGCACCCCCCCCCTTTCGACGCTTACTCTGTGGTCTGACTGGGTAATTCCTCCTCAGAGATTGCCGCTTTTCAAATCGCCTCTTTTCTACGAAGGAGTAATTCCTTTAAAGCTTTTTTTTCGCGTCTCTCCCACCCTACACATTTCCGACTCTGCCAGATTGCTCCCGCCATCTCCCCCGCGGCGACCGACGGCCACAAGTTCTTCCTTTGCTTTTCTTTTAGCTGTCCTGCCGACACGATATTTGCTATTTCCCGTTATCCTAGAATAATCCCGCCTCTTCCCCTTCTTTTTTTACCGCTTACCTCTCCGACAAAAGAACCTTTTGTCACGATCTTTTGCGATAATGCTGAGCAGTCATTGACTCCCAGATCGCGACATTCCTGGTTCCTCCTTCGACCTCTTTCTTTATGTCCCGGCTTTTGGACAATCGCTCCTTCTGTTTACTCCTCTTCGGCAGCAGAAAGCCTTTGCACCAAATTTTCTCTTGATGACGCGACGGCGCGCATGCGGATGTGGGTCGCCCCCCCTCCCCTGGACGTTTCGATTGCTCCCCTGAAACTGTAGCGAGCCCTGACATTCCTTTTCCCTGGCGCAGCCGACCTCCCGTCCCCCCCCCCCCCCTCGCGTTTCGATTGCCTCCTTCTTCTGCTTTCAGCCTAGAGATCCGTTGCCTTTCAAGCCCGCGTCTATAACCGGTCGGGTTCCCTTAGTTACCCCCCTTTTTTTTTTTGGATTTTTCTTTTCAACGGGTCTCCCCTCACCCGCCCCTTCACCGTGGATGATAACCGTCAACCTCTTTCGCCGGAGAAAGGATTTTCTGCTCTCCTCCTTTTAGGCCCCCCGGTTCCTTTTTCCCCTTGATGCTTTGCCAGTGATGAGTAGTCGATAGTACTTTGACCAACATCAGAAAACGCTGGCATTAACTTAGGCGTTTTTCACGATTTGTTTTCTTGGTAGTCCCCTCCCCTTTGATAGGACCTCGCTTCCTAGTAGCACCCTAAATTCTTCTTTTTAAGAGACGTCGTTTGCCACGATCCCCTTTCCTCTGTCTCTCCCATCGGGCAGTAGGACAGCCTCGCTCGCAAAGGAGATAGGTTTTGCCTGAGGTCCGGCAAGAGGATAGCCCGCATTTCTAGTCGTTCCCGGTCCTTCCCTTAGGGTCCAATGTACTTAAGCTGAATACCTTCTCTTCCTTAGTTTATTTGGTTCCCTCAAGACGTTCACCCCCCTAAGTTACTGAAAGGGGTTCCGCCCGGTGAGTTTAGTTTCCCCTGATATTTTTCCCTTCCCTTGTACCTTCCCTACCCTGCGACGGGTGCCCCTTTTCGGGCGAAGAGCCACACTTCCCTGCTGCCTTCACCAAGAGACATCCTGCTAGGCGAACAGCAGGGTCTTCCTTTTTTTGAGAGATTTATTTCCGAAGGTTGGGTCTACAGGGTTTTTTTATTTCCTTTGATGGGAATACCTGGCCCCTTCCCTTGGCCCCTATTCCTGATTTCCCCCCATTGCTGGTCCCCCTTCTGCTTTTTGGAGATTGTTCCCCTAAACTTCTCCCTCCCGACTCCCGACAGCATGTCGGTGCAGACTCAAAGGCTCCCCGGCTGAACCCGTCTTGGCACCTCGGGCGACGGCTGTTGTTTTTTCATTTTTCTTGACCGTCCCTTTTGTCCATGTTCAGAGGCCACTTCTCCTCTCCCAGAAGTCGTCCCTCTACGGTGCACACGTTCAACTTATTCTAAACGTCCTCCTCCGATTGAGCCCAGAGTTGTTTTTCCCTGTCGTACGACAAGCTGTGTGATTCCTCCCCTCCCCCTTTTTGGCTCTCCCTCAGGATTCTCCCCCCCTTTTTTCAATGTTGAGCGAGCTCCCATTTATATGATGCCCTCCGGGCAATAGCTTAGTGCTTTTTGTATCCTCCCTTTCTTGTCTTTTTCCCCATGATTCCTTGTGTGCTTCTGCTTGTAGCTTTGACGAGCTTCGCGGTCTTTGACCCTTTGTTATTGGCCCGCAGAGCTTCCTTTGCAGCCCCTGATGTTGTCCCCTAGCGGGAACCCTCCCCGCTCCTTTTCATAGGAAGGTAAGCCTTTTCAGGCTCGACAAGCACCGTTAAATTTCACCTCTGCAGGCCGACCTCTCAATTCCCCCCCAGAAATTCTTTTTTTTCTCAACCTCCTCGAAGACGTCTTGCCCGTTAATGGTGTGGATTTGCTTCTTCATAGGTTTTCTCGGTTGTTTTTCATTGGCGGACGCTGAAGTGACCCCCTTCCCCCCGTAGGTTTTCGGAGCACGCCCTCTTTCACGTCACCCTCCCCTCCCTATCTTCTTTCCTAATAATTGTTGTTTTTGGCGGGATCGATCAGCGGCGGTGATTTCCTTCGGGCTTTGACCGCCTCTCTTTTGCGTTATAGACGGCTCCAATTCTTCAACATGCTCGACGCTGCCGATGACCTTCTCCCCCCATTCCTTCACAATCGTTTTTGCTGGTCTTTATGACACTCCTTTTCTGCTCAGTTGAGTCTGGTCCTTCCCTTTTTATTCGGTGGAGATACTGCTTTACCTTCTCCAGCCCTGTATTAAAGAGCGCCCCCTTCTGCTATGTAGTTCATGTCATGCAGTCCCCTCAACCCCCCAACCCTTCCGCGATCGCTCCCTCCAAAAGCAGAAGCAGCCAAAGGGAGAATGGACGCTCTACCAATCCTTTCGGCCTACCAACCCTATCCCGGAGCTTTTTCCCCTCTTCTCTATCCTTCCTTCTTCTTCAATATTTTGACCAGCTCATATGCTCCCCCCAGTCTCCGTTTTTGGATGATCCACGATTCTTTCCTGCGACCTGAATTTTTCTCCCACATTGGATTTTTTTTCGATCCCTTTCCGTTAAATCTTAGTCTGGCTTCCCCTCCTTCGCCGTCCCGCACTTTTGCTTACCCCATTTTCCTGCCGCAGCGATGTCAACCCGTCTCCTTTCGACGAGAGGACACTTGTTCCCTGTTTAGGTCCCTTAAACTACCTGCTGTCGGGCCGCTTTTGTTTTCTCTTTTGGGACCCACCCTCTCCTCCCCATAACACATTGGTACGATCCCCTCATTCTCCATGAGAGGCAATGCTCAGCTTATAAATATAGCTTTCCCCCTCGTCTACCTGAAGCGAACCTCGATTCCCGAGCGTGGAATTATTTATTAAACTCTTTTCTCTCGATGAACGAATTTTTTCTCACTGAGACACCTAAGGTTCCCCGCTGCCTCACCAGAACCACGATATCTCCCCCTTTATCGGCTCAATGCGTTAATTCTCTCCCCCTGGTCACATCGATCGTCGGAGGAAACTTTGGTCCATTTCACGTCCTTTTTTTTTTTTTTAAGCATTCCCCCCTTCAACTTTCCTCTCTGGGGGCGGCTGATCTTATATTTTTCCCGGTTAAGGTTTCTCCCCCCCGTCCTCCTCGAATTGGCCCTCTACGTCGCCTGGCCCTCTTTGATCCCCCCCCCCCTCTTTTATAATTGGTGGATCCTCTTTTCTTCCGCGTGGAATATTTTCTGACGTTTTTTTTACGAAGTACGATCCCCTTCCCCTACTATTGGCGTTTTGTGTGCTGAGGTCCCTCTTGTATACTTTTCTGAACACCGACAGAGTGAGAAGTCCTCACTTGCCCCTCGGTTGGGCTTTGTAAAGTGGACTCGTACTCGCATTTCGTGTTTTCCAACCCTAAAATGACCAGCTCAGAAAAGTTTGCATATCCTTCCTCCAGCCCCCTTGCGATTAATTTTTTTCCCTATTTTCTCTGCCCGTTGCAGTTTATTTCGGCCCCCGGGCTTGGACCACCCGGCCCAAAACCCCCTTTTCCAGCTTCCCTGTGCCATATTTGTGTTAGAGGACGGTGACCTCTCTCCTTCCATGACGACACTCCCCGTTAATCAATACGGCGGTCCCCCGGCCCTATTGGAATGTTGATTCTGTTGCCGTCGTGCTGGCTGCTACCGGTAAGGCATCACACCGACTTCGTCGTCAATTCGGATTTGCCCCCTGATCACCACGATGTCCTCGACCTTCTCTGCACCGAAATGTCAACTTCTCTGTCACCCGACTCTTATCACCATGAAGCGTCGATGAGTGTTCCCTCCCTAGTCCCCAAGCAAGGGTCGCCGCTCTCACCCCACCTCCGTCGTCTTCTCTATGTCGGGAGGAAAATGCCCCGTCCATCGTGCCTGACAAATTACGATACCCTCCAACGTGCGCTTCCTTTTGTTGGCTTGCGCGTTTCGCTCCCTGCATTTCCTCGCCTTTTCCGTCATGAACCTTTTTTATACCTTTTTTGATACCCCCTCACACCCCACACCCCCCCCCACACCAACCCCATTTTGTCTTCCTTCCGGAGAAAACCAACACTACCTATCAACTTTGTTCGTTCGTAGCCGTAGCCATTGCCTTGAGAAGTCTTTATGATTTTGTCCCCCGCTGCCCCCCCCGGCGCTCCCCCTCCTCTCACCCATGGAAGATGATTCCGGATTGGAGATGGCGGATGATTGACCCCTCGGCCAAGCCCCTCTCTCGTGCTGTCATTTGGATTCACCTGTCGTCATCCTTTACGCCGCGGTCGACGGTTGTTAGGCCGCGGGATCCCCCTACGGGTTTTGATAGTTGTGAGATCTTCACCGAAGGGCTCCGCCCCCTGATCCGCGGCTTGTTCGTGCTCCTCTTTCCTACGTCTTTGCCGTCAGACATGCTGTCCGCTCCCGTTTTCACGCCCCTTTTATATTCGACATACCAACGCCTCGGTGGGTTTTCCGGCCTGTTCAGCCACAAGGCCGGATGAACGTACATCAAGACCAGCCTTTTTTTGTTTGTCCGGTCCTGAGCTGAGGACTCTTCGCCCCACTTCTTTCCAGGGAACTACAACTTACGATGTTCTTAGTGATGTGTCTTTCCCCAATCGTCGCCCTCCCCGCTTTTTTCTTCAGGTTCCCTTCCGCATTCTTTCTTTATCGTCCCCACCGGATTTTGGTTGCCCCTCGAACAGGGCTTTTCCTTTCAACAAGTGTTCATCCCAAACCTGGTTCCGGTTCCCTCCGTGAGCTCTTCCAAGCACCGCGAATCACCATTTATTATATACTCTCCCCGTTGTTGTGGTTGTCTTCTCTACAGACTGCGTTTTGAGGCCGAGGTGTCTCTCAGTATTTCTCCTCCTCCTGCATTCAACCGTTTGTCGAAAAGCTTTTACGGTTTTGAAGACACTGGGAGGCGGCCCCCCCAGACTAGGTTTTTCCTGCCTTCACTGACCTCTCACCTCTGGACCCGTTTCCCATAGACTGCGGAGAGAAGCGAGTTTTTTCCAACCCACTCCATCAGCCCCTTGCACGTGTGCGTTCTCCGGACCATATTTGCCTTCTGAAGCTTCCTTTCTTGCGAGTTCCCTGGCGTTTTTTGCCGCTATTAGTTTAATCCTCGCTGTTAATTGATTTTGGACCCCAGGACGCCCTCGCTGGGTCGTTTGTTTTTTTCTCTGTCTAATTCCCTTTCCCGTCAAGCCTGCGCTTCAATCATTAGAGTCCTCCTTTCGAAGGAAATCGCTCCCCGCTCTGAGCCGGATTTAAGGAGTCCCCTTTCTGCCCCCCGGTATGACTCCGAGTATTTAGAACTGGACTTGTTAGTCAAAATTTTAAGTCTCTTGATTTCACCTCCCGGATTGAGACCCCCCAGTAAAGTCGTAGGCAGTCTGACACACTTTGGAATCAGTAGCCCTCTATATGACGTGTCTTCACAGCTTTGAAGAGATCCTAGGTCCACTTCGGGATCATCTTCTTGTCCGAGGCCCTTGTCAAATCCCCTTTCCCCCCCCATCATCCTCACTCGGGCTCGAGCCCCCTCTCATCCGGCACCCGGGTGAAAACGTCTGCGTTGATTTTTGGGTTTACGCCTGCCTTGCCGTAAAAATGTTGGTAGCCGTTCTCTATTCAGCCGTCATCCTTGAGAGACCCAGTCCACTCCCCGAGTGTCGCCCCTACCAAATCCGGATAAAATTTTTCGTGTCGTAGTATTTTAGAGCTCCTATTGCAATTTATGGCTGCCATCCCCCTTAGAGTCTCAGTCTAGGTTTTTTTCGGTCCCCCTTGCCTTTTTTGAGGGCAAGGCTAGGGACTAGCTCCTTACCAGGCGTCCTCGTCGGTTCCTGAGCCATGTGACCCAAAATGCCTTTTTGGCCCCTTGGGCTTTCCTTTAATGCGGTGAGTGGTCCTACCTGTTCCCCTTCCTATTTCGATTGATGACCGTACCTTTTTTAGAACTGGCAAATTTGCGCCGCCCCCTCTCTCTCGTTGCCTCCGTATTTTTTCATGCAGACATTCTTCTCATTCAGCCTTTCCCTCTAGTTTTTCCCCTTTCCGTCCAGTCACGCGGAGATCATTTCTTTTTTCTTCAGACCCGGGGTTGGCCGGGGGTCTTATCTGGGGCCGCCCTTAACCCCTAAGTGCCCCCTTTTTCCCTTTTTCACCCTTTTGTGTTTCGCTCCGGATGGCGCTCCTCTGCTTTAGTAAGTTGGATTTCGGGATGTGCAGCACTTCGGAGCGTCAGACTCCCCCTGACCCCAGCACAACCGCGGCAATTCGTTGCTTGTTCCCCTAGTCGTTTCCTGGCTGTAGGACAGCGCGGCCTCCTTTCCCACCCCCAATCCATCGTCTTAGCGAAGTTTTTTTGCCTCCAACTAGAGGTCGATCCCTTTTATTCCCTTTAGTTCGCCTCACTCGATCCTCCCCAGTTATATAGGTCTTAATGCCGGTTTGAGGCCTAGCCCGTCCTACTGGCGTCTTAATAACCTTCTCCTTTCCCCCCTCCCCCCGAAGCACTCCAGACCGTTCCGCGTATTCTCCTAAGTTTCGATCTTTTTTTCAAGCCCCGTCTTTTTGAGAAGTCCGCTTCGGGTGCGCGCTGTGATCTCTTTGTGACCCTGAATATCCCCGGTCCCTTCAGGCCCGATAAAGGCGCTTCCTAGTTCGGGGGCAGAGTCCCCCGTTCTTGATTGACGCGACCAGCAGTTAAATTGCCTCCCCTCTTTCCTAAAGCAGGATTCGCCCTAGGCCATCTTGGATCGATGTTTGTCGTGGCGGGTTCCTTTCTCCACTTTTGCGAGATTACCATGTTTCCTCCTTCCCCTCGGCTCGGATGCCTATCTTTCCTTTAATGGAGGTTGATTGTTCACGACACCCCACTAGAATTCACCTTTGTGCCCGGAATTCCTACTCCTTCGTGATCTCCCCCCTGGCACGGCATGCCAATCTTGGCATCCTCGGGTCTCCTTCTGCGGGTTAAATTTATGAGCCTTCCCTTTTTATGCCCTAGTTAACCTGGCCCGGGGCAGCAGATCTCCAGCATCGTCCAGAGTTTCCGGCCGTTCCCCTTCTCTAAAGTTCAACTCCTTCAACCCCTTTTTTCGACCAACGATGTAGGGTCCCGGGTCGCCTTCTTCTAAAGTCCCCCCCCACCCAGAACACGTCGCGTTGCTCCATATCTGGGTCAAAACGACTGATCGCGTCTAATCCACGGGATCTGTTCTGTCTATCCCCCCGGTATTTTTTTTTTGAGCTGTGGTGTCAGACCATATTTTATCTTTTGCCCTGATCTCATTTTGTGCTTCTGCTTGTCGTTTGGTCCCCGCGCTCTTTTTTGTGACGGTTTTTTTTTCGGTCTGTCCTTATCTTAATTTTCCCCCTCTTTCCATTCTTTGGCTCTCCGGGCCTCCCCTGTAGCTTTGCTTCTATGATAGCACTTCCCGAAAATTACCGAGTCTGCCGAAGACAGAAACTGCCTCCTCCCTCTCTGTTTGTGACCCCTCTAACCCCCTCCGCTTTATTTCCCCGGTCTGAATTGGGTCTTCCTTGCTCTTCCCTGGTCCTCTCTTGTTTAACCTTCCTCCCCCAACCTTGCCGAGTCGAGCGGGCCGCGCGGCATCACTGCAGTCTCTACCTTTTCCTCCTCCTTCGGTTTTTTTAGCCCTTCTCAGTTCTTTGTGAGTTTTTTTGGGCGGGTTTCCTATTCCCCTCCTTCCTCCCTGTTATTCGCCCCCTTCCCCCTCAAAGTAAGCCCAACGCTCGAAGCTATGGCCTGAAGGACTCCAAAAATTAGCCCGGGTCCCGATTTTCGGCTGGTTTCTTTTACCCCCTCCTGATTTTTGGGGCTGCATTTTTTCTTCTTCCCGGCATCCCTTTCCCCCTTTTTTTTTTGAGATCCTTGCGGACACAAGATTCATCCGTTAGTCAATACCCCCAAATCATTTCTTACTTCTTCTGCAAGCTCTGTTCTGAATGCCCGAAACCTTTCCCCTCCTCAGCGTCCTTCCTTCTTCCCAGTCAGACCAAGCAACCCCTTAGATCCGGGCGATATACACTGGCAGGTCGGAACCAGACGCAGGATTGCTTTTCTTCATCCAGACAGTTTTGTTTCCATACCCCCCTTCTTTCACAATTGGTGGGGGGCCACTCTCTTCTCAGATCTGTTTGTTTCCCCCCGCGTTAGAGCCCCTCCCCTACATCTTCTACCCTTTTATATGATTTTGATCAGGTGACAGTTCCTTCACGGGGACGATTCCGATAGAGCCATGTCCTTTTCCCTTGTTCCTACCATTTCATGCAGTCGTAACAATCCTGCCCCTTCACCGATTGCAGGACAAGGATTTAGGCACTTAATTCGTATCCATACATGCTGTCTTGCCCCGGTAGGGCTGGATCATGTTCTGAACAATTTATACTCCGGTCCCAGCCGGAGCCCTGTCATCTCCCCTTGTCCGGAACTTACTCCCAGCTTTCAACGAAGGGTCTCCTTCTTCTACCCAGCACGACGACATCTATCCACGGTTCTCGGTCCCCCTGGACGGCGTTCGTGCTCTCTCTCCCTGTCTGACAGGCTCCCGCAAATCCCGTCTCTTGCCAGAAATTTGAACGAGATAGCATTCATCGGCTGTCCAATGTCTTCCTTCTCTCTGGTTCAACGCCTCTTCACCCTTTGAGGCGCACCTTTTTTTTCTTTTCGAACCCCTCCTTCTGGAGACTCCTGATCCCTTTTCTCCCCTCTCCCTGGTGTGAGGTCGCTTCCGGCTAGTTACCGGAGAGTTCGTTCCTCGTTCACTTTCTCCGCGCCCTGATTCCCTTTTTTGACCCCCACACTCTTTTGGGCCGAGCTCGCGCCCCCGCGTTGCCTTTTCTAGCGCGTCGCGCCTCCACCACGTCGCTCGGTCCCTCCTCTTGCGTTCCGACGCTTCCGCGCTGCCCTTTTGTGACAAGCCCGGCACTTAAATTTTTTCCCCCTTTGTGTTTGCAGTGAAGCAAGTACACTTTTTTCGAGTCGGTGGTGTCTGTTCTATTGGATCACCCCTTTTGCCGCTCTTGACGTCCTATTCACCCGCAAATTTCGCGATGCTTTTTTCGATCCATGTATAACTCCCCCCCCCTCTCCTCCTGAAACACTGTGACAGCGTGTCACTCGCCCGCTTTCACCCCTCGGGCATTGCGCTTTATTAGCCGACCACTGATTGGCGATACTTCATTTGCTGCCTTTTATGTAGGCTGTTCTCCCCCTGACACTGAACAGTACACCTCCTTTTCCACCCACGCCTTGTGTGTGTAGTCGGCTCGACCAGATGTTCCTGCCGCTTTGCTTCTGTGCTGTGTTTCTCGCGCTCTTATGCCGCACCCTCCCTTTCTTTTTCCCCCCCCCCTACTTCGGACGCGATGGGTCTATTGTCCAAAATCGTCCCCGGATGTTCGTTTTTTGCTTTTTTTCCGGTGGCATCCCACAGCTCTTCTCCCATGGGCGGCTTCCGCCCCGTTCACCCCCCCCCTGATGCTTAACCACTTTTTGCCCCCCCATTAGTCTGAAGGAGCCCTGTTGGTTCACTTTGGTTTATGCTTCCCCACCGGCCCTGTCTGCTTTTTCTCGTCGCTCCTGGTCCTCCCCTTTGACATTTCCAACACTTTGGCCCGACGAGTCCCCATCCGTGCGGATAGCCTTCCTCCCGCGATCGGTTTCAGATTCCCATCACGGACGGTCCTTTTTGCTCCTTCGCCACGACTCCTCCCTCTCCTGTACTTTG
>Ga0179593_1263082_pt1 | contig 15317 bp, 27 predicted proteins | sample CZODoug2_1_08_16_FD_185931 | JGI IMG/M metagenome (GOLD analysis project Ga0179593, IMG submission 185931) | Vadose zone soil fungal communities from Angelo Coast Range Reserve, California, USA - CZODoug2_1_08_16fungal (PacBio error correction) | ecosystem: Environmental > Terrestrial > Soil >... | reverse complement strand
CGTTCAACCCCTCCTTCGTTTCCCACTGCTTTCTTTCAGCTCCTTTTCTTCAAAGATTGACCAAAGGCGCTAATTACTTTCTTTCTGTTTCTTTGACTTAAATAGGGAGATTGGCCAGCGAAAACCAGGATCATCCATTCTCCTTCTTGGTCCCCCTTTTCCTCATTTTGTCTCGACTTTTCCCTTTCCTCTATATGCACGAGGGTTTCTTGCTCCATTTTCCTTTCACCATTTGGTTGTGCTCCCGTCTACACGTTTATGCCTCTTTCTCTGGCGGCTTGCTACCCTCACTTCTCCTTCCAGTTTACTTGACAGCCCCCGCTCCCCACATCCCCTGATTTTTCTTTCTGATTCGAGAACCGATGTCCCCCCCTGTTGGAACTATCTCCCACTCCTGTTGTTTCTCTATTCTTGACGTGCGTAGTTTTCACCGAAGTCCCCCTCTCCCCTTCTCTGTTCGTGTCAATTCATCTCTCCTTCGGTCCGCTTGCTCCGCTTTGGTATGCCTCTTTCCCCCCTGAGTCAACAGGTCAGCAGCAAGTTTTTTTTCTTTCGAATTGAAGAAGTACGTTTTCATTTCCGGGTCTGTAAAAGACGGGCTCCCCCCTCCCCATTTTTGACCGCGCTGTCCTCTTTCATGACCTCCCTTCCGCTCCTCTGTCTCACCGCCCGTCCTCTTTTAGGATTTCACTTTTAACCTGAAAAAGTGAAGGAATCAGCGTGGAACCCTTTCCAATGCCTCCCCCCCCTTTTGGCGTATCACGCCGCTGAACCGTATTTCTCAATTTTTCCACCTATTGAAGCAGGCCCTTAAGAAGTTTCTCCTCTCCCTTGGAACTTAAGCTTTTTTCGTCTCTTTCCTGTCCCACCCGCTGGTCCAACTCCCCAAGCCTCCTCGTTTTCAAATGCCGTCGATGGTCACGACCTCGATGTCTTTTTGACCCCTTATTCAGTTGGCCCGCATTCATGGCTGACCTCGCGTTGCCGCGTCCCTTTTTTACCCTTTTCCATGTCCTTCTCCCCTCCTTGCATCTTCTTTGGTTTTTCCATTCTTGTTTTCGCTTTCCCGGCACTCCCTGGTTTTTAATAGGCTTAATAGGTTTCTCTTATTTTAACCGGCCTCTTCCTTCGTGGTCATCGCATTCCTTCCCTTTTTGTCCCCTTCAGAAAGGTCCTTAAGGTTCTCCTTCCGCTCTCCTCTTCAACCTGAAGCAGCTTTCCTGGTTGGCGATTTATATTTTTTTTCTGTCTCCCCTTTACCGCCAGTCACTGTTTTCCTCTTTTTCGTTGATATTTTTTCTGTCTTTTTTCTGCGTGACGCGGGCCTTTCTGGGCGCCTCTTGACCGATTGATTTTGTTTAATGAACTTCAGCATCTTGCTGGCATCCCTCAATCGAGTGTCCGTTGCCTACCCTTTTCAAATCCCGCGATCCCCTTTCATGTCGGTTGCCCTCTGCTTTTTCCTTGGTAATTAGCAGGAACATCCCCACTTTTTCCATATGACTCATGGACTCGCTTCTTACATTGGAGAAGTTTCTCCCTTTACCGGTCTTTCTCTTCCTTCGCCCCCTTTTGATCACCACTTTTTCCTCTGGCGGCCCCCACATCTCAACCATATGGCGATTTTTATCCCCTTCTTTTGGTTGAGCGTACCCCTTCTCGGTTCATTTTCCTTTGGTTTCTCTTCTGTGCTCTCTTTTTTCGTGGATGACTCTCCCCAAGAACATTTTTGAACATGACCCATTCCTGTACCCCCCCACAGGAGGCTTGTGGGCTTCTCCTTTTCTCTCGCCCCCTCGGTCATTTCCTCTCCCTTCACCTTGGTCGGCGCTCCCTGACGTAGGACCACACTGAGGCACCTTTAACTAAAAGATCGTGGGTAACGATTTCGGCTAATCTCTCTTCCGGTCGGCTTTCTTTTTCTGCATCCCCCCTCCCCCCTCTTCAATTCTTTCTTGTCATGTTTTTTTTACTACTCGCAACTTAACCTCTTGTACGGTATATGATAATCTCTTTTCCTCCTCCCCCCTTTGTTTTTTTTTGCTCCGATCATATTGTTCCCCTCTCTTCTTTTTTTGCTTTTAGTCTTTTTTTTCTGCATCCTGCCCCGATTGCCCCTTTTTGATTTGTGTGTAAACCCAGCAGTTGGATTCGTACATTCTGAGCACCCCTCCCGTTGCCCCTCGATTCATGCTTGGCCATCCCTTTTGTGTTTAGCAGCTTTTTGGCCGAACCCGTTTCTTTTGATGATTCATGTCAGTTCGTCGCCCTCCGTCCACTTGATGAGTGTGTCCTTTTCTCTTCCCCCTTAGGCTTCCCTTTCCGCCCTCATAGGGCTGCTCTTTCCAACATCCTCTAACATCCCCCTCGAAAAATTAACAACGGGCCGTCGCCGGTTCCTCTCACACATTTCCTCAAATCCGATTTTATCCCCATTTCTCTCCAGACTTTTTTTCTCTAATCTTTTACCTATTTTTCACCTTTCCCTTTTTGGAGAATTTCCACCATACCCCCCACACCCCCCCCCCCCCCTCTCCTTTTTGTTCAGTCTCCTTCCCCATGACTGCTCCTATTTTATTCCCATTATTCTCTGCACAAGGTTTTTGTTTTTCCTTTTTTCTAGGTACGGACTTCGCACTCGCCTCTTTCTCCGTCAGTGTACCCGCGCTCCTTTTCGGTTCCTTCTCCTTGTTTCCCCCCTCTTTCCCAGTTCCCCCCCCTCTCTCTCAGGAAATGTCGATAATCCCCTCTCAGGTAAGATATTTTTTAGCCCGCAAAGCCAGCTCCTCCTCTTGCCAGCCCATTTCGAGCCCGCGGTCCCCACTCTGATTCTGTGGAGACCCTTCCGTGAGTATCCCTATGGACCCCTTCGCCTCCTCATGCCTCTTTCCCTCTTTCGTCAGGGTTTTCCTCTTTCCTCGGACCATCCTTAATTTTCTTCTGTTCCCACCCCTACAATTTTTTTGCATTCTTTTTTTTACATTAGAGGAGTGAAGCCATTGTCCACCGATGAAGCGATGTCTCCACCAATGGTTTTTTCGTTTCTCGGCCCCCCCAGCTCCCCCCCAATTGCCATGAACGCCTTTCCCTTTTGAAATTGAGGAGGCGTTTTGCCAATGAAAGTTCCCCATGCGCATTCAAATTGAATGCGGTCACCATGCCTAACAGTTTTAGGACTCCCTTCTCCTTTTTTGAGTCCCCCTCTACGGCAGTTCTCTTCGCGGCTTGTCTTTTTTTTCCCCCCTTGGTCAGCACCTCTCCCGTCAAACCACTCGTTGTTCCCATCTCTGACAGTTTCATATCTTGATCCCCCCTCATGACGAATAAATTTTTGCTGCGTTCCCCCTTGCAACAGTGGCTGGTCCTTCCTTCTCCCTTTTACCCCCCGGCGTGCATCCCTTTCTCCGTCCCCTTTTCAGTTAGAAGTTCCTCTAGCCAGATTAGACACCGAGCCTTGCCCTCCTCTGTCAAACTTTATGTTTTTTCCCCGTTTTGTCCCCCCCCCCGTTTTTTTGATTGTACTATTCTTTTTTAGGAAATCTCTTACGACCATGATGCCTCGGGTCCGCTCTCATAGCCTCCCTTCCTCTACACCTTCCGTGTCCTTGAACTTGTGATTCTTTCTCCCTTCATCACGTCTTTCTCTCTCTTTCCCCTCCCCTCCTTGGTTTTTTTCTTTATTATCCTGATTGACCAGAAGGGATCAGACATTCGTTTTGGTTTTTCATCGGAGAAGTCGTTTTTCTCGCGGGAGTTACTTTCTCCTCTCTTACCCCTCTGAAACTTCCCTCCCTCAGATTTTTCTCGAATTTTCCTTCCCCGCCCCGCTAATTCAGCACGATTTCACCCTCTTTGAAGCAAACCTGAACATTTCACAACGTGGGAGTTTAAAGCCAGTGTTCTTTCCTCTATGTCATCCGCTCAATTCCTTTTCCCCTGCGAACTTTTTTCATTCTTCGATCCTTTCTTCCTCCGTTCCAAAATAATCGTTTTCTTTCCCATATGACCGCACTGGACGTAACGCCAGCGAACTCCTCGTTTTTTTCAATTATTTCCTGCCCCGGTCCCTTCCTCAGTTTCTCCCTCGTCACCCTCTTTTCCACTCCTATGGTTGTGTCCTTTTGACCCATCTTTCCAAATTTCCACTGACACGTCAAGCTCCTCAACTCCTTCTAGGAGTCCTTTGACATGATTGAGTTTCACTTTACTCCCTGTTTTCAGGACTTGTTCATTCCTTTAATATCTCTCTTTCGTCATTTTGCCCTAAATTTCGTATCCTAATTTTTTTCTCTTGGTTTTCCCCGCGCGTTGGTCTCCCCAAGGCCCCCCCCATGGTCTAGTCTTCTATTTGTTTTAAGTGTACTTAGTTCTTGTAACCGCCTCTTCTCCCTTTTTTTTTTGTTCTTGCACGCTGCATTCCCTTCATTGATGCCTTCCTCTTCGACGATTCACCCCCTTACGAAGCTTTTCTTGCGGGTCGGAGATGTTAATATGTATTTTGCTCTTCTTCCTTTTTCTCCTCTTCTTCTTTTTTCTCCTCCCCTTTTTTTTTTTTTTTTTTTCTTTTTTCCTTTTTTTTTTTTTTTTTTTTCTTCCTTTTTTTTTTCTTTTTTTTTCTCCTTTTTTTCTTCCTTTTTCTTTTCCCCCCCCCTTTTTTTTTTCTTTTTTTTTTTCTTTCTTTTCTCTCTTTCTTTCTTTCTTTTTATTTTCTTTTTTTTTTTTCTTCTTCTACCTTTTTCCTTTTTTTTCTCTTTTTCTTTTTCTTTTTTTTTTTTCTCACTCCTTTCTTTTTTTTTTTTTTTTTTTTTTCTTTTTTTTTTTTTTTTTACTCATTTTTCTTTTTTTCTTTTCTTTTTTCTTTTTTTTTTTTTTTTTTTTTTGTATAAGCTGAGTTCCTTGACAGAGTATCGTTGTCTCTTTTCTTTTAGGTCTTTGGATTTTTTTTCCTCTTTATGGTCCTTTCACTCGCCCCCCTATGGTTTTCAATTTTAGCTCCCTCGGCGTTTTTGTTGGGTCCTTGCGGACCATCTTCGGTCGAGTTCCTATCATTCTCCTCTTCCACCGAATTGTCTTTCGGCCCCCCTTTTCTCTTTCTATTGCGGTCTTTTTTCCCTTTAGCTTCAACTGCACACAAAGATGTGCTCATTAACGAATCGGCTCCATTGGAGGGTTCTTCAGGGTGCGCTTGCCTTCGCCAAACTTCTTTTGTTCCACAAGTCTTTTACTCTTTTTCCCACAAGTCCCTTTTTTTGGAAGTTTTCTGACCACCGTCGGCATTTTCATTTTTGTTTTTTATTCTAGGCTTACTTCCTTTGTTTGTCTTCTGTACTCTCTTCTGGTCGTGTCCATCCTCCCCCGGCGTCGTCCCTTGTTTTTTTCTCCTTTACACACCCTCTCTCCCCATCATGAGGGGGGATTAGCAGGTTTTTCGACCACCTACTATCTAATTTTTTTTTCACGTTTGCTCGCCTTCAATATGATCCCCCCTTTGATTTCCCTCCCCTGACCCTTCTAGCTGGTTCCCAACTTGCTTTCTCCTCTTTCCTTTCGAAAGTCTTCTCCGCTTTTGCTGCGGTGTTCTCACCAAAATTACCTCAGGCATTTTGGCTCCTAGGCCTTATCGCCACAGATTCCAATACACATTTTTTTGTGGCCCGGCTATGTCTACTTCCTCCCCGTTGTTGTGATCGAGCTCCTACAGTGGCCCCTATTAGCGATTTGGCCTCTTTTGCACGAACCGTTTCTTTTTTCCAATGGACTTTTTTTTTTTTTCGGGGACCACTCAGCACGAAACCTTTCTTCTTCTTTCGCCCATGAGAACTCAACGTGCCCCCAGGTTTTTTAGCCCCGTTGCCATAAGTGTGAGTGCTTTTCGGCTGGCGTCCTCCCGTTTCAGGCTCGATACTCTCCGTTGCTAGCACTCCTCTCTACAGCCCCCGCCCCCCAATCGGTGAGAGAGTTGTTTTTGAAAAAAATTGGAATATGTTTTTCCCTCCGGTCTTTTTTCACAACCCTCTCACCCATAAGACCCTCGACCCTGTTAAATCTTTAAACCCTTCCTTTTACCTAAACAACCGTCATCCCACTGACTCCGTTTTTTTTATCTCCCCCTCCATCTTCCGAATGGCGCCGAAGCGTTTCCGACTGGACACCCAATCTTGGAGACTTCCCGTATGTTCTCCCTGCAACACTTTAATGAAGCCTAGCTTCAGGATCACTATGCAAACTTTTTCCTTTTCTGCTCACAGTTCAACTTCCTCAATCTAAGCGCCCTTTCGATTTCATTTGTTCCGTCGCTAATTTGCGCTTATTTCTGACTTTTCTACCCCCGTTCCCGATTAGGCAGCCTTCAATTTCCGTTCATTCCGCACATGCTTAGTTATTGCGCCCTGCCCCTCGCCCCCTTTTCGGTCTCCTCAAATGCCGACGCCCTCCCAGCGAACACGCTGACGTTCTTTTAACGGTTCTCCCATCTCTTATCCCCCCCAAATATCCCAGCGCCTCCGCCCTCCAGTTCCAGCTTTTTTCTTTTTCCCCGAATCTTAATCATCCCCTTACTTGTCATTGATGAGTGCAGGCCAAAACTACCCCCCATTTTAAGAATGCGTTCGCCACGTAGCCTGGTTCTCGCATTTCAGCACACGGATGAGTCGATTCTTCCACCATGGTTTTTTCTTTCCTCTTCCCCCCCCCCCGCGCCCACCCCTCTCCCTAACACTTGTCTTCCCTGACATTGTGCTTTGCGTGTTGGTCCCCTGACAGTGCTTCGAGATATGTTAATAGGCACCTTCCTTCCCATGACAATTCCAATTCCTCTCTCTCCTTCTTCCCCCGTGCCTCTCTTTCGCTTCTTTTTTTCCATCGTTTGGGTCATACTGATCCGGCAAATCGCCCATCCTTCTGGTCATTAGCACTACGGATAGCGGATCAATTGAACACCTGTTTCGACCCCTTTTCTGATCCGGCCCCCACCTTTGGTTTCCGATCTTTTCTCCTTATTTCTTTCCCCCTTTTTCGAAGTCCTTGTCCCGCCGCCTTTTTTTTTCGCTGATATGGAGGATATAAGAATTTTTTTGCCGGCTTAGCGTCGACCGCCGATGTCCCAATTCCTTTTTTCCTGGTCTTTTCCTATTCTTTCATTTACCGCCTTTTTTTTTCGGCTCTTGACACCAGAACATTTTCAGGGGTAGCTCTGCTAGCAGACTGCGCCTCCGGTTGGCACGCCCTTCTCTCTCCTTCGCGCCCTCTCTTTCTTGATTTGCACCTTTTTCCCCTCTCTTTTCCCCTCTCTCTTTTTTGTGAGCTCTCTTTAGTGTTAGTTGCAACTCGATAAGATAAAGGGTTGCGCAATCATAGAGAACAGTTTCGTCTGCGGGCGGTATGCTCGATCTTTCTGAGGAAAATCCAATCATCACCGATTTTTCTTTCTTCTAGGAATTCCGCCTTTCCGGTAAATCACTCTTTCCTTCCGGATTTAGACCCGACCTTTTACAGAGGAGGCTGTTTCCCCATCGGATCTGTCATCGAGATAGACGATCCACACCTCAACCCCCACCCCACCCACCCCACCCCCCCCCCCCCCACCAACCCCCACCACCAAACTCTTTCAACTTTACTCACTGTGTCTCCTATTACTATTTTAAAACCTCGTCTGCCTTTCCCAGCCCTTTCCCGCCCTCTCCATATTCTTCCCATTTCAATCTATTTATCTTTTGCCTCTTTAACTCGCACCCCCTATGAAAGCCCTTTTGCCCCCCTTCTGATGACCTCGGAAAACAGAACGGAAGCGACCACCTAGTCGTAGATGTCCCGCATCTCCGTCTTGGATTACCTTCACTGTATCTTTTCCTATTCACTTTCCTTTCATCCGGCGTGCCTTCCGTTTTTTTCCCTACGCTTCCGTCTCTAACCTTTAATTGGTTGCGCCGGTTTCTTTTCCCCGGCCGACCATTTTTTTTCCTCTTCCTTCTCTCTTTTTGTTTTTTTGGGCAATCCTTCGCTTTATTCTAACGAACGATGCTGATTCGTGGGCCTGCAGCCCTCCCTTTTTGACTTAAGTTACTCCGCTTCGACTTCCTTTTCCGCTGTCCTCCTCTCATTGCGGACCTCTAATTGGTTTTAATTCGTTCACGTGACAGCACAAGACTTGTGTTTGTGGCTACGTATGGTGCTGGCGCTTTCTCCTCTTTTTTCTTTCATCTGTACCTTTTCTTTTCTCGCATTTCCCTTTCCCTTCAGCTGGTGCCTTTGAGGCAAAGAGTTTTTTCTTACGGACATGCAGTGATCGTCGCTGTACACGGCTTGGTCGCAGATCGGCGATCGTCCTTTTTCCTTTCCCAGCTTCAACACCACCCCCCGCTTTTGCATCTTTTTTCTGGCCCTAATCTTCGTTCTTCATTGGGTCCTTCTCAAGAGGAGATTCAACAAATGAAGGTTTGATCCCCATGCTTCCTCGACAAATTCGCCCACTTCTTTCAGATCTTGCTGACACCTCCCTTTTTTCATGTTTTCTCGGTACCTTATCTTTTTAAGTAATTCCCCCAGTGGTGTTTTTCTTGTTAGAGCTGCCTTCGTTGTGAGTCTTTTTACCGCGTTTCCTATTTAGAAGCAAATTGAATTATTTCCTTTCCCCCTCTCACAGGATTGTTTCTTCTGTCTCTTTTTCCCTTCCCCACGCTCCCCATTTATCCCTGCCGGCCAGTGGTACTTTATCTCTTAAGATGATAACAGGATGCACCGTCAATGTTAACCGCTCGCTGTCAACGGTTTCCTCTACTTTCTTCGAAATCCCCCTTTTTTTTGTTGGCCCCTTTTTCGGCACTTCCCCAGGCCATCGGGATTTTCCGTTTTTACCCTGAATAGCCCCCCAAGTCATCCTTTTTCAAGCTTATCTCTATGTATCCCAACTTTTTTTTTTGATTCGTAGTCCTTTTTCCCTTATTATATCTTTTTCTCATTTGACATCTGAGGCCCTAATTCGCTCTTATTGAATTTGAGGACCGTGTCACGAGAGCGGAGCTTTTGTCCTCCTATATAACCGTCCCCTTTCAATTCTCTCTTTGGCCTTCCATTCACTGTTTAGGTTTTTTAGACTGACCCGGCTGCGTGACGCTTGCCGCCGCGTCATCCTATCCTACCACCTCACCAATTCTTGCTTTTCCTATATTCCCCCCTTGCCTGTTTTCTAAGCAGATGGCCAGTTTAATGGATTTTCACAGACTTCCCCGTGATACCGAGACCCCTGGCCGCTTCCCGCCCTTTACCGCTCCCCCATGTCCTTTTCTCACCTTTTTCTTTCCCGTCCAATATCTCCCCCTATTTATCTTTTTTTAGAAGTTGTCGTTATTTTTGGTGATAACTCATTTTTGGCCCCATGTGACGGACCTCCTTCTTTCCTCTGTGTTTAAGACTACTATCCCACTGCCGCATCCTTCTGCCATTCAGAGCACAGGCTGTTCGTGTCAGATTCCACTTCAGTCCGAAGAAGCCCGTTTGCCATGCGTTTCTTCTCCCATTTGCGAATGTTTTCCTCCCTCCCCCGCGCTTTCGCTGTTCCTTGCCCCCCCTCTGTGCTGTCCCGAGCCCCAATGGCGACCTCTCCTTCATCATTTTCGCCGGAGGCGACTTTTCCCCCTGACATTGACGGTCGACCGCCGTCACCGCCCCGAGAACCCGCTGACGTTCCGTTTACGGTCCTCACTACTTCGCCCTGATGACCCCATGCCCCCCTTCCCTCCTCTCATGGCCATTCAGCTCCGCTGGTTTTTACTTCCTCGGGACGGATCACTAGTGGTCGCCTCCCCACACGACCCTTTTCCCCTCCTGGTCGGTGCCCCCTTTTCTTCCTACGGCTTTCCTTTCACTGATTATGTCATCCGAGCAGAGAACCCACTTTTTTGCTTACCGTGTCCATCCCACTCCTAGCCCCACACTTCCGCCTTCACTACCGAATTTCTTTCCGGACATTTAGGATTTTTTTCAATTCGTCACTTTGAATGTTTAGCCCTTTCCTCCGTCAACCTCCATCTACATTCACTTCCTCCTCCGTATCATGTGTTCTTCTTTCCCTGCCTTCTCTTTCTCTTCGTTCTTTCTTTTTCGGTGGTTTCTTAATTTTGCCGGTTCCCAACTTCTCCAAAGAGTTTTGAGTTCGCCCCTGCCCGCAGTATTCCTATATTTAACAACTTTGTCTCATTCCAATTTTTTCTGTTTTCTTGCTCCTTTCAAGTGGGGGTATATACCACTCTTATTTTTAACAACCTGCGTGTTCCTATGTATCATGGTCAGTTCTCCCACTTTTCCGCTTCTTATGTCTCCGATCTGACTCCTGACCGTTTTACCACTAATGCGCATTTTACCGCCTGGTTTTTCTCCAAATGATTCTGGTCTTCTTAAGGGTAAGAAGACCAGTCTTTTATTCTTCCGGGACACCCCCCTAAACTAGTTCCATTTGCCAGTTTAAGCTCGGCGTCCTGCCTCTCCCTTCCGTCTTACCTTGTCTCGATGATTTTTTCTCTCCCCTCGATGTTTTAAGTAGTTGAACCTCTCCCTTACCATATATATATTTTCATACTCGTTGAAAATTTCGCTCTGCAACGAATTTCATATCCCCTTGTCGCCTCAAATCTACTTTCCTTTCCGCTGGGGCGCGGGCGGTTTCTCTGCGACGGCTCCCCCTAAGGCACGGTCCAATTGCAAGAGGTTCTGTTCTGCGCGACTTGCAGCCCTCCTCCGGCTTCATAATCATCCCCTGGAAGGTCATCCCCCCGAATTTTGACATTGAGGTCCTTCTCCTTATTTTCCTTCTCTTTCTTTTCTATATCATTTTGATTTCAAGAGTCACTTCTAACTGCCCCCCACGGTTCGATGTGTTTTGTTACCAAATACTAGGGCGTCCAATCTCTTTCCATGCCTTAGATCATGACCATTCTTTTTTCTCCTTTTCAATCTATTGACTCTGCTGTATTTCCTCCTTTCTTCCTCGATTTTTCAACTACGTCATTTGTTTGCGGACAGGGATGAACCCTCTTGAAAAATAAACAGCGTTACGTGTGGCTCCAATACATGATCGTATTCCACTTCCATTCCCTTATATTCATTTAAGCCACCTTTCTATGACCTTCATATCGCCTTTCCGTCATTCACCGTCCGCTTTTATGTCCTGGGAAAATTCCTTTCATTTCATTTGGTGGAGAGATGGTGTGGATGTCCCTTGGTGTTTTTCATCTATTTCATTTTTGTTTCTTTCTCCTTACAAATCCGTTGCGTCTTTCCACTCCGCATCTGACCCTGAACCCCACACACACCCCCACCCGTTCGTTTTTTTTCACCTTCAGAAATTCCTTCCTTTCTGCTCCGTCGCCTCCAAACCATGAGCAGTTTTAACTTGGAAGTTGATCTGTCTTTGTCCTCTCCTGAGTTCGCGTTCCCTCCTTCAGTTTTGTTTCTCTGGTCGGGTCTTCATTGTCTGTTCTACCTTTTTCCCTTGCGTTCAGTTTTCTCCTCCTTTTGAAACTGATTGCTTTTTTTATCCCTGAATTAGGAAGATAGTGGGTCACTGCTGCAGCTCGTCTATTTTCCCTTTGACATGCCGCAACTCTCTGCGTCCTGTCCCACCGTATGGGATTCGGCTCCCCTGCTTCCTCTTTTCCTTTTAAATTCCAGATTCACCGTAAAAAGACTTGTTTGCGCATCATGGTTCCCTGTTCGCGGTCTCGCGGCCGCATGATTTTCTCCAAACTTTTGTTTATCCCCCCCGTTACGCTTCTTTCAAATCTTCATTTTTACACTCGGCAATTGGCTTATGTGAGCGGCTATAGTCCTTTTTAAGACTTCCGTGTGTGCCTTTCTTGTGTTTCTCCCTTGCTTTTTTTTTTGAAATGACTTTTTTGCATAGGCCGGCCTCCTTGTGTTAATCTCCCTCACAACTCGTCCCAGTGTTTTTGGGGATTCGTTGATTCTTTCTTTTATGAAAAAGCGGATTTTTCGTCGTGGTCGGCGCCTCCGCCGTTCCACCAGATGGCCAATCCTTCACCTGCTCGTAGGGGTCCCCCTTTTCCCCTCCGTCTCGCACTCTCCTCTCCGGGGTGCTTCAGTTTGTTACCGTTTTCCACGCAAAAGGCCATCTGCCTTGCAGTCATTATGGCCGCAAAATATCTCCTTTCTGTTCCCTTACTTTATTTTTCCCTTTTTCCCCCCCCCTCTTTGTTTTTCGACTCTTCCCTTTCCCCTGATGATTGCTTCTTTTGTTTTATGACTCATTTGTGAAAGAATAAGATTCTACTCTGCTTGCGTGTAAACACCTCCTCTCCCGTTCGATATCTCTAGACCGACCCCCTAACCCTCTCTGCCGCCGTTCACAGCTATCTTTCTTTCCCTTGCCACACCCTTTTTTTCGCAAGCTTTTCCCTTCCGGCGCAGACCCCGTGCGTCCGCTTGTGGTTCACCGAAGCCTTCGAAGCCCCCCCCCGTCCATTCCTTTTCGTTCCTTTCTTTGTCGATTGACCCCTTTTTTCCGGCGCTGCCTCTTTTCAGTTTCCTTTTCCCCCCAACAGCAGCATCCCCGGAAAGAGCCAAATTTTACTCCCGCCTTACGTACACCCCCCTACATACATCTACTTTACATGTCATCTTCCTGACGAATTTTGGCCGCCTCTTTTCCAGTCCCCCTGGTGATAAAACCATGGGAACCCTCAATAAGGTTGACTCTTTTCCATAGCCTTGCCCCCTTTCAGCATACGATGCTTCCCCCCATATAATATGCCCCAGGCTGTGTCTTTTCCGCTTTCCTTTTCCAGGACAGCCCACGAATGGCTGTCAAGCTCCCTCTTCATGAAAGGAGGAAGTCAGTCTCCACTCTCATAGTGCCAGTCCCCCCCCTATCTGCCTACGTCCCTGGGTCTACTTTACCGCATTCAGGGCTAGTTGAGAAAAGGCCCCAGGAATTTTCTGTCCCCCTCTTCTTAGCACCATGCCGAGCCCGCCAGCCCACCGTTTCTTACGTAACTTGCGAATCTTCTCTCTACACAATAGCCACCAGCGCTCTATTATCCTTAAGCATGTCGTCAGGGTTTTTTTTAGTCGACATCGTAATGCTCCCCCATGAATTTCTTTATTATTTCTTCCCCAACACTTTGCTGTTTTTACACGTAGCGCCCCCCCTCTTACTTCTTCCTTCAGAAATCACCCCCTGATAATCTCTCCGAGCCCCCATTTGTTTTCCTTCCCCCATCGCTCCCCCAAGACTATACCTCAGAAGTACCTTTTCCCTTCTTAATTAGTTTGCAAATGCACGGCACACCCGCTTGACTTCTCATTTGATTCCAACACTACACTATTCAGTGACGCTCCACTATAATGTCTTTGTACCCTTTTTCCGAGTTAGACGTCTCTTTTTTCCTGCTGATTTGTAATAGTGGTCAGTTGACTCGTCTTTTAACATGTTACTATGTCGGAACTCATCTCCCTTCCATATATCCCCCCCTTGAGAGTAATACATTCTGGTTAGTGATGGAAATGCACACAAGTGTGGGTTCTCTTTTTCTCTGATTGTCCACTTTTAAGTTATCTGGTCAGCGAAAGGTGTCCGTCGTGATGCCCAGTCTATCTACTATTACAAGATCGGTTCCTTCCTACCTTAGCCCCCCCATATTCTTTGGCCGTCCCGTCCCTCCAAGATTTTTTTTTTTCTGACGCGAGTTGCTCGAAAATTTTTCTCTTTAATCGGTCTTCGTCTCTCCCCGCCTGCCTTCTTCCCTCTTTTTTCGATCTTTTCCTGATTGATATTCGTTGAATAAGAAAGTTCACTCCTTTCGTTGTTTTTTATTACCTTTGTTGCCAACGTGACCTTTCTCCCCCCCCCTGCGTTGAAATCTCTGCTCTTGCTTCTTTTTTTTTTTTATGCGCGCGAGTCTAGGAAATGCCCCCAGCATGAAAGAGTTTTTCTGCTCGAATGCAGAATTCTTGTATTTCCCCACTTCGTCGGTACCCGGAGGTCCTCCCCTCCCCCTTTCCTTCGCTTCTCTTCCCCTGTTAAGCCGTTTCTTTCTGATATCCTCCTCCTCGCAATTTGGATGAGAAAGAACCCTTTTCGTTCGAGCACGTGATTAAAGCGGGTAATGTCCGCTCCCTTGAGTACACTCCCCTCTCCAGGCCGTCTGCAATTTTTTTCCAACTTGAATGGTCTCTCCTGGGAGAACTTTCTTGCCTAGTAAGTGTTTTACGTTTTCCTTTCTGAAAAACTTCCCCAACGAAGTTCGTAATGCAGTCGCTGGGTACCGACATGATCGCTTCTTCTCTTTTCCTGTAATTAATGTTGGCCTCCGGCTATGACTTCCTTTTCTCTCCTTTTTTTTTTTCATTTTGCCTTCCCTGTCATTTACGGATAGAAATTTAGGAATAGTCTTTTTTTTTGAGACGATGTTTTGAGATTAACACCTTTGTCTCTTCTTCAGTCTTGTGTCTTTTGGCTCCTCAACTAATTCTTCCGGTACTTGGTCACCTTCTTCATCTTGCCCTGTTTTTTTTTCCGGTCAAGCCCCAGACCCATTCCTAGTTTTGCTGATCAAAGACGCAGCTGCCCCCCTATGTTTAATTTGGGTCTAAATCGAATGAGTTCCTTTCCTCTGTAGTGTTAGTGAGGGGTCGGATGTCTTTTTTTCCGCTGGCGTTTCTGTTCGATTCATTCGCTGCCCACTTCTGTTTCCGTTTCACGCTGGTTAGTGTCATGGGTGCCCCAGCGTGTCTTACTTTGACATGACTGCCCTGATCCTCCTCTTCCCCAACGTTTTCGGCTTTGGCCTTTTGCTGTGTTTCCCTGTACAGCTTCACTAAACCCAGACTGTTCATTGATAATGCAGTTCTGTCTGAGTCATTGGCGCCCGGTCTGCCCTTCTTTTCCAAAGCAGGTTGTCCCCCCTTCGGAAGATTCGGCTTCCAAAATTCTCCCCTTTGATATTTGCCTTTTTTTCACGTTCTCATTGATGATGGTTCCGTTACGTTCTAGGTTAGTGGACCACAGTTTTTTTCTGTTCTCTGTGTTTCGCGCTGCTGTTCTGCCCAATGACTGCTGCCCACTTTCTGCGCCTACATTTCTTTTTTTCTTCCCTTTCACAAAGCGCTAAAAGGTTTCTCAGGATGTGAAAACGCTCATGATTTCGTTGTGTGCTCTGTACTTTCCCACACTTTCTTCCCAGGTCCATCCCCCTTCTCTGTTCAATTTCTAAGGCCTCAATCTCCGGCCGGGCTCGTTGTTCCGGCAAGAAACGCCAGAATGGGCCCAGATGGACCCACTCGAAACCAAAAAGATCCCCCTTTTC
>Ga0179593_1429886_pt1 | contig 15318 bp, 23 predicted proteins | sample CZODoug2_1_08_16_FD_185931 | JGI IMG/M metagenome (GOLD analysis project Ga0179593, IMG submission 185931) | Vadose zone soil fungal communities from Angelo Coast Range Reserve, California, USA - CZODoug2_1_08_16fungal (PacBio error correction) | ecosystem: Environmental > Terrestrial > Soil >... | reverse complement strand
TTCCCACGTTGCCCCCGTCCCCCCCCCCCCGCCCACAACAGCTCGTCCCAGTTTTGAAAACACCTACCACACCCCATTCCCCATTCCCCTATATTTTTTTCCTAGGGTTTTCCCAAACCGTGTCCCCCTCCCATAATTCGGGTTTTTCTGACCAACCAGTCTTCCTTGACATTCTCTTTTTTTTTTTGTTTTCCCCCCCTCAACCACCTTTGAAAGTCTGTTCCAAAAGGTCACCCTGAAAGGGTTCAAAAGTCCTCCTCCCCCTCCCAGTGGTTTCCTTGAGTGTCTACACCACATGTTTCTTGGTATTATTCCGTCTCCCCGGGTGTCCGTTTTTCCCTTCCCTGATGTTTGCGACCCCTTCCTTTTCCTTTTTTTGGTCTGACGTGCGTCCAGTCTTTCTCCCACCGTTTAGGATAGTTTAGTGCTCGGCAACCCCCGGATTACCTTTGAGTTAAACCATAGTTGGTCCTTTGATTTTGGACGTTCTTTCTTCTCTCTCTCCTCTCCTTTGTTTTTGTTCTTCCTTCTTATTTAGTTCCCCAAAAACTATAGTTTTTAAACGCGGGTTATCCTTCCCTGTATTTCTTTTTTTCCTCGGTAATAAACCCTATTCCTGCACCGTGTCGATGGACGTTGAATTCGCCCCCCCAATTTGGATGCACCTGAAATGTTCCCTAATTTTCCCTGCTTTTTGTTTTGTGTTTTGTTGCGTTGTGGTGTTTTTTTGTGTTTTTTTGTTTGTTTGGGGTCGATTTTTTTTTTTTGCGTGTGTGTTTCTTTTTTGTTTGCGTTTTTTTTTTTTTTTTTGTGTGCTTCTACACGTGGTATTAGATAACCACCATTTTTGTTTTTTTTCTCCGCGTATATTTTAGGTTCTTTGGCCACTTCCTATGTCCCCCCTTTTCCGGGGTGGACATACTTTTGGGGCAATGATTCCAGGTTTTTTTGGACTTTTTCCATTTTTTTGGTCACGTCGGATATGTTTTATTTTGTGTCTACGAACCCCTGGAGTCTCTTTGGTTCTTGTTTTTTGCCCGTGTCCACCCCGCCTCCTTCTTTAGGTCTTTGCGCGGGTTTCGTTTTTTCCGGCTTTTTGCTTTTTTGTTCTTGACCCCCCCCCTTGAACCCCTTTTTTTTGAAGCGAGTCACTTTGCAAGTATAGACGTCTTTCCTTTTCTTTCTATGTCTCGGTTTTCCTCCCCCCCCTTCCCACTCCCCCCCAATAGTTTTTTTTTTTTTTTTGGAGTCCCTCTGCTTTGGCCGGGGCGAAAAGGTGTTTTTTTTTTACTTTCCACGCCGGGGGGTCAGTGGTTTATTTGGTCCTTTCTTCGGTCCCAACACCTCCTTTTCAGTTTTTCGTCGTCATTGTTTTTTATCTGTTCAGGTGGAGCTGATTTTCCAGGCAGCGTGCCAAACCCCACCTCACCTATCGGTTTTTGGTTTTTTCAACCTTCTGTTCCCAATGTTCGATAGATTGTTTGTTAATATTTCTTGATTTCTCCATTTATTTTCCTGCTGGCGTTCTCGTTTATACGCACGAACCTTTGTTGTTTTTTTCCATTTTTTCTGCCTCCAAGCTCCCTCAGTTTGTGTTTCAGTCGCCTCGAGTTCTTTTTCTTTTAGTTGTCTCTTCCCCCGCCCCACAGCACGGATTGGAGTTTGGGTTTTTTTGTTGTTTTCTTTGGTGAGCCTTTTTCCTTCGGGCTGTGCTCTCTCCTGATGTTTTCTTCCGTCCGTGCACCATTTTTACAGAAGGCTGTCCCTGACCGGCTTGGCCGCAATTATTTCTCGTCGCCATTTCTTTACCTCCTCTCCCTTTCTAGGTTTCAGCGTGCGCCCACAATCGCGAGTGCGCAATAAATTTTTGGATCCCTTTATTTGGTTTTTTTCCGGATTCCCCGGGCCTCCCGTGTTTTATTCCGTTTTACCTCTTCCCCTTTCGCCTTGGTTCCCAACCTTGTATTATTTTAGTTTCTTATCTTTTGCCTTTGACTCGAAACTCCGCCTTTATCGTTTTCCTTTGCGCCTTCGTTCCATTTTTTTTTCTAGGTTAATCTTTGTTTTTACGGGTATTTCCTATCCCCCCAACACCCTCCCTTTCCTCCTTGAATGAAGTACCAACCCCCTTCCACTTCTTGTCCGTGCCAACCTGCAAAACGCCTCCGATCCCACCTGGTTTTGTCACCATTTTCTACCCCCTCTCATACATCTGCTTGCTGCTCCTTTAGAGTCCCTTATTTTTTTTCTTTTTTTTTCTTCCCTTCTTACCCTTTTCCGTTTCAGTTTCTTCCCATTCTCCTTGTTGGCCCACTTTAATGGGCCCTGGCTCAGCCGGGCTGCGTCCCTTACCTCCGTTTACTCCTTTTTTTTCTTACACCCGTCCGGCCCATAGTTTGCGCTCTTCGTCCGTGCTTTTGTTCTCTTCCCCCCTTATCAATTTCTCGGTTTTCTTGTTTCCCCCTTACCAGTGAGGGGCGGGGCAACCTCAGTACGTTTTTTACACCTTTGACATCTTTTACCCCCCCCACCCCTTCATCTTTTTTTAGCTTTCTCTGTAAATTTTTTTATACACTCTTTCTTCGTTTTCTTTTTAGTTTTGTTTTCATGGACCCCTTTCCTTCGTATGTTGGATCTACCTGTCTTTTTTTTTTACCCCCCCCCCGATCCCTTCTTTTCTTTTGTTCACTTTACCCTTTGTATTCCACCAGTTCTGTCTCCCCTTTTCTTGTCGGCGTTTTTAAGTTTGGGACCTGGTTTGAGTTGCTTTCCAAAAAACCCCGTTTTGACCTTGTTTGGTCAACTGAGCATCACCCCCATCCCCTTTTCCTCTTTGTTGTGTTTGAGGTTGTTTTCTCGGTGTCAAACTCGTCCATTTCTTCCGTCCCTTCCGCAGATCTGAGTACGACCGTCTTCTCTTCCCAACCACTTTTTTCTTTTTTTCCCCAGATCCCCAGTCCACACTCCCCCACACTCTTTCCCCCTTTCCCTTTACCCCCCCCTGTATTGTACCGTCCTTTTTTTCCTTTTTCCTGAAAATCTTTTTCCCGGAGTTTTTTTTCGTGTGGAGTAGCCTTTTCCCTTCCTAGTCTCCCCGAAGCCCCCCCTCAGTAGTCTTTTCCAAAACCTCTGCACTTGTATAGTTTGTTTAAACCCTTGTACAGTCAACTGCTTCTTTTTTTTCTTCATACCTTTTTTGTAGCCTGGAACACTTTCCCCGGAGAACGCTTTGCCGGATTTGGCCTATTTTCTTCCTTAGCGTAAGTTTGAAGTCCCCCCCTTTACGAGGGGAGTTCCGAATTTTTTTGGCTACCTTGTAGTGGGTTCCATAATTTTCCCCCACTGTTTCATCCCCTTTCAAGGGCAGCGAGGTTCATTTTGCGGGTTTTTTTTTCATCCCTTCTGCGTCGCCCTTACCTTCCCTGAGGGTTACCCTCTCTCACCCCGCGGCTTTGTCCAATATCGATATTTTCTATCTTTGTTCTTTTGTCTTTTGTATGAAGATTTTGTTCTTTTTGAAACAGAGCCTCGTTCTAGATTATTTTCTGGTCCTTGCTTTCTGGACACTCGACCTGGACTTGCTTTGCAGTTCATAAGGGCCTATTAATGCTCCTTAGTTACCCGCTGTCCCCAGATTTAACAAACTGTTTTTTCATGTTCTATCTCCTCTTTTAAGACCTTGTTTTTCTTTCCCTTTCGTCGGGCGACCCCACGGATGCGAACTAGATCCCCTAGGCCCCGCCTTTTCCCTTCCAGGTTTTTGTCGTTCCTTTTCGTTTCGTTCCGTTTGTGCTTGCTCCGTTTTTTTCCTTGCCGTCCCCTCCCCTATTGTCTTTTTTTTCCCCCCCCAGGTTAACACAAGCTTTTTGACCCTTTGCCCTCCGTGGGTCAGGCTCTCCTTGGACTTGGCCGGCATCTCTCCGTGTCATAGGTCCCGTCCAACAAAATCCTCTCCCCTCGTGCAGTCTTTTTTCTTGAATGATCCGGTTTCCACCCTTTCCACCCTTCGACGATTTGGTGAGGGGGCCGGTTTTTTGCGGGTGTTGTTTTCTTTTTTCTGTTGGCTGGGTTCACCCCCCTACTTTTCCCTTCGGAATCGTTGTTGGTTTTTTCTTACGTCAGTCCTGACTGCTCATGGCCCCCCCCCCTTTTTCTCGTTGCCCCCCTGAAACCCCCTCCCTCCCCCCCCCCCACATCCGTCCCCTTTTTCCTTTGTGATTTTGGCCCTCCCTTTCCCCCCCCTTTTTTAGGGTTTTCACCGTCTCCCCGCCACTCCCAAACCCCGTTGCTATCCCTTTCCGAGGGTTACCTGCCCCCCCCTCACTTTGTCTCATCCTTTCGAAACCATGTTCTTCCCCCCCCTCCTTGGAGTTTCCGTGTCTTCGTGGGTTTTCTTTGCGTCTCCCTCGGCTTTTCTCATCCCAACCTTTCCGAACCCAGGCATGGTTTTCCCCTTCCAAAGTTTCTCCCCCCCCTTACCGAAGTCCCCCACGTGCCGCCTTTGCCGTTTCTGGTGTAGTATGGAACGCTCACGCTAATGTGACAACACCCCGTCTTTGGTTTCGTTTTTTTTCAACTTGCTGTTCCCTCGACCCTATTGACTGTTTGCCGTTTCCCCGCCCCCTACGAGTTTGTTTTAGTTTTTCCCCCTGACCTTACTGCCCCTTGCTGTTGTTGTTTCCCAAGGAGTTTTCCCTTCTCTGTGGCCTGTTTTTCGAGGTCTGGTCCTTCGTGTTAAGTGGACGCTTCGGGCTGAGCACTGTTTTTTTTCCGAGATTTTCCCTTTCTTAGGGGGCGTGCTCGTCCTATCCCCCTCGACGTTGCCCTTTCAAGCCCCCCCCCCCAGTTTTTTTTTCTTTTGAACAGATCTGTTAAGAGCTTGAAAGGGATCCGAGAAAGAGGTAGGGTCCTTTGTTTATCCCCCGTGTTTCTACAGTTCTGTTTCTCTGGCGGTCTTTTTTTTTTTTCCTGTGTTCTTTTAACCTTCTTTTTTTTTTTTTTTTTTTTGTTTTTTTGTTTTTTTTGAGTGATGGTCCCCTTTTGTTCTTTCTCCTTTCCCCCGGCTTTATTTCATTTTTCTTCCCTTCCGTTTTTTGCTGCCCGTTCTTAGGTGCAATATTATCGGGTAGGTGCACCGGTGACGCACGGGGCTCCCCCTTTTCTGTTTTATACGCGGAAGCCATTCGAGTGCCCCACCCGTCGCTTCAGGGCCAGCGCTCGATCACACACCCCCCATTTTTTTGTGGTGCCCATCGCCTTTTTCTATGTTTTGCGATGTAATCACCCCCGTCTGGGAGCTGGCTTATTGTTTGAAGAACCCCCCCCCACCCATTTGGGGTTTTCTCCAGTTATTGGGCGCACTTGCTTGCGGGGGTCTCCTCTGTTTTGTCTTCCCTGGGCTGACCTCCCCGCTTGCTTCCCTTTGTCAACCCTAGCCACACCTTTCCATTTCGTGCCGAAGGCTATGGACAGTTCCTCTGTCTGGTTGTTGCGTCCAGACCCAGTCTTTTCGTGGATTGTTTCCATTCGACTGATGGTTCTTGTCACCCCGCCCTCAAACCCACTTCCCGCTTGGTGATGTTTTTGGTTTTAACTCTTCCCTCCTCCCCTGGCATGCTCGGTTACACCCCTCGTTCCTGTTGTTTCCCTTTTCGGATTTTTCCCATTTTTTGCTCCCAGAACCTGCCACCCGACGGTCCGGGTTGTTTATCTCTCTCCAAACGGAAAGGTGCGTTTGCTTTCCTAGTCAAAAGTTTTTTTTCCCCCCAGCAATGATCTTTCCCGGAACCCCTCCGTCTTTTCTTCCCGCTGTGTATAGAGTGTTTTTCTTTCTCTGTTTTTCTTTTTTGATTCCTGGGCAAGTTTCATTTTGCCTTCCCCTCCCAGCTTAAAACCCAACAACACCTTGTCTCTTCCGGCTTGTTGTTTGCGTTTTTTGTTCCTTTTTGACCCCCCGTCCCAGGTTTTTTTTCCCCCCACTTCCCATTCTATCTTTCCCTTGCAACTGCGTCCCCTTTCTCCCCTTCTTTCCCATTTCCCGGTATACTCGTCTTTTCCCGTTATCGATTGGATTGTCTTGCGTTTACCCAACCTCCGTATGTTCAGCTGATGATCCGTCTGTTTTGCTTTTTCCTTCACCACCGTTTTTCAGTTCTGGAAAACCACCACCTGCCCCCCCCCCCTACCCCAACAAATCTTCTTCACAAGTTTTTTGAAAAAACATCAAAACGCGCCATCACCTATCTTTCCCTGTGTGTACACGTTCCCTCCTTTGCAGGTTTTTTTTTTTTTCTCCCCCCCCCCTTATGTACACCTTCCTCCAGTGCCTCTTTCCCCACGCACCGGAAGGCTTTCCCAAGGTCTTGAACTTTCAAATTTGTGACAGATTAATGGGTCTACCCCCCCACCTCTGGTCATTCTCCCCCGTTGTCACCCCACTTTTTGTATCGAAACGGACACTGGGTGTCCGTCTTCCCTCTTATCTTTTTTTTTTTTCCTTTGCACTTTTGGTGGTTTTTTTTTCCTTTTTTCCCGGGGGTGCTCACCCTTCTCCTCTTCTTTTTTAGTTTTCCTCCCCCCCCCTGGTTTGATACGTCTGAGCCTCTCGCTAGAAGTTGGACGTTTCTCTCTTTTTTATACTCATTGTTTTTGTGTTCTTGCAGTGATTATCCCCTGTTTCCCCCCCCCCCCCTCTAGCCGGCCCCCCCGATTTTAGAGGATGTCCTCAATTTGTTGGCGAGTTGCACAACGAATGTTTCCTGACACGCACCCCTTTGAGTAACGTCGGCCCCCCAATGGCTGTCCTTTTAACAGGGTCCGTCTTTTTTGTTTTTCCACCCTTTTTATTTCTCGCAACCCCCTTTTTTTTTTCTGTTAATTCCCTGGTTTTCAGTGGTTTTTTTTTTTACGTCTGCACCCTTTCAGGGGGTGTATCCCTTGGTGGTAACTCTGTTCCTTTTTGTTGCGTTTCCACCCCGCCCTTTTTTTTTTTCTTTCCTTTCCTTTTCCCCCCCCCCCCTGTTTCCTCTCATTGTGTGGCCTTGTCCCCCCCTTGTCTCCTCGTATTGGTTTGTTTTGATATGTTTTTTTTTGAACTCTTTTTTTTCTTTTTTTTTTTTTTTTCCTCCCCCCGTGTTCCAAACACTTTTGGGCTTTGTCGTAATGAAATGTTCTGACTTCTCATTTCTCATATTCGCGGTTCCCCAGTACAATCCAATCGATCGGGGGTCTGCCACTCTTGTCTACTTGTTTTTTTTGACCCAAGCCGAGCGCTTGATTCCCTTCCTCTGGCCGGTGGTATTTTTTTTCCCCTTTTTTTTTTCTGAAGGAACACAACTTTCCCGTTCTATTTTTTGGTCATCTGTCAGGGGGTTTTAGCTTGAGACTCTTCCCCTCTGGGTCCTTTTCCTGAACAACTCACGCTCCTTTTCCTGATTTTTTCCCCGGTCGGTATCGATTTTGGATGTGTCCTCTTTCGTCTGTAAACCTTCGGACTGCTTTTGCTTGCTCGTCTATACGCACGACCACTGGTTGTGTTTCAGGTTTCTGGCCGTGCAGCTTCCCCTTTTTTTTCTCAGGACCGCGTTAGTTTTTTTTCTTGTTTTTTTGCCTTCCCCGATTACCCCGAACGTTCTGGAGTTTTTTTTTGAGTTTTCTTTTTTTTCATTGATCCTCTTTCTGGTGCTTAGGCCGCTTGCTGTCTTTTTTTTGCACCGTTCACCCGACCTCTGGCTGTACCTGAAGGGATGGTTTTTTTGTCTTTCTTTTTTTTTTTTTTTGTTTTTTTGTTGGTCTGAATCGGCCGGACGTTTTGTTTGTTTTTTTTTCCAAGGTGTTTCTTCAAACCCTCTCCCACCCCCCTTGCAGTGCTCAACTTTGATGTTTTTTCCTCTTTTTTTTCTTCCGCGCTTCTCCCAGACTTTGTTTAGTCTATAACTAGTGCTTTGGTCCACTTTCTGTAGTGGATCGTATCCTTTTTCCTGGGAAGGCTCCATTGCCTCCGGGCGTAGCCACCGTTGGTTCGTTTTCCCTTTTTTTCCCCTTCTCTTTCCCTGTTTCACGGTCAGAGTCCCTTACCCCTTTCGAGCTTTGTTTTTCCCGGATTCTCAACGCGTTTCCCGACCCAGTCCAGCAACCCTTTTGTGCCTTGTTTTCACTTTTGGGCTTTCACAATATTAGCCTCCCACTCTTCCCATTCTGAGAGTCTCCGAGTACCCAAAGAATCTGTCTTCCCTTTTTTTCCCTTTTTTTGTCCCCCTCGTGTTGAGTCTCGGACTGGCGCGCCACAGGCATTATTCTTCCCTTTACTTTCCCCACTCCGGGTGTTTCCCCGCATGGGCCATTTTCTCTCCACCTCCCGGCACCCCCCTTTCTTCCCTTTTGTATTTCTTTTCCTCCTCTCCGTTTCTGACCTTCTCGTTCCGTTGGCTCCCCTTGGGTGGTTGCAAAAACCCGGCTTCTGTTTTTTTTTCTTGTGTCCCACCCTAACACACTTTGCTTCGTTTCTCGTTATTCTCCTCCACCCAACGAACCTGTCTCTTTTCTTCTTTTAAGTCTGACTTTTCAATGGTCCCCTCTTTGATATGTTGGCTTCTCCCCTTTTCGTTTTCCAAACCCCGATTTTACATGTCCCTTCTTTATTTTTTCCCACTCCCCTTTTTTCACTTTTTGAATACCCGTCGGTTTTCTCTTGGTCGTGGGACTGGTGGTGGGCTCGTCCCAACTCCTGGAAGTGAGTTTTTTCACTTTTCGGATCCACCCACCTCTTTTTTTTTTTAGTTTTTTTTCGGGCTTTCAACAACACCTTTAGTCCCCTTTTTGCCTCCCCGTCCAGCTTTTTTTAGCCGCCCCGATTCGAGTCAAACGGTGGTGTGCCCTCTCCACAGTCCCTAAAACCCGTTTTCCCCCATTTTTTCCCCCCCCCTCTCCCATCAAGGGTTCACTTTTCCAGACCCCAATCAGTTTCTTTCCCCCTTCCGTCTTGGTGAGGTTTCCTTCGCCGCCCCGGACAAGAGTTCCCCTGGCCAGCAAGCGAATTTTTGACCCTTTCCGGTCCCCTTGTTTATTGTTTGGGTCCCCCTTTTTTCCGGCCTATTTGGAGCCTTCCTTCAAAAACGTTTTTTCCGTTTGCGAATCCGCACCGGTGAGGACCTCCCTTGTTCCGATTTCTTCTCCTTTTCTTTTTTTTTTCTTCTCCCCCAGAAACCCCAGTTTTTCAAAAGAGGGACGTGTCTGACTGACCTGTCCCTGTTTTTAGTTGTGTTCAATTAGGCGGTACGACGTTGAGCCTTCACTGGTCTTGTTCCTTGCAGGCTGTGTTTTGACTCCCTTGTCGTTCCCTTGGTCTCCCCATTCCCCCCCCCTTCCAGAGTTACCCTGTCTATTCCTGCGTTGGTTGTAATTCTCTCTTTTCCTTCGTTGGTGTTGTTTTTTCTACGATCTTTCCAATACCTCGTTTGGTTTCTTCTTCTGTCCTCTGGCACGGGTTTTTCTGTGCCGCCCTCCGCCTTTGCTTGTTCCGGAACAAGACTTCCCCCCTTCTCCTGGTACTGCCAATTTCGCCCCACTGCTTCCTTCGCCCCCACCTCCCTTGTTAACATTCTGTTGTGTTCACCCTAAGTCTTCCCCCCCTTTTGTTAACTCTTTTTTGTCTGACTTTTTTTTTCTTCTCATAGTTTCTGCGCCCTTCCCGCTTTTTTTACTTGCCAAGACTTGTTCCCCCCATCGTTTTTTGCTTTCAATTCCCGGTACGTCCAGGATTTTTCTTTCCTTATTTCCTGACCCGATGTATTAGTACCTTTTTCCCCCTCTTTGACCCCATCCACTTTTTGCCTGGTCGTTCCAACAACTGCTTTGGGATATGGATTGTTTCTGTTGGGGACTGGTTTTTTTTACTTCCCCCCACATCCCCTCTCCCCTTCCTTCCAGGTTTATTTTTTTACTCATGATTCACAATACCTTCGACCTTCTTTTTGGGTTGCTTTGGCAAGGTGTCTGATTTTTTTCTTTGAATTTGATTCGTGCCCCCCAACAACGCCCCCCCTTTTTGACTCTGAATCCTTTTTTTTTCCCCCCTTCGTCTTCCTGTCCCATTTTGGCGTTCAGAACATTTTTTACGATTGTTTGTCAAACCCCGTTTTTTCCCCACCCCCTTCCCCCCCCCCACAAGTCTGGTCAAAAACAAAGTGTATTGTTGAATGCTCAGTTCCACCCTTCCCCGAGGGTTGGAGACGAGGGCCTCACAGGTACAATATTTTATTAGGTGCCCTCCCCCCCTCCTGGACCCTTTCCGGTACAAACTGACATGCCACTCGACACCTCCGGCTCGTGTTTTTGCGAGATGACGTCTTGTAGAGGGCCCCCTACGTCCCTTCCCTTTGTATGGTCCCCAGAGTCTTCCCCTTTTTTTGCAACTTTCCTTGAACGAATCCGGACCGGGGTTCTGGGTCTGGATTTGGCTTTTTTTTTTTTTAGATTCACCCCTTCTTTTTCCCCACTCTTATGTTCCGGTGGTCACTGGCTGACTGACATCCCTCTTCTTGTGCCATTCCCCTTTCCTTCAGCACCCCCTCACCCCTCTCACAGGGTTCCACTTTCCTTTTCAAGTTTTTTTGAATGCTTGAAACCAGATTCCCTTGCGATTTTTGCTTTATGATTTCCGTTGGAGGTTTTTTTTTTTTGTCCCTTGCTGCGTGAATTCCCTTTCCCCCCCTGCGCCCGGTTTTAGGCCGTAATATTCACTTGCCCCGATTTTTTCCCTTTTGTCTTCCCTTCGCGACCCCAACGACTTCCGTTTCAAGCGAGTGACTGGCACCCTATTGCGTTTCCTCTGTGCCCCTCTCGCCGTTTTGATTTTGGGTGGTTCTACCCCTTGTGTGATTCTCTTTGTCTCGTATGTTTTTTTTTTTGCCTTTTTGCTTTGAAGCTTTACTTGATTGCCTTTGGGGTGATATTTTTTTCCCCCCCGGGTGAATCCTTTTTTTGCCTCCGTTTTAGGGAATCTTCTCTTTGGAGGTCACAAATTTGGAACTGTTCCCCCCTTCGCACTGGGATGTTGTTCCTTCCTCTTCCGTTAACGTAACTGTTGGTTCCTCCTCATCCCTTCCGCCTGCCGCTAAATTCTACACCTGTGGTGCCCCACTCCCTTGACTCTCTCTCGGTATCCCCCCCAATTTTTTTTTTTTTACCCTTTTCTGTTCAAATTCGGCCAGACCCCCATTCCCGTTGTCTCAGCACGTGACTTGGTCCCCCTGACTCTTTTTTTTTTTTTTGTTTTCGGGGGGTTTTTGACCCATCTAAGATTTTTAATGACCGGGCCCTTTCCTGCATCTACATCGTGCGCCAACCCCCTGCCCTTGACCTTTAGCCCCTCTTGTTATGTTTCGTTTCCCGGCCCAGTGCCCTTCAGGCGATATTTCGGGGCGCACGAGGGCTCGCTCAAAGTTTGACCGGCAAACACTTCCCACTTGCCTAGTTGTGTGTGCTGGTGGAAGCCGGCCCTGCCTTCCTCGGCAATGTGTCTTCGACACCTTTCCCTCCCCCCTTGTCGGTGTTTTTTTCTCCCCCAAATTTCCGTTTCCCAGCCTGATGCCAGCCCCCTTTTTCCCCAACGATGTTATTGAGTTTCCGCTCCCAAGCTGACTCTCTTTTTGCATTTTCACCTTTTTCAGCCTCTGCTTATAACGCCCCAAACACTCGATCCCCTTCGGTCCCCCTGTGTCGAGTAGCCACAGCTATTGACAGTTTTCTGTTCCTTTGGGAACGCTACTCCCCTGACAGATGTTTTTTTTTTTCCCCCCCCCTGGTCAGTCCCTTCCCCCTCTTTGTTTACTTTCCCCACGTCAAGGAGACAACGCCCCGGCTTATTCACGTGGCACCCCGCGCATAGGCGCGTGATTCCCCTTTTTTTTTTAGTTACCCCCTATTTCCCCTTGCTCCCCGATCTTCTTTCTTTTTCCTTTGAAGGTCCACACCCCCCTTGGTTTGCATGATTATCGTTCGCGCCTTGCTTGACTCGACTCACCACCGGGGTTTTTTTTCCCCACAAACCCCAAAAAAACCCACACCAGCCCCCCCCTCTTTTCCCCCGGGTCCCAACCTACACCCTTCCCTGACTTTTTTTTTTGTTGGACCCTGTCACTCCATTTATAAGCGGGGTTGGCTTTTTTCGCCCACAGATTCAGACGTTTTTTTCTCTTGGCACGCCCCCCCTTCAAGGGAGGGTCACCCCCTTCTTTACCCCTTCAAGCAGATCGGCATACCTCACTTGATTTTTGACTCGTTTTTTCCCGAAAACACCCAATGTGTATTTGAAGATAACGGGTTTACTTTTCTCCCCTCCTTCATTCTGGTCGCCCCCTCGGTTTCTAAATTGGTTGGTTTTTTTTCCCTTTTTTCCTGTTGTTCCGTTGTGTGTAATCTTTGAATTCACACTGTCTGGATCTGTTTATGGAGGATTTCCCTGGTACCGGACGCCATTAGGTTTTTTTTTTGCTTTTGTCCCCTTTCGATTCTCTCTTTTACTCATACCTACCTTTTTTTTTTTGTTGCTATATAAAGTCCACCACCTAAGCGGACCCCCGGAGTTTTCCGTAGTTAAGCTGGGTTTTTCGTACTCCTTTTTTTTCAACCACCGATCCCCTGGTTCCGTTGCTCGCTTTTTTTGTTCTCCCCCCCCGTCCCCAACACTTTTTTTTTCAGCCACCATTGCATTTTTTTCCCCCCCCCCCATTGACTTTCTCCCCAGACTGTCTGGTTTTCTTTCTTTGTCTTCCCACCCCGTTGGTTCGAGCCCATTGTGTTTTCTACTTATTTGAGGGCCCTTTCTTTTGGAGTTTCTTAGGCACGATATGTTTCTTCCTGTTTGTTAATCCCCCCTTTTGTTTTGGTTCCAGTTGTTCCGGGTGTTTTTGTTCCCCCCGTTTTGTGCCGTTATCTGTTTCTAGGGCCTCTCACCCCCGGCTGTATGGTCTTTAATTGTCACCACCCGCGAAGATCTGTGCTTTTTGCCTTTTTTTTCTTTCTTCCCTTTTCCTCTCTTTTTTGATTTTTCTTTTTACAACGTGCACCGGTTTGGGGTGCGAAGTCAGCCAGGCGGCGACCGATCCCCCTTGCTGTTCTGTTTTCGTTTTGGTACCGAAGACCCCCTGCCATTTTCTCTTTTCTTAGGTTGCCCCCTTTTTTTTTTTTTTCCCTTTTTTGTATCCCCCTTTCTGTTGTTCGTTTGGGTTGGAGCCGCTTGGTCGGTGGGTTCTCTTTTCCGTGGGTTTTTCCCTCTTTACACTCGGTGGTACCGAGGCACTTTCTTTGGGTTCATTGCATTTTCTTTCCTGCTTGAACCCGAGTTTCCTCCGTGCCCAACACTTTTTTCGGGGACTCAGTCGAGCGTTCTTGGTAGCTCATTCGTTAATTTTCGATGCATGGTTTCGTTCCTCTTCGGCTTCATTTTTTTTTGCCTACACTGCCCGCCCTCGGGGTTCCTTTTTTCTTCGAAGCTCCCTCATTTTTGTTAGATGCATAGTGTCGAGCATGGCTGGCCGATTCCCCCCCCAATTAACCCGGTAGGGCGTGGTTGAGTTCCGGTCTGGTTATCCTCTCCTAGTTCTGGTCTCTTTAGCTTTTTTGTTTTCCCTTCTGGAACCTTTTTTTCACCATTTTTGCCCGAGGTGTTTTCCATGTAAGGCGGTTTTTTTTCCCCCTTGAGTTTCAAGGTCACCTTCATTCCTCCCTTTTCCTGACTTTGTGTCCAGAGCCCTCCCAATCCCAAAGGCTTTTTTTGACCAAAATGGATGATCACTTCCTGTTTCTTCGATGCTCCTTCCGAACTGCTTTTCTGCGATACCTCTTTCCACTTTCGTTGGTCCCCACCTTGATTGTCCTTTTTCTCTCGGCTACCTGGTTCCTTCCGTTTTCTTTTTTCGAACCTTTTTTTTTTTTATTCCCGCCAGTGCGCCTTCGTCCTTTTGCCCCTTCCGATTATATTGTCGTGATTTTGTTTTAAACTGCCACCACCGATTCCTGGCTCCCGTTTTTTTTTGCTCCCCCCCGGCATCCCCTCCCCCCCCTCTGTTTCAGCCAAAAGTTCTCCCCAACCTCCAGATTCTTTTTAAATCGTCACATCTTTAGACCCCCTGCCCCTCCATCTCGCGGCTCTGATTACCCTGCCCTCTTTCACGCCTATTGTCTTCACTCCGCCTTCCCGGGGGCTTCAGTTTTTTTCAGCGACTCGCCTGCCCCTTTTAGTGACATTATTTCTGAGCCTTCGTGGATTCCCAGTCCGTTTTCCTTCCATGGGCCCGCCTCGTACACTCCGCGCCACCTTGGTTGAGCTTTCAGCAGCTGATCGGTTCTTCCCCCCTTTCCTCTTCGTGTGCCTTCCAGGCAACTTGGGCCTTCCCCTTTTGTTTCTTCATTCTTGAAAACCGCGTCCTCTTTTTTTCGCGTGATAGTCCATACCAAGTTGACAAATTCATTCTTTTTCTTCTGTGCCCTTTGTATCCTTTTCCCTCCTTTTTTTTCTTTGACCTAACCCTGCTTCCTTTTCAAACCCGATACCTGGCGATCGGGTGTTTGGTTTCACTCCATTTTTCTCTATGAGACTTTTTTGTTTCCCTTTCCAGTTGGCCTTTGTTCTTTCCCGAGTTCCCCTCCTTTCCTGTGAGGGTTTAACCTGAGGTTTTTTTGATCAACAATTTACTTTCCGCTGTTGTGTTGGTTTTTGTTTTTGTGCCACCACCCTTTCTTCCCTCTTGAACCTGTTTTTGCTGGGAGGACGCCCCCCCGTCTTTTGAGTCCAAAACAGGGTTTGTTGTGTTGTTGTTCTCCCGTTTACTCCCCCCACCTTCCCCTGTTGCCCCTTTCCACCCCCCCCTCGTAGACATGGGGTTTTTCTTTTTTTTTTGCAGCCAGACTTTTTCTCTCCTTGGAGGGAGGGTAGGTGACGTAAGCCGCTTTCCGTTTTCCTTCCCTTGTGCCTGCATCTTCCCCGACTTTTTTTGTTTGTACTTCCCCTCGTGGCCTTTTCCTCCCGTTTGTTTTCTGTTCTCATCCTGTCCTTTTTTTTTTTTTGAGATCTGGGACCCGACCGCCTAGAATTCCGCACACGATGGCCGGCCTATTCCTGCCTTTTTTCGCGTTTCGGTTCCCCCTCCCCCAGTTTTCGTCCAACTTTTTTTCTCCTGAGACATGGGCCCTACGGAGTGTTTTGGTTTGGTTACGAAGGCTCCAGTGATAGGCGTAACTTGGGAGGTTTTTTATCCCTTGAGTTGTTTTCCACTTTCATAGGTGCACAGGCCTCTATTTTTCACGAGTTTCGGGTTA
>Ga0179593_1400765_pt1 | contig 15318 bp, 23 predicted proteins | sample CZODoug2_1_08_16_FD_185931 | JGI IMG/M metagenome (GOLD analysis project Ga0179593, IMG submission 185931) | Vadose zone soil fungal communities from Angelo Coast Range Reserve, California, USA - CZODoug2_1_08_16fungal (PacBio error correction) | ecosystem: Environmental > Terrestrial > Soil >... | reverse complement strand
TGCAGCTCCGAAGTTTCGAGGGGCGTCTTCGCCCCCTATTGTGGCAAGAGTGCGCCTCGCGGATATGCTCCAAGTGGGCGCGAAGCTCCTTTCTCTCTTCTTCCTTCTTTTCTGTATCTTCTCCCTTTCCCCCTCTAAGATAGTGCAACCCTTTCCGACTATACCTGTAATATGTTTCCCTCCTTTCTTTCCTTTTTTCCTTCCCGTTTGCTTTTTGACCCACCGTACCTGCTCAACATTGTACGCGGGGAAATTTTTTTTCACTGCTTCATTCCTTTTCCCCCTTCCCCCCCCCTTTTGAAGCGTATTTTTGATCCAGGTAGTGTGGTACTGAGGAGGCAAATTTAATGGGAAGGAAGTTCCCCTATGCCCGCGCTCGACCCTTCAATATCTTCTTTTTCTTTTCATATGTTAACTGCCTGTCCCGTACAGTAGTGTGCTTTGTTTCCTCGCCCGCTGGCTTTTCCTTTCAACCGCGTTAATACGAAGCCAGCTGCGGGAGTGCCGGAGAGACTGACCCCTATTACGTTGGCCTCCTTTTCTCTTTCCCCTCCACCTTGTCCCTTTTTCAAGGACGCATAGTCGTTCTCCTTTGCTGGCAACTTGACTCCAGATGAGCTCTGCCTTTCCCCCAGCTGGTCCGACAGAGGTGGGGAATGCGGGTGCGCCTGCCCGCACCCGAATCTTCCTCCCCCGTCCTTATGATCGTTCGCCGTCTTATCTAAGTGTCTTTCCCTCACCTGGCAGTCGTGGACACAGTTCTCTTATGCCTTTTATTTCAGCGTGCTCTTCTTTTGTCCACGTGGATCGCCAAACCACCCCATACCCCTCCCCCCGCTCTTCTGATCTCCTTCTCTCAATCCTTAATGTCCTGAGTCCCGGGACCCCCACATCTCCTCCCCCCCATTTTTTTTTTCCTACGTTCCCTCCCTCCAATCGGCCCAAGTAACGTGTAGGTTTTGATACCACGGAAGTTAATAGTCCACTCTCTTTTTTTTTCCCCCTCCCTTTCCTTTTTTTGTTGATTCTCTCTTTTTCCTGGTATCCCTTGAGTCGCACCGGTCTTCTTGCCGATTTCCACGGTTATGTCACTTTTTTCACCCCCCTGCGAGGCCATGTGGAGTATTGAGTAGTGGAGGCCATTTATCCAGGAATGCAACTTTTTGGCGATTTCGATACCTCCTTTTTTGGCGGTTTTCTTTTTTTTTGTCGATGCCCCCAGCCCTATCAGATCGCTGCCCCCCCCTTTTTGTTCATGCCTTTCGAGGAGCGCACTCGGTTTCTGAATACTTTTTTGATTCCCACGTTTCACGGTCGCTGGTCAACTCCTTTCGGAGTTAGTATAGCGGGTTTTTTTGCAGGACGAAACTTGGACGCAAGTAGCCCCAGTCGGCCCCCTTTTTCGTGTTCCCCCCAGCATCTTATCTTTACTGTATATTTTTTTTCCCATCCTGGATCCGCAGGGCTGGGTACCCCTGAATAAAAAAGGGGAAAGTGTGGAGATAAAGGGACTCAACTTTCCCTCTCACCTTCGTCCCCCATTGAAGATGTCGGGGAGATTCCGATGTGATACTATCCCTGCTGCTTTTATTCCTTCCCAATGGCTACCCAGCTTTTCTTTTTCCCTCTCGTGGTACATGTCGAAACCCCAAAATAAGCGTTTTCCGCTTCGCGCTTTTCTCACTTTCCCTTCCGAACTCCTTTTGCTTAAGGACACCCAATCATGGCTATCACGCGACGTTCATCCACGTTCCCCCCTTTGCTTTTGACCTTCGTTTCAAATGGCGACGTGACCATCTTGAAGTGGGTTTGTTTAAATTAAAAAGTAGTAGGGACGAAGACCCCCCCCTTGCCATTTTTTTCCTTTTTCCCCCCTATTGTGATTTTTTTTTTCCTTGTTGTTGCATTTTTTCATCCCCGCGGCGAAGTTCCCTCCTCCTCCCTCCTTTTTCATCTCTTGTCCCTTATAAGGCCGTTGAGAATGAAGTCAGATCGTCTACCCAATTCCCTTTAGATGAGACAATGTGCCGAGGCGCGCTTTTCCGATCATGATGTGTCACGATATGGAAACAAATGCTCTCACTTTTTCACATCTTCCTTCCTTTCCCCAAATATTCCCTTCCGATAGTCCAGTGACTGTATCTTTCTTCCCCCCTTCCTTTTTTTGCGACTCTTTTTTCCGACGGTGGAACATTTCCAGAAGACTAAGGTCTTCTCTGACCCGCCCCTCCCTTTTATTACCTTTCCTCATTTGTCAACCGCGCAACTGTCTCCCTTTCTCCCTGAGTGACCTGCGGCAGCCTAGTATAGTACTTTAAAATCACGTCCTGCCCGCTTCTTTTTGTTACCAGTGTCTTCCCCCCCCAAAGAGTGTTTTTTTTTTATCCCGACCTTTGGACATTTACCTGTATTCCTATCCTCCCCCCGTGCGCATTTTAGCTTGAGTTTGCCGGTGTGGTCACAAGGTGCAGATTTTTCCCCTGCTGTGATGGCCGCTCCCCTTTCCATGTCTGACTTTCGAATGTTGTGCGAGAGCTCCACTAGCTTTGAAGGGTCTCAATCATTCCCTTCTGTTATTTTGGCGAGAAAGGAGGAAAAAGAAGCACTCGAAGTTTTTGATCGCCACCCCCCATTACCCTTTCGTCTTGTGGACGACTTGCTTCGGGTTCTCCTTGCCTTCCCACGCCGCCCCATCAGAGTTCTGTTGAAAACGGTCAGATACCTTCGATGGCTTCCCGGCGTTATTCCCGGTCGACCTGTTATTTCCCTCTGCTTCCTGGATATCTTTCATTTATACTGAACACCTTCTGCAGACTATTTTTCCTTCAAGATCGTGGAGGCTCGCCAATAAATGAACCACCTGGACCCCCCCTTAGTGCAGCGCGCTGTCTACATATCATCTTCCCCCCCGCCAGACTGGTCAGGTTGGTTTCTGGTCGTCGCCCACATTCTCGTCTTCCTGTTTCCCTGTTCCCCTTTTCTCTTTTTTTCTTGTCGCAATTTGTAGGAGCCGGGTGGTTATTTTGGTTAAAAGGGCGGTTAGACGACCGCTTCTCTCCCTATTGCTTTGCCCTTTCATCTCTGTATAGGTTGTTTGTTGTTTTCGAGCGTCGTACTTTACTCTTTTTCTTCCCGCTCCCTTACCTTTTTCTACCAAGTCTTGCTCGGAAAACTTGAAGGTGCCGGAAGAGTTTGAAAAATTCATGCTGGTCTTCTCCGAATTGGTCTTCCTCCGTCCCCTTCCCCAATGCTCCTCTTTTTCTTTTCTTTTTATAAGGTTATCTCTTTACTTGGCCCTCCCCATGCGCTCTTCATGATCTTCCCTTCCCCCATTCCCTCATTGTCTCCGGTGTTGTGGATAAAGAGGAAATAGTCGTCGAGCATTCGGCAAATTGTGACCAATTTTTACTCTGACCTCGCATCCAGTCCGTTTGGTTTCCCCCCTTTGCGCCTCCTTCTTGCGTTTCGTGGAATGAGACGCAAAGAGGGAATCCTCTCTTAAGATTTTTTGTCGCTTCCCCTTCTGATTGATTTTGTTCTGGTTCCCTGATTCTCGATCGGGCTATTTACATCCTCTTCGGGCTTGGCTTGATCTAGAGGGAGTGAAATTCAGAACTCTACTCCTACGGGGCCTCTACCTTCTTGCTCCGGAAAAACCCTGTCGATGCATGAGGGACACGTGCCCTCTCTTTTCCCCTGTTTTACTTTCTTTAAGATCAGATTCAAAAGTGTCGGTCCGGGAGCTCAGCTCACCCTCGTTTTTTTTGCCCTCCCCCTCCACTTAAGCTCATCCATCCAGAGACCAGCCCGCTTTCTTAGCCTGATCGCGGTCGGTGCCTCGATTTATCAGATTGACAGGTTTCCTCGTTTACCTGCTCGGCTCTCGAGAGACCTCTTTTCTGGTAGCGTCATTCGGCTCTTCCCGTTCATTGTTTTCGAGTCTGTTTCCCCCCTGCCCCCCTCAGTCGTGCCCCTACGAACCCAGAATCCTGACGCTGATATCCCGGCGATTCCTTCTTGACCTTGGGTCTGTTCCCCTTGTTTGGCCTTCTCTTGGCTCCCCCCCCCTAGATGTACGGTGAGCCGATGATCAGACCGGAGGGCTGCTCGACGAGGTGCCTTCCCTTTTCTCCTCGTATTCCGAGAATCCTTTTTTTCGGAATAAGTTCTCCTCAGATGAATGCGTTCCGGAGTTTTATGACTGCGCCCCCCCTTTCCGCTCGGCACAGTCTTTCCTCTAAGATTTAATACTGAAAGACACTTCTGTCTCCTTCAAATCCCTTTCTTACCGTTCCAAACTGCCTTCACCAAGATTCACGCAGTGGCCCCATTGCTCTGCTCAGTTCGGTTCCAAAACAAGCTCTTGAAAGGTCTTAGCCCTTTGTTCCCTTCGGCTTCACTTTTCCAAGTGGTTTTTTCCTTCTCTGCCCCGCTCTACCTGTACATCTTGCTTATTTGGCGATGGTGTAACCTATGAAAGAGGAGTTCCGTCTGAGAGAAAGTGTTTGCGTTGGCGAGGCATCTCCCTCCTTTATGTTTCGTTTTTCCCCCCCCTTTTCCCATTTTGGCTTGTCCGGTGGCATGCGTTCCGTTGGCCGCCCCCACTTTTTCGTGTCCACATTCGGCGCCTTTCCTTCGGATCCGATGGACCCAACAGAAACTGACGCTCTTCTTCATTTTCCCGACCTGCTTTCCCGAATGTTCCGGAGACGCCTTATTCCTCCCGTAGGTTCTGGAGTTCCTTCTTAGATACTTTTTCCTTCCCCCCCTCGGCCTTCTGTGTGGAAACAGAGGGCCTCACAATAGTAGAAGGAAGCATTCGCTCTTTCTTATCGTCTTTTTTCCAAGTTGTCTATCGCCCAATTTACCCCCTAAAAAATATTCTGTATAGATATAGCCACTCTCCTGTTCGCTTATTTTTCTCCCCTCCTTTCACATACCTGCTTTTGTGATAAAAACCAGTGGTAGCATAGTTCCCCTGCTGGTGGTCGCTCACTTTTTTCTTTCTTTACGTCCGTTCTATATCTATCTTTACTCCTTATCGTTGTTGTGACGAGTATCGCTCCCCTTTCCGTGTTCTCCACGTTCCCCCCTTTTTAGGCGCCCAGGCGCTTTGCGAAGTTGAAAGTTTGTCACGTGTATCCCCACGGCGTTGCTTGTTTTTTCTTCTCTTAACGTAGTGTTTCAGGGCAGGTTTTCTACAGGATCAAGGGATATCTCTTCTCCCCTCCTATCGTTGGCTTTCTTTTTTTTCTTTTTGGGCGAGATTTCCAAATGAAAGATAAGATCGTGCTGCGAACTGAATAAGGAGTCGCCCCCGTTTGCTCTTTTGAGTTCCGAAAAGGTAGCTTCTTGTCACTTTGACCTCCCTAGGATATCGCTTTCTGCAGGATCCTTTTCCGCAGTTTCTTCCCCCTCCATGTACAAGTTGTGTGAAAGGCCTCTTTCTCATCTTTCTGTGCCAGACTTTTTCCCCAAAATATGATCTACTTGTGCTTAGAATTTGCATTGACCCTTTTTGACAGTTTTGGTCCTCCTTCCCCTGTTCCCACTTATCTTTTTTTTTCGCTCCCTAACAAAAAAGAATCGCGAAGGAATTGGACGAGTTTCCCCTTCCATCATTTTGCTCTGCCGCAACCTTTCACCTGTTCCTTTTTTTTTGCTTCGATTTCAAGATTCTACCTCGCCCACTCTCTTCTTTCCTTGTTCTCTTGCACATAGCACCGAGCCGGACCAGTCTTTCCATTGCTTTTCCTTTTCTTTCAGGAACCCATATTTTCACGTGCTTTTATTCGTCACGCTTAAACAATATCCTGTCCCCCAGGGACTCTCTTTCATTTCCAAACGGAACCTGGCCCGTTCCCATCTTTGGACGTCTTTTTTCCCTTCAATTAAATTTGGCTTTTCCTGCCCTTTCCAATCTGTATTACATAATTGTAGATGAGTTTCATTTTTTGCCCTTTTTCCCGGTCATGGCTCCAGTAAAACTAAGAATGCCTTTTTAATGAGGCGACCCCCCTATTCCGTTCCTTTCAACCGCTTGTGTTTCATACGAGGCTTCCATCCCTGTCCCCCCTTTTCTGCTCCATAGGTGGCGAAGAGTTCTGCCAGCGCTCCCAACTCTTCCCTTTTGTCTTCCCGTCCCCACCCCTTCCTGACACTTTCAAAGTCTCGCCGTCGAAAACTCCTGCGCCCGTTGATAGCTGTCTTTGTCCGGTGCGCTGGTCTGGTCTGAGGAAGTGGAGACCAACACTCTCAGAATCTTTTTTTTCATGTTTCGTGGAACAGCGCCAGACCTTTAGATCTTCTCGATAGTGCTCCTCGCCTTCCACCCTACTTCCCCCCGTCCTTTGACAATCTGACAATCAGGGTGAAGCCTATTCCTTAATATCCCTCGTTACTTTTCCCTCTCGTATCTTTTCTTCTCCGTCTGGAGCCCGTTGTGAGCCTCAAAGCCCGATTTGATCTTCCTTCCCCTCCTCCAGGGAACCGCGAGTTGAGTTCTGTTTGAGACATGAAGAGGTGAGCGGACCTTCTTCCGCGACCCTTCATTTCCCCCCCCTTTCTCAGCGTGGCCTTTTAGATGATCAAAACCAGAGCATCTTTTCCCTCCTCCCCTCGGTCTGGCGCCCCTTCCGTCAGTATCCCTCAGAGTAAGAGACAGTTTTTCTCTCCACCCCTCTTTATTAGGTGGCCTCCCCCCTCCTCTGGGGATGATTTCTGGACCCTGCGGATTTACCCGTCTTTCTCCTCTTTTTCTCAGGCGTACTGTCATAGGCCGCCATTGTTTCACCAATGTGAAGAATGTTAGAAGTAGCCATCTTTTTCCCAGCACCACGGCTTTTCATGTGTAAGATCCTGGATTTGCTTTGACCTCATGGAGGGACAAATTCCCCCCCCGGTCTTTTCATTCCTTCCCTTTTAATATCACCCCCTACTCCCTCCAGCGGCTCAAGGGCGGGTCGCCCTCCCCCATTGTGAGTCTCTTCTTCCCTTTCGTTGAGTCTCACGTGTTAGGAGGAAGGGTGGTCGGAAAGGGCGGGATGCCTCCGCGTCAGTCCCCCTCTTTTCTTCCTAATCATTCCTCTCCCTTCCTCGTTGTGTTTTTTTCAGATGATGCCCCCTACCTTTCTTTTTCCCTTTCCTCTCTTAATTTTTTTTACCCTCCCACCCTCCTAAAAGATGGCTCTCGGAAATGAATCCCCGGAAGAGGTCCATTGTGGCTCTCTTTACCCTCTCCTTTTTTGTGTTTTATTTTCTCCCTTGATACTGTTTAGTGCTATTCATTCCATGAGCTTGCACTCCGGTTTATTTCACTCCATGAGGCAGCGTTCCTCCCTTTCTCTCCTCAAATTCATTTGTCAGCCCCCAGTGCGAGTTTCGGAAATAGTTAGTAGAATCTAAAGGTTACCCCCCTTGGCTGCCTCTTTCCCCTCCATTTTTTTTTTTGTGCCAGACGGTTTAGCGGATGTGTGGTTAAATCCCCTCATTCGGCGTTTCCTTCTATTTTTTCCGGAACGTCAAGTAAGAGCTAAGGGGTTGCCAGTTATAACAAGGAGCTGAAGTTCTCCGTTTTTTCCTCTTTCTCTTTCCATAGGTTTCTTGTCATACCTTTTTTTATTTTTCTTTATATCTAGGTTTCAGACCAAACTATCCCTCCTCTTGGCCCCGTAGCCTTTGCCGTGTGTCGGCCATCGGGCAGAGACCCCTCTGAAAATGCTGGTCTGACTGATAAAGCTATGGGTTCCCCGATTGGCTTGCCTCTCAGCTTCCCCCCCCCCCTTCTTCCCTTTTTTTGTTTCGACCACATGTTGGACCGCCTCCACTTGCTCCCGGTAGATTTTCGACAGAAGAGGTCTATGACGTTCTATTGTCGGTTCCCTGCTTTCTCCTCTTCTTGACTGTAATTATTTAGAGCTGATACCTTTTTAGACGACTCGTGTTTTCCCCCCCTTTTTTATTTTCTCCGGATTCCTTTTCACCGAGATACCTCCCCCTTGAAAGACCCAGAGACCGTTCCTCCCCACTCTCGACCTTTTTTTCACCTTCACCTACGATTTTGATGCCGTGAGTGGCAGCTTTCCCCACCACAAATTATTTTCCCTTTTCGCCTAATTGTGGACCCCGATATTTTGTTTGTTTTTTATTTTTTTTTTTTTTTTTTTTTTTTTTTTTTCTTTTTTTTTTTTTGGGCTCTCCCGCGCTCCGGTGACGCGCTGCGCTCGCTCCCCCCTCTTCTTCCGACGACCCTCTGTGGCAATTGCGGAGAATCGACTGAGCAGGATCAGCTTGGCGGCCTGAACCCTTTCGCAGTCTTTCATTTCCTCTTTTTCTTTTTGACCCCCTTCCCTCCCTTCTTCCAGTACAAAGGTATCTTTACAATTTCCGCCATTCACTTGGAGGGCTGCCCTCTCCCCCGGTTCCTTTAAACCGACCCACGTGCTCAACATGGTTGAATGTGTGATGTGGTCAGTTCAAAAATCATTCTTGCTTCCCGGCGCTTCGGTCTCCCCATGATTGTGCTCTCCTTCTCTCCCCGTTCAAGTTTTTTTTTTTTTGTGGTTGTGGGTTTCGACGTGCATGCCCCTGTTTTTCCTTTGTCCCCTGGCCTTCCCTTTTTGGCGATGTGTATAGGAAGATTTTCCAAGCCGAGAGAAAGTTGTGCACTTTGGGTAGGCATGCCCTCAGGGACCGTTCTTCCCCTGACACTTTTCATCCGGTTGTTTAGAGAGCGTCTTCCGTTCATGTTCTCCCGAAAAAAAGTCAAATGTCGGGAATGCGGAGCCAGCCCCGTCCTTCTCCGGATTGTCCCTTCTCACCGCCCTACTCTTTCTGTTAAATTACTTTGTATTGCGAATGGTGTCAGGCTATTCCGTTCCCCCCTTCCCTGCGCTGGAGTCTTCGCTCCGTGTTGCGAGTAAGGAGTAAAAGAGGAGACCCTCGTTAGGCCTTCCAGCTGCTCTTCTTCTTTTTGGCCCCTTTGGCCTCGTCAAATTTCCCCATAACCGACTTCCCTTTTTCCTGCCTATCCCTTTTGTTGAGAAGTAAGGACCACGAAAATATCCCACCCAAGGGCAATTCTACCGTTGCTCCGTTCCCCTCCGTTTTTTTCTAGTCGGCAGGGTCGTTGTGTTTGTCCTTTTTGGTCAATTATCTACTTAACTTTTTTCAATATCCGTTTGTTTTCTCTTTCTTCTTCTTCACTTCTTTGTATCACCCGTCCAATTCTCCCCAGGAGCTGAGTTGACACGAGTGTAAAGGTTCCACAACTTCTCGTTCCCTTTGATTCTGTTTCTGCCTTTGCTCCTTTCCCAGGGACTACTGGGCTGAGGTAGATGCTATCCCACTCAATCCTTTTTTCTTTTGGGGAGCTTTCTATTTTTCCCCAATTTACGATCAGATTTCTCGATTCTCCCGGGGATTTCGCTTAGTCCACCTCCCTTCTTTGATTCTTCGGTCGACGTGCAGGGAAATACCATCTAATATATGGTCGGTAGCGTGCTGCCTCTCCTGACTCCCCCCCCCCCCTTTTCACCTTCCCTTTCAATGTTGTTTGCTTTGCCGTTTTCTTCCATTTGTGCCCGTCTTTTTTTCCCCTTCCTTAGTCCCGTTTCTTTTTCGATGGAAAGTCCAAGACGGTCTTTGACTTTTTTTGCCCACACCGTCCTGAGTGCACCCACCCAGCAGCTGGCGTGCTAAGGATTTTCCTGATCACGGCATCCCTTCTTGTCCCTTTCCCCTCCCTTCCCACTTTTGGTGAGGATGTAAAACGTGTTCAGATTTAGCACCCCTTCCCCCATCATGCTGCTTCCTTTTTCTCCCGGGCATAGGCACGTTTTTTTTCAGCAGTGGTCCATTTTTTGCGTCGACAACAATCATGTTCCCTTCCTTTTCCCCCTCCTTTCCCTGATTTTTTTTGACGGACCTGAATAACAAACTGTCAAAATGTCCTTTTCCTTGAAGAAATTGGTACTTTCCATTACCCGTTGATTGGCCCCCGAAGAACCTCCTTCCCCATTCTTACAGCTCTTTTTAGTTATCGTCTTCTGCCGGACGAAGAGGAATGAAAGCATATGAAATAAGACCTCCTTATGATGGCGAACTTTTCCTGAACTATTTTCGCATTCTTTTCGCTCAACTTTTTTCGTATGCCCCCAGTCCCCCTTCCTGTTTGTCCCCTGAGATAGACGCTTCAACCATATCGATTGTAGAGACAGCGATATCGGCTTTTTCCCCCCTTCGACTCCCCCATTTACTCTGAATTCTTGCCCTAATGTTCTTTTCCCTCCCCTCGCCCCCTTGCCGTGTGATCTTGAGTAAAGGTTATATGAAGGTGTTTCTTTGACAGCGCTCGACCTCTTTTCCCCCCCTACGATCCAACGTTGCTTTCCCTCTTTCCCCCCCTTTCTTACTCTCCCCTCGACGGCCCTAGGCAACCGGCCATTGTCAACGGGAACCTCCCCGAGCTTCCTTCATTCTAACATCTTCAATTTTTCACTCGGCGTGATTTTTCCAGTGTTTGCTTCCACCCCGTGTATCTCAGTTCCCCTTCCTCTTTTCATTCTCTGGGCCCTGTCCACTCACCAGAAGAACATGAGCTTGGAGGTGATGTCCCCCAGCATTTACCTCTGTTCGCTTCCCTCGGTAGACACCGCCCTTCTAGCCAAGTCTTTTTCGCCTTGTCTGGTTTTTTCCTCTGATTCACACGAAGGTTTGCAATCCGCCTTCGTTTTGGTCTGTCCTCTCCATTTTCACAACCGCCCCCGCACTTCGTCCTCCCTTGGTCCTTCGACCAACCCGTCTCGCGGTTCCTGCCGCTTCGTTTTCGTTTTCCTTGGCCCTTCCAAGTGCAGCACTCGAGGCTTCATGTTTCCCCCAAACGTTCATCTCCCCCTCCCTTTTTGCGCAAGGCATCTTTCATCCTTCCGACATGGTCACACTCGGACTCCTTTCTTTCCTTCCCTCTCCTCCCCCTGCCTGCAATGATTATTTCCTGTTAGACCGGATCTCTACATGTTTCTTTCCCCCTTTCCCACCTTCTTTTCCCTGAGTTGTCCTCTCTCGTCTCCCCCGCCTCAAGCGGATCCGTTTGCACCTCCTCATCCCAAATTCTCGTTCCCCCCCATTCCCTTTTCCCTCTTTTCCGTCACTGTTTGCACGCTTGGTATTAAGTAGGGTTAAAAGGGCGTTTCCCGACGCTTCGAGCCCTCTTCTCTGATCCTTCTCTCTTTTTCTCAGGGTGGTTTCTTTCTTTTTGAGATTATTCATTTGAATCGGTCTCGTCTTTTCACTTCCGTTTCTCCCCTCCCAACCCCTTCCCCACTGCTTGCGACACCGGAAGGAATGGACGGTTTGGAAATTAATGTGGAAGCTTCTCACTTTGTTCTGTCTCCTCTGCCCCCCATTTCGCTGTGTTCTTCTCTTCCTATTAACCTACCTTTCAAGCCTTTTTACCAATTTGGGTCAATAGTTCATCTCTCTTTCCTTTCTCTACTCTCCATACCCATTTCCTTTTTTGTGAATGCATTCGTCAAGAAGACGTAAAGGGTTAACAATTCGGATACATCGCCTTTTCTCCCTTATTTTTGAGTCCTTACCTTTTTTTCCAGAAGCCCCCCTTTTTGCTTTTCGTTGGCAGGCACGCACTTTAGCCTTCCCTCCCCCCCTTTCCTCCTGGGTTTTTTTCACCTTCCCCTATTTAATGGGGTGTTGTATACCTTTTTCTCCTGAGACCGATCGTTCTTCTTGTATCTCGATTTTTTGCTATGTGCGACCCGAAAATTCATCATGCCTCCTTTGCTCTCCATTCTTTGAGAGGCAAAATGGCAGCGACCCTCCAGCTGGGTCCCTCCCGTTTCCTCAAGCTCTCCCGTTGTGATTTTTTTGATCAGTCCCCACCAGGATGCCTGAGGTCCCTCCCCCCCCTTCTTTTTTTTTTGGACCCCTTACCGGACAGTCTTCTACCGAAGATTGAACAGTACCCTCTGTCTATGACTTTCTCCCTGCTGAGCACTGCCCTGCTGCCTCTTTGCGTATTCTTCCGTATCGTCTTCCCTTCCGTAGGGATGGAAGCAGTAATCAGGGCGGACTGTAATTTGTGCCAACGCGTTTCTCTGAGTGTAACCCCCGCCAGTATGAAATTAAACGCCGTCCCCCTTCCCCTTCAGATTGTTTTCCTCCCCGAGGAAGAGAGTTGGAAGAGTTTCCATCTTTTTACCCTTTTCTTCGCCTTGGTGTGTTCAGTTTTTACAAGCGCGTGCGACGCCCCCTCTCCTTCTCCTCCCGCCCCCCTGCTGGCTTTTTTCGACCGAGGGGCACATTGATTGTAGTACCCCCTCTTTGACCGCATGCTTTTTCCAATTTGGAGTCGTACGTTGCTAGTTTGTCATGCCTTTTGAGGAGGATGTCGTCCTCCTTGCCTGATCCGTTGTTTCCCAAGGACGCTCTCTAAAAATCATACTGGAAATTTCCTGAGGGCCTTCCCATTCTTTCCCCCTGTTTAATCCCCCCTCCCCCAGTGTTTCCCAGATTTCACGCAAGTTTCCCAGATCGTTTTCACCCCCTTTCAGCTTTCTTTTTTGTCACGGGGTTATGGCCGTCCACGCCCACCTGGAACTTCCCTTACGTGGCGTTAAGCTCTCCCCCCGACACTTTCCGCTTATGGTGTGCGATTATGACCGCTTCATTTCTTGCTTTTCAGTCGTGATGCCCGTTGCTTAGGACGCCGCCTTTTTCTGGCACGTTATCCCCGCGGCAATACGCCCTTCTTGGTGTCGCGCCTTCCTGACTTGCTCCCAGGCCTTTCACGCACGGTACCTCCCCTGCTTTCTCCCCTCCGGATTTTCTTGGCCGTTCTGCCCAGACGAGGAATTGTTCTTTTCACCGCCTCTGTTGCCGACATTTTTTTGGGCTTTTCCCTGCTCCGACCTCTCTCTTTCCGTATAGGAGATTATCGACCTTGCTTTTTTTCCCTCCCTCTTGGCATTCGTTTTCTGATCGACCTCTTATCAGCAGTAAAGCAGCGAGCAGCATTGATTCTTTTGCTTTCTTTCTTTTCGCCCCCAAATCCATAACCCGACCCCCCAAGATATTAGCGCTAGCCCTTTCTTTTCTTTGTATCTTCCGTCCCCCAAGATACCCATTAAATAGTTGATAAAAGTGTCAACTCACTTTTGTTTTCCCGCTCTTCACATCGCTTTTTTTCAACTTTTTTGTTCCTCTGCCTATATCATCCCGGTTGGTGGTTGATCTCGAGATCGTCTCTCCCCGTCCCCCGTGTATCCCCTTTTTTTGCCCCAGGCGTTTGCCGGCTGAGAAATTCAAGGGATGCCCCCCCAAACAAACCCTTCTCTTGCCCTTTTTGGTTAGTTATTTTCTTTGGTTGGCACCTGGCTTCTATTTTCTTTTTCATGCACAGGGTGGGCTAGAGGATTCCCTTCGGTTTTGTTTTCTTTTTTTTTCTATTACTCCATGTTCGCCCCCCCCCCAAGACAGCGAGGAGATCTTGACTTAGGATAAGAGGAGTCCCCTCGTGTCCCCCTAATTGTTGCGTTTATTTTTTCCTCCCCCCCCCTTTTCCTTTTTTTTTCGGGCAACCTTTTTTCCTATACCGGGATTATAGCTTTTATGATCTGCCGTACTCCAAATACCTTCGATGGGAGTGATTGCAGCCTCGTTTCCTCTTCTTTCTCCTTTTCCCCCCACTCCCGGATACTAACGTGTCTTGGATCCTCATTTCCAGCAAAACAGGTGAACGGTCGGTTCTATCACGGCTGCCACAACTTTTCCTGCCGGCGCGACTCCCCCCCAGCTATCTGGACCTGCCGTTTGCCCCGGACATTCTTCCTTTCCTCTGCCTCCTCCCAACTTCACACGAATGTCTAGACGTGAGGGGAAATAAGCCGGTAGTTCTCACCACCCGTACCACTAACTCTGTTTTTCGATCGAGGTTCCCGTCTTCCCTTGCCCAGCCTTCCAGTTTTTCTTCATCAAGAACACCTAATGGATCAGAATGAAGTTCTCCGATTCCCGGATTTTTTTTACCCTGCCTGATTCCCCTTCCCCCACCCCCCCTGGGTGCACATCTTTTCTCAGTTCCCTTTTTAGGTTCCCTACCTTGAGCTGGGCCGAAGCCCCTTCCCCTTGCATCCCCAGTTCATGAGCGGTTTGCTTTTTGCAGGCTCGTGCAGGGGCGAAGTCAGCCCCATCCGCATTCTTGCTTCCTCGCTTCCCTTCTCCCCAGCGACTTTAATAGATGGGGACAGGTGCAATGTCCCCCCACCCTCGGTTTTCTGCCCCCTCCTCCTCCCTCGCCTGCCCGATCACGGCGCTGGCCGCTACCTTTCCCTCCCCAGGCCCCCTTGTAACAGTCCTCGGCAACCTACTTTGCTTCGCTCCTGCTCTTCCCTCTGCGGTTTTTCGCGCTTTCTTCGTTCTTGCCGTGCGCTGCCCGCCCGTCCTCCCTCTTTTGGCACAATGACCGTCCCTCATCTGATACTGGACAGAACTCACTTTTCTTCTCCCTTTTCGTCCTTCTCTCCTAGCGGTCCACTCCCGTCCCAGGTAGGAATCTTCAATCTTTCACCTACCTTTTCCTCCTTCATAGAATTTCCTGGAACGTGGCGAGGATCTGTCCAGCTTTCGGTCTTCCACCCTCGGCTTGCCTTCTCCTCCCTAATTGTTGTTTTTGCATTGCCCCTCGGCAAGCCATGTACCTATCTTCTTTTTTCTCCCCCCCCATTTTTCTTTGTTCTCTGCCCCGTGACGAAGAGAAAAGGCATACGACCAGTCTGTTCTTTATCTCTCACTTTGTCGCCTCTCTCTCATCCCAATTTAGCCGAAGAATTGTTATGTCAATCTTCGGTCTGGCTCGCAGTGGAAAACCTCCCCGCATGTCATCGGGTCTCAAAAAAAGAGCGTTCTTTCAGCACTCTTTTTTCGCTTTTCCTCATCACCGAGTTTCTTTTTAACGGCTTCTAGAAGCTGGCGCAAGGATAATATTTCCCCCCCCCCCCCCCATTGGTCCCCCTTTTTCCCCCTTTCTTCCCCAGGTATTGTTAGGTAAGATAGACATTCCAAGGATTAGTGGTAAGTTTAGAATACTCTGAGCAGCTTTTCCTCTTTTAAGTCACACCTTCCAACGTTATTCCAGAGATCTGCCCGCCCTAAAGAGGATCAGGGTGTCCTTCTTTCGCCTCCCATCGGCGTTCCCTTCCTGTCCTTTTTCCCTTTCCTTGCCGATGCTGAACTCTTGTTAGGTAAGTTTGGTAGGTAACTTTTTTTCTGCTACCCTCTCCGCTCCCTTTTCCCCTTCCCCCC
>Ga0179593_1284435_pt1 | contig 15318 bp, 14 predicted proteins | sample CZODoug2_1_08_16_FD_185931 | JGI IMG/M metagenome (GOLD analysis project Ga0179593, IMG submission 185931) | Vadose zone soil fungal communities from Angelo Coast Range Reserve, California, USA - CZODoug2_1_08_16fungal (PacBio error correction) | ecosystem: Environmental > Terrestrial > Soil >... | reverse complement strand
AAAGACACGCGCTCACCCGTTTGCGCCAGCCCCTTCCCCGAGCATCTCTTCATATATCCTTTTGTGTCGAACAAGCAACTCCGATTTCCCCCGGGGCGTGCATGGGTTATTTTTTTTTTTTGCGTGTTGCGTGTTATTGAGCGAAGCTTTCCCTCAGCACCCGTAACTTCTTCTCTGCGATGTCCGTTCTGGAAATGTTTCCCCCGTGTCCCTGCGAGTTCTAAGGTTTGCCGTGCTTAGCCTGTCCCTCGTACCTATTCTGTTCGTCCACGACGTATCTGACCTCTTCCCTGCGCCGATGACGCGCACCCCTCTTTTGCGCGATCTTTTTACTCGTGTCTTAGGCCTATGCTGCGCTCTATTCCCCTTACTCTTTTTCTTAGCGTGACATTTGGATGTGCTTTGGACTCCTCCCCCTCCCACTTTTTATTGCGCATGAGCGTAGTTCAATCACCATGCATCACAGGAAAGGCCCCGGCGGCGTTTCGGCCTGACCGTCGCCTGTCACTCCCAAAGCCCCCCCGTTCCTGACCCCAGACCATGATCCCGATCCCTTCGTAACGAGAGTGACTCGGCAACCATTTGTCTCCAAGCGTCGTTGTCCCCCCCCATTTCTTGAGGTTTGAATGTGCTGCTTGGTTGATCCTGCGTGAAATCCGGGTAAGCTATTTTTCTTTCTTTTCCTCTTCATTTACCCATGAAATGAGAGTGTGTTAAGCAAGTCTTTCCGGTCTCTTCCTTCTCCCTGGAATCCTTCCTTTCGTTCTCCCTTTCATGACGGCTTAGCGTGCTCTTGCAACCATCCACGAGGGCGCTCTGCTTTTGCGATCCTCTTCGATTTGTACCAGCTTATGTGCGTGCTAAGATGCACCCACAGACGAGTGGTGACAAGACTCCGCGTCGTCCGTGTTGCCTGCGTCCTACCTCTCCCCTTTTTTTTTTTTCGGCCTTTTTCCGCGAATCCTGGTGATGGGCCCCAATGATTCTTCGCATAGCCCCTTTTCCCTATTGTATTACGTGCTTTGATTCCCTTTCCACGAGCTCGTTTTTTCTCTCCGCGGCCATGGTGCAGTTCTTGTTTTCATGCCTACCGTCATTGATTTCTCCGCTTAAAGACCCGCATGGCCTGTTCTGCCTCCTGTTTGATTGATTGTTTGAAGTCCAAGCCCGCCTACCTTCCCCCTCTCCCCTCGTAACCGCTCCGCTCCACTACAAACCCACGTTATCCCCTTGTCAACACCTATGGTCCGGAGAGAATCGCATGGATACTTCATGGATCTTTCTTCTATTTTTTTTTTACGGACTGGCCGACACGCTTGGACAGATCCCCCAGGCGCGGCGCGTTTTTCTCGCACAATCCCTCCCCCACATTCTCGTGAAAGATCCCGTCTTCCTCTTAGGCCTTGACCGCGTTCTAATCCCGGTCTCTACGTGACCTTTGCCCTGAGCGCCATCTCCTTTGCCTTTTTGGGCATCGTGCTTTTGAATTTGCCGTCTGTAGTTAGATTAATCCCTCACTTTTCCTCCTTTCAGTTTTTTTTTATCTATTTGAGCGGGATTTTTGGAAGGCGAACTCCCTTGGCGCCCCGCCCTTCCCACTTTTTCCCGACCCGTGAGAGCCCTGGATTTCTGTCGCGGATCTGTCCGCTATCCATGTCTTCTGCTACTCCCGTAGAGCCTTACTAAAATTCCAGAAGTCTTTTTCGTTCACTCCGCGTTAGTCGCCTTTTTTTGCTTCCCTCGAAACTTACGGCTTAGTGTATTTGCAATTTCCTGTGGCTGGCCCGTTCCCGTTTCTCCTCTGCGCCTCTCCATCTTTTCATCGCGCTGGCGTGGCATGCCTTCTTTTTTTGGGTTAAATTTTTATCAGTGTGTGTTCGTGTCATCGTCTGCGAGGGGAGTTGGCGTGATGGCGGCGTGCCCGCTCCCGTTCCCCTTGCATGCCCTTTTCGGCACCCCCCCGTCCTCACCACTTTACGTTCCTTTGCCTGAACGAGTTCCCCTTTTTTCTCTACTGGTCGAGGCCGCGATGGACATCGATTTTTTCCCCCCCTCGCGCCTACGGACCCACCCATCTTGCTTTAAATTTTGGACCCTTTCCCGACACCGCCGACCCGTCTGATTTTCCCCTTCCTTCTGTCACTTTTTTTACTCCTTGCGGCTCGCTTCCGGCAACCCCTCCTCTCTTTTCCGTTCTTAAACCCGAGGTTTTTCGCTTATTGCGGGCAAACCTCTTTGTATTACGTATCGGGTTCGTTTATCTCCCAAGTGATAAGCGCCCCTTTTGGTTTGTTCACCTTGCACCCCAGAGCCTCCTGCCCAGCACGCATAATGAAGGAATAGGAACTTTCATTTCGCAAGTCCGCCCTAATTCCGTACGCCACTCCCTCGCTTCCTTTGGAGGAGCTCTCTCTGGCATCCCCCTTTGTCCCCCAGTTCTCACCTCCTGTTAACCTCTTCTTTTTTTCGTCGCCTAGACCCCTGACTTGAACCCCTTTGTTTTTAACCCCCCCCTCTGTCCGGGTGCTTTTGTACTCCGCTTCTTCGACGCGATTTTTGCCATCAACGCGATTCCCACTCTTTTTTTCTCTGACGCTTATTTCTTTCGCTTTTTGGTGGGGACCCTTTTTTTTTTTTTTTTCTTTGCGTCTTTCGTGCCAGAAAGAGACGTCGTAGTTTTGCCCGGTATTCTTGTGCTGACAGTATTTCTCAGTCCCCCTTTCCCTTGAGGCTTTTTTCGTTTTTGGTGATCGAACTCCCCAATTCATCCTAGTTTTTCTAGTAGCCCTCCGAGCTCCCATTCTCCTTCCCACCGTCCTCTAGAGTCCTCTCTTCCTTTTGACGCATTGCCCCCGCTTTTTCCTTACGTCTGAGGCAAAATCTGTTTGAGTTCTAGCTCTCATTTGAGTCCTCTCCTCACGTGTCCCTCATTCAGCTTTCCGAACGTACACATTTCCCTCTACGCCCTGTCGTTTTCAAGCATGAGCTTGGAAAATTCTTTTTGCCCCTCCCCTCTTATAGCCCCCCCCCCCTACGATTTCCCCCGGTCCTCTGCATGCGTGCTCGGCGTGACCGCTTTCCCTTCAGCTCTCCTCCCTTTCCGTGCTGCCCCAAAAGCGGTTTGCGTGATCTTCTCGGTTTTTTTATAGAGAACACCTCTCCCGCCAACCCCAGCGTCTCCTCCTTCCGTCTGGATTTTTAACTTGGGTCTCGGAAACGCATGTTGCGCGCTTTTTCTGTCCGAACTTCTTGCCTTCTGTTCGGTTAGAGCAGAGCTCCGTGAAGGGCTTCGGCGGCTTGTCTACTTTTCCTGGTCGTCCTCCTTTTTCTACTCTCGATTCGGCGTTTTTCATGATTAGGACGGGCCTTTTGACACCCCGAGCTCTCCACCTCCTTAGCGCCCTCTCGGCTACTTGCTTCCTTCGAGATAGTCCCCCTTTGCGGATTCTTAATTTCTTTTCCGTGACACGAATTCCCCTACGCCCCCCCCCCTTCATGGCGTCCAGTCCGTACCCTTTTTGTCGATCTGGCCTGCGTCGTTTCTTTCTTTTTTTTTTTTTGGACGTGCGCCTTCCTTTTCCCTTTACTGTGAAAGCCCTCAAAAGAGATGGAGTCGCACATGGGGAGGTTTCTGTTTCTTTGGGCGCGGCCCTCTAAGACAACCGAAACATGAGTCCCCTGGTTTCCTGTGCCTCCCGGCCCGGCGACCTCAAGCACCGACTTACTTTGATGGTCCGCAGATCCGAAACCTTCCCCTTTCCCATCGCCCTGTTACCCTCTCCCTATCCTGTCCATTCTTCCGAGTCCTCGCCGAAGCGTCTCATCAGATCCTGATGCTGCGCTTCTTTTCTCCGTGCGCAGCCCTCTTCGTCGAGTCATCCGCTAAGATTTGCCAACGATTTTTTTTCTCTGGTTGTGAGCCGAGATCGTTTCCCCCCTCTGAGCGCTGCTTGAGAGCCTTCCCTTCTTTTATCGGGTAACGGCGCACACGGATTCTGAGATGCTCCCCCCTGCTCGAACCTCTTTCTTTTTTTTTTTTTTGACTGGGTCCTCTCTTTTTGCAGTCCCTGGCCGTTCGATGATGTAGACCTCGAGCGGTCTGCCGGTTATTTTCCCACTTCCTCCCTCTCCAGGAGTCTGGCCCTACGGATAATTTACTTTTGTCCAGTTCCTCCCCCCCCAATGGCCGTGGCCCTTCCACACTGACACATTTTCTAACTTCCCAATGATATTTTTTCTGCCTCCTCGGTGGAGAACGGCCTGGTGAAAGCTCCGGGACTCTGCACTTCCCCGACCGTACTCCTTTTGCCGCAATCAAAAGAGGCTGTATCTTAAAGCGTCCCCCCCTCTTGGTTGGGTCTTTGTTTTCCCTTTAATCTAATTATCTTTCGAATAAGATAGTATTTCGCCTCAGACGTGCCTCCCGGTCTTAGTCAGCTTGCTCTGGGATAATTTTTGAGTGTATCTTTCCAGTAATGAAACACTTTTGCGTTTTCCTCTCCATTCGCCCGGCACCTGCTGCTTCCACTCATCGAACCTTTGTGATTGTGCCTCCAAGCGCGAGCGCCTCCCCCCCTGTTCCTCCGCATCATCTATCCCGCGTTCAGTTTTTTTTCTAACCCCACGAGGTAGACCGCTGAAGTCGCTTTTCCTTTTGGTCGGTTGCTTCATTAGTTGTTTCCCTTCGCCGATCTCCCCCACCCCTCGCTCAGCTCTAAGATGAGGAGATTCTGTGATGCCGCGTCTTCGCCCCCTTCTCCCGGCTGACCGTTTTTCTTTCCTTCGGGATTCAGGGCTGATGAGGCGTAATTCTTCGTCCCCTCTCTTTTCCCCGGACCTTTCTTCTATTGCGATTTGTAGTTAGTTTGTCCAGTCGTTCAAGGCGTTTCGCTTTCTCTGTGTCTCGTCTGCTTCTCACGAGTTAGTTACGGAGAAGATCTTTGCGTTCTCCACGTTTTGAGCCCTCTTACTGCTTCCCTCCTATTTGGTTGCCAGTGCTATGGAGTCTTGCTTCGCTGCCTCCCGTTTTTTCTCAGGCTCTATGAGGTCCAATTTTTGCGCGCAGTCGCTTCCCTGGCCACAATGATTTCTTATCTTCCAGCCCCCGTCGCCCCCCCTCTCACTTCCCTTCACAATGCGGAGATTTAGGTCCTTCCGGTGACTCCCACCCGGAACCCCTTTTCCCACCATCACGATTCGAAAAAAGGAGTTGGCTCTTTAGCTTTCGGCAACGCTCCTTCTCAAAACTTTCTTCCGTCCTTCTTCCCAATTTAGAGTCCCCCTTTGCTGCTTCGCGTGTTCAAACGCAGGGGTTGTTACTCGGTTTTTTTTTTGACCGCCCCCTCTGATTTAGCTCAAGAAATCCTTGGGTCGTCGCCTTCCGCTGTCATTCTTTCTCTGCCTTATTCGACCGAGGGCCTACCTTTTGTCGATATTGCCTAGTTGGAACATTTCTCCTTTTTTTTCTTCACGATGTTTTTCGATACAGCTCTCTGGCGAGTATTTTCTCTTGCTGCTGCATCCCTGTTCCCCACCCCCCTCTTCTTGTGGTACACGAAGCCCCTCCTCCGGTTATTCCTTTGGTGCTAGAGAAAGAGGAAGGGTTGATCCTTTGGGACTTCTTCGGCTAAAGGCCTTTCTCTTCGGACCTCTTTCCCTCTTCCACTCATGGTTGTATCTATGCGCTGTCCCCCAGAGGTCTCGTAGTCCCTGAAGGGGACCCGGATCATTGAGTTAATTTCCCCGAGGTCTGCTTCCCCGTTGTTCCGAACTAGAGTTAATCTGGTGGAAGGCTGCATCCCCTGCCATCAGCGCCAGAGCATCCTCTCCAGAATTCTTTTGAACAAAAAAAACGCCACCGCCTTGATCCTCCCCCCCGATGGCCTTCGCTCCCTTCTTTTGACGGAGGGAGATGTAGCTGACCTTTGGTCTGACTTCCTCAATTTCCCGTAATTTCCCCCGAACGATCGGGCCTTCTAGAGCCAGACCCGCGATCACCCGCGTTCAGTATTCCACTCCGCCGCCCTGGGAGGATGCCGGCCTCACCTCGTCTATGTCACGCAGACCTTTACTTAGAAGGAAAACGGCTGAGACTCAATCCCCCTGGCTTTCTTGTTGACCCTTTCAAGCGGGGAATGAGCTCTGTCGTTCTCACTCCTCCCCTTCAAAAAATATACTTTTCATCCTCATTTTTTTTTTTGTTGAGCAGGTTAAGAGGGGGTCCGAGCCTGAACAGCAGCGACGCCTACAACTCGTATAGATTCCCGTTGAATACCTGCTAAGGTGATTACCAGGGTCCGGACCCTTCTTCTCTGAAGATACTCAGAGTTTCAGTTCATTACTGACTTTTTTCGTTCTCAGTCGTTTTATCGTGGTTCTTCGTGTTCGAGCAGAATCTGTTGAATTTCGCGGGAGCCGTTTTCGGAAGTGCTGCCTCTATGACCACCTCAAACCAGTATCATCGCGTTGTCGCGCGGCCCGGGTGTTCCCTTTTTTTTCTTTTTTTTTCGGTGTCTTCTTGTGTGATTGCTCCCGAGGAGGCCTGTTCTTCTTCTTCGTCCTTTCCTTTCCTCTCACACGGAGTACTGAGGAATCTCGGTATTATTTGAAACCGCTTGCGCCAGAGCCGCTTTTATGAACCGAGCTCTTTCCGAGACTTTTTTTTCTCTTTCTCTCTTTTTTTTTGTAGTAAGATGGCCTCTTTCTGGATTCTCTCCCTGAACTTTCACCAACCCCCGTTTTATGGCCAGATGAGAACCAATTATTCCGACATCGCCGCGGATGCTCTTTTTCTATAGCCCCTCAAGTGACAGAGGTCTTCAGCTGTATTCACACCCCGGACGCGGTCAGAGTAGTCTTGTTCCCCAAAACCTATCTGGGTTTGTCCGGCTATATCACTTGGTTCCTCCCCTCGATCTTGTTGATCGGACCCCCCTTTTGAAGCTCGCGCGCGCTTTTTCTTTAACTGGCCACGCCTGAAAGAAGATCCTGACGGTCTTTTCCTCCTTAATATCCCTCCCGCAGCACTTCCTCTCTCTCGACATCAAGACCGGTTTAATTCCTTCCCCCCTCTCCCAAGCTCTACCCTTGTCATTTCACTGCGGCCGAACCTTTCCCGGATTTTCTATTTCCCCCGTTTACTTTGAACAGAAGAAACGTTTGTAACCTCTCCCTTTTTCGATTGTTTTGTAGTCCGCTTTTCCGCCGAAGTTGACTCGTGCCTCGCTTCGTCTTTGTGATTTTTTCCGCAGTTTTTCCTTTTTGGGGCGCACAGTGCTTTAGCCTACTCGGCTTTCTGCCGTTTCTGTTCAAGTTATTTCAGGCGCCCTACGCTTTCCGTGGTTGGGTTATTCCTTAAGATTAACAAATGAATTACGTCTTGTCTCAACCTCGAAGCGGATCTCAGACTACCTCTGCGCTTCCTCCGCCCAATCTGACCGTTTCCCGTCCATCGGCGTTTCTCAGCTCTCTGAACTCATCTCTCTTCCAGAAGGATCTCCTTTTACCGGCTACTGTTGAGCACCACCCTCCCATTGAACCTTACCACGACTTGCAGACCATGGTGACCTACCTTCCGACCCGGACAGAGTTCTTTCCCTCGAGCTGTCACTTATTCATCAGACTTCCCCTTCCGCCCCCCGATCCTCCCCTTGTCAGCGCCTTTTTTCCCTGAATTAACGATACCCCATATGCTCGCGTGTGGCTCACCCCACCCGGTTCTTCTCTCGTCCGTATTGCCGTTTTGCTCCGCCTCGAGAATCTCTTATAGAAATGTGATGAACCTGCTCGGCTGGTCCTGCGATTCCCCATCGGTCCCTTCTTTCTCTTGAAGCTGGAGGCATAGATGCTGTCCCTGGACCTTTTCCTTTTCGCAGGTCACTAAGAGAGATTGTGGCTGCAGATGAAGGTCCTCGGACACCCCCGAGTTAGCCCCCTCCTTCCCCTTCATGATAGGCTCCTTCGTTCACTTCTGAATCCGATCTGCGGCCCAAGCGATCTTTCCGGACACCTTTTCATTTCCCACTACGTCAACCCCCCATGTCAGACGGATAGAGCCTTGGTAGATTGGCCCTTATTCCACTTTCCTATCGGTTGGTTCTGGCCCCTTCCCCCCCCCCCCCCCTTCGAATTGTTCCCCCTTCCTTTTATCACTCCTGCGTCAAGAGAGGGAATTTCGCACCATTTCTTTGGTATATTGTGGGGGCTATTGTGCGGCTCCCATTGCTAGCTACCCCCCTCCCCATGCTCCCTCCGCATCTCAGACGTGAATAGGAGAATTCCCCTACCTCTTACCTGCTCTCTCCTGGTCGCCCCCTCCTCTCAAGGCAGTTTTTGCCTCTCCGTTACTTGCCGATCAAGTCAAGTCGAGGAGAGTCGCGACGCTCCTCGCTCCCCAGCACCCTTTCCTTTACCTACCGGACGTCTCTCCCTTTCCTTGATCTATCTCCTCGTCAGATCTTCCTTCCATACTTTTTTCTATCTGATCGTTTCCCCAAATATGCCGCTCGGATTGTTATTGTCCATTCGTATCCACTCGAGGAAGTCTTTCATAGGATGCTTTGAGGAGTCTTCTCGGCTCGAGCCTCTCCTTGGACCTGCGGCTCGGTTGACGGCGCTTACTTCTTCTCTGCTGAGAGCCGCATGCACTGCGTTGATCCCTTTCTCCCTCTGCTTGCCTCGCTTCCCTCCCTCTTTAGCTATTCGTTTTTCTCTCTTACTTCCCACGAAAAAAAAGAATACCCCTCCATTTCTCCCCACCCCTTTTTTTGTCGCTCTTTTTCAACAGTTCCCTTTTAAATGCCGTTAGGACGCCCTTTTCTTCCTCTCCTCCCCTTGTCGCATCCGAACGCCCGACAAGAGGCTTACGTGAGGAGGAACTATTTGTTCTGAAATTCGTGTGCAATCTAGCTTCATCCCGGTCCGCTCCCTCTCCCCTTTTGATCTACCTTTGCCCAACGGTAGTCTCTGTTTTTCACCTGCTCTTTTTGCTCCTCTCCTTTGATTGCGTATTCTGCCCATCTCATGAAACACACGATAGCTTTCTTCTCTTCCCCCCTTCCCTAGCCGTTCATCCCATGGCCCCAAAACCCCAACGGCCGATTCTTTCTGCTCCCGCTCCCTCTCCCTTCCCTGACCTTTCTTCTTCCTACTCTCAGGAATCTTCCGGACCCCCCCTTTTAGCAGAATCCGTACTCAGGTGGGAGGCGGGAATCTTGCGTCTTCTCCCCTACTCTCTCTCCTAACCCTTCTCCAGCGATGAGAGGATACTATGACTTTTCATGTGCCGCGTCTTCTCCCCATAATGTCTTTTTCCAAGGTTCGGCTCTAGGCGATTTTTAATTCGATCTCGAATTTCTCCCCCGGACCCTGTCGGGGAACCGATTAGATGGTGTGGTGCCGTTCGGGCCATGTTGAAATTACGTTCCCAATGCCTCTTGAACTAGATCTGCTTGTCCGCGTCATATTACCGTTTTCCAGTGATCAATTCCGTCTGAACGCGAGATCCTTTCCAAGACTAGTTTTTCCATCGACGCCTATTTTTTGCGATTGCTCCTTCTCGCCTGACTCTTGTGAGGATCACGAGAGATTCTTTTACTGGGATCGCGGTTCAGGCAAGACTTCAGTTTCCATGTAGCGCCTACAGTCACTTCACCAGTCTTATCAATCGGCCGAGGCTCGTTTCTACGCGAGGGCGAAACCTCCCACAGTAAGTTAGTCACAAAACCCCGGACATCCTCACCCCTTTTTTTCCCCGCGTGATCCTTCCCTGCAATCAGAGTAACCCTACGGTCCCCCTTCTTCGCACACTTGTAGAACATTGATTGGTGGATTAGGTATTGAACACTCAGTTAACTTCTTCCTTTAGTTTTTTTACGATATCAATGCATTGAATTTCTCTTGAAATCCCCCCTCTCGTTACTTTCTTCTTTTCGTTCTCAAATTACTGCTCTGCTATTATGAAGAGGGATCTGATGCGTCAGTCTTTTACTCTTGAACAAACCCCCGAGTCATTTTTCGCGAGGAGATCCCCCTAGTTTTTCCCCTATCCCTACGGATCTGATTTTGCTTCAAACCTCTTTCTGTTCTGTCTCCTTCCTCTGTTTCCACCCCCTCTCTCGTGGGTCCCCTTCCTGACGCGATCGTAGGACGTTGTTTCTTCCGACTCCCGTCGTCCTTAGTTTTCTGCGGAATCCTAGCAGGAATTCAGTAGGAGATAGGGAACGATTTCGTCATCGCCATGTTACCGAACTTTCTTTTTCGTTTCTTAAGTCCAGAGGGCTTCCTATTCCCTGTAGCCGCCCGTCAAGTTATCAGCGCTCATGCGCAGGGGGAGGCAGCAGTTTAATAAAGGCCTCTTTTCCCTGGGATTCTTTTTCCTTAACTCTATGACATAGAGAGAAGACTTCCCCATCCCCACCCTTATCCCTCCTTTGAGCCCGCCCCACTTTGCAAGAACTTCTGCTATATTTTGATCTCTTCTTCCTACGGCGAAAAGGCTTTCCTCCGAATTCACTCTCTTGGCGCCTCGTGAGCGAAGAAAAAGGCACCATTGAGCTTCCTCTTATCCCTCATTTCGGCCTATATTCCAGGACTCTTTCTAGAGTCATCCCGGATAGCCGTGATCTCCTGAGCAATGAGTATTCCCCTGCCGCGAGAGTTTTTCCCAATTGGGGCCGGGTGTTCTGTCTCAAATGAAGAACACCCTCTTACTTTTTTTCCTCCCCCTCCTCTTTTTTGATCTCTCTCGTTTAGCTGTCTTCCTAGTTAAGGAAAGAAGCCCCTTACATTCCCACTGCTCACTATGCCCCTGTTATTTTCGACGGGCATTTCTGGGTGACCCTAGAAGTTTACCTTTTCTATTTTCTGATTCCTCCTCCTTTTCCTGCTCTCCAGGAAGAAGTTCACCCTCCCATTACGCTTCTTGTTCTCAGCCGTTTTTCTGCCTGAGCTCCTCCTACCGAAGTGCCCGTTTTCCATTTCCTTCCCCCCTTCGTTCCCCTATCAGTGAGCCCCTATCATCTGTTATCTTGATGGATCTCTGCAGTTTCATCGGGTGTTGCGTCTCAATGTTTGTTTCCCCTTTGTGTTCTGGTTCTACGGTCTTTACCTTTTCTCTTTGCTTCGCATTTTCTTCGTTCGTTCCCTTCATTACGGCTAAGTAACTTCCAGCGTGGCTTACCTCTCCCATCCCCCAGTACGTTCATTTCCCTCACCCCCCCTCATTTGATCTCGCCCTTCGCTCCTTCTTCGTACTAAGAGTTGATTCCTTGCGTCTTGAACCGACAACCCCTCTGATTGACCTTTTTCCCCTCCTCTTGCCCTCCTCTCCGACCGGCTCTTAAGACCTGCCGCACCAATGCCCTCCTTCGATTTTTTAGAGCTCCTGACCAACGTCGACGAGTGCGGTAGTAGTTTACCCCCCCGCTCGGGGTTCCCTCTTCTGATCAGTGATAGAACTTTAGGGGCCTCCTCTATTTTCCCGTATCGTACCCTAGTTCCCTCAGAGGCGATTTGTTGTGTTAAATCGTCCCCCTAGAAGACGCTTTTCCATGACTTCCCCCTCTGTTCACCGCCCCCCTCCGAACTTCGAAGTCTCCCCTTTTCCGCTTTTCGTCCGTTTCCCTTCCAGGCTTTCTCCCTTCTTAAGCAGTCAAGATATCTGACGGCGTTTCACTCCCCCCCCCTCAGAACCTTTTACACTTACACTTTGAGGTTCGCGCTTCCTCCTTTTTCCGACTCTCCATCTGCTACTTTTTTGATAGTCAATTCCGTCATGTTTATGTTCGATTGTGCCTGTTTTTCTGTGCGCCCCAGGAGCGCCAACTCGCATCTCTGTTTGGATGAATGTTGATTCTTTTTCTTGTGCAGTATTCCTTCCTTTCATTCGCTTGGCCCCCTTGTTCGGGGATCTCCGTCCATCTTCCCATTTCTCTTCCTTTCTTATCCTCAACCCTCGTCATCAGTATCTCCATTAGGTAACCTATGCCGATTAGACACCCTCTTTTTTCCTCCTTTTCGGAGCATTGCCTTTCCTCTGAAAGGAAGCATAGCATTGCCCGGACTCTCTTTACTTTCTCGCGATGACGGCGTGCCTTCTAGGAATTGACGAATAGACATGGCAGACTACCCCCCTTCCCGACGCTCCCGTTTCCATGTTCATTCTTGCATTTTTCGCTCTACACTTTCATCTCTCTGTGCCTCCTGTCCATGTGAAGTGACTGGGCGAGTTTTCCCCTTCATCTATCCTATCTGATCCCTTTTCTTTCTCCCCCCAAAATTTTTTCCCCTGAGATACGCGGTTTTTCTCCGCCTTTTTTCACTCTAGCCTGCCCTCCCGCCAGGGACGTATTCTTTAGGGGGTTAAGTCCCCCCTGCACCTTCCGCGCCGCTTTCTTTCTTTTCCCTTCCCTTCGGTTTCTATGACCTTTCTCTCTATCTCTTTTCCTTTCTATGAGCTAATGGGCCTTAAGGCTAGAAGAATCGCGCGTCGTTTTTCCTTCTCCAGGCTACCTTTTCCCCCCTACCCTAGCTTAACATAGAAAGACTCCGGGATATTCTTTCCCTCTATTTCCAGTGATTCGGTACCAGATCGTTATGAGGAACCGAATTGCCAACCCCTTCATATGCCCCCTCCGTTTTAGCCTTTAACCCACCCCTTAAGCTGGTTCATTCTCCTTATTCAATTTTTGATTTTCAGGTCGATTCCGGTCGCCTCTTTCCTTCCCTTCACGTTTTTTTTCTTCCCTCCACTCCTCTCAAAGATATGGATGTCTCCCGGGGAAGTTGGATAGGTGGTGGCTTCCTTTGTGGCGGCCTCCTTTTTTCATAGACCCCCCCCCTAACTTTCGATAACTCTTCTGTCCTCTGAGACTTAGAAAGCCTCCTTCCTGACCTCTATCTCTTCTATCGAGCATCCCCTTTCGTGACGCGATTCCTCGTCTCAGCATTATTTTTCCTTCGTCCTCTTCTGCTCAAGACCTTTCATCCCCAGTGAGAAGGGGACGAACTTTTGATCGCTCTCATCAGCTTTTGCGCACTTTCCCCCTCCCTCTCCCTTACTCCTAATCTTGTTGTTGAGTCCTCTTCAAAGCTTTCTCTCTTCTTTCCTCTCGTCTATGCTTGCGTCTCCCTTAGTCTTGGGAATCCGTCTCCCTTTTCTTGAGAGAGAGAGAAGTCTCACTCACCTTTCTTCTGGCTCGTCGAGCCAGGATTTTGGCAATCGCCTTTTTTCTTGAGAATTTTTTCTTCCCTGACTGTTCATGTAACACTTAGAGAGGAATCTTCCCCCCTCTATTCCCTCATTTCTGTTTTTCGTATTCGTCAATTTTTAGTCGCGCCCTATCCCCAATCCATAAACATTTGTCTTCCCTTATCCCTTTCCTGCGCGATTTTTTACTCAGGAAGTTGACCCCTTAGCTTCGTACCCCTGGCAGGAGCGTCTCCTTTTGTTCCCTCCATCTCTACCCGCTTCTCTCTCTTTATGGGTTGAGTAGTGAAGATTCTTGTAAGCCTAAACTATTTCCGCCTTTTCGACGGACCATCTTTACTTCTAACGTAGAGAGTTCTTGCCCTCTCTACTCTCTTTTCTTAAGAGTCTCCCTTTCCTATCCCCCACACTCCCCCCTCAGGTATTATCTAATCTCCCCAAAGTCAAATGTTCTCGATACCCTCCGCCACCTTCGAGTTTTCTCCCTCTCCCTCCAGCGAGCCGAACAATTCTCCCTTTTTCGTCTCTAAGTCAACCAGGTTTTCCCTCTCCTTTCTGGTTCTCGGTCGGCCTCTTTTTTTATAGTGTAGGAGAAAATACATTCTTTCCCGCCCCCTCTGTTCGCAGCACTCTCTCCTTGCTATCGATGTATTTTCCTCAGCTTCCGCCCGAAAGAGCACTTCGCTTGTCACCCTTTCTTCCTCGCTGTATTAATTCATCTGTGATTAAAGAAGCGCCCGGCTTTAAGTCTTCTTCTAGGTTCTTGTTTCTCCCTCCATGCAAGAGGTCCCATTTTCTCCCTTAGCCGGATTACGTGCAGATGGACCTGAGTCCCATGATTCCTTGTTTCATCACTTTACATGAGAGGACCACCTGAGCCGCTTACGCGCCAAGCTCTTTTTTTCCTCATCCTTTTTTCTATAGTCCTCAAGTGAAGACTCTGTGCTCCCACTGCCCGTGATTCCCTCCCTTGAAGTTCTTTGTCGATAAACCCAAGTTCTGAAGGATTCTTTTGTTTTTGAACATATTTTTCCCGCCCTCATCTCCTCAAACCCGCTCTTCTATTTGTTTGGCCGTACCTCCGGTTGACCCAAATCCCCTGCCCCCGTTTGAACAATCCCACCGCCCCCTTTCATCCCCCCCATCTGTCCCAATCACTTGAGATTAAGGTCCTAGTTCTCCCCTCGTCCTTCTTCATCCTCCCCTAGGTTTAACAGTGATGAGTGCGGAGTGTCACCCGCCGGGTCCCATCCCCTTTTCAATCTCAGCCAATTTTTGCAGGAGAACTCACCGTGCGCTGACTGTCTTCCTTCGCCTTACATTCTGACGATGACCCTGATTACTTATCAGGCCTTTGAGCTTCTTCGATGTGCGTGAACCCCATCCCACGAGGCGCGGGTTCCCCTCTTGTTTCCCCTATACGTTATTCTCTTTGCGTACCTTCTTCTTTTTCTTCACGATAAAAAGACTAGTTTGGACACGCTCCCTCCGCTTTTCTTTTTGCATATCCCCTCCCCTCCCAGAGGACTCGTATCGTCACCGTCACCCCCTTTCGTTCGATTCGCACATCTTCTCGACTCTACTTTTCGATGTTGGGAAAGTATGAATTCCTCCGGTCCATGAGTGTTGATCCCCTTTTATGTTCCCCTTACTTGCCTTGTCTTTGGTCACGTTTCTCTTTTTCTTCCCAGGGCTCATCCCGTCTGAATCCGTCCTCCCTTGTGAGATTGAGGGCACGTAAAGCCCATCAGCTCCCCAGCGCCTCTCCCCCCTCTCAAGAACACCCCCTTCTCCCCGAATTGAGCCCGCTCTTCTCCCCAGCCCTTATTCTACTTATTTTTCTATGTCGACTGACTTTTAAGGAACTGGTCCAAAGACTTCCTGCGAATTAAGCCGGCTTTTTTTGCTCTCTCTCGACCGAAAACCCTCCTCCCCCACGAAGTTTCTTAGTTTTCCCCGGTGAATTTGGAGAGGCCGTTCCTCCCTTTTCTATCGTCCAGAAGCTTGTACCGTCGGCAAAGTCTCCTGCTTCGAAATTGACCTCGTAGTATCCTTGGGCATAGGGTCCTTTTTTTCATGGGGAGGCGGTCTTCTCTTTCCCCCCGCTCCAC
>Ga0179593_1591431_pt1 | contig 15319 bp, 21 predicted proteins | sample CZODoug2_1_08_16_FD_185931 | JGI IMG/M metagenome (GOLD analysis project Ga0179593, IMG submission 185931) | Vadose zone soil fungal communities from Angelo Coast Range Reserve, California, USA - CZODoug2_1_08_16fungal (PacBio error correction) | ecosystem: Environmental > Terrestrial > Soil >... | reverse complement strand
TTTTTTTTGTTTTTGGTAACTTCCTTTTTCCGAGGCCAAGTCTGCCCCTTTCCCATCAACGGCCCTTTTTCTTCATGTCTCTGCCCCCCACAACCTCCCCCCCTTTTCCCCCCGAACCTTCCAACTTTTTCCCTTGTTTTTCTTTCCCCTCGCGAAAGTGCGTTCCCCGAAATTTCGCCCCCCCTCCACCTCGTATGGCTTTCCTTCCTGGGTCTAATTTTTTTTTGTGCCGTTTTCTGATTTTGGTCTCTGTTTTTTAAGTAGTAGCTTTTGCTCGGTAGTCAAGGAGTTTTTTTTTTTTCTCTCGCCTTATCGGATTTTTTCCCCTTTCCCTCGCCTCTTGTTTCCCACTGTTTTTTCTTTCTGATATAGGGCCTTCGCTTAACTGTCTCTCCAACTTCTCCCCGAGGGCGGGGCAAATACTCCGTTTCCCTGTGGTTCCAGAGACCTGGCTTTCCCCTCCCCCCCCCGGCCACCCCACCTCTTCGGCTCAATCCTTTTTTCGTATACTTCCTCTTTGCGAAAATTTCTTTTCTTTTTTCTCCCTCTCTTTCGTATTTAAAGCATGCAATTCTTTTCCTTTTCTTTTTGTTGCTTTTCCTTGGGCATGATCAACGTTTTCCTTTCCCTCCTCGTGCCTCCCCCCTTCCTGAAAAAACCTTTTCCCCCCCCCCCACAAAGGGTTCCCCTTTCTTGGTCCTTCTTTTCGGTTTTTTTACTCTGAAGTTCTACCCCCTTTTCGAAGCGAATGCAACTTCTCTCTTCGGCGACCTCCCCCGGTTAACCAAGTTTTTTTCCCCCGCCCTTTCTGGAGTTTTTAAACTTTGGTTCCCCTCTTTAACTTGAGGGGATCCCCTTCCGCAGGGTCTCCGCAAATCCCCCCCTCTTCAAGGCTGCGGGATTTGTCACCTCATTCGAAGTTGCCGTCTGGGTTAAAAGGGACCCCCAGCCCCTCCCCACAAGTACCCTCTGTAGAAGCCTTTTTCTCCGCGTAACCGCCCTTTTATCCGCAGTCGGCTTCCCATCTTGTTCGGCTTTTTTTTCTTGTTTATTTCTTCTATGCGTTCTTGTGGTTTTTTCTCTCGGTTTTTTCAATCCTCCTTTTTCCAGCCGTTTCCCCCCCGATTTACACTGACACTCCCCACAACTGGCGCTTGCTTTTCAAACGAGCTTACCTTTGCCGGCTTTTCTTTTTTGTCCCGATAAAGTGTTTGCCCTCCTTCTTTGCGCGTTTCCCCCGCAGCTTTTGTCCAGATTTCCCCTTTACTTTTTGCGTGTTTCCCTTTATGATCCCCTTCCAAAGTACCGTTTTTACCATACATCCGGGCACCCTTGTTGATGCATTGTGCCCTTTTATTACTGGCCTTAGGACGGTTTAGCCGTCCTTTCTAATGCTGTGGCTTTCTTGCACCAAATCTTTTCCTTCCTCCGAACCTTCTCTTTTTTTTTTTCCCGCGCATATTGTTTTCCCCACGGTCTTTTCTTTCACTTAAGAAGTTTTCATTTCAGGAGGTGACCACCCATACGTTTCTTGGTCCACCTCCTATTACGTGTTGAAAGATATTGTACTTGTCATTACGGACCCCCCATTTTTTCTCTATTCCCCACCCTCGTTTCTTTTATTTTCTTTTTTGGATTTTAACCAACCCCTTAAGCGATGCTGAGCAGGCGCTATGCGGAATTCCCGGCACCCGATTTGCCGTTTCCTCAAGGACCGTAAGTTTTTGCCTTCCGTCTTAGGCCCATTTCCCCCCTACTCCAAATCCCTCTGGTTTCCCTTTTTCCCGGGGCATACCAGGCCTCCCCCCGAAATCCCTTTGGTTTTTGCCGAGGGCGCCCACCGCAAAACGCCGCCACACCCCACTCCCTTATTCTCCATGTTTTGACTTTCCTCCCCTTCCGGCGTCCCGTTTAACCCAAGCCGATCGGCCACACCGCCCTTCCCTCCCCTCGCCCCACGTCAGCCCCTTTCCCGCGCCCCTTACTTTCCATGGCCACGTTTCCTTTAATAGATACCTTCACTTGTCTTCTCATGGACATTTACCTCGTTTTCACCGTGACAGCATCTCAGAAAAACCGAAGAGGTTCCTTCCCATTCCCGGTATTTCGAATTTTTCGCCTTTTTCCTTGTCATTCCGTCCCTGCTGTTCGTGTTTTACCGAAGTGGATTTCCTTTTTTCGCGCCGTCCCTTTCAAGTCTTTAGTCTCCACTTCCTTGGTGGCCCAATTTTCCTGGAGTATTCCCCCTTCCCCCCTTAGTTCCTGACTTACCCAACGTTGCTTCTTTTCAGTTTAGCGGCCTTCTTTCCCGTCTTTCCTGAAGCGGAAGTCTTTTCACGTATTTTTGGATTCCACCGGCGTTCCTTAATGGTTTACTTTTCGGTTTTTTCTTCCCGCTTTCTTCCCTGTCTTAGTTTTGTCTCAAGGCTTTGACCTCTGTCAAGTTAAACATAGTTTTCGTTTTTGGCTTGGCGCGGCCCCTTTCGCCTCCTTTCCGCCATCTTTTTTCACTGAAGATCAACTTACACTTCTTCCCCCCCTCTCTGCTGATACCCCTTCCCCCTCAGGAGGTTTTGTCCGGTCCTCCGAAACCTTCGACATCCGCCCCCTCCACGTTTTTCTTTTTCTTTTTTGGGGATTCAGCCGCTCTTGAGATGTAAGGTTTTTCCTTGTTCCTTTTTTTTTTGAAGCTGGTAAAAGCTTGGGTTCCCCCCTCCTTTCATTCGTCTCCACCAAGTACGTTCAATGCCCTGCTCTCCTTTTGCGCGGTTTCCCTTTACCCCCCACCCCTCAACAGTGGTCCGAACAACCAATTGGCGCCACGCTTTTTCCTTCATTCCTTCTTCCCTTGTTCTTACCCTTTCTTCTTTTACCTAATAATTCGTTGTTTTTTTCTTCTTCTTTGGGACCCCCCCCGTGGCCGGCCTTTTTTTCTGCTGGCCGGCCCATTTGTGTTTCGTAACACTGTTGACCTTTTTTCCCCTTTTCATAATCCGTTTTTGCCCCAAGTCAGGTCCGAGGTCTTTCCCCCCTGCGCATGATTTTTCCGCTTCAACTTTTTCCACCTCAGCCGAAATTTTTGTCCTTCACAACTCTTTCTTCCCACTGCGGTTTTTCCCTTCAAAAAGCCCCTCGGTTATTCTCTTCCCCCTTCCGAAAACCCTTGGCTGATTGCTCGTTTGAGTAAGTATTTATTTTTTTTTTTTTTGATCTAAGTAGAGATCTTTTCTCCCTCCTTCTCTAATTGCAGTCCCAAGGTTGACCCCCCCCTCCCTGCCTCTCGAGGACACCTTCGTACCCGAAACTTTCAAATTAAATCTTTGAGGAAGACCACTGAAACCCCCCTCACAGGGCTTTTTCCCAACCCTCCCCAATAAACTGTCAGGCTTTTTTTCCCTTGGCGGCTCTGTCTGTTTGGCGCCGTAATCTCCCGTTTGTAGATCTTTTCACTTGGCCTTTTTTTTCCTCAGTATGTATATATCTGTCCCTTTTTCCCTGATTTAGGCGTCTTAATCCCCTCTTTGCTCCCTTCCAGGCACTTTCTGTTCAATTCCCCCCTTATGGAGGACAATTCAGTGATTTGATTGGTCCCCCCCCTGCGAGGTTTTTCTAGGTTATTAAACCCCCCCAATCCCTAAAGCGTTTCTTTTTTTTTGACCCCCCTATCAGCCAGCTCTGATTTTGGATTGGCACTCTTAATTTTTTGCAGTACAAGTCTTTTTCCCTTGGGACCACGATTTTGAAGGTCGCGATCGTCTGTCTTTTTTCGTTGGACTGTGAGGCTTGAGGACTGGCTGTTTTTTTTTTTTCGTAGGGGCTGGTCGTTTACACCCCTGGTGCGTTTTGTTTAGTGTGTCTAAGGTCCTGAGAATAAAAGTCGCCTTTTTGCGGTGCGGTTTGAGCCCTTTGCAAAAGTTCCCAGGTTCCTGGTAGACTTTCTTTAGTTCCTTTTTGTATTTTTATTAGTTTCCTCGGGGGGGGGACAGCGTCCCGTTGTTGTTGCGATTGTCGGCACTTCTTTGGTGCCCGGTGGCTTTTTTTTTTCATTCGCTGCTCCCAGTTTTCTCCTCCTTTTTGGTAATCCCTCTTGTGGCCTGCTTTTTACGTAAACTCCACGCCGAGTTGGCTCTCTTTTTCCCCCCCTTTCCCAAATTTGTTCCGTATGACTACAATTTTTTTTTTTTTCCCACCACTCCTTCTCACCCCCCTCCTTTTGTCCCGCTGAAAGATAGTTTCCCAGAGCGTCTAGTTTTTTTTCCCCCAAAGACGGTGGTCCCCATGTCGTCTGCATCGCCGTCTTTGCTTTTTCCCTTCGTTTACAAAGATTTGGTTCATTTTTTCTAAACTTGCACCACCTTATCCATGCCCCCCGTTTTTACTCCTTCCCAACTTAGGGACGGTAAACTTCCCCTCTTCCTGCGTATGGTACTTTTCCCCCTTTTCCCTTCATAGTTTCCCCGCAGGTTTTCGTCATCTCAGAGTCCACCCTTTTCATCGCTCTTTCTTTTTCTCCAACAAAAAAAACTCTGCACCCAGGAATTTTTTTTTTTTTTGCAAGGAAGTCTTGCTTCGCAAATATTTTCGTCCCGTCTCCAGTTTTTTCCCTTTTTTAGTCTTTTTCTTTTTGACCTTTTTTGCTCACGTGGATGTTTTTTTTGACAAACGTACCTCCCCCGAATTCCCAACACTTTGGCCCCTTTTCCTTTTCCCGACACAACCACGGTACCTCCTACAGTATCAGGCCCCCCCGTACCTTTTGGCAGTCGGTCTGCGCCTTTTTTCCCGATAACATTTCGATTCTTTGGCTCTTGCTAGTTTTTTCTTCGGCTACTTCTCGGAGGTGCCGAAGCAGCTTTCTCGTTTGTTTTGGCTTTTTTGTATGTCCCCCGGCCGTCCTTTTTTTCCCCTCCTTTCTCTCCACAGCTTCCTTGTTTAAACCCCTTTTTTCAGGAAACTTTGGTGTCATCACCCCAAACTCGCTCTTACTTTCATCGGCTTTTCCGTTCTCATGCCATATTGTCGTCCCCCCCCCCTCATCGTCTTTCAACCTTTGTTTTTTTTACACGTTTTCCTAGGAAAAATTTTTTCCAAGTTACTTAAGGCGGCTTTCCTTCACTTTATGCATGCTATTCACCTTTCCCCCCCTGAAGAACCCCCTTTCTTTTCCTGCAGAATGAGTCTCTTGATTTTTTTACTCCCGTCACTAACGATCCGAAATTCCTACCTCTATGTCTTATTTTACATTTTATTTTTTTTGTTGCCGTTTAATTTTCAAAGACCTTCCCTGAGAAGTATTTGAGATCCTCATCATTTAATTAGTTGATCGACCCCTTTCCCTTCAGATTCCTTTTTTCTCTTTTAATAATCTTTACTCCGGTGTTTGTTTGTTTGATTGACTTTTTCTACCATCTTTTCGCTTCAACTTCCTGACGGGCCCGGGCCGCTCAAATACTTTCGGCAATCCCGGGGAACCTGTTCCCCCGGCCAAAAACCTTTCTGCCCCCTGAACTTACCCTTTTTTTCACGTATTTTCGTCCCCTTTTTTAGGTATTTCTCCTTAGCGATTCCGTTTTCGATTCTTGGCAATCCAAGTGTCTCTTGTGACGTTCGGGGACGTGGCTGAATTCCCCCCTGCTCACCCCGTGTGGCTTCACTTCTCCTTGGCATCGTTTGGAAAAACCCTGTTTTATTAGTACCTTTTTTTTCCTCAATTATTGTCGGCTGACGGGGCTTTTTTTTCCTTCCTACACACCCTTGCAGTGACCCGTCAGCGTCCTCAAAAAAACGGATTATTCGACTTTTTTCAAGACTGGGTACCCACAAACCCTGGGTTTTTGATTCCTTGCCAAACAAAGTTTCTTTTACCAAGGCCGGTCGTTTATTATTTTTCCTTATTGTTTTCCGGAGCTGTTCATACCCTTCAATCCAAAACCTGTGATGAATTTTCCCCTTACCTTCGAAGTCCTTCCGGAGTTAAAACCCCTCGCCCTTTTTCCATTATCTCCAAAGCTGTAGGATCCTCCCCGATTGGCCGCGTCCAAGGTTTTTTTCATTATGCGGGGCTCTTTCTGTTTCGGCTGTACTAAGTGTGTTTATTTCTTCCCTTTTTTTTGGCGGCATTTTTTGGTTCGCTGTGTTTTTTTCCTTTTACGCCATCCTTCTTTTCCCCAAACTATCCGACAAAGCTAAACCACCCTTTTTTTTCTGCGCCGATTCCTTTTTTCTCCCGATGACACCTCCCTTTTTCATTTCCCATGGCCTTAACTTTTTTTTTTTTTATAGCTTGACCGCTCCGCAGGTTTTTTGCGCCCCCCTGAACGGTGCTTTTTTTTTCTTCCCCAACCGGCCCTTTTCCCTTCTTTGTTTTAAACCACCATACTTCCATGTTACTTTTACCGTCCTGGTATGACATTCCCTGGGGGTCTCCTCCCCCCCAATCTTTAGGCCAGTTTGGATTTTTTTTTTTGCTAAAGGTTGTTTTTCGACCGTTTTCTATCGTCCCCCCACTCCCCTGCGGACCCCCCCCCCAACCTTTTTCCACGGCTCCTGATGCAGGCGCCTGCCCACCGTTGGTCTGTTCTGGCGCTTTTTTCCGATCGGGCCTGTTCCAACCCTGATGGTTCAACACCCTTTTCCTTTACGTGTGCCCCGCTCTTGGTCCTTTCCGACACTTTTCTTTTCCAACACTAGAGCCACCCCCCTAGCTCTTTCCCAGTTCCCATTCGGCTGCCACAAACCAGTTCCTTTCTGCGAAGCGCTAGGGACCCGTCCACAAAGTTTTTCCTTGCCTTGTACCCACTTCGCAGAAACCCCCCCCCCCCCCCCCCCGGGAACTTTTTTTTTTTTTTTCCCCAGTCCCTAATCCCCCATACAATTCCCTCCTCCCCCTTTGCCGGTCCATAAATCTTCCCCTAAAGGAACACCTGTTTTTTCCTCCCAGATCCCCGTCACCGCCGACCCACATTTTCCTTCTTTCTCCTGGTTTCCCTCCTTTCCCGTTTTCCCCGGGCCCTCTTCGCGGCCACTGCAATTCATAGCTCTTCTACCCTTTGGTGAGTGCGGACCCTAGGTAGTTTTTCACTTTTTTTACCCTGTTGCCCTTTCGGGGCCGCTTTGACCCAAAGCCACACCTGCTCGTTTCTTATGGGCTGCATGGTTTTTTCCGATTCTTAACTTTCCCCCTGCCAGTCCCCTGTCAAACCCCTCTCGGTTTTTTAACTCCCCCCCCCCATGTTTGCAAACCGGCACAACCTGTTCGTTCTCATGTCCTGTGGTCCTTTTTAAGGGCTGTTTCTCATCAGGAAAGGGTTTTTTTTTTTTGTGTTCGGTTTTCTGGACCCGTAGCCTTCTTTTCTGGATAGTTCGGGGGATTCACCAAATTTTCTTCGTCATGTTTGGGTATTACGGCCGCCGTCCCGTCGTAGCGTCTTTCGCAATTTGTGGATTTGAGAAGCCGATCCTAAGTTAGAGTTTTCTTGGGCTTTTCTTTTCCCTCCCTCTTCGTTTTCTTACTTCGTTTTCTTCTTCCTTGCCGCCGCTTTTATGTTTTTGCGTTTCGGGTAAGCCTAATTTCCCCTTTCGATATCCCCCGGCAAACTTTTGACGGGCTCGTTTCTTTTCGTCGCCCCTTTGCCGATCTCTTCCTTTCATTCCAAATACTTAATCCTCCACCCCGAGCCCAGCCCCTTTGGGATCCCCTAAGCTTTGCGAGTTTTTCCGCTTTTTGACCTTTTCTTTCTTTTCCCGAACACCGCTGCGTTTCATTTGGGAAAGTTCCCTCCCCCCCCTTTCGGGTCTTTTTTCCCCGGTTCGTGAGAGGTTTGTTAATTTGTTAAAGATTTCATTCCCCTTTCTCTTTGACGACCAATTCCCCTTCAATGTGCTCGATTAAGCATGTTTTTGATATTGCCCCCCTTTAACCTTCCCGAAACAGTAACAATTGTCCTTTTTTCTTTCCTTAATTCGGCTTTTCAATCTCTTCTCTTCCTTTCCGTTGTTGAGGAGGACGCTGAGAATTAGAAACATCCTCCTTCTTCACCCTGCCGCTGGCTTCCGTTCTTCCACTGTTGACAGATGGTCCGTCCTCTCCCTTTCTCCTGATATTTTCCGGACTTCTCTTCCAAAAGGTCTGCTTTCGTGCTCCAGCTTTTATGGAACATTCCCCCCCTTTTTGCTATGACTTCCCCAGCTTTTTTTTCCTCATCAGATTTTCCTTCCCAACGTACCCCGAAGCTTCTTTCTCCGTTTCTGATTCCTTAAGTATTAATTTGATCTTTTCGAGATTTTTCTCTGGCGCGCATGGCCTCTTCCCTCCCGGTGGCCCCGCTATTCGCTGCTTCTTGAGTGGGAGCCCCCTTTTCCCAGACACACGCACAACTAATTTTCTGAGGTTTTTTTGACTTCCTTCACCATTAAGGTTACGGCCAGAATCCTCCCCCTAACCTCTTTTCTTTGGAGGTCCGGCTTCTGACCAACAGTTCTTTCCAGTTTTTAATCTCCCCTTCTTCTAAACTTGGCCTCTTCCGAAGTATGTCTTTCCTTTCTATTCGGCGGTCCCCACAGCATACCATTCTGTTGAACCCGACCATTTTTCTACCTTTCACAACACTGACTTTTCCGAAAACCCTTCGGTTTTCTCGTGCTTGTTTCCTTTCCAATCTGCCGCGTTGTAAAATAGGGATAGTGTTTTCACCCTTCCTTCCCCGCGACGAGATTCTGTCCTTTATTTCATGGACTATCTGCCATTTTCGGCGACTCGGTCCGTGTGTGTGTCCGGATTCCGTTCTTCATGGCTTTTTTTACGGGTGTTTTTTGTACCACCTTTCCGTACTATTGGAGGGGTGGAGCAGTGTCCTTACAGAATTCTTTTTTTTGTCTTTGAGGTTTGAGCTGTTTCCCGTTCTTTTTTTCTGTCCTTTATTCCGTTGCCCTTTTAGGCGCTGACACACAGATTTTCTGTTGGACTTTTTTTTTTCTCTTCAAATTTACTTTGTTTCTACTGGTACAGCGGTTTCTTTTTGTTACTTCCGCATTATCTTTCTGCTCAGCACGTTCGGAATGGTTTTCCCTCGGGTGAAAGTTTTTTCTTTCCTTTCCAGCACTTTTGGCTCTAGTCCTGGACACCCACTTTGTCTCTGACCCGTTACTATTTTTCCCCCCCCCACCTTATTACCCAGGAACAAACCTCGTGTTTTTCAATTTTTTGTGGCGTTCCTTTCCCCCTCTGCCCGGGGCTAGCGCTGGCCCCCTTACGATCTTTTTCCTTTTCCACCTTGTTCTTTCTAACCGGTCGTTTCCATCTTAGAATGCCTTCTTTCCCTGTCATTCCCGGTGCCTGACCATTTTTTCCTGCACTTCTTTCTGGCCCTTTCCCATTATCGCGTCTGGTACTTTACCCCTCCGGTGATCATAGTTCCGCGTAAGACCAAAGAAGTAATTTTTTTTGCTTCCAAACCCGCTGCGCAGATTTTCATCTGTCTCCGTATTCCTTTGCACCCCCCCCCCTTATTCGGCAGGTGCCCCTTTTTAAGCTTTTTTTTCGGTGAGTCTCATTTTTGTCAGTCCGGCTCTTTTTTGTGTATTGAAAACCCCCTTCCCAGTCCCGATCAAAACTTGTGGTGCCCTGCAAAGCCGACTCCGTTATAAACACGGTACCGAAATTTTTCCTTCCCCTGCACTTGCTCCCCTTTCGCGCTTATTTCCTTGCGATCCTGGTCCCTTCTTTTGAAGAAGTGCTAGTGGTTTTTCGGCTACTTTTCGAAGGATTTTAGAAGCAGATTCCTCGGTTTGGTTTTTCTTCTGATGTGATTCGCCCCCACCCCAAATTATCATGCCACTTTGGCTTGTAAAAACCCCTTTTTTTTCCCGCAATTTGCGTTTCCCTATCAACAACCATTCGTCTCCGATCATTTTCATTCTCCTCCTGCCATATGTCGTCCGTGCTCCCCCCCATAATCGACAATTCTCCTCCCCCCCCCCTTTGGTTTTGGGCCCCCTGAGGAAAAGTGATTGAAACGTTTATGTTCTCCCAGGTATTCCCTGCTCTTGCCCCATTCCCCGGTGGCCCGTCACCCGAGGGAGTAAACTGTCACCTAAGCGGGTACTCTTTTCTTTGCTAACTAAGACCACCTTCGTCCCACTCCTCACCCTACCCCCTTTTAGAGTACTCTTTCTTGGTAGCCTTGTTTGCCGGATTCAGTTTTTCACAGTCTTCTTTCACGGAGACCCCCCGTTTGGTGTTCCCTCCCTTTTTTCGGTTGATCGAGAACCCTCCCATAGCTTGTTGCCGATATATCCTCCATCCTTGTGTTGGTTTAGGCGATTCCTAGACCTCTATTTCTCGCTCCCCCCTTTGAAGACTGCGGTGACCCTCCAACTACTTCGCCGGTCCCCCTTTCACCCCCCCACCGGGTCTCCCCCCCCCCCCCCCCCCTCCCGTCATAACGGCCACAAACCCTTCCCCCTCATAGACTCGATTCATTTCCCTTCTTTTTTTTGCTTCCTTCTTCTTCCATTTTTTTTTTAGCCTCTTTATTACCGCTTCCGGCATTTTTTTCCTCTATTTTTTTGGGGGCCTTTTTTTAACTTAATCTTATGATCACCGTTTACTGCCCTTTTTTCCACCCTTGCCTTTAAAAAACCACCCGGGCCCCCCCCCACAGGGTTGCCTTTATTAGTTTTTTTTTGCGGCCCCGTCCTCCCCCTAGGGATGAAGGAGAACTCTACTTCCCCCAAGATTTTTTCGCTCTCTGGTTGTTTTTTTATTTAACGGTTGTGAACCCCCCCCCCCCTTTGAGGGACTACATTGTTTTCCCAAGGTCTTCCCTTCTTATTATCAATTGAGGGGACCGTGGCTGGTTTCAATTTTCCCCCCTAAAACCCTTTTCAGCTTTTCCTGCGGCACCCCCTTTCGACTGAGAACAATAACCCTTCCTTTTTTTCGGTCCCAGTATCGCATTTCCCCTGTCCTGTTTTTGGGAAGTAGAGACAATTTTCAGTCGGGGACGGCTCCCTTCTGCTGGACACGTTGTTTATTATTCTTTTTTGTTGCTTCGTTTTTTTTCTGTTACTTTTCCGCACTCATCCTTTTCCAGCCGTTTCAAACTATCAGATTCTTGCCAAACCAAAACTTTGCGCCCTCCCCACAACCTCTTTTCCCCTTTCACGGCTTTCCCCCGGCTCCTTCAATGGGTGCATGATTAATTGTGTTGGACTCTATTCATTGCTTTTTTTCTTTGGTAAGCTCTGCTTTTCTCTTGCGAAAAATATTACCAGATTGGTGATACCTTCCCGGATACGGCCCTCCCGTCCTTTATCTTCTTTTTCTGGGGTAATATCGATGTCACTTTAGCGGCCTACTGATGTAGCCTTCGGTCTTCCAAATTTTTAAACTCCCTAATCTCTTTCCTTTTTGCAGCGCACCTTGGTACCAAACGTTTTCTTTTGGAACTATGGAAGACTCCCCCCTCAACAACTCTTTCTGGGGTTTTGGTAAAAATACTCATTACCGTTTGGAAAAGCTATTGGTTTCCTGTGGGTATTCCCCCCCTTTTGGTCGTGAGACATTTTTTTTACGTAAACTCCCCCCCAGCAGGGCTGCAGATTACCAAAAAAACCAAGTTTCTGAGCAGCGCTATGACTTGTCATTATCTTTTTTTCTTTTTTTTTTTTTTTTTTTTTTTTTTTTTTCCCCCGTCCAAAACCAGCCCCACCTCGCAGACCACACCGGAAAACTTTTTGCTCCCGTAAATACTCACTCCCTTTTTTTCCTTTTTAAAGCTCGCGTCCCCCTTACAAGGTCTAACAACCTTTCCCCCCCTTGATACCCTCCGTCACCCTGGAACACCAGAAAAATTTTTTTTTCCCTTATTTATCCTCCCCCCCGGATTAGTATCCGGTTTTCTATCCCTCCGTTTGTTTCTTTGACCCACACCCACCACTTCCGCCTTTCCCCCACCACAAGGTTTTTAGAGAACTAGTTTAGATTTCACACTGGGGCCCCAATTTATATCCATTGACCAGCCCCTCGGGGTCCCCCTATTCCCCCTTTGACCAAATCTTCTCTTTCTGATAACTTTTTTTTGAATTTTTTGGTGTACGGATTCCCCCTAAGGGCGTTTTCTTTTCCCTTTTCCAGCTCAAAACTCTTTTACGGCCCCCCCCCCAAGCAAACCGGTATTTCATGTCCGCATCATCCCCTTTTTTGGAATTTACTGAAGGCTTCCTGTTCCGCACCCTTCCTTTTTGTTTTTGCAGCTCCAGAGCTTAAGTCCCCTGAACTTTTTTTTTCTGCCGGACGGACAACCCTGATCCTTTTCGGGGATTCGCTTTTAGGCGTGCCTGGCGCCACATTTGGATTACCTCATTTTTCCCCTCCCGAAAGTTAGATTATTTTTTTCTTTTTTTGCCTTTTTTTTGTTTTCCTTTTTCCTTTCTTCCGGCTCCCGCGCCCTTAGTTTTTTTTGTAAGCAGCTCTTTTAATTTCCTTCCTGCTCTTTTTTTTAATAGTCCGTTTGTTGGGAAGTCCCTCTATGCAACTAACTTTGCCCCCCTCGGGGGATTCCCCTTTTTTTTTTTGCTTCCCCCTACTCTCTTCCTTTTTTCCCCCCTGAGCCCTTTCGTTGAGAAGTCCTTCCCCCCTCCAGCTTTTTTTTTTTTTGCTTTGGCCCTCTTTTGCACAGGACAACCGTTTCGGCGCATTCCTGGGAGTTCACCCCAGTTTCCCAACTTCCTTCTGAGGGAAGTGCCTTTTTCCCTTCTTGTCTCACGAATTCATTTTCTTTTTTTTTCCAGACGACCTTTCTTAAATAATGACTTCCTCATTTCCCCCCCATGCATGCCTCTTCTGGTCCCCCTTCCCAAACATTATTTTTTTTTTACGACACATGTTCCTTGCCCAGCTGCTCACTTGCTTCATGTTCTCCCTTTTCCCAATCTCCGTTTTTTTCGCTGCTTAGGAATTTAGAAAACACGCCTCCTTTCCATTTTTCAGGAGAATCTTCCCTTCCCCCTTTCGTAACAATGTTGACCCTTGTTTGTTCCTTTTTCCTTTTCATCCGCGTCCCGAGTTTTCCTTACTGGGACTTTGTTTCTTTTTGCAAAAAGGCAGGTCCCTGACAGTAGTGCTTTCTCCGCTTCAAATGTCCATCCCCTCCCTAAATTTTTTTGCGCTCTCCCTCTTGCCTGCAAATTGTTTCCGAAGTGCTCCCCACTCCTTCCTCCCCCTCTTCCTTTTCGGCAGCGTTACCCCCGAAAAGCTTAGGGTTTCTCCCATTTCTGCAGGGTCCCTTCTGTTGAGTAAGTAAATTATCTTCCGTATCTCTCTTCTTCTTTTCGAAGTTTTTTTGTCCTTTTTTTCTCACCTGTGTGCCCCAATTCGCTGCCTTATTTTTCGAGAACCGGTGATACCCCAGAAACCGTTTCCACTTAAATTCTGGATTTCGTTACCCCTTACCTCAAGGTAACCTTAAGACCCCCCTAGGGTTTTCGTAAAAAAACCCCTGAATGCTGGTTCCTTCTTCGACCTCCTTTCGCTCTACTGTCCGTAATATCCCGTACGGAGATATCCTGGCCGTAGGCCTTTCTTTCGACTATTTATGGACCTTTCGATAGTGTGTTCTTTCTTTCCCTTCCACAACCCCCCTATTATTCCAGCACTTCTAACATCAATGATGCGGAAATTTCACTACGGGTTTGATTTTCCCCCCGCTCTGTTTTTCTTCTTTTTGATTTCCTGTCAACCTCGTTTTGTTAATTTCCCCCCCATTCCTTATAAGCTTACAGATGCTTTGGCTTTCTTCGAATAGAAGTTTTCCCTTCCTTACAATATTGCCCTCTTTATAGGATGTTTCCCCTAAAGGTCTTTTCTCACTGGGATTCTTTTCTTTGGAAGATACCTTTTGGATTTAACTTTCTATGCGGATGTGGAGCAATGGTCAGGGGATTCCCCTAAGTGTAGCCTTGTTTTTTTGGTCTTTCCTTCTCCCTCAAGTTTTCCTTTCTGTTTTCTTTATGGGCCGGCACCTTTAGGCCCCCCGATGACCTCTTGGAGTAGGTGAATGGGCCCACGCTTTCCGTGTGTGTTTTTCTCTTTCCCCCCCGACCCAGTGCAGGTGGCTTTTTTGCATTCAGAAACTCCCCGATCAGAGGAACTTTTTTTTTCCTTCCCCCTTGCACCTTACTTTACTTCGAGTTGTTGGGGAAGTTGGAAAACCGCACCCAATTTGTCCCCTTAACAATTGGCGGTTTCCACCTACCCTTTCCCTCCCCTTCAACGCTTGCCCTTCGTAAGAGGGCGTTTTCCGCCCAAGTCTGGCAAAAAGAGTTTTTTTTCCTCGGCCCCTATCTTTCCCGCGGGTTTTAAGCTGTTCTGGATCAAGTGCAACTCTCCTGTTCCCTTAATCCGGTGTTTCCGAATATGGTTTCCCCAGTCACAAATGCCGGTCCCCTTTCAAAACTTGTTTATTTTACTTTGACAATCTTTTTTTGATCCTATCTCCTTTTTCAGAAAATTTTTTCTTGGCTTCACCATTTTTGCGCGTCCCGCTTTCTTTTCCCCACCAATTATCCTTTCTTTTCCTGCCGGCAGTTCAGGCCCGCCCCTTTTCGTTGTTCGTTTTTTTTTTTGCTCCTTTGATAGTTGACCCCTTCTGCTCGGATGGGGTGTTTTTGGCATTGACCCTCAAAGTCGACACCCTTTCTCCCCCGCCACAGAACCCCCCTAGCAGAACAACAAGATCCGGACCCTTTCTTCGTCGCAAATTTTTTAGAGGAATTTTTTCTTTATGTTTTTTTTGGCACGGATTTTCCCTCAAGGCTAGGGTCCTCTCGGCATCCGGGCTTCCAGCACCGCAAGCTCTCGGGCGCCTCTCTTTTGAACGTTTTTTTTTTCCCCTCATTATAAACGACCTTAGCCTGGTCCTTTCAGCAATTGAGTGGTCCAACCCTGTTCTCCAATCGATAATTTTGCATTCGCTTCGTTCCTTCATTGCCATTTTTTTTTTCCCGGAGACCCCCCCCCACCTAAAAACGTTTTTGTTCCTTTTGTTTTTCCAAGGATTTGCCTTCTTTTGCCGGCGGCTTACAGTAAACCTTTTTGCTCATTCTTCAATTTTTTACAACAAGGCACTCTTCTTACACTGCTTCTGGCATCCTCTCGTGCTGTCCCCTCAAAGGTCGGCATTCCTCCCGACCCTTCGAGGCTAGGAATGTTTTTGTGTTTTTGTGCTTTTGTTGTTTTTCATGCACTTTTCCCCCTGTTAGATGCGTTCGCATTCTCTTTTTAGTCCAAAGTTTTTCGAGAACCTATGGTAGACTTTCT
>Ga0179593_1557415_pt1 | contig 15319 bp, 21 predicted proteins | sample CZODoug2_1_08_16_FD_185931 | JGI IMG/M metagenome (GOLD analysis project Ga0179593, IMG submission 185931) | Vadose zone soil fungal communities from Angelo Coast Range Reserve, California, USA - CZODoug2_1_08_16fungal (PacBio error correction) | ecosystem: Environmental > Terrestrial > Soil >... | reverse complement strand
GACAGGGAGCCCGCTGGCCCCCCCTTGACGGGAAACAATCTTCAGCTCCTTTTGAGGATTTTTGGTTTGTGGGTCTCCCCCCCCGCAAAGCACAGCGCTTCTACCTTCGGCCTACGTGCGAACTCGAAACCCATTTGGGGTCTCCTTGGAAGGAGGCCTGCTGTGTTTCGGGACCCTGGCGTCCATCCTCCTTTCCCGGAGCGAAGGTTCCTTCTTAGTTCCTTTGGAACGGACCCCCCCTTTGACGATGTGCCGAGGCTAAGGGTTTTACCTTCCCCGCGAAGGGGCCTTTTGTTTTAGAAAGTCACCTTTTCCTTTTCACCTCCCCTTTCTCGTCTTTTGCGGCTCTTTGTAGGATTAGTCCATTACTGATCCTCCTTCCCCTTCCTTTTCTTACGGTGATCTGTCTTCGCTTCGTTTGGAACTCGGCGGCGAACGCCCTTGACATTCCCTGCTTCTGCATGTGCCTGACCCCGGCTTTTTTTCTCTCAGATTTCATGAGCTCCCCCCCCTTCTTCTCCCCTCAAGACATAAATCCCCAACTGTGAATTGGCAGGGCGAAACTTCGTAAGTCATTTCCCTTCCGAGCCTTCATTGAGAAGTGGCCTTGACCCTCCTCGTTGGTTTCCAGACCGGACCCACAGCTCCAGAAGAAAGGACAGAAATGTCCTCTCCCCTCCGGAAAGCTGAGCGGTCACCCTGATTTTTACTGTTCACGTGCGTTTTCCCCCCCTGGAAGCCGGGGCTGCCCTCCCCCCCCTTCCGCAACCAAGAAAGCCGGTATAAGTTTAGAAGCGGAATTTCCGCTTCTTTTTTTCTCCTTGCGGGCTTGCCCCTCCTTTCGGTTTGCCAAAGACCTTTCCCCCCAGTAGCTGTCTTTTTCCCCCCCCCTTCCCAAGGACAACAAACGAGTGTGTCCTCTTGTTGCCGATGGGAAACCTTTTGATTTTTTCCCGCTTGACCTCCTCCCTCACGACGACCTTTTTTTACTTATACTAATCTTTTGCTGTGGTTGTCGTATACATGGACCCTTGCTGTCCACCTTTTGTCCCCGATCCGTCCCCCCCCACTACGGGCTATTTCCCCCCCCTTTCCGCTGGGAAGGCGACCCCCCCGTCTTGGTCGTAGAGCATTGGCTCGATAATCGTTTCTTCCCCCCCTGAACGACGACTTCAAGATGAAGTGTTCCTTTCCTTCACTCCGCGTGAGAAAGTTTTCGCAAACATCAGAAATCACCTTCCAAAGCGTTCCCCCCCGCCCCGCCCGTTTTCCCGTGCGGCATTTGACCAGGTCACATTTCCTCTCTCCTCGTTGGGAGAAACACACTTTCCGCCAAAGTAGTGTTTCTTAACCGTTTCAGCTCACTTTTCTTTTTGACGTTCCAAAGGTTTTTCTGGATTCCCCCTTCTCCGTTGAGAGTGTAATGACACTGGCTTACCTCTTCAGACTGCCCAAAACAAGCGTTTCACCTAAAATGATTCACCTCTTTTTCCCCCCCATCAGGGATATTAGCGTATTGTACCGTCCTCCTCCCCTGCTGCATTCACTCTATAAGATTGCAAAAGCCCTTTCACTCAGAGTCTGTTGACTTGCTTTCCAAATTTTTGTAAAGGAGCTCCCCCCTTTGGCCAAAGTCGACAAATCACCACGGGAGCTTTTGATGTCAGAGGCCTTTTTTTCAGAAGGATTTCCTTTTCTTCCCCGTAAGTCTCGTGGATTTTTCTCTCGGGCCTAGCTGACTCCGGGACCGTCCCGGGGCTCCCCCCAAAGGAAATACCTTTTTTAATGCTTTTTTTTCCCTGGCATTCAGTTCTTCGATTCCGCTTGGGCTGCGAACCCCCCCTCAAAATGCGCCACCTGACCCTTGTCTCCAACACGATTTCCTTTTGCTGCCGGTTATGGCCGGAGTGCCCTGCGACCTGTGGTAAGGTGTGTCCTTTCTCCTTCACCCACCGTTTTTCCCTTCAGCAAAAGACTAGTTCCCCACGGGCAATTAGCTCTTTTTTTTTGCTGCCCCGGGTCTGCGTACTTCAGGCAGGAAGGTGTACTAAGGTCTCTGCCCGGCGCGGAGGTATAGGGTTGTTTTTCTCTTCTGCGACGCTCGGCCCCACTAATGAACTTTCTGTCCATTCCCTCTTCCAACTAACGCAGTCACACCCGGGGGAAAACACGAAACGCCCCCACTCCCTTCCCCCTTGTCCTCACGAATGGGACCCGGTATCATAGCCTACACCTGATACCACTCTCGGACCAATCCAATGGTAGCCTCACCCCCACCCTTGTTAATCACGAGGCATAGTCCTTAACCCATCCCTACCAAGCAAACATCAAGGTTTACCTCAACCGACCGCCATCTTAAAAACTCACATAAGCCCTAACACTAACACACGAGCCTTCTTTCCAAACATTGCAGGTTGTTCATCTGGGCTCCTACAATATATCGCACACGCAAAATCTTACGGTCCTCTCGGACGGGGCGCAAGATGTATCCAAACCATAAACAAACATTACATCCATGTTTCAAATGGTAATGAATTACACCCCAAATGATGCACTCGTACAGTTTCAACCCCTGTTACATAAAACATCCGCAACCACGTCTCTTGGGCTTTCACTTACTAACGTTATTATTATCTCATACTCCCCTATCTTGCTCAAAACAATCTCCGGACACCGCTCCTCCCACCCTAGGTTAAATGACAACAAGAGGCAGGGAAAAACTACAACTCCCCCACCCTGGGCAATTCTAAAAAGAACGTCTTAAGGGAATATTGTAAGCCTTTACGGTAACCACCCAAAACTTATTCCCACGGCTAGACAGCAGTAACAAAATCCCAACTGTATTTTTCTCTTTACATCATTTCTCCCCAGGAATTTTCCACTTCTTCGTCCACTCGGTACTCAACATATCCAGCAACAACTCGAATAATCCTTGTGTTTATAAGAAGCTACACAAGCCCCCTCCTCACCTCTCAACTCCTTAAGATCCCCTTCGTACAGGTCCATCTACAAACCTTACTCACACTTCATTTCAGTTAAGGAAGGAGGTCTCCTTCACCAACAGCAATTCTGCTCTCAATGGTTCCTATGCACCGGTTCTACACCCACTGAGAACCTTTTCTCTTCCAGCCCCGCGATACACAACGCTGTCACATAATATATCCCTTTGACCCATCCCCTCCCCTAGCAGAAGTAGATCTCCTCCCCCTCAATACGCAACACACTTTATATCAACCCACCAGTTTTACATCCAACGTTCCCACAACCCCTATTTCACTTTGCCTAATAGCCCAACTTATGCGATGTCCAGGCCCCCCTCCTTCTTCTCTACTCATGTCGGCCCCAATCACCCCCCTACAGAGGGTGGACTCGCCCAGATTCTCGTCAACTCCATTTACAAGCAGGCGCACACCACCGCCTATTTTCAATACTCACACCAGACCTCCACTCCTCAAATATCCTCCCCACAAACCACTCCAAAAATCGTACTCTACCCCTCAGGCCAGGTCTCTTGCCCATGATCCTCCCCTCCACAAATAGTATCTTTTAAAAATGACAAACCTTCCTCTATCAAAAATTCCAAATCTTAAAAAACCGCGATGATCGTTTATGCCCCAAAACGTTCCCAAGCTTTGCAGAAATCCAACTTCCCCCAACTTACCAAACCGCTCAGAACTCCCACCCGGCACAACGGTCAAATCTCCCATGGTACCAGAATCCCGCTATTCGACTAACGATAAGTGTTCATTATGCCCAATCAAACACAAAAACCTCTAAACAAATCCATGACCCCATTTTGAGATAACCCCCTTAAGCAACCTCATGTTAACTCTACTTCTTTCCAACAAATACCAACAACCTTTGAACCGTAACCCAAACGTTACCAACGAAACCTTTGGGGGTGTTTTTCTCACATAACGAACCTGTACCTGGACCCCTGGTAAAAGTTTTGGCGGGTCAACCCCCCCTGGGGGCCAAGTGCAATGTAACTTTAGTAAGTGGTTGTTGAGAGTCCTCCCCCCCCCGTCTTCGTGGTGGAGTCCCCTCAGTTTCTTCGCGATGGAGCCTACTCCCTCCCCCTCGAGGAAGTTTTTTCTAACCCTGGGAGAGGATTTCCACCTGCCCTTTTTTGCCGGCACTCACCTACAGCTTAGGCTACCCTGAAGGTGGAACGACTATTCTTTTCCATGCATGTTGTGGAAAGGATTTTCTTCCTTTTTCCCACCAGTCTGTTTTTCTGGGCAATTCCGAAGTCATTAACGGACCTTCCTTCGTGAGATGGTCCTTTCTTTCTACTCGTGGCGAGTTTTTTAACATCAGGTACCCAGAGCGTCAGGCTCCCCTCCGTCTTTCTGGCAAGCATTTTCCGTACCAAATTTCCTTTCCTCAGGGTCCGCGTTCCCCTTTTTTTGGTTCCCTCTAAAAAAAAATAAAAACACAAAAACCCCCCCGACTAATTGAAAGCCGGCATGGGAGTTCCTCCCTCTTTTCGCGGGGGACTTTTTACGGGGATTTTTTTTAGAGTTTTTTTCGGCGCAGGTATGTCTTCAGTTACCACGGGATGTTTTGGTCTTCGGCCATTGACTTTTAAAGCGGGTGTCCCCTTCTATAAGAAGCTCTTTTTGTCCAGGGGCAGGTTTTTACGGGCCCCCGCCGGTGCTTCTTCAATAACCATCCCCTTTCCTTCGTGAAATCACGTGTTGCTGCCGTTTTCCTGGACGCGTTCCCCTAGGCATTTTTCCCCCTTCCTCGGCTTGTTGAAGGAGTGTCAGTACAGTTTCCCTCCCGGGCCTTCCTAACGGTGATGAACGTACCAACTTTTTTTTCCCCCTTTCCTTACAAACGGGTTTCAGCCCCCCCGGGCTTCAACTACTTGGCGTCCTTCCCAAAGTTGTGCTCCAAGGCCCAAACTCAGGCTTTTTTTTTCTTCATCCGTTCGCGGTCCGTTCAGGACACTTTCGTGAACGTCTTTTTATCTTCAAACCGATGTCGATGTTTTTTCCCTTTTCTGATCTCCAACGTACGCTTTTCCGTCAATATTTTCCCCCCCGATCGTTAGTAGGCTTTCTCTTTCCTTTTTTTTAGACGAAGCCCCTCCCTCGCACGGGAACCATTTTGATCTCTACCACCAGGTTGATCTTCGGCCTTTCCTCCTCTTTAGTAACTGTCGTCTTCAATGTTTCGGGTCTTGTACGTTTCTGGAGTAGCTTCCCCGCAACCCCGCACTCTGGTCTTTTTTCTCTGTTGCACGTCGCGACACAGCTCTTTGACGAAATTTTCCGCCCTTTTTCCCCTGCTTTCACCTTTCCCCCCCATCGGCAGGAAGAACCCCCTTTTTTGTTGTTCATTTTCTGGGTCGGGCTCTCCCTCCCGAGGAAGGTATTTTCCCTTTCCTTATGTTTAAGCAGGCATCTCCCCCAACCTTGCACTTTTCCTTTCCCTTCGCGGGCTTTTTTCCTTGCCCCGGTGGCGGCTTTGGGCGGCGGATTCTTTCAGGCCTGCGGATTTTCTTTCAAGCACCCTTTTTTAAAAAAATCCGGCTTTGGCCTCCCCCCCTCTTTCCCGGCCGGCCGGCGGAATTTTTCATGTCTGGGGGGGGGGGTTTTTTTGTCGGGAAACTTTTTTCGTCGGCCCCCCCTTCTTTTAAGGCCACTGCTCCCTTCCCCCCAGTTCATCGAGAATTTGTGGAGGAGCGTGCGTTCATTTGTAAGCTAGTAGGATTTTTTTTCTCCCCTTTTCACTTGGTTTGAGTATGGTTGATTATGTGCTCCCTATTTTTTTCAAGGGTATGTCCCTGTCTGACACTCCGAATTTCCCGCATTCGGCCGGTTTCTTCCTGTGGCCGATTCCCCCCTTGTACCGCTCCCGGCACACAATTCGTTTCGAACTGTCGAGAAGAACTCTTTTCCCCCTTCCAACCGGCGAGTTCATGGAAGAATCCTCACTCCCCCCCCCCTCCGCCAAAGACCGAGAATGACTGTGAAAAAAGACCTTCTCCCTCCCCCTGTCCCGAAAAACGACTCCATGCCGTTTTTTTCTGTCGGGTTTTTTCCCCCTTCCTTAAAGCCAGTTAACATCTTCCGGTTTTTTTTTTCAGTTCAAAGGACTTTCCTCCCCCCCCCGGTTGCGGACCCCATGCGCTCTCCCTTTAAAGCTTTTATTTGCCCTTGGTTCTTTCTGCCGGGTCGTTTCCCTACACGTAAGGGACGTCCTTTTTTTTTCGAGTTAGCAATTTTCTTTTTCTTTTCCGCGTGGCTGTGAGGGTTTTTTCCCAGACGGTGCAGACGCACCCACTCTGACGATTTTTCCGTCATCGCCCTCTTTTTCCCGCTGGGCCAAGGGGGCCCTTTTCCATAAATCATACGTTGGTTTTTTTTTTTTCCCCCTTTTATCTTGACAAGGTGGCCGCACGATGGGCCCCTGGTCAGGTGTGCCTTGCTGACGGAAAAATCTTCTTTTTGGTTTGTGCGCGTGGGTCCCCCCCCGCAGCGATGAGAAGGTGCGGCTTTCCTTTTTTTTTTTCCCCCTCAAAAAAATTTAGAGAAGCGCGGGCCCCTTTGACGTGTAGAACCGCTTCCATTCAAGGGAAAGCTTCCCTTCTCATTCGCCGTTGGACTTCTCTGGAAACATTTCCAAGTTGCCCCTTTTCTTTTTTAAGTTTGTTCCGGTCCACCGCTTAGCCTGCTCCTTTTTCTTTTGTTCGTGCCCGATGTTTCACGACGTTCTCGTCTTTTCCTGGTTTAACGCGAGAGTGCTTTCCTTCGGCACGGTGACAGTGATCGCTTCCTTTTTTTCCCTCGGCTGGCGTTAAGATGGTGGTTTCTTGGCGGCATAAACTTTTTCCTCCCCCCCCCCCCCCGCGTGGTCCAAGTTTATTAAAAAATGATCCCCTTGCGCTCGATTTTAGGTCGCGTCCTCATTAACCTTGTCCCCGAAGCCCATAATCCAACATGAAATTTTTGAGGAGAAACTTAAGAATTCTTTTTTTTTTTTCTCCCCCTCTTTTTCTCGATGGATTTTACTCTCAGTGGAACTTCCTGTTTGCGAAGCCCCCTCCCCCCGTACGGCAAAGCCTTTTTTCCTTCCTCTTCCGAGGGAACCCCCCTTTTTTTTTCCTCCGGATTTTTTTCCGGCACTGATTGATTCAATCCGAAGGCAAGCTTCCCCTAAGAATCCGGGATCCCCAAAGGAAAGAAGGAACCCTCTCCCCTCTTCCCCCCGCGGAGCTTCAGTGTCTTTCAAGGAGGGCTGACGCCGTTTTTTCCCGGTGTGGACTGGCTTGACGAGACCCGAAAACAGCCTTCCCCCCCCCCGAGTTCGTTACGTATGGGCAACATGCCCCCCCCCCCCTGGGATGTCCGCTGCCCCTCCAGACTCCCGAAGCTGCTGTCGTTCCCCTTTGCGGGGTGAGGAAGATCTTCTACCTCGACGGGCCTTTTCGTGTGTGCCTAAAAAAGGGCTACTACTACGGCTCCCAATTTTTGCTGGTGAAGGCTCTGCTGGTGGTCGATTTTCCTCCTTTTCTTGACGATGGCTGTTTTTGCTCGTCATTCCAAGCCGCTATAAGTTGAAGGCTCGTTCTCGCATTCCACGCCCGGGGCTTCCCCCCATCGGTTCAATATTGTTGTACCCCAAGCGTTCACTTTTCAGGGCACTTCCAGAACACTGATGACCGACCCATCGCGTTCTTTTTTGGAGAAACCCAACCTTTTTCGCGCCAAATTTTTTCTGGAGGACCCGTTTCCTCCCCTCCTTGGAACGTTAACTTTCTTAGAAGGAATGTTCTTTTTTTTCTTCCACTGATAACCCTCGTAGTTGAAGTGACTGAGCCAAGGAGTCAAATTTTCCTACTTGGAAGCACCCCCGATGGGTCACACAATAGGGTCTTCTTTTCTCGTTCGCTTCTCTGACACACTTGGTCCCTTTGCTTGAATCATCTTGTTAGCTTTCACACCCGATCCAGGCGTCATGTTTTCCCCACCGCCCACGGGTCCTTTCCCCCCCGAATTCGACAATTTTTTCCCCTCCCCCTCCTTCCGGCCGAGGAGGTGTTTTATTAGACGGGCCTTCTCTTTTTTTTTCCATCGGTTGGATTTTTAGGCCCCTTCTTGAAGAAGCGGTCTTTCCTTCGGACGTTTTTTACACACCAGAGGGTCCCCCCTGCTTTTTTGCGAAAGGTTTTCACGATGACCTCGCTGGGATGTTTCTACCCTTTTTTTGATGTGAACCCCCTTCCCCCCTTCCCTGATTAATGTAACCACCTTTATTGCCGTTTTTTCCCCTTTCCTGTTATGCCTTCGGCAGTTTTATTAGCATGTGTAAGAGAAGTTCCCTCCATTTTTCACAGTGTGCTTTTCTTCCTAGGAAAAGTGCCTTTTTCTAATGGTCCTCGGGCGATCAGTTATTGCCGGCCTTTGGTCGGCATCCTTTTTCCGTTCTTTCCGCTCCTTGAACAGAGTCTCTTTCCCCCTAGACTCGGAGACATGGGCGGTTTCCTCTTTTTTTTTCCCTCATGAAGACGCTGTAAACTATATCCTTTTACTTCCCTCCTCGGTTGTCTCCGGGCATAATTCAATGGCTTTGCTTCCGAAGATGTTGTTGGTGTGGAGAGAGACTTTTTTTTTTTTTTTTTTTTTCTTTATTAGGCTTCCCGAAGCAGAGAGTAGTTCCCATCTCACGAGCTTTGAAGAAATAGCTTTCACGGAGCGGATTCTTTACAATGCTTCCCGGAAGAACCCCCCACCAGAGACACTTCTCCCTTTTAACAACAGGGGCCACTGGCTCCTAAGCATTTTTTTTCATTATATTTGCCTCGCTACACTGTCGACCTCTTGGCTATAGGCCTCCCTAGTCAAGTTACTTCATCTTGATGTCCTTTGATACCATCGGTTTTGTGCTCTTCTTGTTACAACATAAGGTTCGTTTCCCCATTTCCTTTTAGAAGGATCCTCGTTTTCGCCCTATTGAAAGCGCCTTTTTTTTGGAGTGCCCCCCTAAAGCAAGAGGAACGGTTCTTCCGGGGTCCAGATTTTTACAATCCCCAGAAAAAAGATTTTCCTACGCACGGCCAAGACGACAGAAAGGATCCCCTCTCTGGCCGGGGAGATTGGGCTCTGCCGGTCCAGGTTGTCGTTTCGTTATGGATAAGGGTCCCTTGCGGGTTTGGCAGCGCGTTTTTCCCCCCACAATGACCGCTTCGGCGTTTGTTTGCAACCCCTCTCTATCCGCCTTTCTGGCGTGCGCGCCCCCACGTCGTGCTCGACTTTGATCCTCCATCCCTTTTCCCCCCCTTTTGACATCAAAATTTTTTTAATCGGTACCCCCTTTGGACGCTCGCGCCTTCCTTTTCAATTCCTGTGAAGCATTTTTCCCGTACCAACCTGCCCCAGTCGAATTGGATCCTCACCTTTTTTTCAACTTCTCCGCTTTCTCTTGAAACGGTTCCGTTCCTCAAAAACAGGCGTGTTCTTCCCGATTGTTTGTTTCTTTTTTCTCAAAGCATCCTCGTAATGGTAGGGATTTCCCCCAGTTAATTTTTGGCAGGGACACTTTACCTCCGTCAGTGAAAAGCCTGTGTTCTCGTACACTCTGTCGATGTTAATTTCTCCCGTACTCTGACGTGAAAAATCGCTTCGTCACCCCTGATCTCTTTTTTTTTGCCGGAAGTCCCTTCCCCAGCCATAGTAACGGTCCCTTCTCTTCCAACCACAAGGGTTTTCGCCCTCCAGAGGTCCTTTGAATAGACTCTCTTCCCTTTTTTCGAACTGTGTTCTTTTTCCCCCCCCCCCTTGTCGGGCGCGGTTTTGACCTTCTATTTAGATTCCAAACACCCGCACTTCGCTTTTTTTTCTTCTGTGCACGACGAGGTCTCCTAGCGGTTTCACGCATTCCGCTTATGAGGAACTCTCGTCCAGTACGCTCTTCCTGCAGGACCCACGAGGTCCTTTTTCTTGCTGGCGCTAACGTGTTTTTTCGCGGCCTTTTCTTTGGCGAACTTTTTTTTCAGGAGGAAGGCCAAGCTTCCCTTTTTCCCCCCCCCTTTCGCGTTTTCCCCCCCTTCTAGGGAAATCCTTTTGTGACGGCTTTGGGTTTGTCTTTTTGGGGAGAGAAAAGGCGTCCTTTCCCCCTGCCTTTTCAAGCCACAGACACCTCCGTCAAAAATCCTGGCATTGACTCTTTCGAGGGTGCAGTCATGTTCGGGTTTTTTTCGTTTTCGGGGACCTTTTTTACGTCTTCCCACCCCCCCGCGGATTTCAGTTTCGAAAAACCAGTCCGACTTTTTTTCCCCTTTCGCCAAGAAGTGCGGCACCCCGCGTACTCAGCCAATTTTTCCTGTGATTATGTTTTTTTTTTCCCCCCGGATGATGGCGGCTGAACTAGATCTCCCCCACTTTTGCCGCATTTGTTTTTTTTTTCCACATGGCTGGCCTGCCTTATGTTTCTCCCCTTGTGGCTTCTCGTTCGGCCGACAGACTACTCTTCTCAGACTCCTCCCCCACCCCCCCTTCTTCATTAGGAATAGAATGTGTCCTCCGCAGCGCGTCCCCCTCAATGTCTTTTCCCTTCCAACTCCGGAGAACTTCCAAGAATGGGACTTTCGTCTGGCCCTGCCACGAAGGATTTTTTTCTTGGGTGGAAAACCGGAATCCCTTCCTTTTTCCCATCGGGGGGTCCAGGTTCCCCCTTTTTTTCAGTTAAAAGTCTCTCTTCTTTAATGAGACTTTTAGGGATAAGTGTACCCTCTTTTCCCCCTGTCCTTCGACGGGTTCCTTTTTTTCGACTCCCTTTATTCGTTAAAAATCTTCGGTAGCAACGGTCTTCCTTCTTTCTCTTTAGTTCTTTCTGTGCCCCCAAGAAGCCCCTCTCACAAACACCCCCCCAACCTTTGAAGATTTTCAGTCAAGCTTTTTTCCCCCCCTTTTTCCCCGAGGGGTGCCCCGTGTGCTGCTCCCTGTTCTTCTCTTTCATCCTCACTAAGGTTTTGTCTGAAAAGGCGCAAGGCTTGCCTTCCTTTCCCCTCGTGAAGGCTTCCCTCGCAGGAGATTTTGGTTTGTTCTCCCCCCCCGCAGCCAAGCCCGTTCGAGCGTTTTTCTACCCGTGAGTATTTGGAGGACTTTTTTTTTTTTTTTTTTTTTTTTTCCCAGGAGGAAGAAATGGCAGTTCCATCCCTTTCTTCTGTCTCGCATTCGACGTGGTGCCTTCTTCCTGACTTCAAACCCCCTTCAAACGTTTTTCTTCGTTTCCACAGACGACGTCCTTGAGCGTTCTTGGTGGCTGCCCCCTCCCCGTTTCTTGTTCCAAGGACAGTTCTTTTTTTCTTCCCTTCTGCGCGTGAGGATTCTTCTTCGGCGCCCTCTTCCTGGCCGGTGACGTTTTCTCGGAAGAGTCTCCCCCCTTTTTTTTGCTGGGGTTTTCCCCTTGCCAACGGGACGGTACCCCTTTTTCCAGTCGGACTAACGGTCTTTCCCAATGCGGGCATTTTCATGGAGCGGAATTCTCCCTTGACCATTCCATTTCTTCCCCTCCCATGAAATTTGGGCGAGAAAAATTTCCTCCTTCCCGTGCCCGCGCTTCTCGATTTTTGGGTCTGTTGGCGCAGTTGGCCTGAAAAACTTTTTTTTTCTTTGCAACAAGATTACCGACCTTCCTCCCCTCCTCCTTTCCCCCCTTCGAGGACAGCTGCCTTTTCTTTTTTTTTTCAGGCAAAGTTGGGTTGGCTTCCAATACGCAAGGTTTGCCTTTTCCGGACAATCCGCCGCCCCTCCCTGCCCCCAACGACGACATTCCCCCGAGGAAAGTGCCTTTTTTCCCCCTGCGGGGCTAAGAGACCTGTCTCCACCTTACATTGCCTTCGCTGCTCCCCCCCCCTCAAATGAACACTTTTTTTTATTGACGATGGGGCAACTTTTCCCCCACCTTTTTTGACGCAGGGAGCCATGCCCTTCGTTCCAGATCCGCCGAAGCTGCTCTGCTTTCGTGTTTTCTTCTCCCATCCGAGTTTCCTTTTTTTGGAGATTTTCTTCCCCCCTCGCGCTGCCGAAACCTGGGTCTTATCCCAGCCGTACCCCAGCGGGACGCTGGGAATTTTTTTCCTTTGGTTTTTGTCGACTTTCCTTTCCGTGACGATGGGCTCCTCGTTAGGGCCACACATCTTCCCTATCAGTTGCTTTTTCGGATTCACGCGGGTTTCCCCCGTTGGGGTTTAACTCGGACATCACCCCCCCCCCCCCCCCCCCCCGTGGACGCTCACCCCTTGTTTAAACTTTGCCAAACAGTGGCGGTCACGGCGCCAAAGTTTCCCTCCCCCAGGACATAATGCGTTTTCCCTTCTTTTTTGACAAACCACCAACTTAGCGTTAGTGGTCCAGGCCTTCTTTTTTTACAGCTTTGACGTTAACCTGTCTACTTTTTGGGGAGGGAAGTGTCATTACCCCCGCGATTTCCCTCTTTCCGGCGTCATTGGTTGGGACTGACCCCCTTTTCCCGATGTGTCCCATTCGTGTCTTGACTGATTTTCCCTCTCCTCTGGCACTCTGGCATGATGAATCAGTCCTTTTTTGATCTAATCGGTTTCCTCTCACTTCCAGAGTAATGGTTGCCGACTCCCCCCCCCTCCCCACTTTTCTGGAAGCCATACAATCTGCCTAATCCCCCTTCCGTACGCTTTTTTTCGAGAGTCTGTTCTCCCTCCTTGCTTTTCGCGCCTTCGGGGATTTTTTTCAGGCTCGTACCTTCCCCGCCGGGAGGGAACCCGGTACTCCCCAAGGGAAGGTCGGAGGCCTCTTCACCTTTTCCTGAGATTAAGTGTTTTTTTTCACCTTGATGTGCAGACCGCGGCCCACCGATTGATCATCGATGCCGGAACGTACGCCCCTTTTCCCCCCTCTTCATGGCCCGATGTTCTCCTTTTTTCAGGAAAAATCCCCCTTCTTCCTCATCAAAAGACTTCTTTCCAACGTTTACTTCCGGATTAGGCTTTCTTTCTCTGCCTGCGGCATAGGGCCTCTTTTCCTTGGAATTTCCCCGAAGAGGTCTTAGGCTCCTTTCTTTATGGGCTTGGGCGTGCCTGAACTCTCGGCCCCCTCTCGGAGAAGGGTCTTTTCTAATCACCACGTCTCTCCGGACTTGTGCGTTCCTCGCACCGTTTCGCCAATTCTCCCCCCATCTGGTTAGCATACCCTTTCGTAGTACCTGAGTTGCGGTATTCTCCCCGCTGGGCATTACTCCTCCCCCCGTGCGGGCGTACCCCCGCAGACGCAACCGAAGCAACTGGGTTCAATCCTTTTCCAACCTTACAAGAATCACTAGCGCTCCCTTTTGCTTTACGCATATTTCTGGGTAGCGCATTACCGCTGGCACACTGGCACACTCATCAGCGCTGCTACCGCCTCGGTGCGTGTTGTTCAAGTTCTTTTCGGAGCTCTTACTCCTTTCATCGTTCATCCTTCTCCGTCCTAAGTAGGGTTCTACACCTGGGGTCGTCTTATCGTGCGGCGGTTCCCGTTCTAGTCCTTTTGTGGGTATCGGGTTTTCGGCTCTCAGCCCTGCATCTAACATTTTTTGGCCCATGGGCCGCTTCAAGCCGTTGTGGCGCCTGCGCCCCTCTCTCCTGTATTGCATGTTAGCCCCGACGGTACCCATATATCTCACAGGTGGTACGTCCTTGTGTTCGACCCATACATTTTTTACCTATGAGACCCAATCCCATGCTAGGTCTCGTGGTATGTTTTCTACTCCCTTTCCAGGATTTGCCCTTGCCATTGCCCATCGGCGTCCCTTCCCATTTACGTTCAGTCTTCCCCTGTGCAAATGCACTTTCCATCCATATTTTCTGTCGGGTCTGACATCGCCCTGTGCTGTGCCAGGCCGGCCACCAACGTTCCCACTCTCCCCAGTCACGACCCTCGTTTACCCCTTTTATTCAGAATTCCATCCTACTTCGCTGCTTGGGCAACTTACATCCGTCTAACCGGTCCCGGTCGCCGCCCCATCTTCCTTCCGGATGCTTTCTACAAGCTCTGCCTCTCTGCCGACTTGGTTAATCCATCTACCATGTTTCTACGGTCACGTGCTTTACGGCATCCCCCGGGAACTGATCCGCCCCAACCTCGGTTTTCTATGATAATTAATAGGAAGTGTGGGCGCGCTCCCTCTTCTTTCGGGTCCAGCAACTTCTCTCTCCATGTGCGGCCGTGCTTCCTCCCTTGGCTGCTCTTACTGTCCTCGTCCCTTCCCCTTGGCCTCTTTGTTGTACTTTCCCCACTCCACCCCTCTCGTGTTTGGAGCTGGTCTTCTGAATCTTCTCACCTTACTTTTTAGACCCCCTGCATCAAGGGCGTCCACCTTCTTAAATATATTCGGCCTTCTCCGCCCATCGTTTTGCAAACCCCCTGCCCACCAGCCAAGGCGGCGAGCCCTCCCCCGATCCTCACTCTTCGCCTATGTTCCTCTCTTCGACCGGTTTTTTTATTGTCTCCGTCACGCCCCCCCCCCTCCCCCGCATTCGGCGGTGGCTTCTCCCCCTGAACCCGTCCTCTCGTGCGGCGTCCCTCTTCCTTGGCTCCACACCCGGCCCCGACCTTCCTTTCTCCCCACCCCCCCCTCAACAAACCCTCGCCGGACCGTAATCGTCGAAGGGCCCGCTATAATCAAAGCCGCGGTCCGGCGCTCGGGCCTTCTCCTCCCCCCTGGTGCCCCACCTCAAAGACTATTACTTCTTCATCCGCCTGACAAGCAGCGTTCGCCGTACCTCTAATCATCGGAGCCCTCCAGCAGCTCTCCACTCGCTCACCGACTTCTCCTTTCCTCTCCGCTCATCACTGCTCCCATCAAACAATTTGCCCTCGTTTTCACCGCCCCCATAGCCCACTCTTCGCCTTCCCCTGGACCCCCCCCTCGCGCGGCTAAACCACCTGCGGGTGCTCGGGTCAAACTTATTCGTCTCTTGTCCCGGGTCTTCACACGTCTTGTTACGCTATCGCCCCCCCGTCTGGTTAGGTCTAGATCCATTAATTATACGTTGTGTCTTTCCGTCCGGATAGTCAAACGCACGGCCCTTTCCGCGCCGGTCGCAGCTCAGCTCCCCCTCCTCAATCTTCCCAACTGCGGCCACCCCCCGCTCGCGAACCCGCTAGTTCCCTTCGCCCGGCAGGACCCCGGCTCGGCACAATGCAAAGTGCAAGACCCTTACCCTACCGCGCGGCTGCCCCCTCCGTTCTTATTTTCCCGGGCACAGAGCCACCCGGGGTGCTGACGCGTCGCGCGCGCGAGTTTTCTGTTCGATGCATTGAGTGTATTCTAGTCGGTCGGCTCTCTTGTG
>Ga0179593_1518621_pt1 | contig 15319 bp, 20 predicted proteins | sample CZODoug2_1_08_16_FD_185931 | JGI IMG/M metagenome (GOLD analysis project Ga0179593, IMG submission 185931) | Vadose zone soil fungal communities from Angelo Coast Range Reserve, California, USA - CZODoug2_1_08_16fungal (PacBio error correction) | ecosystem: Environmental > Terrestrial > Soil >... | reverse complement strand
TATTAAATTTTCCCTTCTTTTAGAGTGTAGTCTTCTCGCCATCCTCTACGATCACATAGAGTCCCCGAGAGATAAAAAACTCTTCTTTGAGTTTGAAAATCTATTCTTTCTCGTGCTCTTTCTCTCGCGGACCGTAGCTGACCCGAATCTCTAAGCCCGTCAAGTCGGTTTGCCTCCAAGGTCTTCCGATAGTGCTCGATCCAAATTCTCACAAAGTGTCCCCCCTTCAGCGCCATCCCTCTCATCCCCCAGCCTAGCTTGTTTAGCGTCAGCGTTTCGGGGAGTCCGTGTCCCTATAATATGCAAAGTCGCTTCCCCTCTCTTCTCATCCTTATCTCCGTGCCGATTACTGCTGAAATACCTCATGTTTGTCGATCCCCCCACTGGAAATTCGATCAGAATCTCCCTGCTGACGTTTTCCCTTTTTCTCCCAACAGCCCGTCTTCAGAGCACCTCGTAGTGTGTCTCGCTGGGTGGGGACCCTTTCTCTCCCATGGAGAGCGCGGATTATTTGCCCCTTCAGGATTTCAGTGTATTTATTAATTCACCAACTCTTTTCAACCTTCTTCCTCACCAAAAAGACAAGGCACTCAGATTTAAAGGGTGTTCTGAGAATTCTTTTATCCTGCCCACCCTGTTCAGTCCCAAACCTCCTCCAAATTTTCTCAGTCCACACCCAGCATCCCGTACTTTCGGCACCAAGCCCGGAAGAGCTGACGAGACGATGCTTCTTCGGAACAGCCCGTGTTCTTCTTCCGCCTGTACAAACCCTCTTTTCCGGCCCTCCAGAAGACACAAATGAATCTTGAAGGGTCACGTCTATCCCAGGATGATCCGAGTCTCGTGATTCCTCTTGCCCTTTCTTGATCGCGGAACTTCTTATTGGCATGGATACCGATATATTTTCGGCAGTTATGTTGCCTCCCGATTTCACTCTTCGGTATCTTGTACTGTTGGCGACCGGTAAGGACCGCATAGAGCACAGTCCAAATTCGCTGCCCGCATTAGTTGGCCCTTCTTTTCCCACATAGGATTCAGCTTGGCGACTCTACCGCATGTCTTTCTCACTCGACCGGGTTCACGATCTAGATCAAGCTAAAAAACCCCTAAACCCCTTCGCCCCCGGATGTGATGCGGTTGATGACTTGGTCCAATTCAATTAAGCGCACACCCCCTCCTGTGAGAGAAATTCGTAAATAATAAGACCCACGCCCCATGTAGCCGGGACCTCTCTCCTGACTTAGAACCATTGTTTTTGCATCAAATAGCCCGTACTTTGGCTCCCTTAACACCGGCTTGAGTTTCCCATCTCGAGAGATTTGCAAGACAGAGGGAGGGTTCCTCATTCCCCTCCTTCCAGTGATTGCAAAGTGGTCCCCCTGCAATCTTTGAGAAGAAGAGATACATCCCCCGTTTCGATTCTCGGTAAGGGATTCTTTAGTGAGGGTAAAACGTCAACAGCATGCCCTACCCCTTCGTCAGAAACGGATCGTGCCTGTTTCCCTAAAGCGGTTGAGGGGATACTCCTAGAATGTTTTAACGTCTTTCCCCTTCCCCCCATCATTTTTTTGACTCCTGTCCTTTTCCTCTAGAAACCCATCGTCCTGCTCTAGCTCTTTTAAGACTCCTCGACATGCAGAGACGTCGTCTTGTGCTTTAGTCCAAGGCGATAAGTTCCCGTACAACATTCTCAACGTGTGGTCACCCTCCTCTGGGGATTACCTTCTTCTTGATCTCCGGGACCAGTCGCGAGGAACACCTTTCCCATCCCGTTTTTTGGGACGGTTTTTTGATGCATTGTTCTTTGACAATCTCGGCAACTCCCGTTTGTGGCATAGCGCACCAATGTTACACCCATCCGATCTCCTTTGAAATTACCAGAACCCCCCTTTTATCGACACACTGATTTTAGATTGTTAGAATTTCCCCAACCATGTCCGATTTCACAGAAGAGCATCCAAAGTTACCACCCTTTCTTGTACGCATCTTTTTCCTATGCGCGCCTTTGGTTATTGAAAGCCCCCCGATGATCCTCAGAAAGCGATTCGATATAACCGATTTCTCCTAGGATCGTGGGGAGGAACTCTCCCTCTCTGAGAGCTCAATCATGACGTGGCATTTTTTTTTGGGGTAGGGGAGAATACCTTGACGAGGGGGTTAGTCGACCCCCCCTCCCTTCTAACTTCGCTTTGTGAGCCGATGCTGGGTGTTCACAAGGCTTTTGATCTCGTTCCCTCTTGGGTTGTATCTCGCCTCCAGAAAGATTTTTGCAAACCTGTTTTCCTTTACCTGAGTCTGCCCGGTTTGCACTTCGGCGATAGGCTGAACTTCTCCAGTTCACAAATAAAAGGGAAGACCGTAAGGTGCGGTCGCTCGCTCCTCTCTTTTTTCCCCAGAAACCCCCCTGATCCGTCTCTGCCATCGAATTAGTGCCGCTGCTTTCTCACGAAGGCTCCTACCGTACCTCCGTGCGAAGAGAGTGAGGTCACATAGTGCGTCTCAACTTTTTCTCGCGGACCTTGGAATGATTCCCTACCCTTTTTTCGTGGAGAGACGACAAATCTCATGACACCACGCCATGGGAAATGCCCTATTTTCTTGACCCTGCTCATTATGTACAAAAATTTGCGCTATGCGCACAAACGTGTCGTGCCATTCTGGGTTGGGTGTGGGAAAAATAAAGTTGAGATACCCCCAAAGAAAGGAAAATCCTCAGGCGGCCAGTTTCACTCCCTCTCCCCACTGGCTACCGGGCTCCCTCGAGGCACTCCCCAGTCCCACTTCCCCCCCCCCCATTTCCGATGTTTAGTACAAAATACCTCTCCCCTTTCAGAAAAGGGACCTTCTTTTTCTCTATTAGTTCAGCCCCCTAGTCTTTACCCCCTGTTCGCCGAAACTCGTTACCAAGGAATTCTCTTGAGACCCTATCACCCTTTTTCCCTATTTTCATCTTCGAATACCTATAACGCCTTCGCTCAGTGCATTGCGCGAATCGCTTTTCTTTACCAATTATAGTTTTTTCCTCTGTTCGGCATCCCTGTGAAATCGGACACCCACCGCCAGTTTCTTAAGAGGACCATTAGCGCTGGTTCCGTTTAGAATAACTTCTTCCTTTTTCCTCTCCCCTTCTTTTGCATTACTGGTGCAGCAAGCCGGCGGCATTACAGACACCGTATCTTTCTCTCGGGTATGGAACGCTTTTTTTAAACGGAGCAAAAAGGCACCCACCCATACTCCCTCGGTTCTTGGTTTCTCGAGAGTTGCGTCCCAAAATGCTGCGCGCCGAAACCTCTGATTTTTTTCCATTTATTGGCGCATCCTGGGTAATGACGGCCTCCCACTGCTCGACTGCTCTCACGGTGAAGGGCCTTTTTCACCCCCGATGGATGTAGACTCCCATGTCTTTTCAACTGCTCTTCGCTACAGTTTTTATCAGATTCCAGCATATGAGAGAAGGACACACGTTTTTCTATAACTGACTTTAAGTCCCCTCCTCCCCCTGACAATTCATTCATAGAGGGAAAAAGCTTCCGTTCACCTATAGCGGCGTCCTCCTGCCTCCGGATCGACCCCGGAAAGCCTTTTTCCTATAATCGACCGCAGTTTGATCCCGTACCAATTACCGTTAATTCGTTTCATGAGCGGGGGGTCAGACTCGCCAAAGCTTTTGGGAAAAGGTACGGTCTCCAACTTCCCCGTTTAGAAGGAGCCCCCCTCCCGTGATCTCTGTTTGCTACGGTACATCTCCGGCGTTGTCCGTAAGAGAAGGCCATACTGACGAACACCCCTCCCGTTTCATATTGGTTTTTCTCTTACGGTGCTCATTTGAAAGCCACCCCATCAAGGGGTCGGTTAGAAGCTCCTCCCATAGAAATTCCAGTCTCCGGACATTGATGATGCATGAATCTTCTTTGCTATCCAATTTCGAAACTCGTCACAGTTTTCTATTATCGATCAGTCCCAAATAGGACAATCGATCCCCCCCCCCCCCCCCCCCCCCCCCCCCACCTGAGTTCCTCTCCCTCCCGTTGGCAGCCCTGATACAGAGCTTTCGACCGCTAATTTATGATTTCCTCGAGAAAGCGTCTACTCATTCCTCCTCACCCCCCTTGCGTGTGGCGAATCGGCCTCTGAGGCCTTACCCCCCTCCCTCGAATTGAGGCAGCCTGTACTATTCTTCTCAATAAACTTTTCTTTTCCCCCAAGTTTCGGCAGGGCTTCGATGATGCCCCCGATTGTCAGCTACCCTCCCGTGAGAGGAGACTAAAGCCCCGGACTCCGCACGTTGCCACACGGCTCAGAACCATTGATATCCGCTGACCCCCCGTATCTGAGTCAATGCCACATCCGAAGATTATCAAAGAGAGATTTTCCTCCTCCCCCCCCTTTTTGTTGGGATTTGCCTCCTTTTGATTTTCGATTGTTTGGGCTTGATAGAAACGCACTACTCCCCCCATAGATGTGGCGCTGCGAGCCTTCCAACCTTATTAAGGTCTCCTTCTTTTTTTACACGTACGTTGAGCCTAGTAGTGATTTATTCCGTCAGATAACAGATCTTTCGCTGTCCCCCCAAGTTCATAATAGTCTTTTACCTCCTTCCATTCTCTCATATTATGAGGGATTCCTAGACCTTGTGGGCTTTCGGAATCCAAAATACCCATTCCCCCCCCGTGCATACCGGGCCTAAGCTTCGCTGCTCACAACGCCATGGAGTGCGTCAGCCCATTCTGGCTTTCTCGCGAGTGCACGTCATAACTGCCCATGCGGTCTTCAAGCTCCTCTCCCGTGGTCGTCTCGGAACCTCTATTTTTGGAGCATACCGCATGGGTGGACCCGATGCTTTGGAGACTTCGATCAGTATCTTTCGGACGCGTATTTTCCAGCGTCCCTCTAAAAGAATGATTACTTTTGCATAAGCAGGGTACCGGTTCTCTGCGAGGAGGCGATAAATTTCTTATCTCAGACCACCTCCCCCCTAGCTCCCATAGTGTTAACAACCTTGACTTATTATAACCCAAAAACTACGCTTTCCGGGTGTTCGGCGACTTCCTTTCTTTACTCTTGAAAGAAAACGACCTTTTCCCGTGGACCCCAAAAAGGATTGCATTAGCGCATAGAACTTGGCGCATTACCATTTTCCCCCCTGGAGATTTGTAAGAGCGTCTTCCCCCCCATTGATGACCGCCTAGCCACTCCCGATTGCTGTACGTTTTTTGTCGACGATCCGATCTTGCTCCCCCCCTCTCTTCCGACATGTGCGATTAATCCTGGGGTAGACCCCTCTAGAAGATAAGATTCCGATTTTCGCCACTCGCCTATCAAATAATGTACTTTTGCTTCAGAAGGACCCCTCCTTCCGATGACCCCGTGTGACCGTCTCTTCTAGCTTCTCTTTCACATAATATTAAAGCATTCTCCTCCCACGCTAATGAAGCTCCATGCCCAATTCGTAATACCTTCAGGATTTCAAATCTCCACATATGATTGAAGACCCTTCCGTTCATCGTGCCCTGCAGCTTCGTGATGGCCCACTTAGAAATTTTCCCCCCCCTCTCCGAATTGCCCGTCTTTCCAATGTCTTGAGGCCCGCCGGCCCTCCCGACGTAGAAAACCCGGTTTCCTCAAATCCTCCCCATCTCTTGTTTGAACCTTGGATAAATGCACCAAAGGACTTGTTTACACGCCTCTCTCAGGAGACTGCTCCAGAGCTACGGAATCGATCCTCATTCCAGTTCCTCCTCAATGCCATCCCCCCCCATTTCGATTCTTAACTCATCTTGCTTCTTCATAGAGACTTCCATCGGAATCGGCCCATGACTCTTCTCTGGTAAAAATAGCACCTTATTCCTAAACTCTAGAACCAGAGTTTTCTTTTTCACCGAGTGTGAGCTGGCACTTGCTTGAAAGCCCGGCTGAGGGGTCCTTTCCTCCACTTCAGGTCCGTAGTCACTCCTCCCGCCTTTTTGGACCGCGAGCGTCCAAATCGTGCATGGCTGAAAACCTTTCTCGATCCGCCTGGTTTTCCCTTCCTTCCCGACGAGCCGTTTGTGTCTCTTACTCCGTTTAATTGACAACGTTGCTTTTTCGCCACCTGGTGGGTCTTGGTGGAGTTCCCGTTATGAGCCGTGGTCTCATTCTATGCTGACAACCAAAAATGGATTTCGGCCCCGCGGTTGGGGGCTGAATCGCGGAGGGGTTCGTTTCCGCCTTTCAACGTCTAGACCCCCCCTTTTGACAGCGCCATTTTATACCCCGATAGTCCCGGTAATTAAGCTAATTTCCTACCCCTTGCTTTTCCATTCCTCTTTTTTGAGTAGAAACAAGGCGCGTCTTCATCAAAACGTCCGAAATTACCCCCCCCCACGTAGTGATTTCCCCCCCCCACTGATCCCGGTGCCTGTTGTTATGAAATCTACCTGAGCTCACTGGAAAAAATCTCTCAGAGGTCTCAGGGTCTGGGCTTTCCTCGAGACGTTCCCCCCCATTGTCCACTATTTCGCAATGGGTTTTGTGAAATCACTTCTCGTTTCGAATATCCGCCGCAATTCGATTCGGGACCTGTTCCTAAGCCTCTTCCGGATGTCTTAACCCCTTCCTTTCTTATATTCCTCCCCTTAGTGGTTGTTTTCCTTTTTATAGATCAAGACATTTCACAAAATCGTCACGGGAGGATAGCCACGCGGCGAGCTTTCCTTTCAGGACGATATTTTCCCCCTCCCCCCCCCCCCCCCCCCCCCCCCCCCCCCCCCCCCCCCCCCCCCCCCCCCCCCCCCCCCCCCCCCCCCCCCCTATGGTAAACATAACACCCTTCACCCCCCCCTTCGGCGTCTCTTTTCCGATAACGATGGCGCTCCTTTCTAAGCCCCCGCCTTCGGATATCCCTTTCTTCTCACCAAGTTAATAAAAGAAAGTCCCCTGATCTTTAGTGTTCACATAGGTGCCACTTCCCTTGTATGTTAGGAACTTTTTGGAATCCTCTAACTTTTGTGCAGCAGCTTCCCCAAATCAATTCCCCCCATTTGTAAATGCATTTCGTATTAGGATTAGTATGCCCCTGTACACACCCATTTGAGATATTGTTTCCAAAGAGATTTTCTGTCAACTCACAGAACCCTAATATACACACTTCACGTACTCTATTTTTCCCAGTTCCCAGCGTATACGTATTAGTTAATCTCCGTAAATCCCCCCTTTAATGAAAACAGGTCCCCGTCACCCTGTTGCGAACCCCCCAACTTTGAAAACTACTTCTTTGACTTCCGATAGCGGAGTCCCCATAGAACTCTGTCTGTGCGTTCCCCCTGAGAAACCTCTTTTTAAATCCCTGAGAGTCATATCACGCGGCCGTACGACGGGCAAAGGCTGTCGTCGAAGAAAGCATCACACCGCTGCCCCCCCCTCATTGAAATTGCTCAGCTGAAAATTTCCCTCTTTTATCTGGGTGGAAGTTCCCTGTGGATTGTCCTGAGACCGCCTGTTCCGAGGGAATTTCTCCGCGGTATTATTCTTGCATCAGCTTTCTAGAAGCCGTCTTGACAGGTCATTGGATGCAGTCATTTAAGGATTTTACTTTATTCCTGCACTCTCTGCGATCTGCCCCCAAGGTAACGTTATGCACCCTTTAAACCCCCCACCAATATGTATTTGATTCTGAGGTTAGATTCTTTCGAGCTTTACCTCTAAATTGATTTTTTTCGCCGACTGCTGCGATGCTTCTATTTTTGCAAAGAAATGCTCATTCCTTTCCTCCCAATTATTCCTCTTTCTTCCCCCCCATCAACGGTGCTTACGTTTTCTTTTTCAGGGATGAAGCCTTGTCGGCCAATGGAGCCGAGTACCTATTCCGTCGCCTCCGTTGATCTTGTCCATCAGATTCGCGCCTAGCCCTTCAGTGGTAATCTCTGGAATCAGTCCGCAGCCACCCCTTCCCCCCCCTGATTTCTATCGCGTCTCCGCAAGAGAGGTACCTCTATCTGGCGTCGCCCAATCAAGGATTCTGCCCTTCCACGCATGTTTGATCATCAAATTCTTTTTTCTTTGAGATCTCTTCTCCACTGCGACCCAGTTTAAGGAGCTGCTGCGAGCTGCTCGGGACAAAGAGCTGAGCCCTGTTACTGAGTCACTTTTTCTCTCTCTCTGCTAGTGAGCTCTTCCCTCCTGTGTTTTCACGCCCTCGTCGTCCACTTTTCCGACCAGAGGTGGTTTCCCTCGGCAGCAAGCAGGAAGGGTCAACCCTTGAACTTGGTGTTTGGGCGGACGCGTTCTTTTTTGATTTCCCCCAAGCCTAAAATCAGAGGGGCGTTTCCCGGCATACCTATTTCCAACTTGAACCTTGAACATTGATGCGTCCTTCCTTTATGGGAGTTCATTTCTTTGATCCCTCCCCCTCCCCCGTCAACCTTATGCGACCGTGCACCTCAATAGATACAACCCAAAATGGTATTTCTCTCTCTTCGTGGAATGCGCTCCCTAGGATCTTCCCTCTTTCTTGGATGAATCCTCTGTTATTTTTCCCTCCGTATCAAGTTTCCCTCCCCTCTGCCACTCAACACGTGGCGTTTGCTTAGCTAAGAGATTATGAGGCTTGCCCAAGCTTTTTCTGAACTCTTCTAAGATCCCAGCCTTTCTCAGCCTAAATCACCTCATGGCTTCCGGATTGAAGGGATTGGATAAGCTTGCCTACCCTCTCGTGAGATGGAAGTAACTCCACTCCATCCCTTCCTGATGACCCCCCCCATAGTGGATACTCTTCACTTGAAAGGTTTTGCATATCTCATCTCTCCCATTGTGCGTCCCCTCTTTTCGCCCCCCACCAATAAAATCCATCCCCGCAACCTCTTCCCCCCGCCCTTTGTTGTGGCCTTCTGATTATATGAAATGGCTCGATCTCGTTGTTCTTTCTCTCCAGTCCCTTTTCCCCAATTAGAGACTCCAAAAGTCTTTTAGTAGCTTGTCATTTTCTCTCTTGACCTCTTAGGTCTTTTTGTCCTCAGATCTCTTGCAAAGTGTATCGAAGCCTCAAGTCGCGGAGCACTTCCCGGTCTGAGGGTTCCGCATATCTTGTACCCATTTTTTCGGTCAAGCTTTTTTTCCGTCCAGCGTCAGAGTCACTCCCGAAAAGCCACTTTTTTTGAGTGCTTGCCCGATAGTAGTTGATTCTCTCTTTTTGTTGACCGACATACCCCAGAGAGTCACGCTTTTCTCTCCCCCCCTGTCGTCCTACTTTCAAAGAGTCATGATCCCCCCCATACAGAGTTTTTTTTTCTGGTCTCCCCGGTGATCAGATGATCCTGCTGAAGGTTTTTCCCCTTATTTGTACTTAAAACTCCCAAGAAGACTAGCCTCCGGTTTCTCTGAGAGTCTTTTTCGATCCCTTTGAGGCCGCCAGAACCCCTCCCCCCCCCCGGACACGATGATGTCTTCGTATGGCCCCCAAACCCTCTTTTTCTTCTTGAAACCCCCCACAGTCACAGATTAACAGGTGTTCTTCTCCCTTCCTTTCTCTATCCTAGCCCCCTCGGAGAGGAAATCGGGAAAGGATTTTAAACACAGTCATCTAGAACGAATATTCAGTCGTCATGGTTTTTTCTTTTTCCACAACACCCAAACACCTGAGATTTGGATCCTTTCAGACCTTACCATCCGCTGCACGTAGTGGCACGTCTCCAGCGAGCGCTCTTTATCGGCCCACTGTTATGTCCCTCTGCTTGACTCTTTCTCGAATCGGCGCCGACAGGGCGGCCTTTTCTTGCCGCCTCGATCTCTCGTTTGTTCTAGGCTTGATCCTCTTTCTGGACAACTTTTATTTCAGGCGAATTCCCGTAAGCTTTAAAGACATCTTACGCCTTCTCATTTTCATCTTTTCCCTAAGTCCCCAACAATTATCTCTCCATAGGGATAACTGGTCCTTGAAAAGGATTATTCCCACCGAGAGGACATGTCCTCACTGCTTGAAGGCAGCACTTGTGACGCCAATACTAAATTTCTGTAAATCCTTTTTCAGTCCTGCCCCAGGAGATCATTTCAATTCCTGGACCGAGACTTCGCCACCAATACGCCCTCTTTTGTCCTGATCCTTCCCAAAATGCTACATACAGCGATGAAGTCAGAGGAAGTTTGAGGTCCTGCCCTTCCCGTGAACCCGCCACTGGCGTCTAAAGAGATTCTTTTTAGCTCTTCCAAATCCGGTCACACCGCTACTTCCCCCTAGTGAATGGCCTTTTTTTTTGCCGGGGTTCTATTATTCACCATCCGAACCCTCCCCCCAACAGCGGATCCGTCCCGCTTTTCCTGGAGGTTCAAATCTCTGAGGACTTTTCCCCGGAGTTCTCTCCGCAAGTATGGCCTTTAAGCCGAGATATTCCTCCTTCTTTTTTTTTACAGTTTTTCTGTCCGAAGAGGAACTCGTGAGGATCAATCTCGAGAAGGAAGAGCTTTCTTTTTTTCTAGTCCCTTCGCCTACCAAACATATTCCGGTCCTTAGGATTGATTGCGTAAGAGTGCTCCCGCTTTCTTTTCTCTGCGGACCCAAAAACAAGGGGGGGTACCCCCCGGCGTTACCTCCGGTTTCTTGTGCTCGTTCTTTTTGACCAATTCATCTCCCCCCCCTCTTGTATGCGCAATAGCGCAAGGTTAATTCTCCCCCCAACCCTCACTAGAGTCCCCCCTTCCCTTGAATGCCCCCCCCGGTGGTTTCCTGATCTTTTGTTCTCCTCTGAGAAAAGGTAGAGATCTTTCCCCCTTTCAGATAAAGTCTCCTCCGCCCTTACAGCATAGGCGGGAATTTAGGTTATGCAGCCTTCCTCCCTCCTCGCCTTCAACTAACCGCCTCCCTTTCCTCTCGCGTCCGCGCCCCCCGCCAGCCGCTTCATCGCACTCTTCGTGAATCCTGTTATTGTTCATTCCCGGATCGTTCCTGATATAGCCCGCCCTCTTTCGTAGGAACTCGTCGTGCTCTTTGTCTTTTTTGCCCAGTTGATTTTTACTCCGAAGCTTTTTGTTCGAAGACCAGATTTGCCCCCCCCCGGGCCCCTTGTCGCTGAACAGCAGAGGAGGCGTACTTTTCCCTTCTATAGTATGAACACCCCCCTTTTCCAGTGATGTCACTACCCCAGGGCTCCCGTAAGGAGTGACGCTCTGCTTTTTCGCCGTTTTCTTGAACCCCGATCAGCCCGCTGAAACCCCCCTTTTTGAGTTGGCGATGATAACTAGGATTTTCCCTAACCCGAAGCAGCGAGGAGGAACCCCCTTCTTACATAACATTGGCAGATTCTTTCGATCTTTCTGATTCGCACCTTTTTTCTGCGGAACACCCCTTTCTTCAAAACCTCCTTGGTTCCCCTCTTAGAATGGGACCGATTCGGCTTTCTTTGTGCGCTGTAAACATTTTTCTCAAGAGCCCACCCTCTCGTTCCCTCTTGGAAATCCCTCGATTAACCAACCGTTGCAGAAAGCGGTTTTCCGCCAATGGATAAACTCTTAATCCATCCTCAGTACCCCCAAGACACCTTTCCTGTAACCCCGCAACCCCACCCACCCAACAAACCCCTCTCGGAAAAATGACTCCAGAACCCGCAAGACCCTTACCGGCCATAGGTAATCTAGGATTTTATCGCAAATAGAACGTCTCTATCTTCGGTTAAGACAAGAAGGAAAATTACTGCGTTGAAAGATAACCCCCCCGGAGAGAAGACGGGAACAGGAAATGAGTGCCTCCCCTACCCTAACAGAAGGAAGAACGCTTTAACCGCCTTAGTTGCCCCCCAATCCGGACAGATTTTCCCTGACTCTATTGTTCCCCCGAAATTCATGCCTTAAGATTTAACTTCTGCGATTTTTTTTTTGTCGACTCGATATTCCGGGAAGCAAGGCGGTAAGCCAGTGACTGGGAATCGCCGCACCGACCCCTCTAGTCCTTTCACCCCTGCGAGGGGGGAAACCGATCACCCTTTGGCAGTTGCTCAATGTAAAACAAGAACTATGAGGTTGAGGAGTTCTTGTTCAGGACGGAGGTAGCAGATCAGTGACTCTCCCTTGTTTCGCTTCAACTTGCTGATGGAATCTCTTTTTTTTCCCTCATAACGCCTGGTTTTCTGCCGCCTTCACCCCCCTGCTCCGTTCAATCACCTGTGCAGGTTTCAAAAGGCTTTCTCTTTTCTTTTCTTTAACCGTTTGATTACGAAGTCTCTGCGGCCTAGATCTAGTTTTTCCAGCAGAGCCTAGGATCCTCCAAAAACAGGGGTCGCCTTTTCGATTACGTCCTTACTCCCCAGGCCTGTCTCTATCGCGCGGACCGCTGAGTTCAGCCAGAGCCGGTCTTCGTCTTCGCCTCCGATTTCCCCTGCTCTACCATGGGAGAGAAGAGAAGGCTTGATACTGCTACGCTTTTTCACAGGTATAGTAATGGCGGAGGCGATGATTCAGCCGAAGAGTTCTCTTACATGGGAAAAGTTTCCTTCCCCCCATCGCGAACCTAGATCTCATGACTTTTGGGTGTTGCCTTCTGTACCCATTTAGAAACGCTTTTCCTCTCCATATAATCAATTAAGAGAAGCCAAACGTTCTGAGTTTCGCTTTTTCGAAGACTTGTCAGTTGTGATGCCGAAATAGACAAGACATTTTCCTTTCTCATTTCTACTTCTAGCACCCATGAGAACCTTGATGATGATCTTCGGGTTTTCTGATTCCCCATTCAGAAACTCAGAGATCTCCTGAATACTTTCACAAGCTTAATCAAAAACCTTTCCCCTCGTGGCACTTCTTCCCCTTCAAAGCTAGTACGCCCTTTGCAGTTGTTTTTTGAACCATCCCTCCCGCCTTTCCGCTTAAGAAATTTCAACCCCCGGTGGAGTGTACTCTTTCTGCAGCGCTTTTGGCCCCCTCGCTTGGGATAACCGACCGAGGTCCTCCCATAAGTGTCAATTTTCCCCCTACTGAGTCCATGTTCCCCTGCCGATCTTGCCTGATAAGGCCCTTACTGCCTCACTTCTTCGTGTCTTCCGAGTAACTGCCTTTGCCCTCTCCCAAATTTTCTTCGCGGCGATCAAGCCCCCTACCTTTCGAATTCCGCTCTCCCTTTTTACATCCCTCCTTTTTTTTTGAGCGTGCTCCCCTTTCTTTGTGCTTGAAGCGCCCACTATTTGTGTCGTACACTAGACTCTTCCACCGACCAGTAAACCCCAAAACGAGCACGAGCAGCGTATTTTCTCTCCTATGATGACTTATGTCCTTTCGTTCTTTGGCACGAGTATATGGACAAGACTAGAAGCCACTCCCTGGATCTACTTGCTGTTATAGTTCTCCCATCGGCGTATCCCAACATGACAAAGGGAATAGCGTAATGCCTTCCCCTACTCCGACACCGACCAAGTGTGTGATAGTAGTCTTTCCTGAAGACTTGCCCGAGCCCAATGCCCCCGAGAGAACAATTCGATCGGGCCTTTTTTTGACACTAGTGTCGAGCATTGTTGGCCCCTCCCCCCCTCTTTTATCTTCTCCCTCCTGCTACGCGTTCTCTTTCCTCCTCAATCACGACCATCGACAGAGTTTCCCAGAATTTTCGTTTTCCTTATGATGATTTTTTGCAAGGCGGCAGACCCCCCCTCCCCACCGACACCTGATGGTGGCTGGCTTGAAAAAATGCGGACCTCCCTTCGTTAACCAACCCTCCCAAAGTCCCCCTTTTGGGTGTTTTACCAGGAGCATTTCCTTCGTCTGATATCAAAAACCGAGTGGATTCCTCTCTCCCGGTAAAACACCACCTCGAGCTACCTGTGATGAGCCGGAGAGAGCCCTGGGTAGACCCGATCTGTCACAGAGCTTTTGAATTAGAAGTCCTAGGTCATCTCAATCCGCTGACCTTTTCTGGAGACTCTTTCAAGAGGTAGCTTCTTACCATGATTTCTGAAGGCCTCTTCCACGGACTGTCCCCCTAAGTCCTCTCCGCCTTATAGGTGCTTTGTTATGGGAAGCGGCCCTCCGAAGAGTAAATAAGGTCCTTTTTCCGAGGGCCTGGTCATCCTAGTGCAACCCCCCCGGACTTCAAAGGCGTTGGTGGAGCTTGCACCCAGAGAAGCTCTAGAGCATCTAGGGAATTACCAAGAGAAGATTCAGTAGGTACTGGAACATTGAGAGCAACTCTTTCCACAGGCCCGAGCTGAGTTTACTCATACTGTTATTGGGGCAATGAGTGATTCCCGAGAGGAATCATTCAGGACCATTTAAACGCGTCCTAAACCCTTTACCATGTCCTTAAGCATTCGTTTGCAAGTATTCGCAGGGCCCTAGCGAACGTTCTAACCCAGGACTTCACCCCCTGCCACATTTTCTTGTTGCCTCCTTGACGTTTTTTCCAGATATAGGAGGAAAGCTCTGGGAGTTCACCTCCGTAACCCGATTCCTCCCCTTGCCCACGTGAAAGTTAGCCCAGCTCAACCTAAGGATGCGCTAGAAACCCACCCCTTCCCCTCAGTTCGCCCCCCCCCCTGGAATCTTCAGCTCCGCCGGTTTGTGCCCCCCCTTCCCACCCCCAGTTCCGACCCCTTAACCAGTCTTTTTTCCCTCTTTTTGACGCCTCAATCGTGACCCCTTGTTAGGTATTTTTCTTTTCTCTACTGTTCACCCCTTTCCACCGACGTCGGATATCTGGTTCCCTTCATTATTTTTTAATCGTTTCTTTTCAACCCGCTCGTGACGTCCTTTCGGGACCAGAACCCTACCAGATAAGGCAGGCCCCGTTTTTTTCCTTTTTTTTTTTTTTTTTTTTTTTTATTTTCGTGTTTTATGCTACCCCAACATACTCAGTTTCTAAGCTTAGCCCCCCCTGTGGGAATTCAGATGGGCGTTCTTCCCGGCGTTGACGAGTCGCCGATCGTATCCTCTCTTGCCTGGACACTGGCACATCGTTCTTCGTTGTTGATTCAATCTTTTTCTTTGACACGTGGCAACTCTTGTGTAATAGCGCCCCCCTTTTCCCCTCGCACAGGCACTACTCCCCTTCCTTTCGGGTTCCCCTCCCAGCCTCCTGTCCCTACAAAGGGGTTTTAACTTCCTTTTCCCCCTCTCTTCGACCCCCAGGTACTCTCTCCTTCACTACCGTAACTCCAAGTTGAGTTCGGGCTTAATATGACTGCTGCTCTCTTATGTGCCTCTTAAGAATCCCTCCTCCAAAAGATTCGTTTTCTTCCGAGTAGTGTTTCTAAGAGAGTCACGAAAGCCATTCGTGGAGTTCCCCTTTTATTTTCCCATGGAACTTGTTCCTGCTCATCGCTCACGTTCCCTCCCTCTCGGGCCTATTCTGCGTCGCACGAGTGGCTTTCTG
>Ga0179593_1261744_pt1 | contig 15319 bp, 18 predicted proteins | sample CZODoug2_1_08_16_FD_185931 | JGI IMG/M metagenome (GOLD analysis project Ga0179593, IMG submission 185931) | Vadose zone soil fungal communities from Angelo Coast Range Reserve, California, USA - CZODoug2_1_08_16fungal (PacBio error correction) | ecosystem: Environmental > Terrestrial > Soil >... | reverse complement strand
CTTTGTCCTTTCCTGCTCCTTCCTTCCGGGAAGCGCGGCGCAGTGAATAATTCCCAAGATCCGGCACGATCGAGCCTTGCCTGCTCAGAACGTTCCCGTATGTTCAGATTCGGATCCGGTCGTTTTGGATGGTCAACTTCCTTCTCCCTTGAGTTGCATCTTCCTTCTTCCCTTCGAGATTACTCGTTTTTTCTCGACTGGCTAATCATGTCTTTAATCTAAGTTTTTTCTAAGCTCGTCGACGTTTCGGGCGTCTCTTTCACGCGTTTTTTGGGTGGTGTTTTTTTGTCGAATGGTTCCCACCCCCCTATTGCCTTTCGGCCGTTTCGTTAGCCAAACCCGGAAAAGATCTACGTTCGTTTCATTAATGGAAAAATGTCTTGACCCCGATCAAGTGGGTTTTTAAGCCGCTTCTCCCACCCTGCTTCTGCGGCAGACTCTTTTTCTATTTGGCTATTATTCGCCCCTTTCCTCTCTTTTTGGTGCGGGATGCACCTACGTCTCTCGATCTGTCTGTTTTTCAATGTGAAAAACTGGTTGTTTTTGTCAGAGCTCATTGCACTCTTTTCGCTCAGAAACTTTCGCCACGTCGTTGGAACGCTTTTTTCCCTCTTTTCATCAGTGCTTGGTTGCTGTTTGCAATTCTTTTACCTCCCCAACCACAGGTCTTCGAATACGGTGCCTTCTTTGGCTTCTGTCTTCGTCTCCTTTTCGACATCGGGGCCCCGCATGCCCCAACGAGGCAATGTTCCCCCACCCTGGCAGACTCTTGTTTTGCCACTGTCCTTGCCTGCCCCTTTTTCGTACCGTTTCCCCACGTGAAGAGTATACCCTCCTTGGTTTTTTTTCTTATTTTCACCCTGCTTGGAGCTGAAGTTCTTGGCCGCGCATGACACTTCCGGGAACCTCCTTTTTTTTCCACGGTTCCTTGGACCCCTGTTCCTTTCCTCTCACCCGACTTCCTGCCTCACTGGTCTTGCCCTGATTGAACGATTTTTGCACCCATCATCACTCTCTCCCCTCGACGCCGCTTAGTCCTTTCTTTTGACTCGCCCCAGCATAGTCCTCCCCCTCTCTACTTTTTGTTTGTATGTCTTTTCCCCGTTTTCACCGAGGAGTTCCCTGCTGCCTCGTGCTTTTCCAATAATCGGACGTTCTTTGGTAGCCGCCTTTTTTATGTTTCCCCCCGTTTTTTTTTTTGGCTGGTTTTACGAACGTCCGTTTTCTTTATTTTTTCTTTCCCGTTTTCTCTCTTCACTGCCCGCTTATGACGCATGTCTTCTTCGCGGTTTTTCTCGATCGGCCGGGCTTTTTCGGAATTGAGATTGGCTTGTGTTCGTTGTTATCCCTTCAGCCTAACATCGGATAGTCGTGTTATGTGGTCTTTTGGTTTTTGCATGGAAACCTCTTCTCTCCTATCCTGTCAATAGAGGGTCTCAATTTTTGGTCATCTTCCTTCACGTCCCTCCTGCCCTCCCTTTTTCTTTTTTTTTCGTGACCCTCTTCCGAGCTCCAATCAATTGTCCATTTCCTTTTGATGACGCTTCTTCTTTAACTTGCAAATACATGGTTGCCACCCGGACATCTATTCGCCTTTTGAGGAGCTTTCGCGGTTAAGAGTTAGTTCGCCGTGTCTTTCCTAGTCCTTTGAGTCTGCCTTCTGCTACTTTGACCTCCCGGCCATCTGAGGAATGGTTCCTCAGCTATGGCTTACCTCGATCACCCCGGGTCTTCTGTTCATGATGGATTGCTTCGTTTCTTATCCTACCTTTACTTCTGTCAGAGTGACTTCAGACGTCAGAATTCGGCCGCGCCCTCATTTGCTTTGCGGATGTGTGCTGTTTGTTGCATATCTTTCCCTCCCGGTTACCTTTTTATGGGGCCTGTGGTGGTTTTTTCTTTTTGGGACTGAAATTCTCTCTTGCCGACTGGCTTGCCGGCCTCCCCTTCTGGTTGTCCAATCCGTGGCTCTCTTATCCTTTGAGTTCTTTCGCGTTTTAAACCCCTGCGTTGCGAAGTGTATGGCAACTCTTATGGTGGAGCGAAAGCCCTTCATTACCTTGCGCTGCTTCTCACTCTTTTCACCCCACCTGTTACAACTAGTCCTTGGCGCCTTTTTTTTCATTTTCTTTCCTCTTTTAATGCAGATATTGCCGCCAGGCGGAGGGAAGATATACTCCGGCGTCTCCGCCGTCGTCTACTTTTTTCCGTTGCCCTTCCTTCTATTTTTTCTTTTCCTTTTTCCGTGTTGCGACTTCGGCCCCCTTGCAGATCTTAAATTGCCCTTTGGCGACCTATTGCCTACGCTTTAGTTCTTCTTCCTAAGGTTAGGCCGTTCCTCGCGTGTACTTTGACCGGCTCCTCTTTCCCCTCGTGGGACCTTCGAGGACACTGCCCCTCAGTGTCTTTCCCCCTTCCTCGACCTCTTCCGCGTTTTCTGATGTGCGGTTCCCGCCAGTTTCCACTACGCCATCTTTCTCTGTCGTTGCCTCAAAGAGGATTACCCGTGCCGCCGACTCCATTCACAGATCGCTCGTGTTTGCAATTTGCTCTGTTTCCGTTTTATCCCGTCTCTTCCCCCCCTTACCGAACCTGTACTTTTCCTCGCTTTTTGGTTTGGTGATGAATTAGCCACAACACTCCGAGATCCCTTTGTATCTGGGTGGCTGATCCACTCCTGAATGGTTCGTCGTCCGCCGGGCTCGTCCTTTTATTCCCCCCCTGTCGAACTCCTTCTGGTTGGCTGGCCTTCCATTCTCCAGTTTCACTCCAGTAGATCGTCTTCTCACAATATAAATCTCCCCATAAGCACCGCCCCTGTTCTCTTCTCTTCGTCCTTTTCTAGCATTCCTTACAATATCGTTTTTTGGGTCTTCTCTGGGACATTCGCCCCCCCGTCAGGTGCAGATATCAGTATCGCGTTGGCCCCTATCTCTATATCTCCTCTTCTCCACTCATTTTTGTTTTGTGTTTCGATGCTCTATCTTGCCGCCCCCCTTTACAATACAAGTTTTCAGCCCTCGGAGTTTGTACTTTTTTTTTTTTCTACACCCCTGTCCCCCCAAGTCCTCCCGTTGCGTTCTATTGTCCGGAGCTCTCTGTGACTACATCCTCGCAAGTTTTTTTCCCTTTGATGATGGTGCGATTCTTTTTTGCCCCGGCTTCTCGTGTCTTAGTCGTCAACTCTTTTATCAGCTCCCGCCCTCTTCTTGCGACCGCTACCCACCCTGATATCCCGCGTTGCCCGGCCCACTGAGCTCCCTAAATATTGAACTCATCCCCCCCCCCTCTGAACCCCTTTCTTTTGTCTGGTTTCTTTGTTCCACCCCACTTCCTCGTGCACAGTGTCCTTTCTCTTCTCCGGTTGTGATCTGCTTTGTCCGGTCTTTCTTTCTCGAGGCGCTCTTGCCTCCGGCACCCTGGTTTCGTTTCCCCCTCTCATGACTCCAACTCCCCCCCCTCTGGTCGTAAGTTTATTGGGAAGCATACACAGTTTCTACTACCGTCCCCCGAGTTCCCCCCGAGAGGTTTTCTCTTGAAATCACGGTCTGCCCCCCAATTCCTTTCGTCTGCTCCCCCTCTTCACTCCTGTTCATGATCATCGCGTACTTTATTACCGTGGCACCAGCCCCCGGTCGCACCCTCCGCGGCCTTTCCCCCCGAGCGTCTTTTTGATGTGTGTGCTGCGTTTGACCTCTTTACCCCTTTTCGTAGGTCTCTTGCAAGGTCTCTCATCCTCACCCGTTTGCAGTGCCAGAAATCATTTTAGGACAGTCTCCCCGTACCGTGCCCACCCCTTCTCACACCTCTTTGTTTTTCGCTGATGAATTCTATGACTGAGTCTGGCATGCCCTTCCTTGTCTCGCCGTCTTGCTTTACCCGTTCCTTTTATAATTCCTCCCTTTCCTTGAGTTGGTTTTCTACTTTTGTCTTTACTCTCGACATGAGACCAGGCTTGGCTAGTTCCCGGTTCTGCGCTTTTAGACTTCCCTCCCCCCCCCTCACTTTCGTTTGCTATTACAAAACGTCGTTCACGCATTTGTGGTTGTTTCCCCCCCCCTCCCTTCCGTTTAAAATCCCATCACTGTGGCTTTTTCCACACGCATGAACCCACGGTTGTCCCCCCAGATCATTGACTGGTTCTGTTTTGCAAGCCCAATTTCCTTTCTGGACATGTTGCCCCACTCGCCCCCATTTTCCCCGGGCCCCCCCCCAAGGCCCCATTAACCATTGCCTTTGGCGTGTGCCCGCCTCTTGGCCAGTTTAAACGCCCCGCCGCTCCTCGTGTGCCGGCCCCATTCTGTGCTCTGTTCGCATGTTTTAGTTCCGCGAGGTTTTGAGTCAACTCTGCCCCTTCTTCACCCTTCCTGCCCTTTCTCCCTTTTTCTACCCCCCGCGATCCTCATTCCCCCCCCCCTGCCGCGACCCAGATACCTTTCTGATTCGCCCGGTGGCGTCACCCTCTCGCGAGTGCGGTCCTACGGCAGGCACACTTCCTTATGATCCAGCACGAATCTTCCACAGTGAACACTTCTGCCGCTTCTTCCCTCCTCTCCGCCGACCCTGGTCTCTCCCCCTTGTCCCTTTTTTCCGGTTCGTTCACTCTCGTGTTCGTTTGGTCAAGGGTTTTCTTCCCATCCGCTCCTTCCCCACTTTAGGCCCTGCCTTTTCCTTTTCCCTCCTGCGGATGTTTCCCGACGTTTTGTACCGAAGTCAGCTAGCGGACATGGCCCCCGCTTAAGGTCAGATACCCGCCACTTGCTCCTCGATGGCCGCCTTTCTCTGGCGCTTCTCCTTTGGTTTCTTTTCTCCCTCGCCACCCATATCCTTCCCTCCCATGTCTTTGTAGTGGTTCCCCTTTTTATTTGGTTCTACCGTTTTTTTTAACCCCAAAGCAGCCTTTCCCGTCTCCCCCCCCCCCTTGCCTCTTGTGGAGCTCTTTCTCTATGCTTCTCCCTTTCCTCGTGCTTCGTCTTGCTGCTGACCCCCCAGAATAATGATAATGCCCTTTAGACCACCCGCCATCCCCTCTCCACCAACGTGTCCATTAAAGCAAGGTTGATTGCCTCCATGACTTTCGATTGTTGATCTTTACCTCTGTCTGGTTTCCCTTCTTCGTGTGAGTTGCCTTTTTTTATAATTATAAACTCGTAATTTTCGTCTAGTTTACCTTTTGCTTTCTTAGTTTTTTTTTGCGTTGATCTAGTCGATTATTAGTGTTGATCGGTGGCTCTGTCCATCGACAGGTTCTGTCGGTCTTCTGCCCTTAAATATGAACCCCTTGTGTCTAGTTCTTAAAGGCCCTTCCCTGCTTCCCCGACTTCTCTCATCCTCTTCTTCCTTGCAGATCATGCTGTTCATGTCCTCTTCTTTTTCTACCTGTTCGGTTTCTTTGAAACACTTCAAAGTTAGGAGCCAAAATCACTTTGGCAAACCCTCTTCACCTTTGTTTACTATCCCTCTTCTCTTTTTTCCCCAGTGTATCCCGGTAGGTGATCCGGGACTGTCCTGAGGTGTTGTAGAGAACTCACGTTCTTTGTCAGTGCCATCCCCCCCCCGGCTTTTTCTCTCGGTTTCCCTTTGTCCTTCTCCCCTTCATAACTCCCCTTCCACTAGGATCAATTTCTGTGTAGTTATGACGGCGCCACTGCGTCCTCCTCCAAGTAGACATCTGTCTCTTTTGATTACCCTCGGATGCTTGTTATATCTTTTGTCCACCACCCACACTTTTTGCTTGACTGACGATAAGATTGCACTCCTCCTCCACAGCCAATGCTTTCCCCCTGCGTCCTCCTCCGCCCGCAGAGGTGACCTCCCACCCCCTCTTCGCACGCATCTGCTCAGGAGTCCTGTCGGGATACCGCGACATCAAATGACCCTTTACAAAACTAGATCTCGTGCGTTTTGGTTTGGCCTCCCCTTTTTTCCGGCCTCTCTCCTGCAACTCGGTACTTCTACCCCTTCTGATCAGAACAGCCAAATCACGATGCCAGCATTTTTCATGAAATTTTGCTCGCGAGCGACTGAGTAGTTTTGGATCACTCGCCGGATGCTCCACTTCTCTTCGAACGCGTATCCCCCTTCTCTGAGTTTCCATCGCCTTATCACCTCTCGTCTTTTCCCTTCTTTTCTTCCTCGCACGACCGTCTCCAAGAATCTATACAGGTGCGTCTTATTCAGTCCTTTGACTGACCGATCTAGGCAATCTTGTATTATGCCTGCCCTCTCTCCTCTATGACACACACTTTCTCCCACATTTTTTTTCTCTCTCTTTTTCCTCCCTTCCCCCCTCCCTGACTCGATCTTAGGTTTTTTGGCCTGTTCTTGTAGTGTGAGCGACCCATGAGTTGCACTCCCTTCCCCCCCCCTCTTTCCTTTCAAGATCTTCCCAGGCTTTGTAAGCATCCGGCCGTTTTCAGCGTGGATGTTCCCTTTTTGATCGGAAACGGCCCGTGGACGGGATATAATCGAGTTATTCCTTTTGCCTGGATTTTCGCTCTCTTTCTTCGTTCTCCTTCTTTTCTCACGGCTTTCTCTTCTCCTTCCGCCCCTTTTCGCGTTCCCTTTTTTCCCCCAGGCAATGGCCTCGCCCTTCTTTCTTGCTGCTTTTTTTCCCTGCCTGGTTCCTGATTCCTTCCCCCTTCTCCGGGATTCGGCCCCACCCGGTCCTCATACCTTGTTTTTTGAACTCGTTTCCAGGATTGTGAGACACTCCAGTTCCTTTCCTCCGCCCTCTTCTGTTCCGAGTTTTTTCCCTTTTGCTATTCGCATCCTCCTTCCTTTTGCTTTTTGACAAGACAATTTCAGACGCCACCCCACGTCGTTCCTCGACCTTTCAACGTTTTTTTTGGGCATGAGCCGCAGGCCGCGCCGCTTCATCACGAAGAAGAGTCGACCGATTTTCAACCAGAGGTCGCTTGCGCCTTTATTCTTGATTTGTTTTCTACGACGTCTGAGCACCCCCCTTCCTTTCACGGTTTTTGCACTTTTTCTTCTCTTCCTTTTTCTCCTGTTTCCGCATGTGAATTTGTGTTACACCTTTTCTTCTTTGGGGGACACAGTGGATGAGGTTTTTCCCTTGCAAACGGAAGTTCTCTTGAGCTCTGCCCTGACCTCCTCTCCCCGAGCCTCGCTACTCTGTCTGATCTAATTTGCCCCTCCGGCGTCCCTGTCCCGTCTCACTTTTGAATCTCTTCTTTTCTTATACCTCCGCGCCGACGAGCCCTGTGCCCCTTCCCTCTCCGCTTCTACACCCTTCATCTCTATGCCTCTCTTCTTCCTCTCTCGCCCCCCCAGTTTCTCCGCGCCTACTCTTCAGGACACACGCACCCCCCCCAGAACCGCGCGCACGAACATCCGCCCTTTTCCTCCGCTCACTACTTAGAGTCGGACACTTGAGCTTTCTTCTTTTTTTTCCAATTTGGTGTCTCGTTTGGGGTCACACCCCCTCCCCTTCGGCTTGTCCGTGTTTTCATCGAGGCATGCGTTCATATGAAGCCTTTGTTATTCGTTTTTTGAAGATTCATTCTGCGGCTTTCGGCGGACCTTTCTGATTCTCTTTCTTTTCTACATTCAGCCCCCCTACCTCTTCTTGTTTCCGGGAGGTTTTCCTGAATCTTGAACTCTCAAAAGGAGAACTAGCGTGAGACCCCGGCTTTTATCTTGACGGAACGTGGCCATCCTTCTTTCGTCGTGACCCCCCTTTTGAGACACCGAAATTTTCTCCTTTTTCGCCTTTTCTGACCCGCCCCCCTCCTTTCTCCTTCTCTTGAGTCGGGTTGTTTCCTGTCGCTGAGAGATCTTAAGCCGGAGTACTAGTTGCGGTTGCCTCCACCCCCCCCATTGTTTTCTTTTGCACTACGAGGAGATGTGCCTCCTCTGAATGCTAAACTTCCCCCCCCCCCCCACCCCCCTCTCAGCCTACTCCCCCCCCCCCATTCGCATGTCAACGGTCGCGGGCGAATGCTGGGGCGTGTGAGTCTAATGGCTCCCCGGTTTTCCCATGTCAGTATGAACCTCCTGTTGGGCTCCTTCCTCTCCCCTTCCTCTTCTTTGCTTCTCTGCGTTCTCCGTGCCCCCTAGACCCACGACAGAGATCGGTTCTCACATTTTTTCCGTGGCTTGGTGTTTCCCGTCTTTTCTCTTTATCTGTTATTCTCTCACCTTTCTCACGGACTCTCGGTGGGCACCATGTGGGGAGAGAAGGGCCAGCCTGTTTGTAGTGCTTCCTGCGTTTTGAACGGCCCCCCTCGTTGTTTATTTTGTTCTGGAATCGAAACTCCGTGTATCGGGGGAGTCAGTTAAGTCCTAAGAAGACCCTTAGACTCCACGCCGGTCTCCCTGGCCCTTTTTTCCCCCCCCTTTTTTCTACCCCAATCTCGTGATGCAGTCTTCACTCTTTTTCCTGCGGTCTTTTTCTTAGGTCTGCGTTAAATGTCCCCACCACCCCCACCCCCCCCCTCAAACCCCCCCCCCCACCACTTTCCTGCCTCAGACCTTCTATTCGCCCGGACCGAGACGTTTTGCGTTGGTACTTTACTGGAATTTTTCGGGTCCCGACCGGTTGTTGCTGGACGGCTCCCCCCTTTTCCGAGACACACACCACCTCCCTTGCCCCGGTGGGCTCCCTCTCTTCCTCTCTTGAGTGTTTCTCTTCCTCGCCTTTCCTTTTGCTGCTTAGTCTGATACCGTGCACACGTCCCCATCTCAGTTCCAGAGTGGTCCCTTCTAGAAGGAAGCGCCTTGCTGACTGAAGAGACTTTTTTTGCCAATCTACCTTTCTTCTCCCGTGTCTGTCCCTTTTTTGTCAATAAGATTTTTTTCTTTTTCTTCCGCTTCCGCCCCCTCTACAGACAGACAGACCCGATCGCTTCGCAACATCCCCCTCCCTCCCCCAAGAGTCCCCACCCCCGGCCCCCCGGATACTGTTTTCCCCGGACGTGTTTTGTCTGATTAATCAGCGAAGTGCCCAGTGCAGTCTTTCCGTTGGGTTAGCGTGGGTTTGTGTGGACTTTTTTGTGCACTCTTTTTTTTTTTTTTTGAATTTTTTTCGTCTCATGTTCCCGGATCTTTTCGTTCCTTTATCCCGTCCCAATCGGAGTTTTTTTTTTTGATTACCTCGTTGAGACTAGTTAAGCTCGCGTAGGCTTTAGCACCGCACTTTAGTCCCACCCTTTCACCTCCCCCTCCCACTTTCCTGATCTGCGACTATTTCTTTCCTTTTCAGCCCCTAGAACTGGGCGGCCTCGTGCGCTTGGCCGTTTTAATCCCATGTGACGACCTTTTTTAGGATCTAGGTCCCTTTGCGTTATCTAGATAGATTCCCTCAAGCCCTCCTGTTTTTTGCGGATCGGATCTCCTCGCGCATACCAGCACTCTTGCCCGACCTGGTTGTCAAATGTCCCCAAAGAGTCCGGGCTGCCGCCCTCTATTGTCATTGACCAAGGCTCCTTCCCTTCCCTCATATCCAGATCCCTTCCGTTCTTGTTCGTGTGCGATTGCTTTGTTGAATGCAGGCTTCCGAGAGTCATGAGGCTCACTATTTGTTTTAGTCTCACTCGTTCACCTGCTTGGCCTTCCTTCATCCCGGCTTTGGCGGTTTTCCCCGCGCGCCCCAATGCGAATTAGTTTTGTACATCCGTCCTCCCCCTGTCCCTTCTCCGCTGCTCTTTGGGCTCCCCTCCACCACTTTTCCCTTTTAGAACGTCCGTTCGTAGAAACCAATGTTTGTATCTCTTTCCTCTTTGGCTTTCTCGCTCCGCTCTTTTGGCTTTCTTGTGGCCTGGTAATCCGCTGCAGCACAGACGATTCATTTGCCTTTTTAAGTTTCAACCCACGGGAGGTTAACTGTCCCTCCCGGCTTCCTCCCTTGCTTCTTTTTTACGATTTTTCCCTTCCGTGTTTGTCACTCTTGCTCCCACTTCGACCCTTTTCCAACCCCTTTTGACAGAAGACGCCTTTCAAGTCCACCCCACTGACGTGGCCCCTGAAACGTCTACCCTCCCTCTTCCTTTTTCTCCCCGACGCGTTAGTCACCCCTCTTCTCCCCCGTTTCATTTTCGCATTGTGCACTTGTATCATTTGACCCCTCACCACGGGGCTTTAAAAAGCCTACTGAACCTTCCTAACTTCCACCACAAAACACTTCCCCCACTTTTGTATTGTGAAGCTTTTTTTTCATTTTTTTCTTTGCTTAAAGGGCCTTTTTTTAGCCCTTCTCTGTACCCCGTTGACTCTCCTTCTTTACGCTCCCTTTACGTTTTTTAGACTTTTGGGTTTTGCCAGAGCGCCAGGGGACATTTGAGGCCTAGGTTCCTGTTGATCTTCAGCTTTTTCCCCTTCACGGCTTTTCCCCTCCTTCCCTTTGCTTCCCCTGCCGTTGTCAAACTCCGCGCCCGTCCTCCACCAGGAGGTTCACGCCCTCGACAGTTTGTGTCCCCCCCCCCCCTCTCATGGCCACTCCCCCACACGTCGGCCTCTGAGACTGCCCGTCGCCCCATCTTCTCCGATTTTTCCCCACGTCCCCCATTCCCCACACTGTGGGCGTGCCGCGCTCGACAAGACGCACGCCTCCCCCCCCTTAAGCTCCTCCTTATTGCGCTGTCCTCGATTGCCTCCCTCGTTTTCTTTCCCTCTTGCCCTTCGGCTTTCCCCATTTTTTAGTCCGCCCGCCGCACAGACACAGACCTTCAGCGAACCGCGCCTTTTTTCAGCCTTTCAGCCCATCTCGAGGATTCCCTCCTTGCCGCTGTCACCTCATGATTTATTGGTCGCTGCACCGACCCACCACGACCACACCACTTCTCCCGCCTGACTCTCGGTACTCGCGTTTCCTGTCTGCCTTCTCAGGTTCTGGGGGCCGTTACCCGGTCCGGTCTTCCCCTGGCGCACTGAGTTCCCCTGTCGGTTTCCATCTTCGGCGGAGTTGTTTTCCCTACTCCTCCATAGTTCCTTGTAGAGAGAACTTTTGGCGTTCATTTCCTCCCACAGCCAGTTCCTCTCTGCTCTGAGGAGATCTCCTCTTTTTGACCGTGCTTCCTCCAACCCTCCTCCCCTTGAAACTAGCCGATGTTATGTTGATGTCCAGGACCTCAAATCCATCACCTTCCCACCGACACGCCCCTTCTCTCCTCGCGGGCTGTCTTACCTTTTCCTTCTCCTCGGCCTTTTCAGCTCTCCCTCCCGCTTTCAGTGCTCCGGCCGTTCGTTTACCAGCCAGCCCGATAAAAAGTTTTCCCCTACAGGCAAGGTGCTTGCCTTCCGTACGATGATGTCTCGTCGTACTCTTTCTCGGGAACCTCCCCTCCGGTTCTCCTTCCCTTCACACCCGCTTCGCTGCTGATAGCCTTTTTGCGTGTCAGTTTGAAGTTGGCTCGTTGATGCACGATTTACTGGTAGGTTCTCTTTGAAAGTCCGTTTTCTCGCCGGGCTTTCGGTCTAGAACGTTCCGGTGCGCCCTCATTTTTTTACCTTGCATAGGTTTTCTCCTTCCGCCCCGCGAGTTTCGCAGTTTTCACTTTTTTCTTGTTTTGATCTTTCGCAAGCTTTGCCACTGACCTTTCCCCGGCGACACATCCCTTGTGCCCCCCTCCAGACCACCACTTTTTGTGTCCTTTGGACCTACTTTCCTTCATTTTTGGCCTAAGCAGTACCTTTCGCCGCCCGGGATCCTTTTTTTTTAGCTCCTGCCTAAACTGCCCCCCACCCTGCGATGATCACGCGGTTCCTGAGTGATACCCTTTCGACGTGTTCCGCTTCCTTTCGCATTCTTTCCCGTGGCCGCCCTTTTTCCCTTCCCCCCACCTTTTGTTTTTTCCCCCCGCCCCTTCTCTCGGGTTCTCTTTCCTTCCCCCTCCCCGATGTGTTCTTCGTCATACCCATGGCAGACACTTTTTTTTTTTTCAGCCTGCAGGTTGCGACACAAGGCCTGCGTGCCCTGTTTTGATCTTCCCTCCCCTCATGATCCTTTTCCCCCCTCAGATCTTTTTCCGGTGGTGCGGACGACGTCTGGATGCAATTTGGTAACCATAGCCCCCCATTTGGAGAAGGTAACAGGCCGCACCCCCCCCCTCCCTCTCTCATTCCTCCCTTTACGAACCCCTAGCAGCCCCCGTGCTAAGTTTAGAGTATTTCCCTATCTGATGCGCCAGTCTTACTCGTTACCTTTCTTTTTTGTGGGTCTCTCTGGGTCCTCTTCCCCCAGGGCCATTCTTCAAACTGCGAGGATGTGTCCCTTCTGTGCTTCTTTTTCCTTCGACAGTCCAGTCCCTTCCCCTCCTTTTGAAGTTCTTTTACCTTCTGATACGATTGCCTCTTGTCATGTATGCCACTGCCGCGCTCCCTCCAGTTTTTTTCTATGTGCATCCACAATCTTACACCTCATCGTTGTTGTTTGAGATCGTCGTGCATGCATCTTTTTACTTCGTTTGCCGCTCCTCTTCTACCTACAAGATGCGAGACCCCTCTTAGTCACCCCTCAAGGCTTAATCCTCCCTGGTCCACCTTCTTAAGATGTGCTCTTTCTTGGAGGCGGGAAGTAGTTTTTTATTCTAGTGAACCCCCCGGAAGGATGCCGTCGATTTTCTCTTCTTCCTTCACTTGTCCCACCTTTAGTTTCTTCCCCCCTCTTATGTCTCCTATCGTTGCACTTTCTTCAATTGTTCATTCGTCCTGGGTGGTTCTCTTCTCAGCGGGTTCTACTGACGAGTTGAATTCGAGCTTTTGGTGTCGCCACCACCCTTGCACTCTCTCTCTACCTTTTTCCTGACAACGGTCACTTGTCTCTCTCCCGCCTCCTCCTCCCTACCACGCTACACTTTTTTTATTGCAGATTTGCCCGGGGCTGTTTCTACATTGTGCCTCTTTGTTGCCAGGCGGGCCTCCCTTCCTCTGCGAGGCCCTTCTTTTGTTTCACTTTTTTTTTTTCTGAGTTTTCTATTTGAACGCTTGATATGACTCTCCGTCATTGTCTTTTAGTAGTCCTCGTACCAGTTAGTCTTGTCTGACCAGTTTTTTTTCGATTTGGTTAATTGGCGGCGCGCTCACCCTGACTTGTCGCCCTGTGGACTTTTTCGGCCTGTTTTTTTCTTGGGATCGGTCCCCCTGGAATCTGCTCAGCGCAACCCTTTTCTCTTGTGTGTGTGTCCACAGTGTTTCGTCCCGATTAAGTTGAATCTGCCTTCGAGATGACCATCTACTTCCGCATGGCCGCACTCGATATGAGACTCTGCGTTATCGAATTCTGGCTCATTCAGGCTTTCATAGCTACCGTGTGTGACTTCCCAACTTTGCCACCTATTCTACCCGAGCGCCCACCCCCCCCCCTGTCTTTTAGAGACTGGCGATTGCCGATGCGATCAATACCGTCTATGGTAGTCCTTATGAAACTTTCTTATCCGCTTACTCTTATTTCTGCCCCTTATTCTCCCTCTCGAGAACTTAGTTTTTTTCCTTCCTTTGACCCTATTCTCTTAGTCCCGAATTACCGAGATTCCCACACCTCCGTTTTTTTTTTGTTGCAGCCGCATGATTGATTTGTGTGCACACCCTGTTGTTCTTGTTGTTCGTGGGTGCTTTAACGTTCGTTATGCGTTTTTTTCCCCCCAGGGCCACTAGTCGTTTCTATTGTCATGTGCGTTTTTTTTCGGTAGGATCTGTAAGGACAGGTTTGTGATGCGTTTCCTTGGTTATGTAGGGTTGACCTTTCAGCCCTAACATCCTTGAATTGCTTTTTTTTTCCTAGGTGTTCTGCTTCCTCTTCCCAACCTTTTTTCCTCCTTCCTCTACAAACGTTAGAGGCGTGTGCTTTTTTTCCACTCGGAACATCTTATTCGTTCGTCGTGAAAACAATGCTTCCGGAAGCTTCCTCCCATTCCTTCCTTTTCTACGCGAGCTTGAAGACCGCACTCCCTTTGACCCCCTTCCTCTGAGCCCCCTGGTGTCTCTCCTTGTCTTTTAGCTTCTCCTCTGCTTCCTTTATGTTTCTTCCCTCCGTCGGCTCCATTGCAGCACGCAGGCCCCCAAGTGTCCTCCCCTCTGGCTGCCCCACTGCTAAAATTAGAGTGAGATTGTCCTCTTTCTCCTGGCATCTTGTCTACCTGTCCCTTCCCGCTTTTCCGAATTTTCTCTTTCCTCCCTGCCCTCTGCGTTCTTCCGCTCACTTCCGTGTATTTTTCTTCGGCTTGTCTGTGACAGAGTTCTTTTTCTCTCTTAACTTTTAATGGGAAGTGGTTCTCTCCTTTCTCTGGACCCTCCTTTTTTCCGACATCTCCCCGGTATCCTCCACTGGTCTTCCGTATCTCTGTTTGCCCCCAGCAGCTGGGTATTTTTTTTTTTTTTTTTTCGACCTTGACCCTCATGGTGGGATTGTCCCTGCGCCGCGTGTTTGCCCACCCCCCGCCTTGAGCGACATCTCTTCCTGCGCCAAACGTCATTTTTGTTTTTATGCCGTCCGGCCGTTGCACCCCTTCGGCGCCTTCTCCGGGCGCTACCCAACCCGTGTACCACACCCGCCGGTATGTGTTCGCTTCCCAGCTCTCCGCGTTGACTCTTTCCTTTTCGACCTTTGCAGGCATTCCCTTTTTTCTTTCTTTCTTCCCGGTCCCGTATACTTTTTTACGTGACGTTACGTTTATTAGTTGTTAACGCAAGGTAGCTCCTTGACTTCTTCTGACCTGTGTTCGATTCCCCCTTCCCCGTTTCGTAAGCTGGCCTCCTCTCTCTTGTGTGTCTTTCCTAGTCGAACTCTACGCTGTAGGCCTGTTTCGAGCCTTCTGTCAATTGGAGTGCCTGAGATGGAATCGGTGACCATCTATCCTGCACACTTTGCGCTTCGGAATGCCCCTTTTCCGGTTTCTCTGGTATTTGTTCTGTCTGGTTCTTTGCTGTTCAGACGTGCTGTACCTCTACCCCTACACTGTTTTTTTTATGACGATGATCGTTTCCCGACACCCGCCCATTCAGATCCTCGAGTCCAATTTCCCACGGCACTTCACATGCAGCATCTTGATACCCTCAAATTTTCACTTGAGAACTGTTGGATGTATGTTTTGCTTGAATCCTCCCAGCATCTTGGTTATTCGGGTGTCTTCTTCCCCCCTCTCTTCGTTTCCGACAGGGCTTCCCGGTTGGTCGCAGATTGTGCAGGGCAGGCTGGCGAGTCTACGTTCGCCTCCATACTTTCGCTTTTCCCCATCAATTTCCCCCCCCCCCAGCGACTAACGTGCTGTGTGATGTGTCTCTCTGGTTCCGGAGTCCTTTTTGCGGTACTCTCTTTAATTTTGGAACTCTGCTTTATTCGTTTCTTTTATCGCGTCGTTTT
>Ga0179593_1371655_pt1 | contig 15320 bp, 9 predicted proteins | sample CZODoug2_1_08_16_FD_185931 | JGI IMG/M metagenome (GOLD analysis project Ga0179593, IMG submission 185931) | Vadose zone soil fungal communities from Angelo Coast Range Reserve, California, USA - CZODoug2_1_08_16fungal (PacBio error correction) | ecosystem: Environmental > Terrestrial > Soil >... | reverse complement strand
CCTTCGGGCTGCTGTATCGCACCCCCCTCCCGGGTCCACACTTCCTTCTATATGACTTGGACGGACCATCACCTTCTCTCATGCTTTAATTTCTTTCCCCCTTGTATAAGGTGGAGTGCGTCCCGGTGAACCATCGTCGTGTTCTTTCGTTCGACCTTAGAATTTGCGGGCCCATTCTCGTCCCGAAGACCTTGGCCTGGACCGCCCTTTTTATCGATTTCTTCCCCCCCCCTTTCCTATGCAATGAGCTTGACATTTCTCTCCTTTTCCCTGTTTGAAACGTGTGCTCTTCCTTTTCACGCTTTCACTGTCCACCCGAAGGAATTCCCCCCCTCCTTCGCATTGCCCAGCAGTAGCCACTGCCGAACCGAGGACGTCCTCGCTCATTTTCCCTCTCCCTTCCTGTAATCATAGCGTGTGGCGCTCCACACTCTTCTATCGGGAGAACGGCGTGCGCGTTCACGTCTGGACCCCCCTTCTCTGACTGCCGAATCCTCGTGGCTCCGATAGGTTCTGGCCGTTGCCTGCGCGCCTCCCCCTTTTCTCGCAATCATGACCGAGATTATCCCCAAGGCTCCTCTTCCTCCCCTTTAGAGGTCGTGCAGACTACCACTGTCATGCTGGCGTGCTTCTGAATGTTATAGCTCACCCCCTACAGTCGCAAGGCTTTTGAAGGCTTTCACATCCCCAAAATTCATTCCTACTGACTTCCCACTGATTTTTCCTTCCCCCTTTCCCAAAGTACGGGATCTCCTAGAGCACCCCCCCCCCCAACGGAACTAACCGGCGGCGTGCCCGCTACTACGTTTTTTCCTCAGTTCCCCTTGTAAAGATCGCAAATAGTTTTCAGGCCTTCCTTCCACAGCTTTTTAATTCCTCCCGATCACATTACGTGTTGCGTGTTTCCTCCTTTGCCTAAGAGAGTACCCGCCCTGTGCACTTCCGACTATCGTGCACCACCATTTTTGGAGAAACCCTTTTCCTCTCCCCCGGGAAGAATATCTTCCCCCAAATACCTCTTCTCTGTATTCCAAACCGGCCTCAATTTAATATTGCGCTGAAGTTCCTCGTCTTATCCTCGCAGATGAGTTCCGACCTTCTTTGTGTCCGCCCCACCTAAACTAACAATCCCCTTTCGGCGTAACCATTGCGCACCGCGCCCCATTTTGCCTCCTCCCCTAGAGTCCGATTCCTCGGAGTCAACGTTCCTTCCCCCCCCCCTTTCCGAACGAGGATGTGACCAGGCCTTCTTTTTACACTAAGAATTAACGGTAGTTACTTCATTCCTAGCTTACTCGATCTTCCCCTTGAAGTTGTCTTCCCCCTTTTTTTCTTTTTGGTTTTGGGGTTTTGAAAGTTTTTTTTCCTGGCCGAGACGACCGTCAAAACTTTAGTGTTACCCATCTCATTAGTGGAATGTTGACGCCTTGGATTTGGCTCTTTACTCACCCCTTTCCTTTACTATGTCTTGAAGGAATAAATCTCCCCCCCCCGGTCCCTGATAGGCAAAACCCTTGTCAGGATCACTCCTCTTGTATCGTTGACGGCCCCCTTCTATTACGGCCGTACTTGCGATTTCCAGTAGTTTTTCGTTATAAGGCCATTCCTTTTTTGCCGGGACTACAGGAGACTCCCTATTTCCGCCTGCCGGTCTGCTCTCTCTTCCCCCCCCCCGAGCATTTCTTCCTTCCCCCTCTCCCAGGATGGGCCGAGCTCCCTCCCCTTGGACTAAGTAATTGTTTTCGGGCTCTGCGACTTCCCCCCTTACACACCGTGCGATACCAGTCGTCTCAACTCCCCCTCGCCTACCTAAGATAAATGGGGTAATCTAGTTTGCACAAGAACCCGTGCGGCCCGGCGCCCTCTTTGCTAATTTCCCTTTTTGCTTCCATAAGGCGAAGGAATCTGAGTTATTCCAGTTCCATGACCCGTTCCTTGCTCTGTGATCTGGATTCTCCTGGGCATCTTTCGCCTTTGAGTACCATTGAGCCACTTGCCTGTGCCTCTTTTTCCCTGGATATGACACTCCTCCCCCATGAGTAGTTCCCGTCTTTTTTGAAGCGTCTTTCTTTTCCTGTGAATTCTGTCAACCCTTTCAGCTTGACGCACAGGTTCCTTTATCCCTCACTTGTGTCCGTAGCAGCTTCCACGGATCAGCTCGCTCTGTTTTTCCTGAATGCCGACGCGGGTTGTTTTGGAACTTTTTCCGTTATCTCTCCATCCATCCCGTGTTGTTTTCCTTTGTCTTTACTTTCATGCCCTCAATTGAAGTCCCCCGCGTCGATTATTTTCTCTGAACAAGCAAAATACGCGTCGCCTCCCCTATTCCCGTGGTGAAGGACGATCCTCCCCATGTTTTTTTTGAGTGCTTCCCACGGAGGCGCGTTTTCACCGAATTTCCGCCGTTAACGCCTTCACACGTGCTTCTCTGACAAGTTAGGTGTGCATAGGCAGATGCAGGAGCGGTCTGACCCCTTTTTTTTCCCCTTTCTTCGCAGGACTCGCTCCACGTGGCCCGATGTCGCCTTTGGATTGAATCATACCTCACGCTCGGGGTTTGGAACTTTTCCTTCAAGTTTCTTCTCGTTTTGAGCCTGTACTTTTCTCCCTTACTCGCTGGTGCCGGTGGGGGTGAAGACAGGTTTGCTTTTTCCGGCCCTAGTTCGGCACTTGAGCTACCTTAGTTGCACTTTTTCGTTTTCGTGGGCAGCCGGAGCGCATGCAGGGTTGCGGGTTTTTTCCTGCCTCTTGTCGCCCAGAACCACACGTTCTCTTGATGTAAGCTCCTTTGCCCTCCGGCGTCTAAGATTTTCTTTCTAAGACTGATTAAAGAAGAGGCCTTGAACTAAGCGCCCGTCTCGCCTTCCCCCCCAAACACAAGTAGGCCTTTCTGTGTTCGACGTCCACTCCGGGAGTCCCCTTCTTCCCCTTCTCAGCCACCCAAGACATCTCGCACGTCCATCGGAGTAGGCGAGTTTCCTTGCCCCTTTTTTTCATTTGGTTTAGACCCTTTAATGGACCCCTTATTCACGGTTAAATCCAGGGCACCCTTCATTTTTTTTTTTTTTTGAACGCAAACTTTCCCCTTGTTGCTCTTTACAGGGACGCCCGCGGTAGTTGCGGTCGTATGATGACCTTCCGGTGGTGTTCTTCCCTCTTTTTTGCTTTCCCACCTTTTCGCACCGGTCAATCGTTTTTCGGCAAGTAGACTACTCATACGGTGGTCAGTTTTTTGATAGCCAGGTGCCCGATTTGACTCCTCCCCTTTGGTATGCTGCTCGGACCTTCGTTTTTTTTTTTTTTTTTGGCATTCGCTCTTTCGCATGGTGAACTTCCATCTTGACTGTGATAGCGAGGGAGTTTGACCGCGCGCCGCTATCGAAGATTTTTCCTTCTCTACGCCAGAAAGAAAGAAATGGTAGAGAAGACCACCGGTTGTGTGTCCTCTAACTCCCTTCCGTTATCATTCCTGGTCGTTTGTTCCCCTCCCCCTAGGAACGGAAGTGAAAAGCTTTTGAAGAGCCCAGGAAGCCCCCGGCTTTTGTTTCCCCTCCTCCCGTTCTACCGTCTCAAACTTTCGTAGCGTTTTCCTTTTTTTTTGTTGATCGCTGCTTTTTTTTGTTGATGACTCGTGTGAGATGACTTCTTTTCCCCTTTCTTCTCAGTAGGGGTAGCAGATGTTTGTTCCCTGTTTTCTGCTTCAAAGGCATTGGATAATTTCCCCTTCCCATGCGTATTGTGGGCATATTCCTTACCAGCGTTCTTACAGATACCCCCCCTTTTCCAGTTGTGTCGACCCTTTGGCTACATTCTCGCCTCTTTTTCTTCTCCTAACAGGATGATCCGGCCCCCCTTCTCCTTCCCCACCTAGCTTCGACATCGATCGTGCCCTTAGTGTTTTGAACGCGCGGACGCCGTTCCGTCGAGGATTCATGGTGCTCCCCCAAGCGAGTGAGAGCCGGATATCTCTTGGTGAGCTCGGTCGGATGTCTTGCGTTTTCATTTTAGCTTTTCCTTTCTGCTTGGGGACAATGCGACCTCGTGACTCGGAACCGCGTGCGCACAGGTCTTTTAGGTTACTTAGAAGAACATCGTCCCGAAGGATCCATCTCTAAGATACAAGCGTCCTCCTACTCCCGCAACGAATCTTAGGGACTCGTAAGCACTGGTGACTTCTTTTTCTCCGACCAAGCGATTCCGATTTTTTCAAGAATCCACGTATACCTGTTGACCGATACCGCTTCTCTTTCCGGTTGATTTCCGATCGTCCACGTTATACCTTTTTTTTTTCGTGTGTTGGGATAACAAGCGCCTTGCGATATTTCCGTTGTGGTTGCAACCAGTAATGCTGCGGCCCAACGACTTTGCCCCCACTTCCCAGGTCTAGATCGGACGTGAGTTCCAGAATCACTCCTTCTTATTCCTTGAACATTTTTTTGATGCGTGTTTCCCCCCTTTGAACCCCCATTTTCTTGATCGGGACCGTAAGACGTTTTTATCCCCGTCCTCGTGAGCCCGAGACCTTAGTGCCTTACTTCTCCCTTTCCCCCGATCGGTACGGGACTCCTTTCCTATGCGTAATGCCGTTTTCCTGAACCTATCGGACCTGTGCGCACGTGTGCGCCTTTTTCTCCGTTCCTGCTGCAAACCCCCCCGCAGGTATGCGCCTTGCACAAGTTTACTCCATGTCAGACGACCGAACCTGCGCGTCGATCTAAGGTCCCCCCGAGTTGGCGCGCGAAACCTGCTTCTTCTTCATTTTTTACCGCCGTACTTTCACACCCCCGGTCAGACTTTATCTTCCTCTTAGGTTTTTCCCCCCATGAGTTTCCTCTCCTTTTCCCTCCACCTGTAGACGCCCCAGCGGCCTTCTTCTCCCCCATATAGTTTCATTTGGAGGTCATAGGGAAATGTAATGCTGAGTGACTTTCTCTTCTTTCTTCGCGTTGTACCTACGCCAGTGACGAGTCGCAATGCTTATTGCATAGCACCCCCCCTTCCGATCCTCCCCTGTCCCCTCCCTCCAAATTAGGTGCGAGAACGAAGAGAAGAGAGAGAGAGAGGAGCCACACTTTCCTTTCCCTCCAGTGTCCCCACCTATCTTCCTACTCAATGAGCTAAAAAGAACTTTCTTGACCCCTACGTGGTTGGTTCTTTATGGGAACGTTTCGCGGACCAAAGCCGTGCCGGACGTGCTCTTTCCACCCCTCAGAGGAAGCGCATTGACTCTGTGTGCGGGTGACTCTTTCGCGCTTACAAGCCATAGTCCCCTTCTTCCCCCCCAGTAAGATAGCCACCTTCCTATTAGTCCCCCCCATTTGGGTGCGACGTTATCTGTCCAACATCCGACGCGCTTGGTTTTAACTCCGCTCTCGCAAAGGAATTTGGAATCTTTGTGTCGCGGATGTTCCTGAACCTCCAACCTTAAAGCCGTGAGCTAATACAAACCGTTGCCATTTTCCTCCTTTTTCTGCTGTTAAGAGTACACAGACGTTGTCCCCTCTATTTTCCCTGAGTTTGCCGGTACCCCCCCTTTCGAGGAATGTTCCCGGTGGAAGACCGAACGGAAGTCATCACGGCACTGTGATTTTATGCCCCCCCCCTCTTTCCGATCTTAACGCACGTGCGTGAGTCAAGAATTGTACAGGCAGCGTTCCCGGGGCAAACGTTTTTTCACCATATCATTGCGTTTAAAACCGCTGGACTTTCTTCTTTCCACCTGCATGCTTTATCAATTTGGACTCCACATCTCTTACCCCGCGTTGAACCCTGGGTCAGGGAAAGTCTCCCTTCCCTCTCGCGGTATCTACTGTTTTTGATCTACGCCCCGGACGATTCCAGGAGTTCGTTGACATCCACGTACCTGTTTTTTCCCTTCCTTAACGTGAACGTGATAATTTTCCTTCCTTCCCCCACCGTTTTGTTATTCTCCTGCTTCAGAAGTCTGGGCCACCAGTATTCTCGTAATGGAATTGGTCGGGTTTTTACACTCTTCTCCCTTTTCCTCCCCCTGCCCCCCATCAAGTTCTTTCCCCCATTCTTTCCCCCCCCAGCCGACTGAATTTACATTGTTAGGCCTCTCTAGTGCGCCAGTGTCAACAGGACGGAGCCGGCCTGCTCTCCGCACAGGCCAGTCCCTACCCTTCTCCCTTTCATCTTTATGAGTTTTCCCCGCCGCTTTTTCTTTCCTGTGGCCGATTTTTTGATCTGGCTTAAAATCCAATGCGCATCGTAGAAGGAGGTATTCCCTTGTTTTTTTTCCAACTGTTAAAACATGTTGCAGGATCCTCTTCTCCTGGGAGCGGTTCTGATCCTTCGGTTTGCCGCGTACCTGATCAGCTGCGAATCCTCCCACTGCGCAAGCACGTGGGGATGAGAAGCCCAGTCTCCCTCAACTCACCAGTAGCGCGTATCGGGAGACTAGTTTTTTGTTTCTTTTTAAAGTATAAGCTCCGCGGATTTGTTTGTGACCTGGTTTTTTCCAGTATCTTCTTCTCTTTTCCTCTCCTTGTTTTTTTAGTCTCTATCGTCGAAAGGTAAAAAACCCTTTTCCTTCGTTTTAGGTTTGAAAACACCAAGCTAGCATCCGATCCCGGCTAGATACCCCTCGGTTGAGGATCTGTACTTTTTCCTCTTTCACACCACGTGCTGTATGTGGATCTTTCAGTATTTTTCTTCAGGTAAGCGGGCGATGCCCCCGCCGGTTATATCGCTTCCCTTCTGGTCATCCGAGTTCTGCTGTTCAACGTGGTGGTCTAAGGATCGTACCATTCTTTTTTGTCTCCATTGGATGAATCGCGCCAACCTCTTCCTTTTCTTTCTCTCCCCCTGATGGAACTGAGGAACTCCTCTTTCTCCCTGTAGGATCCTGGGGGCCGTGCGGGCTCGCGGGCAGGACTCTCTTGCAGACGGGGGAGTTCTTCACTTCTTTCTTCGTTCTGCCAATGATATAATTCTTCTTTTTTGCGTCGAATGGATTAGCGCATAGGTTTTTTGCGGTATCAAGTTCTCCTTTTTAGTCCCCTTTTCCCCGTCTAAGTGATGGTCCCATACCGGCGCCTCAATTTATCGTTCTTTATTCCTCGCTTCAAGCACCGCAGCAGTGTACCTCCTCCTCTTCACGCGCGGCAAACTCTGTTTCCCTTTTTTTTGAACTAACTTTTCCCTTGTGCCTCCGGATCTTTACAGTATTGCCTTAATCCATTTTTCAGATACTAGAGAACTTCTTCCGGTGATTTTTTCCTTCCACCCTGGTCCGATCCGTCCCTGGTTTTCCTCGATGTTTTTGAATTTTTTTTTTTTTTTTTTTTTTTTTTTTTTCTCCCATGGTTTAGCGGGCAACATCCAATTTGTGTCAAACTTCTCCCTCCTTTCCCCCTTTCCCTTTTTGACTGTCGGCTTTTCCTCACGTTGCCACGTCATTCTTTTGTAGAGAGCGAAATGTTTCATCGTTCCCGTGCCGTGGCTGCTTCCGTTTTGACCCCTTTTCCCCCCTTCCCTTTCCCAGTCCTCGTTGGGCACGGTCCTTCACTGTGTAATCTGTGTTGTCGTGGATCCGGTTTCCCCCTCCTCCCCTTCCTTGAAGTAAATGGCCGGTTTCGCTCGGACGGTTTGTCGGTTTCGACATCCGTCCTGCGAGGATGATTTGGACGATTCATCCCTCCAGATGTCATTGCCTTCCCCCCTGTCGGTGAAAGAGTCTGTCTCCTTTCTTTCGGCCGTTGATCGTCAAAAATTGGGTGCGCCTTGAGGACCGTTGTGTTTCTACTATTCTGTCCTTCATGCGATTTTTCTTTTCCTTGATGAGTGACCCTTCCAACCTTTTTGAGGAATGGAGCCTTCCGCAAAGCTGCGTGAGCATTAAGCCTGTCTTTTTTTTTTTTTTTCTATGATACCGTATTACTACTTTTTTCAGACCCCGATAGTTAGAGTGGGTCACGCCTCGTTGTTTATCGTCATTTTGTGGATACACTCTTGGAAGTCTCTTCCCTTTCGTGACGCCTCGTTTTTTTGTTTCGTCGTTAGTTTTGCTTTGGGTTTTCCGATGACGGAGTATTGTCTGCTATGGTGGATTAATGACTGCTCTCGCCCGAATTCAGTCCCCTCGCCCTCCAAGCGGATTATCGTCGATCCTAAAAGATCCCTTTTCCCTTTTGGGGTTCTGACTCCATGGTTTTCTTAATTATTTTTGTTCAACCTCCTCTTCCCGAGCTCGAGCTTGCCAGCGGACCAAGTATTCTACCTTTCTTCTTCCCACGAGCGGGGACTGAGTGCTGCGAGATTCCTCTTTTCCCCGCGGTGATGAGCTTGAGATATTTCTCTTCCTCCGTAATGTATTCGCCCCCTTGGTAAGGTCCAAGGGGCAATTCGCGTTAAATGGTGGACATTTGCCTTAGACTAGTGACTGAAGCCCTCGGGTTGCGCACAGGTGACGGAGATATTTTTTTTCTTCTCTTCCCAATTTCCCCCCTTCAAGATATCCCTTTTCCTTTTTTTCCATTCAGTCCAAGCAATCCCCCCGCCCTCACAGAGGTTTTGGACGGGTCTCGCAATCTTTTCTTTTCCCCCTCCCCCCTACCTCTATCAACCGAGATGGTTCCTCCCGTACAACGCATCCCCTTCCCCCGTTTACCGCCCCACAACTCGAAGGCATCCTTCCTAATATTTAGACTTTTCCCGTCTTGTGTTTTTGTCTGAGGACAGCAGCGCGCCGGTTGTTTCTTCCCCTTCTCTTCCTCTTTTGTTGTTGTATCCCGGGTGTGACGACTGCGGTCTCCCCACCCCCCTTTGCACACTCAACGAGGTTATATTTTGTAATCTTATTTCCCCCTCTGCTCCTGCTGTCTTAACCTTGGGCTGTGTGTGATTTTTTGTAACCCGTCGGTGATCATTTCGGGCGACCCGACACGACCCTCTTTGGGGGTTACCCTAACTTTCGATTCCCCGCCTCCTGGGGCGGCTCTCGGCGTGTCTCTGACTTTGAGTCATTCTTCCCTCTCGTATGCGGCTTGGGTTTATCACACAACCTCTCTCCGACCTGTGGCAACTGCTGTTTCTTTCCCTTTTCCACTGTGCAGGAAACAACCCACATGGACCTGCAGGAATTGAAAAATCTCTGCATTTGCCCAAACGCAGTAGCAATGTTGAGCAAGTCTTCCCTGAGATGGCAGAGCTTACGCATTACCTCGCGTTTGTTTCGTAGCACATGAAATATCTCGGCCCTGTGCTTCTTCGTGTTACACTCTCACTACGTCTCCGGACACACGGCCCTTCCCTTTCTCTCCCCCCCCCTTTTTTGAAGCTTAGGACGATCGACGTCTTCTTTTTCCCCTTCGGACAAGAGATGTTAACAGGATCAAGTCACCGTGAGATGTTAGTTACAAGCACTTTTTTCGTCCTTCTATAGGCAACCATTCCTCCCCTTCCTGGAGTAGCAATGCCTTAAGGAACACCACACCTACCATACCCCACAGAGGCGAAAGGTACCCATCCTGGATCTCCCTATGATTTATTCCCCCCCCCCACCTCAGAAGGATAAAACAAACGGACGTGTGAACCGTTTTTACCAGTTTTTGGATGGGAAGTACGGATCCGGCTTTCATTCTTCTCAACAGAAATGTCCTTTGTCTTCCGGCAGCTCATTTACTCTTTGCGTTTTTTTCCTTCAGTTTTGCCTCTAGCGCGCGACCATGCCCCTTCCAAGAAACGTTTTTCACCCACTGGTCATCTCGTCGCCACCCCAATTTTTTTGCGAGCGGCCGCGTTGAGCATTTTCCCCCTCCTCCTGAGAGTTTTCCCGGTTCTTTACCGTCATAATCTTGGATAGCTCTCATCCTCGCGAGGGTTTTGCAGGATGTCTTCCGCCACTTTCAGCCCCTTGAAGTACTATCTCCTACCCCCTTCATTTCGGATTCTACCTTCCGCACCGATTTTTTCCCCCTCCTATTGCGGCAACGACGCCGGACGTTACTCCCCTGGATTTTGAACGGTGCTCAGTTTTGTTTTCACCCCCCCCTCTGGAGCAGACCTTCCCAGATAATGGTCAAGCCGTCTTATGCCCTAGGGCAAGTTCCGTTCGTCAGAACGGGCTTAAGGGCATTTCCCTTGGTCAACCGTTGAGTTCACCCTATTATTTTTTTTTCTTTTCCGAAGCCGCTTCTGACCCTGGCCTATGCTTTATCCATAGGACGGGTATGGCCCCTTCTCCCCTCCCCCGGCGGGAGCGCAACAACCCCATTTTTTTTCCTTTGTCAAACCCGCGCAATCCGAGTCGCTGCCGTCCGTAATTGGCAAGACTGGAGATGCGTTTCTTTGGCGTTCGTCACAGCCAGTACGTTACTTTTTTTTTTTTCCGAGCGTCTTCGCTTACTTCATGCGGTTTTTCTTTTTAGCTATTTTCGACGTCCCTTTTCTCGGCCGATGGGACATCTGACCTTTTCTCTTCCACTTTAAGTCAGCGTCGGTTTCGGCCAGTTTTAGAACTTTACCCTTCTGCGGGCCGCTACCAGGCCCGCGCCCGGAAAGACCTTGCCTACTTTCGTCCCTGGGCGACAGAACTCGAGACGCCCCCCTCCCTTCTTTCCCCCGTCCTGCCGCACAGCGAGCTCCATAAATGCTCCTCGAAGTGCTTCCCGTTGCCGAATCTGTGCTCTCTTTTCCTTTTTCTTTTCAAATCAATCGTACTTCTTTCTTTCCTGGTTCCGACCATAAACCCCTTTTCACTTAGGCGAGTTGCTGTTTGCGCACGCTGATATAGTGCCAGTTCAGCTTTCCCTGTCTTCTCCAGCTGGCACCATTTTTTCCCCCCCCATAGGGGTTGACTGGGCCGCACCCGCGTCGTAATTGATGTTTTTCAGTAGGCTTCCCCCGTCGAAGCTAGCTATGTTGCTTGGTTTGACTTCCCTCGGCGGCAGTTTTTCTTGATTTTCTCCCTTCTTCAATCAGTGTTGTTGTTTTGAGTTCGCGTTCGACCCCTGTCGACCAAATTGACATGGGTCCCTGCGTCGAGGTTGCTTGGCCCCCAGCCCATCGCGAGCTGCTTCCCCTCCTGGTCTTCTCCTTCCACATCGGTGAGGTGATCCTCCTTGCGTCCCAACCCCACGTGTCAGGATTTTTCCCCTTCCTTTTCCTGTGAGTTTCATTTGTTTTTTTCACCACCCGTACTCGCAGTGTATGTGTCATACCCTTTCCGTTGATTCGATCGTCATCTGTATGAACAGGGTTTCCCCCCTTCTTTCTCCCCCGTGTCGCCTCACGGCGCCGCCTTTTTTTGTACCAGCCTTCCCCATTCATCATCTGTGGATGACAGACCCTCATCCAATTCTGACGGTTTAGGATGCCTGGCCCTGGCGGCCTTGCCGGCTAAGTGCTCCTTTTTCTCTCGTCCGGTGGGGTGCAGGCACTCGAGTGGCCAATTGAGCCCTTCTTGAGAACTTGGTTGGCGCAGGGCTGCTGCCCCGCCTTGGTTGGCTTTGGTGGGTACGCAAGTTCGAGCCCTTCCCCCAGGGCTTAATTGACGTTGATGGGAAAGTCCAGTGGCTTTCCCAAGTCTGTCGAAGTAGGCTTTCTTACTAAGGCAGTGCCTTACGCGCTTCGTTCGGTGAAAACAAAGTCTGCTGGCTGCTCCGACTTAAAACTTTCTTTCAATCGGCCAGTATACTCCCTCGACTTTGACCCCGATTCCATCGGGTGAGGCGTTTACAATTGAACTGGTTGATTTTTTTGCCTTTTTTCATTGGATTGTTTCCTTTCCCCCCCCTTTCTCCTTTCTAGATACCTGGTAAGAATACTGGCCCCACCCCCATTGGCCATTCAACTCTTATCTGTCCAGCCTTTTTTTTTTTGACCCCCTTTTCCTATGAAGCCGTGGGGACTCAGTCACTTGCGGTTACGATCTTGTACGAAGCTTCTGCATCATTTTAGTGTTTTCCTAGTTTTGATTTGCCAACTGTCGGCGTCCTGGAGAAATGACGGTCTGCATTGTCGATCAGGCCATCTGAGTGGTCCTTCCTTTCGGAGCGTTGTAACCGCTGGTATAGCTCTTTTTTGGGTCGCGGTCGGGGTTTGCGTTTGTCGGTGATTCGAAATCTTCCTCCCCTGCGAGGTTACGATTCAATCTCCTCCCCCTCTTCTTGATAGTTGTAGTTTGGACTGCGCTTTCCCGTAATTTGAGGTGCGATACCCACTTCGCCTTGTTTGCCATCTTTCGGTGACCCTTGGTTGCTACGTTCCTCCAGCCGTACTTGTTCCCTTTGTACGGCTCTATGCCTCGGAACCCTCCCCCCCCCCCCTTTCCTTGAGCTGCTCCTTGCCTTCCTTGTTTTGATCAAGCCCCGGCTTTTGTGCTGATGCCTCCCATTCACGTCCGAAGGTTTTTTTTTTTCCACTCCCGTCGGTCGGATTTTATCGCCTGCATTTTGTTTTGATCTTTTCAGTTATTGGACGCTTTCCTCAGGTGGGTGTTAGTAATGCTTTTTTTTTTTCCCCTGCCTTCGGAATGCCGCTCAAGACTTGCTCTTGTTGGACGGCTATTCACAGCTTATTCCTCCCCCCCCCCACTTCCAGCATTACGTTCTTCTATTGCCTTATCAAGGTCGTTTTTAACCTGTCTTTTGAGTTCTGTTGATTATAGCTCGGCACTTTCTCTTAAACAACTCTTTTTGGGTTTTCCGTCAGTGGCGAAGGTTTCTGTTGTGAACCCGGCAGACTTGCTCTCCGCTTCTCTTTTTAAGTTTTTTCCCCCCGCCAACACGGGCTTTTCTTCTTCGATTCTACAGTTTTTACTGCCTCTTAGGAATCTATGCAGTGCCCCTCGAGAGTTTCCCCATTCGCGTTGACCCAGTCCCTCTCCCCTTTTGTTTACTGCCGAGCCCAGGGCGCGCCTGGCTTAGGTTGAGAAACTCATACGCAGTACTGGTAGTAGAGTATGACCCTAGCGGCGTCCTCAAGGGCATCCTTTTTTTTCTTTTTTTTCTTTGCTGCTAGCAGGAATTTTCTTTCGCCAGTTCCCTTTTTTCCCCTGACGATGCGACCTGTCCACACCGCAGATACACTTTGCCATACCTCTGATCGAAGGTGATTCGACCGAAGTTCTATCCTCCCCTTCTGTGCCCGTTTGGTTCTGCCTCTGGTCTACCTCAGTTGGATCTATTTCCTCCCGTGTTGTGTTGTATCGATCCAAACCTGTTCCGCTTTTGGTCCTCTCCCCCCCCCCCCGCCGGGAAACTTGGTATAGATGATTTCTTCATTCCACCTTCAGCCTGTGTCATGGTCGGCAACGGGCTTACGTGGGTGTGTGCTGTCTGCCCTCGTCGTTATTATCGCTGTCGGCAGACCGACTCCAGAGATTTTTTCTACCCGTCTGAGGACGTTTTTCTCCCTTTTCCTTTTTGTACGCCGCCTGAAATAGAGACTCCACCTTCCTACTTCTTCTGCGGTCTTGTTCTGACATGACAGCTGTCTTCGCCAAGATTTTTCACGAGGGCGATTGCATGTACCCCCTCAGGAATGCCACGTGCGAGCATTTCAACTGGCCTTTTAAATTTCCCTCCCCTTTCTTTGAGGATAGCAAGAGCTCTTTAAGTTTCTCCGATCGGGTTTGGGAAATCTCCGCTGGCAACGGGTCCCTGCGTTCAACCCGTCCCCCTCCCGGCTATTTCTTTACCAAGGGCCCTCGGAGGTGGCCGATGCAGTTGCGTGCGGCGCGTTCCATTAGTTACTCCCCCATGGACATAAGATGTTCAAATTTCCCAGATCAAATGTGGAGAGGTCATTCTTTTACGTCCTTAATGCTGGTTGATATATGTGCATAGGTCACAACGAAGTCCTTTTGATTTCGGTCCCCTCCTTTTTGCATAGCCAAAATTCTAATGACAAATCCTTGTAATTTTTTCCCAATAGTGATCTCCAACAGTCTTCATCCCCCAAATGCCGCAGAACCCCCCCCCCCGGCAACCGGCCGCGACGCTCTTTGTTCGGTTTGTCATCGCAAAAGTTGGACTTTCGGGCTATTACGCCAGCTTTTTTTCAGGAATGCCAAGTACTCTTGTTAGGTTCTTTCCTTTTCCCCCTTCTCTTTACGTTAACAAGGTTCTGTATTACGTGTTCGTTGACCACCCCGAGTGGTTCCTTTTAGAACCATTGCGATTCCCGTCTCTTCAAAACCAAAATAAGGATGCGCTTTCCCACTAATTGTGAACGCCAACTAATGGTTTACTTTTTAGCTACCGCGTCTTTAGACGCGCCGCCCCTCAAACCAAAGGCGTCTCTATCCCCCCCGGTCCCTCGTTCGTACGTCGCGGACTGCTTCTTCCCCCTCATTCAACAACTTTCGGCCAAATGCTAAGACGGACCGTTCTCGCCCCAACGTGGAATGTGACGGTGCCATTCCACCTTCCCCTCCCCTCGCTTCCCTAGCTGAAAAGTTGTCCTTTCGCCCGAAGGGGAAGCAGATATCCGCTCCCCCTCCCTTCCCCTTTCCGGTCCGTCAAGGTCTGGTTCTTTTTTTGCCCAAGGGTACCAACTTTTTTTCACCAAAGGATTGACGTTGCTAATGGATTTTCGTATTATAACCCTGGCATGCTTTATCCCTGACCATGGCATTCCTACTCCACTCACCCCCGCGGCCCTTTTCCCACCGGAAGCATCCCCCGTTTACCTCTGTCTCTTTTGATCCTTCCGGCTGCATGTTGATTCGCGCAATGGACCAGATTTCCTTTAGTTTGGCCTGCTCTTTTTTTTGCGAGGCCACACGTACGCTTTCACTGCCACGAGGTTTTCCCCTTCTCCTCGACGAGAACTGCGCCGTTCTTGGTTCCGATCTTTCATCAGCGGAATAAGTAACTGCTCAAGTATTCGAAATTGGACCTTTATTCCGGCTATCGACTTCTTCCCTCGCTAATGATCGCCGGCCGAAAGCTCGTTCTCATGGGCGGCAAAGCCCGCTTTGACCCGCGATGCTGGCAAGTCCGCAAGGCTCCTCTTCTGCAGGAATTCGGATAGTTCCTTTTTCCCCAGAAGCATCTGAAGCTGTTTGACTTTCTCCATCCACTTTTTGTGAGCTTTTTTCGTCAGTCCCGTTCAACTTTTCCTTTCCGCCTCTGGCCGCATGCAGAACCCCCCCTGATCTGATAGCCGTTTGTTTTTTCCCTTGTGGCCGAGCCGCTTGCCGGTCCCTCTGCAATTTTCCCAATAGTCGGCACTGTGGGGGGTTTTCCTCACCTGTCGCAACTCGGTGAACTTTTTCTCTCTCAGTTTCGTCTTGTGTCCAGAACGCATCACTACGTGCCTTCAGTTTTTGACCCTGGGTGGTCCCCCCCTTG
>Ga0179593_1371469_pt1 | contig 15320 bp, 26 predicted proteins | sample CZODoug2_1_08_16_FD_185931 | JGI IMG/M metagenome (GOLD analysis project Ga0179593, IMG submission 185931) | Vadose zone soil fungal communities from Angelo Coast Range Reserve, California, USA - CZODoug2_1_08_16fungal (PacBio error correction) | ecosystem: Environmental > Terrestrial > Soil >... | reverse complement strand
CCTGCCCCTCCCCCCCAAATCGGCTGTGCATTCCCATGTTGCCCAGGCTTCGTCCGTTCCGGCACTTACTTTTTCAAGCTCCTTCCGCTTCGTCTTACTTCTTTCCTTGCCATCTCAAAAGGGGAGTATTCATCGTTCCCCCAGTGATTCTTGAGCCCACCTTTGCGCAATCATAAGTTTTCGTTTTTAGAGTCCGTCATCCAGGGATCCTTTCCAGAATCGATTTTCTATCGTGCTTTTCCCTCTCTCCCCCGTCCTCATTTTTTAACATTCCCTTTTTCTTTTTCCCAATTTTTTTAGAAAGCGGAAGAACCGCCCTCCTCTTGTCCAGCCCTTGAAAGAAAGAACCATTTTTGCTCCCCCCTGACTTCCCTCCCCGTGGTTTTCGGAGGGATTCCGCACTTGACCAGCTCTTTTCTTTTGTCTTTCTATAGCTAGTTACCGTCCAAAACGAGTGTCCCTTACCCCTCTCCCCAAAAGGAACCCCCCAGGCGCGAAACGCTCCTTACATTCTTTCTCTTTTAAACCCTCTCTACCTTACACATAAAACCGTTACTTTCTTTATTGCCCCCTTCTTACAGAGAGATCTCTGCTGCCTTCCTTCTCCTCCTAACTTCAAGAACACCCTCCGCGCCTCATCACTGAATAAGTTTCCCTCCCCCTACTTCACGGAAGTGGTCTTCCCTTGAGTCCTCCTTGAGATAACCTAATTTCATGGAAATAAGCTACACTTCGCTCTTCCTTTTCTTCCCCCCTTTTCTTCCGTTCGCCTCTCACTGAGAGCCGTCTCACTCCTGTCCCTCCCTTTCCCAGACCATTTTTTATAACTCCCTTTCCCCAACATGGTAGATGAAATATCTCAGAAATCTACCACTTTTTCCTTTTCTTCTTCTCCTCTAGAAATTCTTTTTCGTTTTCCCTCCCACATGCTGGCCCCTTCCACATTTCGCGCCCCCCCCCCCAAAGACTGAAGTTCCCCCTTCCCAAATAGATTTGGACCTGTCAAGTCTCCCTACTAGCCCTCCCACAACTCTCCATTCAGGTTCGCAGGCGTTCCACCTTTCCTCTCCTCTACCCTTTTTCCGACCACCGATCCTTAAAAATCAGCGTACCCCCCAACTCGTTCTTGTTCAACGAGAAGCTTAAGATAGCAGTTTTCGTGCTGACTTATCGTCATTCCTCCTTCACCCCTCCCGTCTCCCCTTTTCTTTCCAGAGCCCTCAGATTTCCTTCCCGTTTTCTCCACCTATATTTCTCCCAATATCCCCCCCCCCCGTCAAAAACGTTACTAGTTCCCCTCTTTAATCACAGATGAGCTGAGACTTACTACTTTGTTGATCAAAGTCTTTTTTCTTTCCCCCCATGCGCTTCCCACGCCTTTTTCCTTCCTTTCCGCTCTCAACAACCCCCCCATCGAACATTGGATAGCATTTCGATTGGCCCGTCAAATAGATGAGGAAGCCGGCTTCATTTTCCCCTCCCCCAGATGCAGGAGGGTGTGTCGCACTGTCGCCACCTTTCCAAGCCTTTTGCGACGGCAAGATTCCTTCCCACCCCCTGAAATTCCACCCAAGTCTCTGAAGGTCCAACGGTAGCTCTTCCATAACAACTCGAATCCCCCCTCTTAGTAAGCGTGCTTTATCCCACTGACTTCCCCCCCCCACTGCTTTCAAGTCTTTCGATGGTCCTTTTCCCTAAGAACAAACAAGAATTAAGATGCCGAATACCTGTTTAGCGGGTCTGAACCCACTCAAGGATACAGTTACCCATTTTTTTCTGATTTCCCCCCCTTATGAAGTTCTACTCGAAGGCTTCGCCCTATCTCCCTGCGGGGAAAGCCCCCCCCACCTTTTTTTTTTTTTGTGCAGATCACACTAGGCAAGCCCTCCTTCCCTCCCTTTTCCATGTTTGATGCCTCTTATATCCCTTTCTACATCAGGAGCACTCCTTGCCTCCCCCCTTACTCCTGCAACTGCCCCTTCTCCTTCGATGTATCCCATGTTTCATAGTGGACTTCCCACTCTCCCCCTTCTCCAGGCACTTTCCCTTGTCCCCAAGATTGGTATTAAATAGAAGTGACTTTTAGTTTGAAGAAAGTATTTCTTCTGCCCACCCCCCTCCTTTTTCCCCGCCCTGCCGTCCCCGCCGGTTCTTTTTCTTGTTTCGAAAACCCATACCAAATAATCCTTTTCCATGGATAGTTTCCGTGTTGTATCTCCCCCCCTCCCTGGCCGAAATGATTCTTTTCTAAACCGGTTTCTTCTCTGCCTCCTCTTGCACTTCTGTCCTTAGACCCTCTTTCTAGAATTTTGGTCTTTTTCCCCAGTACTTACATCCCCTCCTTCTTTTGACTTATTCTGATTTACCCACCCCCTCCTTTCACTTACAAGCCTCTAACCTGGCGTTTCTCCACAAGACCGACCTTATCGTTCAGGTATGATTTTGAAGAGTGACCTCTCGCAACGCTTTTTCAACCTCATTCCTTCATCCCAAGAAGAGAAAAGTTGCGCGTGTCCTTTCCGTGCCTTCTCGCTTACTTCCGCATAAACGCAATAGGGATCCCTATATCTACTAGGTCAATTTTTGGACCTCTCTTCTGCAGATTATTACTGGTCCTTTCCCAATACCCTCTCTCTTTACCATTTTACAGATAGTTCCTGGACCTTGCCTTTTCTTCTCTGTTCAGTCCAAAATTATGTCCAGCCTAGAAGAATGTTCTTCAAAAATCTTGCTAACCTCTTCTTCCACGCTCCTTCCTCATTTGCCCTTCCTCCTCCATCTCCTTCATCTTTTTCTATGTTATACCTGAAATAATGCGCGACTCCAACTTCATGCGCCTGAAAACTTTGGGGTCTATTCTATTTTCCTCCCAACAGTTGTTAATTTCCTGATCTTAGCTCTGACTTTATCTTTTAAAATTCATTTGAAGATTTAATTCCTTATGCCATTCCCTCAACAAGAATGCGCACAGAGAGGATTTTACATTTTCAATCCTACTTTCGCTTCTTAGAACGTCTTCACTAAACCCACCTTTACAGACACCCCCCCTTTCGGCTTTTCCCCCCCGATTGCTTTTCTTTCCAACCCTCCCATTCCGAGAAGCCACCCACCCCCCCCCCGATTCTTCTCCACCAGGGTGTCTATAGGTATTAAACGACTCGCTATTTAAAATGTCATCCCAAACTTCCATCATTCCTTTCCCCCAGGGTTTCCCTCCCCTTTTACTTCCTATTGCTACCCTTTTTGTTTTTCACAACCCCCTCATAGCTAAGGCGTATTCCCTTCCAGTTCATTCGTCCTCCATGAATGTCCGAGTTCTGGTTTTCTACCTTGTGATTTGACTTTCTACGCCCCCTTCCCCTTCTCTCGCTCCTTTTGTATATCCTCTACTTTCTTATCTTCCCCTGAGCATGCCTCTTCCGTGTCGCACCCCCTCCGCTGCGGCTTTTTTTTTTTCCCTTTTTTTTCCGGTTTTAATTATTTCTTTTTTTTTCACCCTTTGACTGGAGTAGAACCTCACAAGGTGCAATTTCAACGTCAGCATTTTTTTCCGCTCCCTTCCCTCTTTTTCCTCCCATTCATCTCTGTTGCTTCGTGAACTCAATTGGTTCTTCGTCCAACCCCCTCCACCTTTCTTCTGACTCCCCCAGCTTTGCCTACCGCTACCCATAAGGAATGATTCCCCTGTCTAAAAATCAGATTATGCCTCAAGAAAACGGCGCTCATTTTCTCTTTTTCTTCTCTTTCTAGGTCCTGCTTGCGCGCCTCAGTTTTTTCTCGGTCATTCCGATTGCCTCACCCTTCACTCCCCCTTAAACTCCTCTGCTCAAATCATTTTTTCTTTCCACATGTTTTCAGCTCCTGTTCGATATTCATTTCCCCTTCCTTTTTTTTCCTCGTTGTCTAGACTTTCCTCTCTCTTCCTCCCTTGACAATTTCTCAATCTTCTTAGAAACCAACTGAATTGCGCGCTTCCATCGCTTGCCAGAGAAAGGGGATGCGGCATGGGTCGACGAAGGTCACCTTTCACGCGAAGAATGAAGAGAAGCCCCCAGTGCCCAAGCACCCAATGAATCTCCTTTTATCTTTCTAGTCCTCCTGTTTGATCCATTCCTCATCTGCGGTATGTACTTTCTGTCTTCCACTCTTCCTCTTTCCTTACGGTTTCCCCCACACAAACCACCCCCCCCCCGGGGTGGAAACCTGATTGGAGTTGAATTCCTGCGATGAAGAAAACATCTCTGGTACTATCTCATCCTCTTTTATCCTGACAATTTCCCTCCCCCTTTTCCAGGTGATCCCCCTGAAGATGACACTCTCCACAGACCTCCCCCTCCCTAGCGCCTGACGGACCAAGTTGACTCTCCCCATTCTGAAGAGTTTCTCGGCGTGAGAGCCGTTAGCTGCTTTGTGCTTTTCTATCCCCACCCGTCTCCCCTCAGTCTTGATGAGGCAAGTCTTCCCTCTACCTTCACCCGTTCATCCCCTCCTGATCTAGGGATTTCTGTTCCCCCCTCATGTTACCTCCCCATCGTCATCCATGGTGAGGTCAACCGAAAATTTACCTGCCTACGTGATTCCCCGTTCTTTTTTCACTTCTCCCCGTCTCTCCCTTCTGTAAATACCTACTTCTCCCCTTCTCATCCTCCTTTCTTTTTCCTTAGAATTTCTGCGTTTTTACTTTCCACATAAACTTGGTTACATCCTTTAGGGGGTCTTGCTCACTTCTTCCACTTTTCCCCTTTCTTCTCTCCATTCATCTTAATCATGGGAATTTCCCCGCTATGTTAATGACGGTTTTTTCGTGCTTTCACGATACTGACTTCATTTCTTACCCACCTTATTTCTGCATAGCTCAGACAGGATGGACTAATAACGCGTTTTTCCCCTAGCTCTCCCCCATGAAAATTTGGTCATGTTTTCTCCCTGACTTTTAGATATCAGGTATTTTCCCCGTTTTTCCAAAATAAAGTATGAAAGGCGTCTTTGCTGCCAGCACTTATGTGTCTGATTTGCTCTCCTTTCACTGTTTTTCCTCCTTCGGCGATTTCTTCTTCCCTCTTTTCCCCTACCGAGCGAAGGCCAGAAATTTTTTCCTCGTAGCGCCAATTTTAATAGAAGCTCCTTGTCCCTTTCCTCATACGCTCTTCATCTGATTGGCCCTTTTCCCCTTTTCTCCCGGGAGTCTGATGGCGAACTCCTGCTTTTGAGGGAATCCAGCCAGTGGATCCCTTACCTGAGAGTCGCGTGGCCCCCCTATCTCTTCTTGCCCTTCCTCTTTCTTGCCAGTTTTTGACAACTGACCCGATAGTTTTCACCCCCCCCTGTGTTTTTTTCCTTAATCGGTTTAGGGTTTTGCCTCCTTTCGTTCGTCTCCCATTTCCGGCCTTTTTTTAACCTTCCTAGACCTCCTGCCCCCCGTTTGCTATCTTTCTTCGGACCCCTTCTGAATATTTGTAGTTATACCTTTAACTCGTTCCCCCCATGCTTTCTCGATCCACGACCAGCCGACCCCCTCTTCCCTGTTGGTTGGATCTAAAAAATAGAACAGAGCGGGTTCGCTTGATTTGGACTTTTTTCTTTTTAACTCACCCTCTCGGCGGCGGCTTAGGTTAAACCCCATTCTCATGGTGGATATGCGCTTTTCCGTCTACCACTCCGTCGAGGCAGTCTGTCGACCCAGCCTTGGACAGGAATTGCAAGTGCATTTTCTCGGAACTTTGTGTCCTCCCTCTAACACAAGGGAGCCCCTCTGCTCTGTCCCTTTTCCCGATCGGGATCAGGGCATTATTATTCATAACGTTATGACTATTTCCCCCCCTTTCCATCTAGGAGTTACCTTCGTTCTCTTTTCCTCATTTTTATCGGAGAATTCCTTGCACTAGTTTCAGTATGACTGTCTCGATTCCATCTTTATCTTGGTGGTTCCCCTTTTACCCTGGCCTTCGGTCGACCCTTTTGGTTTCCTTTCCTGATAATTATGGAATTTCTATGGTTTTATTCGTTCAAATCAGAAACGAATGCAAGCCCCTGTTGTTTTTATTCTCCTTTTCTTCCTCACGTTTACCATTTCGTCTTTCTCTTATTGTTATCCTTGATTTCCCCTTTCTCTTCCTTTTCCTGTGGAGCTTTGGCCCCTGTGCTTGTTGTCAATTATTGAAGGTAGTTATTTTCCCAAGACTGACTCTGTTGAGGATTTCAGCGATTGCTTCCCTCCCTATTAATCTCCATAGCTCTCGTATGTCCTTTTTTTTTTATATCTTTCTGAGCATGCCACAGCTTTTCTCTCAGAATGAGAGACTTTTTTTCCCAACCGTAAGTTAATTCGCTCGCGAAGCGGTTTTCTCCCGAGACTCTGTCCAGGCCCCTTTTCCTGGATATTGAGCCTCTATGCTTAGCAAATTCTTTCTCCGGCTCTGAATTTTCACCCCTTTCTCCTTCTTTCTACGATGTCTCCCTTTTCCAAGTTTCTCACCTCACCTGTCCTTCTCTCGAATCCTTTTTCCCTTTACCCAGAATTTGGAAGAGGAGAGTCCAGGTTAGGTTCGGTGAAAATTTGTACCCCTTATGTTTTAATGGAAATGGTGCCCTTACTGTTTTTGCTTCTCATTCCCTTTTATTCTACGGCCTCGCAGCTTCCTGATGAAGGGGTTAATTCATCTTTTTCTCCTATGTATTACGGGCCCTCTTTTTTTCTGAATGCCCCCCCCATTCCCGAGGCGCTCAGTAATAAGGTTTATGAGTCCTTGCCTCACCCTTTTGTGCTTTCCGTTCTACCACCTTTCTATATGCTCCCCCTCTTTGCCCTCCCTTCTCGGTTTCTCGGTTCTCATGGCCATTTTGCCGAATTAACCCCATTGATGAAGTGCAATCTCTCCCTTGCACCTTTCCCCTTCAATTTTACGCCTTGCTCCTCCATTACCTCCACCAATTCATCCTCTCTGTTATGAACGTATCAGGTCTCAGTTCTTGACGGAACGATGAGCCAGAGTCGATCATCCCTATGAAATATCTCTATGTACTCCCCCCCCTTCAAGTGTTTCTCCCTTTTTTTTCCTTTTCATCACAGTGAGACCGGTTTTCAATCGAAAATTTTATTCACGCTCCTTTCCTTTTTTCCTAGATTTGAGGATCTTTCACAAGCCTCCCGCGTTTTCCTTTAACTATAGAGAATACCGACCCGCCGCTTTTGGTTCCAACCGTCGTCAACCCCCTTCCCCCCTTGTTCGACGGCGGGCTCAAAAAATCTTTTTTCTTCACTCTGTGTCCTCTCACGTTCGTGTGCTTTTTTATTTTTCTGCCTCAGTCTCCAACCATTGTCTCCTCTCCCATAAACTTTCCGTTTTTACTCCCAAAAAGATTCCTTTTTTTCCATTATAGGTCATTCCCCGATCTGAATCCTCTTTTTTTCCTTCTCCAGTATAGTCCGTTCAAGGTACCTTTCCCTTCCCCCAATACCATTAGTATACTTTCGCGCAACTGTTTTTCTTCTGCTTCCTATGTTTCCTCCCCCCCCCACTGTTTCTATCTGAATTTTCAACTTTTTACCTCCTCTTTTGAATTCTTGAAATGTACCTGCCTCCTGAGCCACAAAGTCTAATTCATCTGCACCCTGGTCTGCAACCTCCCTCTTTTTGTCTTTTTTCCCCGATCTCTCGATTTCCTCAGAAGAACTTTCATTTCACTCCTCCTTCTCTGTTGGGCTCTATGTGTCCCACTTTCTCCTAATTTGCTACGGAGTACTATTACTCTCCTGATCGTTCTCTTTTGCCTCTTTTTCGGGCGCCTTTTCTTGCTGCCTTACTCATCTCATTCCTTTTTTTTACTCCATGAGCCACTTTTTGCTTTTGCGTGGAGCCTAAGGGTGGTTCCAGCAGTACGACCTTGTGCAGTATGTCCGTTGTCTTTCCCCCCTCCCCGGTCCGGAAGCTCCTGGACAACTAACCAGTTTTTCTCCTCCCGTTTTCACACTCTTTCCGTATCCGTTTCCTCGTGGTGTCGTTTCGCCACCAGTTCCTCTCCTCTGCCTAAAGATAGTGAGGTAAACTGTTTTTGAAGTCACCATTTGATTCCATATCTTCTCCCAGCTGGGCGTCTCTACGATGCTCGAGCTGTTCTGTGTTTTTTTCCTTCACAGGGGGCTCCCGCTAGCCTGATTCATTAGACCTCACTTGTTGAAACCCAGTGCTCTTCTACCAAAATCTCTCTTTCTTCCCCCTCCTTTTTGTGAGATCTCCCTTTTCTCATATCCTTTTTTTCAGGAAGTTCTTCTACTTTCCTCCTTCACTCGTGGTATCCCTTTTGATTCACAGCAAACCTCTCCCCGAGAGAGAATCTTTATATACTTTTTTAGAAGTGTCTAAGTCGGGTGATTCAAAGTCCCTCACTACTCTTTCCCTTTCTCCCGGACTATAATTTGTTGGCGAACCCCGCCACCCCCCATCATGAAAAACGATATCTAGTTCGCGGCGTACTCCCCCCCCAAATTTTTTTTTCCCCTTGGCCGATTACTGCGACCCTTTTTCCTCCCGCGCATGACAATTCAACCCTTCTGACTGATTTTTCCCCACCCGTGATGTCTCACCAATACACCAACCAGTCAAGTGGAATAACCCATTGCGTTCGTCCTTCCCCTCACGCCTGCCGCATCCGACGCCACCCTTATCTGTGGTCTTCCCCAACGATATGTCCTTATATTCCCGACCACCAAAATGAATATTCAGTCACCCAAGGCTCCCCCCTCTCTTTATTTCTTCCATTCCCCTTTTTTCTTCTGCGTCCTTCTGAGAGATCTCTCATCCACCCCCTCTTTCTTGTGAATTAACTTCTGAAAAGATTCATTTGAAGTTGGAAGATCCCCTTCACAGCTCTCTCGAATTTTTAAAACTCTCCGTCCCCCCCCCTCTCTTCAAAATGGATGCTCCGGCAAGCTTATGAGACTTCTGAGCCCTGATCCATTTTCCGGCGCTTATAGGTACGACATCCTTGCTCCTCACCTCGTAACTCGTGCTTTTTCCTTTCTCGAAAGTCCGTTCTTCCTCTTACACTTGTCCATGTTTTTATGAATCTCTTATCCATCGGCCCCAGCGCCCGCCTCCTCTCCCTCCCTTCCAACTTCCATAACCCCTCTTGTTGTTCCCCATCCTTTAGCAAAAGGTTTGTTATGTGGTGATTCAGCTTCAGAGTGAGTGATGTTTTCTTCGTTACCGGCAAACTTTTTGTGACCCCTCCTCCTCCAATTCGGCATTTTTTTCATGGTCCCTTTTCTGCTTTTCTTTTGTTTTTCTTATTTCTTTCCCTAGTACCCCCCCGAACCCTTTACGTCTGCCCGGCCCCGTAGCCGTTTAATTTTTTTTTCTGCGATCCTCTGCTTCATCGAGAGAACCTTTTTCATGTCACCTCCTCGCGCAGTCCTAATGGCTTTCCCGGACCCCCTTCAGCTGTCATGTTTCTATTTCAGGCGCCTTTTGAGATAGTCATTTCTTTCTCCCGTTCTTTTCTTTCGCGTCGTTGAAGTTTTTCTCTCTCCCCTCTTTTCCCCTTTTTCCACCTCTCCCTGAGCTGTAGAACTGGTCCCTCCAGAAGAAGTGTAGACGTGCCTTTCCCACTTCAATTCTCTCCCTCCACCTAATTCTTCATTCGACGCCTTAGAAATTCTTGATCCAGACCAAGCGTCTCCAAATTACCGGAGAAACCTCTTACTTCCTTCCCAAAGGCTCAGGCGCGCTCCGTCTCCGCACTATCTGTCGCCATCACATGCAGGTCAAGGTTTTCAGAAGCGTTTCCCTCTACGATACCGGTTGCCCCCCCGCTACATTAAATATCCCGTACAAAACAGGATGTTTTCGTTTTACAAAGAGAAGTTTTCCTTCCCCCCAGTACGTTTCGTTGAGCAATTCCCCTTTCTCCCCCCCTCCTTAAGGACTCCTTAAAAACTTGGAATCCACTTTGCTCATACCCTCCTCAGCACGTTTATAACCAGAGTTCGTACTCCCGCAAACTTTTTCGTTTCCCTTTTCTCTTTTTCCTACCCGCTTCGACGAGAGAATTATTCCCCCTGTTTGGTGATTACATTTTTATAAGCTCCAAAGCTTGTGATCTTTTTTCCTAAATGTGGAAAGGCCCATTGACGCTTTTTCTTCCCCCCCTTCTGGAATTTCTCCCCCCCCTTCTTTCATGAACCTCACCAGCTTCCTTCTTTTTCATCTTAACTCTTCTATCGACCTGCAAGCCCCGGAAACACCCATCCTGTCCACCGTCTCCAGCAGGCCCTTTCATCTTTCCCCCCTCCCTACACAGAACCATCAGAGAAAGTAACGACTTTACACCTTCCTGATCTCCCCCCTTTCTAATCAATGTCTTTGCCAGTCTTTCAGCTGCTTGTTTTTCCGCCAGCAGTTAAAGAAAACAAGCCCCGCTCCCCCTCCGTTTCGCTAGAACCCTCCCCCCCTTCTACAACCTCCTTTTCTTTGAAAAGATAGCGATGCGCTCATACGTCTCCCCGTATTCCGAACCTCTCGGACAATGAGTTTTTCCCCCCTTCTGTCCCTCGCCACAGAGGACAAAGCAGACAGCATTTCCTCCTCGCTGGCAGGTGTTCCAGAAGGTTCAGAGTTCCCTTTATTCATCTGGAGAGCATTGAATCACACTCCGCCTGCAAATGCCAGATCAGTCTCTTGTCTTTTCCCACGGGTTATCGGACCCCTCCGACCACCCCGGCTTGGAAATTTACCCTGCACTTTGCCCCGTGCCGAGAACAAGAGAGTTTTTTCCTACCCGGTCGTTTCCTCTTCAGTTCCGTCCTTCCATATCCACCCTAATGTTTTAACCATCCCCCCCCGCCGACGCCGCTCGGTGGCCCCGGTTCGTAGCCATTAAACAACGTACCATGGGAGCGGTTCTGTGGCCGTTCTGGCATCCACCATCACGTTGCTGAATGTGATGTTTCATGAAATAGGGATAGGAATGTAGGTGTCACTAGTCATTAGTCCACTCCTTTTTCGAATGGGTTCGCCCTCAACGAGAATTTCTCCTCCGTCCTTCTGGGATTTCTTTTCGGTCACCACCAGTAATGAAAGAATTTTTCCCTTTCTGTCGTCACAAAGCCTCCCTGCTATTCCGGGATTTATGAATTGCAGAGTTGTTCCTGACGCCAGACATTGTTTTCCAAATTGATGCTGTTCACTCCATTTGCCACTTTTTCTCCTTGACATTTCCCCCTGTCTCCGCTTACTACTCTCAATGACGACTCTGGGTAAAGTTCAGCGCAGAAGTTACAGGACACTGTCCCCCCCCCCCCCCTCTGTAGCAGCGGTCTCATGGGCCCCTTTGAAATCCAGCTTTTTCGATTTCATTTTACGCTGGGGAAAGGGGTTCTTTTAGGAGCGTTGTTATTTCCCTTTATTCACATTCTTTGCTATGCTTTCATCGCCCTCCTGCGGTCCAAAACGGTGAATGTCTCAAACTTCACGCAAATTCGCTTTCTGGTCACATACGACTTCCTTCCCTTCCTTTTTAGGCCGAACTGAAATACGTGAGATCTTTTTTTTCTCCCCCCTTCCTGTCTCACCCTGTGCCAAGCTTTCCTTGTTTGCGATACTGGGAAGAAAATTTTTTCGGTCCCCCTTTTCCCTCCCTTCGGATGCTGTACCAGGAATTTTGCCGATTCCTTATCGTGAAGAACCGACACGATGCCAAATCTTCTTTTAATATGATTTAGCGAATCAGCATTGGGCCGCTTTAGTTTTTTCCAGTTCCCCCCATTTCCCATTACACCCCCTACTAGGTAGAGTTTTGAACCAACCCGTTGTGTGTTTTTTGGGAACCTGTTATTTGTCACCACCCCCCTGGTGGTTCCCCCCCCCAACCCTTCCAGTCTAGAAAAAAAATGATGATTTGAGCCTTTCTCCGGGTTTGCTAAGCTTTCTCTTTTTTTCCCCCCCTCTTGTCTTCCGATCTCTATTTCAAACTCCCTGAATCCTGAAAACTGTAAAGCCTGCCTTTTCTTTCCAGCCCCAACACTTTTGAAGTATGGAGTAATCTGTTTTGACCCCCCGCAAATCCTCTTCGGGTCTTCCTTTTACTTAAGTAGTATTCCTCTCGCACTCCGTCCTCCCACTTCCTTTTAGACACTTTTGATGGTCTCATAAGACAAATATAACACTTCCTATACTTTTGTCCTGTTGATGTTCAATTACTTTATTACTCTGGTCTCAATGTTAGCATCATTTCATCCCGTGGAGTTCCCCTCTCCCGCGTTGTCTCTTTTCCGGTTTCTTTTCTTTTTTCTCACCTTTTCCCCCCGGTTTCTTTGTGAACTTTTTCGGACTTGATGAAGAATTCAGTCTCACGAACGTTGCATTTTTTATCCGCATTCGGCTCGGTGAACGCCCCCCCCCTCTTGACACCCCCCCCCCTCCTTCTTAGTTTCCCTTGCAGCTTTGAACCCCCTCGAAGTTACCATCCCCCCTCATGTCTTCTGGGCGGTTCTCACATACCTTCTGCTAGTACCCCTATTTCACCTGCGGAATAAATCTGGGCATGCGCTTATATTTGATGATTCGCATTTTCCCAGTTGCCTTCGGCTATCTTCAACCTTTCTCCCTTCATCCACCTTATTATTTCGATGGCGCCTTCATCTTGGTTCGTTCCCTCTTGATAGAATACTTGTCTGCTCTCATTAATATATATCTTTCATATAACCGTTGTTGAGAGGGTCATTCGAGCGTCCGACCCTTCCTTCTCAAAAGACGAAATCCAGATGAATGGTCCGCTTCCCCGTGTTCATCACAGGTGGATGCGGATCGGCATTAGAAGATAGCAAGGCCTACTCAACCTTCCCCTATAATGGAGAAGCGATCGATCCACTTCCTCCTCTTTTCCTTTTCTATCCCAGGATGAGGGTGAGGAACACTTTTTCGTAATCATTCTTTCGTATCTCTTTCTTCCCCTCTCCGAGTTATCAAGGTGGCGGGTTTTGGAGTCACTTTTTCTTTTCCTAAGGTTAAGAATTTTATGAAGACCAGATGACGGTTCTTTTCCTGATTTCCTTCTCTTTCATCCGTTGACCCTTCTTTTTCCTCCGGGTCACTCTTGTCGTCACCCCCCTTCCTTTTCCCCCTTCCCAATAAGACAACGCTTTGCGCCCCGGAAGATGCATGAAGGAATCCCGTCTTCCAGGTTTTTAGATGGAGATCGCGCTATTTGATATTGTCTTCCTCCATCCCTGGTCGCCCCTTCTGATCTGTCCTTTTTCCTCCTCGTCCTCCCTCCAACGTTCATCCCCGGCCTGAGACTCTTTTCTCGGTCATACCCCGACCTCAAGCTCCAGGAATGTCCCCCCCGTGGAGACGACGACACCCGCATGGTCGGGACCAAAATTTTGTCCTTAAAATTGGGGCCCCCGGCTGCTGTTTTTTTATTTCTGCTTCTCCTTTTTTTTTTTTTTAACTCGATCTGCTACTCGTTTACCATCCTCTCCTTAGAAACGTCACAGACCATTTTTTCTCTACTGGGCCATTGTGTTGCCAGTACGGTTCCCCGCCCTTTGGTTCTTTTTTTTTTTCCCGACCTAACGCTTCCACTGCTCTGAGTTCTCCCCCTTTTCATCTTTGTCCTTTCAGTTTTCCTTCCTCCGTTTCCTTCGTTCTAGTGATTCCCGCTAAATGAAGGTCCTTTACACATGACTTGAGCACCGCGCGACGCTTTCCAGACAATAAACCCTCCTCGTTCGTTTCCCCATCTACTCCCCATAAACTTTTTCAGGTTGTGCGCATTACTTCCTTTTATCCTTGACAGTCAAGTCCCAGACTACCAAGTTTGAAGGACGGATGGCAGCAACGCATGAGCGATATCATAACACCCTCTTCTTTTTTTTATTCCTGCGGCGATCTGCGCAATCTTTTGCCCCTACCTCTCCCCCTCAATTTTCCCCGCCCTTTAACAGAGCTGATTCGATTATCAGTATGGCACGGATTTTGTTCTCCTTGCTCATCTTTTCCTCCTTTCTCCTCGGCTCCGCTCGTTTTTCTTTTTTCACGATGATTTTCAAGAAAGTATAAGCGGTGCATCGCCTTCCCACCTACCACGGGGATGGTAGTTGTTTGAAAAACGAGAGGTTCGACTGACGTGCTCAACTCCCATCCCCTCCCTCTTTCTTCGTTTTCACGCCATGATTTGCAGGCTTTCATTAACGGCGGGTCCCACCGTCATAAGCCCCTCACGTCTGGATTTCGGTTTAGGTCTGACACCATTTGAAGTAGTATATTCTAGTCCCGCGGATTAGAGATCCCACGATTGCGAAACTGCCCGCCCACAATTCTCTTGCTGTGTGTCTTCCCCATCCAACTCTCACTTTTCTCTCTTGTGTCATTCGCGACCGACACCCTTTTTTATCTTTTTTTTTTTTTTTTCCCCCCCCTTTTTTGTCTCTTCCTTCTTTCCAATGTTTTTTCCACCGTTGACTTGTCCGCTGACTCGCCCCGGGCATCGCGGTTAATTTCCGGGTCGAATGGGTTCGTGGAGCCTTTTCCCCCTCTCCCCATTGGGATCCATAGTTCAGGCTTTCCCTTTTCCCTTATTTCTTTCTTTGCAAGTCTTCCTTCTTTTTTCCTTTCTGTCGATTTTCGTGAAAATGGAAAGGGTTTACCCGCCCCTGTTCGTGAATCTTTGCTCATGCCCTTTTTTCTCCTCCTTCTGACGTGATGCTCGTATATCCCCTCTTAATCGTTTGTTCAATTCTACTTTGTCATTTCTTTCGTTTCTTCCTGCTACAGGATCTTGGTACCGTCTTTTATTGTTGCTTCGTTCAATAGACACGATAACCTTCCGTCACGCTTTTCTCCAGTCACCGGCCATTTTTTCGCATATTTTCATCTTTTTTTCTTTTTTTGCTGGCGGCGCTTAACCGTTCGGGCGTCTTGAGCCCCTTTTGAGTTTTCTTGTTTGCAAGTCCTTCTTTCGGTCCTAATCTCCTTTAAGTTTTCCCCACCCACCCACCCACACCCCGGCCATCTGTTGTCGTTACCGTATCCCTTGAGTCCAGTCACAGTCTTTTTCCCTGCTTTCCCCTTTCCTTTTCCGGCTCTTTTTTTTTTTCTCGGCGTCTTTTCCCCAAAAGATTTTCCTCCTTCTTCTAACTTTCCTTTTCCACCCTGTCGAGTAGGGATATAAAAGCTTTTTTGAAGCCTGGGATTTTTTACGAAACGTATGCTTTTTCTTTGCCACCGTTGTTTTCCCTTTCTTGAAATCAACCTTTATTTTCCCTTATTTTTCTGCTGCGGATCGGATTCTCCTAGCCATAGATGCCCTTATCCCACTGT
>Ga0179593_1320344_pt1 | contig 15320 bp, 10 predicted proteins | sample CZODoug2_1_08_16_FD_185931 | JGI IMG/M metagenome (GOLD analysis project Ga0179593, IMG submission 185931) | Vadose zone soil fungal communities from Angelo Coast Range Reserve, California, USA - CZODoug2_1_08_16fungal (PacBio error correction) | ecosystem: Environmental > Terrestrial > Soil >... | reverse complement strand
TATTTTCCGTAGACTTCGAGTAGGAGTCCCACGGCGAGTCCTTCTTTTACTGACTTTCCCTTCTATTGTCACCCCCAGTACTAGCATTTATGGTCCCCCCTAGCCGGGATCCCCCCCCCGTGTCCGAGTTGAAGAGTCCTGTTTCTGACGGAATTCTTTTATGCGCTTATTCCATTCTTCGGCTTTCCCCTCGGGGTTGTCGTTTGACGCATTTCTAAGATGTTCGGTTTTTGGACCGCGGGTTCCCGTTCGTTTTTCTTGAGTCCACTCCCTCCTTGTGTTCGTGCCGTTGGTCTTCCCCCGTTTTCCCCCCCCCTCCCTTCCCAGGCCACTCTTGCCGCTGGACGTTTTTTTTCCGGCCTGTCATCCCCCCTGGACATTTTACAAGAGCCGGATATTGGGTTTCTTTTTTCGGTTGCTTGGAATTGCCTTTCTGGCATTCGACGAGGTTTCGAGGGTCTTTTTTTTCAGCGTTTTACCTCTCCGTTTGTTTAGTTTTTCGCGTGACACGCTGACGAAACGTTCCTCTTCGTGCGGCGTCGTAGTCCAGGCGGCCAGGCCTGCGGTTAAGAACCAATGTGCGTTTCCTAGTTTCTTTTGAGTATCGTCCCCGGTCCTCCTTTTTTGCCCTTCCCGTCGTTTTTTTGAAGGCCCCCGGCACTGTCCATTTTTGAGCCCCCCCGCGTGTTAGTAGGATCCAGAAGGATTTCTTTTTTCTGTCTTTTCCCATTGGTTGCCCTGGCGAAAGTTCTCGGGTCCACCCCTCCTTGATGGGTCCCCTGTTCTTATTCTCTTTGTTTACCCCATTGCCCTCTGCTTTCGGAACGTGCCCATTCTCATTCTTCCGTCCGGCCCCCCCTCAGCCCCGTGCCTTGTCTGTCCGCCCTGTTGTCGGGAAAGGTAGCCCCCCTCCCCCTATGTTCCGCAGGTCGATATCTTCTCCTCCGTCCGTGAATCTGGTTGTTGGTCCATCACGACCCCTGTTTTTTTTAAAGATAAGACGCCTTCTCTGCGTTTGCGACCTTTTACCGGCCTCAGTTTTCGTCTGAGGAAAGGTGCGTCTAAAGGTTTGTTTCCCGCTGATGTTCTAGTGCGGTCACTTTTCGTTTCCCCTGTCCTGCAGGGTGTGGGTCCTTGGTGCGACTAGTTGACCTCGTCTCCCCTTCCCGGGGCGTCCGTCAGTCGTTTTCCCCCCCGCATTCCTTAATGATGCCACACGCTGCAATTAATCGGTCCCCTCCTCTTTTTCTAAGGATGGTCCTACAGGAACTTTTTTTTTTCGCCCCCCGCCCCCCTCTCCCTCTGAGCCCGGCGTGTCTCTTTATCGTTGAAGGGCACTCTCACTGCTTTTTGCTGACCGGGTTGTCGCCTTCTTGTTTTTCAGTGACCTGTCCCCTCTCCCCCGATGATAATGGCTTTTATATTAGCTATGCCCGTTGGCCCTGTTCCACGACTTACGCTTCAAAAGGACGATTTCCTTTTTGTTTTTCTTCCTCTTCCCCCCGCTCACAGATCGAGGGGTTTCCTCGTCTTTTTTCATTTTTTCGAGAAGGTAAGTTCCCCCCTTCAGTTTACTTTTCGATCCTCTTACCACCCCTCCGAACGCTGTGCAGTCACTTGGGTCTTTTTGTCCCTTTTGCTCCCCTCCTCTCCCTTTGATGACCCTCTAGACCAACCTTTTTTCATTAGGTAAGGTACCCGTCCACGGTTGGTGAGTTCTGAGTGACCTGGTTCGACACATTTTCCCGCTTTTGAAAGTTTTGCTCTTATCAGATCTCCGCCTCTTCTTTTTTCCACTTTTTGGGTAATCTGACCACCCCTTTTTGTTTTTGTTTGTCCCTCTCAAACCCCTCCCGTACCACTCCGACCTTCCCCGGACTAACTTTCTACGGTCAGAGTGCCTTTTCCACGCTAGAAGTTTACAACCTTCCTTCCCCCTGGTTTATCTGAACTGTTCACCGATAGCGATACTTGAGTGTTCAGTTTTTCTTCGATTATGGAGATTATCTTCATAACAATGGCCAATAGTATGCTGGGTAGGAAGCTCTACCTGCTCGTTACGACCAGAGCCCCCCCGGGCCCCTCAGAGGTTATTTCATCTTTTTTCCGTCCAGTCTGTCTCCTTCTCTTCTTTATGGTTTTATAGGTTTGACCCCTCTCTTTTTCTATTCTTCTTTGAACTCTGACCCTATATTTCGAGGAATATTATTGACCGTTCTATCCAATTTTTTGAGACGGTAGTTTACTTGCTGCTTTAAGCCTATTCCCGTGAGACCCCGTCCAGGTACTTATGGATAAGTGATATCCATTTTTTTTTTTTCTATTGTTCTCTTTTGGACGACTTCCCTCCTGGAGAAGGATTCCCCACTAATAGTTCCTTACACCTCTACCTCCATCCTCTCCCAATAATCCGTGGTTTTGCATGTTTTTTTCGGTCTTTTCTTCTGAGTATTTAGAAAAGATCCCTGTTAGTCCCCCCCGTATTCTGTCCCCAGCTACCATTAGCCAACTCTGTAGAGGGGCAGAACTCAGACCAGCCTCTTGGTATGTGAACCTTTCACTGATGCTTTTTGGCACCGGTACTGGGGAACCAATTGTCGTACCCAAAGGTCTGTATTTGTCCCAAGATCCAGAGGTTTCCCTTCTATAATCCTCTTTGTTACTGTCGTCTCATTGCCCGGTTGAAGCCCGTAGACGTTTCTGATAGCATCACGGTGTCACACCCCATCGCCTCCCCTCACTGCCGAGAGATTCCCTGTCCGATTTCGGCCCTTCAGAGTCTTCGTCTTGTTGCCCATTTTTGCTCATTGGTCTTTTCTTCTGGTCCCTCTGACCAGAAACCGAGTGGAATTTGTTTCTTTAATTCTGTTGGGGGGTTTAATAGGACTTAAGAGCGTGTCTTCTCGCTTCCCCCTGAAGATCCTCCTTTCATGATCTTTGAGTCTTACAATGTTCTTTTTCCCTTCTTTCTGCCCATCGAAGAGGGATTCAGCCTCCTTTTGTTTCCAATGGCCCCTATCTTCTTCTCCTTTTCTTTCCAGAGTTTACTTTTTGATGCTGTTTTTTTTGTCCGCGTTACACCCAGGCAGGGTTTGCCTTTTCCTTTGTTTCGCAACCCCATGCCCCCCCATTAGACCGCCTGCGATCGCCAGTCCTCAATTCCACTTTCCCTGCCTTCTGCCCTTCTCCACCCACCCACGTGGGCACCCTTCTTTGTATTTTAGGGTCGAGCGGGATGCCGGGGTTCTTTGGTCCCGTTCGTACGTTGTCCCCTTTTCCCCCCACTTTTGACTCTTGAATACTGGCCCCTCCCCCTGTGACCCCGCAACTTCGTTTGGTTTTTGGTAGAATATCGTTACCCGCGTCTGCCGCCAGGCCCTTGATCGCCGCCGCGGACACTTGATAGTTCCCCCCTCTATAAGGAGAGAAACGCCCTCCCTCTCGTCCCAGCCTTGCCCCTCACACTTGGTGCCCCCCGCGTTAAAAGCCTGCCCACCGTCGGTTATCCCGTAGGCCTCTCCCTGATAACTTCATTCTGAGGGTGTCTCTTTTTTTTTTTCCCATGCCGCTTGACACCCTTCTGACAATTTGGACATCATTGATTTATCCATTTTACCAGAGCCTCAGTGGATTCCGGTCCTGTCTTTTGATGTCACACCCCCTCCCCTTTCGGCGTCTCTCTGCCCTCCCGCCAACTATTGACTGAGGAGGGTCAAATGTTTTGGACAAGATATTTCCCCAAGGTGTCTTGATTGGCCCCCTCTGAATTTCCTGTTCACATTGTTTCGGAGTGCTGTCTTTCACTCCACTTTCCTAATTTAAAGTATGAGTTCGTGGAGCCTAATCTTGTGCAACTTAGTTTTTTCTTCTCCCTTTCCCACCTCCCTACCCCCGCCGACACCCGCCCATTTCTCCTTTTGAGACTTCTAGTGCTACCCTTGTCTTCATGTGGTAGGCTTGGCCTGCCTTTGTAAGGGCTATTCCACACTTATTTTGCCTGCATCGCCTGATAAACTGAAGTCTGGAATGCAGTCCGTTTTTCACCCCGGTCCCCTTCTGTTGCGCTTGGTTACAGCATCCGCCTGTCTCGGATGACGGGGTTTACTTCCGGATTTTTGACTAGAAGGGAGATAGACTTGTTTCTGCTGCTTGGGAAGGTCAAGACTCCCCCCTTTATCTTCGCCTCCTCCAGTGATTAATTTGTTTGCTGCCCATCCGTGGGCAACAGAATTGGACTTGCCCATACTGAATAGAGTCCTCGCATTCTACCTGGGACAACGATGCTACCGAAGTTTTTTTTTTTTAAAAGTGTTTTTTAAATGAGGAGTCGTTCATCTTGTGATGGTTTCGGTCCTCCCGGTTTGGATGAGTCGTTCTTTTCGCCCTTAGAGATGACCCTTCCGGACTACTACGCAGAAGAATTGTAGGGTCCCAGTTCCCCGCCTCCCCAGCCTCGTGTATTGTCCATCGGGCCTTCCCTTTCCTCTTCTAGTTTCAAGGGACTTGTCCTTCGGTCCAGGGGAGAAGGTGCAACCGCGAATGCCCGTGGGTCCCCTTTTTTCCCTTTTTGAGAACCCCCCCAGAGGAGTTCCCCCCATTTTCTTCCCCCTGGGGACACCTTTAAGTCCTGCACCCCTTTGAAGAGAGTGGGACCCCGGGCCTTTTGATTGGGTAGGGTGGGAGGTTTTTTTATGACGCACCACCGTGAGGTACCTTGTAGAGTTTCCCTTCGCTTGTTCACTGTCTGACCCCGCCCAAAGGTCCCCCCCTGTTACTTACCTTTACTGGACCCTTTATGCAGCTCAGCCCTTTTTCTTTCGGAGACGGTAGTTTACTTCCCCCCAAACTGCCTGTCCACTGTTTTTCCAGCATCCTGATAGAGGGAGTTCCGAGCTTTCCCTTTGATCATTCCCCGCAACATTATTTAACTCGAGATCGGGGGGGCCGCTTACCTCCCCTTTCTGCCTTCTCTGTCTTTTTTGCTTCTAGTTCGAAGTAATGGAGACGCTGCCCTTTCCTGCGACGAATCTATTCAACCCCCTTTTTTTTGTGTGCTTTCTCGTCCTTCTGAGGGGGGTCACCAAGGGAGGGCGAGTTTCTGCCCCTCAATTGATCCTTTCCTTGTATTTATTTCTCTCGTTCCCCCGAGGGGGGTCCGGGTTTCGTCCTTTTGCATGTTTTGGTTCCGTCAGGATACTTTGCCATGCGCTTTTTCTCCTTCGCCTCTTCCTCCTTTTTCTAGAACTGAACTTCGTTTCCCCGAAGAGTTTGTTTTTCGCGTCGTCGTCTTGGATCTTCTTTTTGGTTTTGCAGGTGGAGCTTTTCACCCCCCTCATCCTGGAAATCCGATGAAAGTCCACTTTGGTGATGGGCCCTTGCAGCCCCCACCAGGAAATGTAAGGAGTCCGGTTCCCTCTGTTCCCCGTGGGGCATTTCTCCCTTGCGGCGTTTGTCTTTGGACTTTAAATTCTTCGCTTTTTGTTATTCTTTTTTCGCAGTTTGTTTGCATTTTTCCGCGCCTTTGGCCCCCGTTTCCAGTTAGACCGAGCCCTTTTCCCTTTATCGGTTTGAATTGAATATAGATACCGGTTTCTTACCCCTTCCCCCTTTTTTTTCTCTTTTGTCTATTGGTCCACGTTGGCGCGAGCTCCTTTTGCGAAACGGTCCTTCTTGTTCTCCTCCTGCGCAAGCGGCGCGTCCCTTCCACTGAACCCGGTCGTTTTCCTCGCCCCTGGATTTCCTGGCTTTCTCTACCCCTTCTGTCCGTCGGTGGTGAGGCTTTTTTTTCCCCCGTTGCCGGGGGGTGACATCCCCCCCTTCCTCGTGGCTTCCTGGCTACTGTAGTGATCAAAGACGTTTTTCCCCATCCGCTGATTGGGAAGAAGGTCCCTTTCTTCGACGTCTCCCCTTTTGACTGTAAGCCGGCCCCTTTTCCCCCCTCTTTCCCTTGATTTACCCAAGGCTCCCCTCCATTTGGACCCTCCGCAGTTGGGTTTCGGTTTTTATTTTCTTGACCTCGGTCTGTTTTTTCCTTTCTTCCTAGACCTACGGGAATTTGTACAGGTTTTTTTTTTTTCAGTTTTTTCTTTCCGGAAACTTACCTTGCGTGGGGCATCGCACTGGTTATACATACTTCCCCCTGGTTCCTAGTTCCTGAGTGGAGGCCATTTTTGGCTGCATAACACGGTCATTTCTTCCTTTTGTCCTGCTTTTTTTCCTAATACTTTCCATGTTCCTGCCCGGTGAAAATTTCTTGATTGTCATGTTTTCCTTTTGGCAGAGTATATTCTTTTTTACTACCCTGCCACATACGCTTTTGCTTTCCCCGGCTTGCCCTTATGGTTCCCTGTTCTTTCGACTTTCCATTGAGTGGCTACTGTGATCCCGCCATCTGCGCGGACTTCCTCCTTCAACTCTCCTTTTTTTTTTCGAAGGGACCATACATTTTGCTTCCCCACTTTTTTCTAAGTTTTTCTTTTCCGCAGTAACACCTTCCTATTCATCTGATCACGTCACCTCTTGGGTTGACCACCCCTGTCTTTCTCCCAGCGTTTAAGAGGAGGGTCCCCTCCGTCAGACTACTCGTAAATTTCAGTGCCCTTGGTCTTCCTGGGGCTCACTATTTGTCTGTTTGGATTAAAGCGGTCGTTTTTTTCTTTTTTTTCGGTTTTAGGCCCCCTTCCGTATCCCCCCCTTTCTTGCCAGATGAATCTGACAAGCCCGTACGGTGTGTAGGGGTATCCTGCGGGCCTAGGCCTTGCCACTTATGCTTCCAGAGTCTCCGCCTTTCCCGTTAGGAGCCACCTCTTTTGGGGCCTTGGCGCTCCTGTCCTCCCCCAGACCTTCCATAACACTTTTGTGGGTATCGAGGTCTTCGCCCCTGCTAGGCCGTGTTTGCCTTTCTCCAGTCTTTTTCCGCTCTTTTTTCGGTTAATCTCCCACTCGAAAGTGCGCGGATTTTTCGTGTTACACCTTTCCACACACGAGCGGTTACCTGTTTTTCCCTGACGGAAGGTGCAAGGAGGACGGTTCTTTCCCGGGCCTTTCTTTCCTTTTTTCTCCTTTCAGAGATGTTTTGATTTTTGTCCCCAACTTTGCCACGTTTGTCGAAGGAGGCTTCATTTAGACTTGTGTTAGACAGCGAGCCCCCGCGTTTACTTCTGCTATTTCCCTTGATCAATGGTATTTCTTCTGTGGTTTCGGTCCCAGCCCCTTACACCGTTTTCCTTAAGTTAATGACTCTCAGGCTGCCCCTGTTGCCAGAGCATTTGTCTTCTCGTCTCCCTGTCTCCGATTTTCATTTTTCTGTTAGCGTCGTCTCGCGGGTCCGTGTATTATTAATCTCCCTGTTTTTTTCTTCTCCGAATCGCAGGAACGTCCCCCTCGGCTTCGATTTTTGTTTTGCCTTTTCGGTTTTTTTGCTGTCCAGCTACTAATCTTGGCCTACCCCCTACTTCCCGGTTCTCGTTTATTTTCACGCAGACCAGTAGTGTGTATGTTCGTGGCGGTCGGCCTATGGGACTCCTCGGGGATGTCTTCTTTCCCCCCCCGCAGACAGCGAACATCCCCTTCTTTCCTCTCTTTCTCCTTAACTTGTTTTGTTTTTTCTAGCATTGGCTTTTGATTCTTCTGTTCTCTTAGTTTTCTTTTTGTTGGCCCAAGAAGTTCCGCCCTTTTTCTGATTCCAGCTGGGCCTGGACCATACTGATGATCAGTGGAGACCCCTCCCCTTCACGGACGGTTTTTTTCCTTTTATTCCCGTTTGGAACCCACTTTTTCCTACGGAGAAAGATGCGTTCGTTCAGCGTTTTCGTTTCTGTTCCCCTGATTTGGCCCTTTTTCCTTCGTCCGTAGGAACTCGTCTCCCGGTAACGAGGATTGTTTCCTCCCTCTGTCGACGACGATTAGAATTCCCCCCTGGCTCCTCGTCCTTAGAAGAGACACCCCCCTTTTTCACGGAGGATGTTCACCCTCTGTTTTCTTTGTGGGAGTGACAATACAGTAGACAAGTCAGTCCTGGTGTTCACAGAGTTCGGTCTATTCCCCCTCGTTCCAGCTTTTTTTTTTTGCCTCCCTCACGTCCCCTTGGAATGATCTCCTCCTTTTTTCCTTGAAGTTCGTCGCGGTACTCCCCTCCGATCAAGCTTTTGATTCCCGTCCGTCGGGCATTTTCCCCCCCACTTCAAAACATCTATCAGTGAGAAAAAAGGTTCTCCAGGCGTGAAGGAGGCTTGTTTGCGCTCCCATTCTATTCTAACTTAACTCTTCTCGGTTAACGCCTTGCGGTTTTGTCCACTTTCCCTCGCCAACCAGTGCGATGGGTTATCACTAAGAGTCCTTTTTTTCCGACTTTGACTCCCCCTAAAAGGTTTTTTATGTACTCCTTTCCGACTACCCCAACCCAAATTTTGATTTGCTTGTGTTTCTCCTCCTGCCTGCGGTTCTTTCTCTCAGTAACGGGGGAAGCAGGTTACCTTGAGCTTTTTGTCAGATTTTCCACACCCACGCAGTTGGTCTTTTCGTTCCCCCCCCTTGACGTTTGCAAACCCCCCTGGTCTTTAGGCCCGTCCTTCTGCCTCGTCCCAGGGCGGTGAAGAGGGAAGCCCCCCCCTCGTTTTTGCGTTTTGACTTGACCTTCCTTTTTCACTGAATTTGAGAGATGTCCTTTTGACAGATTATTCTGGAGAAGTTCTCTCCCCCTTATGGAAATGTCGTGGCTCTTTTCTGAGCTTTCCCTTGTTCATTCCCAGGATTATTTTGGGTAGTTCCTTCGTCTTCCCATTAACTGGGCCTTTCCGTCTAGCGACTTTCCCAGTTGCCTTCCAGTCATTATCAGTTGTGGGGCCCCCCTTACCCCTTCCTAGTTGCTTCCATCCAAGTTTCTCTTGGCCCTGATCTTCTAATTTGACTCCCCCAGTCCCTTCATCCAAGGAGAGGACGGCTTAGCCGTCTGGTTCTCTAGTTCCTCAGATTTACTGACTCCTTGACCCACCGGGACGGGCACGTCTTGGGGACCACTTCCCCAGTTTCCTTTTTCCAATAGGAGACGTTAGGGGGTTCTAATTAGACCCCCCCGGGTTACCTTCCCCTTTCGGTTGACCACCGGTCTTTTTTTTCACACCCATCTTTTGTCTTTTTTTTTTGATTTCTTATTTTCTAACCGCTTATGGGATTCCTTAGTGTTTGTTCTTGTGAGTTCCCCTCTTTCCTACTTTTTCCGAGTTTTTCCACTAAGGAATGTGGTGGAACCCAGAATCTCTTTCAATTCCATTCTCGTTTTTTTTAATGAGGGAGTCATTGCGCAACTTCTGTCCCGGGGAAGTCGTATTTCTTCCCCGCCCTTGACCCTTACTTAACCGCTTCTTCCCTCCGTGAGGGGGCAACGATGTTGACAGACGACTTGTCTTTCCCCCCTTCTTTGCCCCCTTTTTTAATACTTTTTTTCCCAAGTTTCTGGAAACTTATCCGCACCTGTCAGCCTCCCCCCCATCATTTCGGACTTGAGCTTTGGGTCTGAGCACATAGTTTGATTTGTGAGCCCTTTTTTCCATTGATGAGTTGCCCCCCCCCCCCCCCCCCAGATCCTGATCTTGAGGAGAAAGGGTTCCTGCCGGTCGACGGATCCCTCTTGACACAACTTTTGACGGACTTGAACCCTACCGTTTCCCTTGGTTCCTCAATTTCTCATTATTAGATTGAATTCGCCGCAAGAAGCTCTTAAGATGTTTGACGAGGTCTTTTCCTTTTCACGTTTTTTGCACCGTTTTGAAGTGTGTACTGAGAGAATACCAACGAGAGTCTCCCTTTTCTTGCACTTTCACTCTACTTCCCCCCCCCCCCGACCCCCTCCCCCAGTATGATGGGGGCGGTCATCTTTCAACATTTACTACTTTGTTGCCCCTGCCAGTCGGTCATGCCGATCCGCTGGAATTTGTGTGGTGTATTTGAGTACGAAGTGCACCAGGTCCCGGATACCCCGGACGCACCTCCGAGATGACGTTGACTTCCCCTCTGTCCCCCCGGTTTCCCCCCCTCCTTATTCGTTCGCAGTGCCGAAGTGACGCTCCGCTCTTGAATTCATAGCTGTGTCAAAGCTTATGCGGGCACCAGTCCAGTCTATCTTGGCGGGACTTTGCGCTCGGGTTTAACTACTCCCTCCCCCCCTTGGACTGTAGAGAAGAAGTTCCTTTTGGGAGCATCGGTCTCGTCGATTTCAAGGCACCTCTATTTTTTCAATAATCCTGTGTGTTTTTTTCCTTCGCTTTTGTTTGTGATTTGCCGTCAGTTCCCGTTCGTTTATCTAAATTTCGCGTTTTGAAAAGGTATTCCCTGCGTCTAGTTTTGGTAATTGTGTTCTTTGGGGTCTGGGGATCACAAATTTAGTTGTCCCGAGGGTCTTTAAGCCCCCCTGCAAGGGGGTGGCGTTCTGGTGCGTTCTCCATGTCTCGAGAGGGCTTCCCCCTCTTCTCCCCCGTGTCGTCGTCCTTTTGCGAGTGAACGACGGGTTCAGTTTTGCCCCACTTAGGCTGTAGTAGGCTCCTTTTATCTTCCTGTTCCGTCCTCAGTAACCCTCCTCCATCTTCCAACCCTAAGATTCTCCCTTAGGGGTGAACTGAACCACTTCGGCACATGTCCCCGTCTCCATTCGCGTCCTTTCTCTCCTGAGTTTTGAAGTTCGCCTGAACTCCTTTTTCTATGCAGGGGCTTTTTCGGCTTCTTTGGTTAACGTTGCAGCTCCGTTTCTCGTTCCCTTGAAAGCTTTCTCCCAACACGTAGGATACCCCTTACTATTTAATTCCTACCTTAAGGCGGTTCCCCCATTTCTTGCCGCCCCTGTAACAAAAATGTTTACGTCGGTCTCCTTTTCCTACTGAGCGCGAAAGGTCCCCTTTTAGTTCTCTCCTCTCATGAGTTTTGCCCACTGAAACCCCCCCTACTTCGTTGATTTTGAAGAGTGTAGTATTTCCCCTCTTCCTTCCTCGGTCGATGGTCGGCGTACAAGTGGCTTTTTCCCGAAGGCTCGTAAATCTCAATCATGATCGGGATTGACGGCCTTTCCCCGATTGTCACACTCCTTTTACCCCCCCCTCGACGGAAGACTTCCTTTTGGAATTTTTTTAACGACGTAAAAAGTCAACCCTTTTTTGGTGACCTTCTGGCGCCTGAAGTGTAAGCGAGTTGCGCCCTTTCTTATCTTTTAGGCTGTCAGTGATTTCTCACCAACCTGAACTGGGGAATCCATTTTCTCCCAACTTTCCTGCTATGCCTTTCGGGGTCTTCCCTTGCACACTTTTTAGCTTGTTTGCCTTTCCCTCTTGGTGTGGATTTTTTCCCTGCGTATTGTGGTGTCATAAAGGTTTTCCCCTAGTATATTGTTCCTAAGGCGTTGTCGGTCCCCATGATTCACAGTTTATGTTAACAGGTTTTTCGACTCCCCCCCCCCTTGGCTTTTTAAGGAAGGGGCTTTCTCCCTTACTACTTTGAGAACAATTTTTTGGCTTACACGAACTTTCGCTTTTTTTTTTTGTGGGGTGGTCTCTCACGTTTCCCTTCCCTCTAGTGAAGATTGGTTTTTTGACCCCCCGGGTCCTGCCCTTCTCCTTCTCTTGTTATTTTCTATTCTGACTCTACGGTAATAGAATGATTACATGTTGCCTTTTCACAACTTAGGCCCTTTGTCCGCGCCCCCACTTTGAAGTCGACTCAAAATCAAGTTTTTTATTTCCGCGTCCGAAAAAGAGCCCCCGAGTCCTTTTCCAATGTCGTTTTTTGACGTTTTTGGCCCGAGACCTACAGGCCTAACTTTGTTGGGAGCGGGGATCTGACTCACGGATCCCCTTCCTATGGTTTCCCTGCTTCCTCCTGGAGCCTTGTCCTTTCTTTGGGGCCGAGTTCCTCCGTATCTCTCCCCCACGACCCACCCCCGGAATTGCTTGTAAATGGTTCCCTTCCTCCTTTCCCTTAGGAGTACCTGCTTTTACTCTAGTACGAGTACACCTGTCTTGAAGGGATCCACTCCCCCAACCCTTCCCCCAGTCTTCCCCCCCCTACTTGGGAGGCGGGATTCCTGACCCGGGCGTGCGTGAGGTTCTTTCTGTCTCTAATTCGCTGTCTCTTTAATTTTTTTTTAAATTTAGCTTCTCGTTGATAGGTTTTTTCACGCTCCCCACCCCCCTGGTGTTGGCTAATCCCCAAAGGAAGGAGTCATTCTCCTGGCGGGTCCCCCTGTGGCCCTGTTATTTTCTTAATTTCACTTTATAATTATCTCTGTTTTGGACGTAAACCTCCCCCTCGATTTTAGTTGTGCTCCTCTCATTTTTTTGGTGTCCCGCCTGTTATTCATAATTAGGCTCCCTTAGTAGAGGCCCTTCTTGATGGGTTAGTGAGGACGTTTTTCCCTGATAAGGGGTCCTTCTTTTTCCCCTACTCTGTCTTCTTCCCATGTTAAAGAACTTTTCTGTCGCTTCATTCAGGGCCGGACTCCTTCTATTCTTGAGGTCTGCATTATTAGACTTTAGTTATGGTCATTCATACCCAAGGTCCCCCGAATTGGAAAAAGAGAGTCGTGAGGCGGTTTGGAACCTTCGAATGTTTTATTCGGTGAGATGACCCAAAATAGGAATGAGTGTTTGACTCCCCCCGAGGATCTTAATCGAGCTTTTCGCTTTTTAGAGAATGGAATAAATAGTGGTGGCAGTTCTTTGTTCTGCACCTCCCTTAGAACCCGACTCTTTTCTCCTCCTTTTCCCGTTTTCTTTAATTACTAGTTGGTTGAGACCGTCATGATGGATTCTACGTCGTCGTCCGTCCAGTGGCACACTAAAAAATCCTGCCCCTTTTCGTACACATTTCAGTTGACCTTCCATTTTTCTGACTTGATGACCGCCCAGAAACACTATTGAAAAGCCTGGAGATACCCTGTAGCGGTCTTGAAAGTAGCGGCCCAAGGTAGTTTTCGAGCATGGATTCCGAGAGTGAGTCGTCCTTTTTTCAGATGATTTCCTTGACGGTTTTATGACGCTTTTTTTGCATAGTTCCCTATTCGAGAATGCTTTTGTTGCTCCCCCCCTTGCCCCACCTCCTTTTTAAGAATGCCTCGGTTCGTTGTTACGCCGGTTTTCCGGAGTCACAATGACAGTTTGTGGCTGCACAGTAGATCCCCAAAGTGTGATCGGTTCTGCTCGACCTTTCCCCCTTTTTTTGCATGCCGGCACTAGACAAGAATACCCCTTTTGCCCCCGAATGAACCTTTTTTTCCGGGACCATACTACCCGCGGGCATTTTCTCTCGAGACCCTTCACGCCAGAATCTGCGTTGCAGGTTCAATCTTCAAAATTATCCCTCCAACGTGACGGACGTTGGACTGAGAGTTCTTGAGGGTTCTGGTTGCCCAGTTCTTCCCTTTTTATTCCCTTTCTCGATTTTTTTTTTTTGTTACAGCTGCGGTTTTTGCGGTAACCAGTGGGAAGGCTTTTGTCCCCCCATGGTTTCCGATTGGGATGTCAACCCGAAATTGATTCTTAGCCTCCGCTTAAACTTCCACTTTAGGGTACCCGACCCCCCGTAATTAAAACTTGTTTTGAGTCTTTGAGGCGTTTCCCCTCTCCTGGCCCGAGATTTTTGACTTATTCCATTGTTGAAATCCCTCGTGCGGTGTCCCCTCTCCCCTGACCACGTCCACCTTTTTCGTAGGGGATTTTGCGTTTTTTTTTTTTCCCAAACTTGCTACCCAGTCCCTTTTGCTCCTGCACTGTTCTCCTCTTCGGTCCATTCAGAAGCTGTTCTCACCGCTGCTCCCCGCCAGAGATTACCCCCCGCCGACCGCATGCTCCCCCGGTGACTTTAGTCCCCTTTCCTCCTACCCGCCCCAAAACGGTCCGTTTTTCCCCCCTCGGTTCTTTTCCCTCTCCGTGTTCCAGGTATCGTCATGGTTTCGTTGCGTTTCAGAAACCCGTTTGAAGGCCGCGATTTTTCACGGGCAGCCCCAACAGATCCCCTCCGGCTCGTCTTTTTTATTTCTACCCAGCCCCCCTTTTTTCGTTCCAGTTCCACCCTTTAGATTTTCTTCCACTTCTCAATAGGCGTTCCCGGTTCTCCAGTTGAGAGGTTACATTTGTTCAAAGAACGATAGGGTGTTTGTTTCCCCCACCCTGACTTTATTCTCGTCCTTCCCCCGGACAGTCGAGTCTTCAAGGGCCATGCCCTTCACCCGCACGCTAGCGCGTTTCCCTCCTCGTTATAGGGCACGTTATTTTTCTCGAACCCTCCTTTCCCTAACACAAAGATGATTGTCGTATCACTTTGTTTTGTCCTCCTGTCCCCTCCGTTTGAAGGCAGTTGGTGATGAGTTTTTTCGGTTCCCCCCTGTTCTTCCTTTCCAGAAAGGATCCCTTTTCTTTCCTATTCCTCGAGAGTTTTCCCTTGCGTGGCGCTATCAGGTCGTCCCTTGACGGGTAATTTGAGTTTGTTCTCTTTTCCCGTCCCACTTACGGCGCTTTTTTCTCGTATTGGGGAAAAGGATGTTTTTTTCTGCTTTCCTAATCCTGTAGCTCAGACGTGTGGAGCTGTGCGCCTGTTTTTTTTTTTTTTCGCAGAAGAACCCCTTTGTTGGACTCCGCCGTATTCTGAGCGCCCCAGTGTTTCTTCCTAAAGCTTGATCAGTTTCTCGTGTCGTTTTTCCCCGTGGACCTTTCGTGCTCTGTCTTCGGTTTGGGCCATTCCCCTGTGGGTAGGGTGTCTCCTCCCGCGAACCCTAGACTGTGACCCGTTCCGATTTGATGGGACCTACCCCTTTTTTTTCACTTTTTGAGACAAGATACGACTTGAAGATTCTTGTCTTTTTTTCCGGTGAAACGCGTCCCGTTCGGAGAGGTATAAAGTGCCCGCGACTCTTCAAATAGTTTCTCCTTGCAGCAAGTTCCGCTACTTGAACAAAGAACCCCTCTCTCCGTGTTTTATTTTGTGGGTTCCCCCCTGGTCTTTTTGATGCTTCCGGGAACAACCTTGTTTTCCTCTGTGGAGGCTGGAGTTCTTTCTTTTCCTTGTCCTAAAACGGACGAGCTGTCCCCTGCTACCCCCCAAGAGTCCAGTAAGTTAAGAATCCTTTTCAGATAGGACCGATTGACTTTTTTTTTTCTTCTTAGCCACAGATCTCCAGACTGCTCCGAGTGGAGCACTTAGCCTCAGAAATTCTGTCCCCCCCTGTGGCTCCTCTTTTTTTGTTTGTCCCCGCTCTGGCCCTTTTACCCTTTTTTTTTCCTTTTCAGTCTTTAGTTCGGATTAGGTGTTGATCATTGGCCAGTCGGGTAGGTCTTTTTTTT
>Ga0179593_1294040_pt1 | contig 15320 bp, 29 predicted proteins | sample CZODoug2_1_08_16_FD_185931 | JGI IMG/M metagenome (GOLD analysis project Ga0179593, IMG submission 185931) | Vadose zone soil fungal communities from Angelo Coast Range Reserve, California, USA - CZODoug2_1_08_16fungal (PacBio error correction) | ecosystem: Environmental > Terrestrial > Soil >... | reverse complement strand
AACAGCCCAAAACTTCCCCCGGATTTTACCCCCCCTTCATCCTCTGTTCCGGCGTCCAGTCAACTCCCCCTCCTTTCTAGCCAGGATGCCACGGTAAGTTCAGAAATTATCCTTCCCTTCCACTTCAGGACTTCCTCTTCAACCATCTTTCTCCCATGGAATTGGGTTATTCAGTAAGTCATTTACCTCCCTCCCCACCCCTTCCACCCAAAGGTCCAATACAGACCCCTCAATTCGCATTATCTCTGTGAAATTTACCCAAGAGAGTCCCCAGTGTATTCCTACTCCTTCCCTGTCTCGTGGAATTTGTTTACATTGATCGATCTCCCCTTTGTACCTCTGGGTACCCGTGCTCTTCCCCTTCCTGCCAACATTATCCCCATAAAAAGAGTTCTACTCCTCCCTACAACTGAATGAGCCATTAATACTGTGCACAATAAAAACTCTTCCCTCCCTTTTCCCCCAATGTCCAGTTCCCTTTTTTCCCCCCTTTTCTGAGGTCCTACCAAGCACCAATGGAACTCGAGAGATATTAAGATCGTCCTCTAGTCCCGATTCTTTTCCTTAAGTCTCTTGTTTAATTTACTAACTGACTGTGTAGCTTTTTTCTTTTTTCTCTTCCCGGGTTATTGCTTTTTACACCTAGTTTTCTTCAGCCTTGCGAAACAAGCCCCCAATTTTCATCCAGCTTTTCTCATACCTCACACCCATCACCTCCCACCCCTCCCCCACATGCTTATCAGATGAAACCTCTCCCTTTCATTCTTGGAGCCCTTCTCAAGTATGCGGTCGCCCCCTTAGACCACTTTCAATTCAGCTCATCCCACTCTTCACTTCCCCCTGCCTTTTTTTGGTTCTCAGGTTCAAACCCCCCCTCCCCTCACTCCCTTCCATATACTTCCTTCCCTCATCTTTCTCTCTACCAAATCACTCCCATCCACCGACCCTACTCCTCCTGCGCAACCAGCATCTAGCCCCCCCGAAGGAAGCATTTTCTCCCCCTACGGAGTCTCCAGGGAGGTCTCCCTTATCTACTTTTATTCCCCCTTTATTTACTGACTACCTCTCATTATTTGAGTTCCCTTTCTTAAATACTCTTTTTTTCCCTTTTTTGATCGACTTTTTTAAATCAACCCTCTTCTCAGAATGCCTCGTAAGGCGACATTAGTATCCCCCAGTCCAAGACCAATGATTTTTTTACAAGTAACCCTTTGATTCGATTTGAAAAAGACCCCTTCCACCCCCCTTCTCCGTGCCCAAGCTCCCTCTTAACCACCGCCCAAGATCCCATAGCCGCCTCCGCCTCCGATAAACCTCGACATACCCCCCATTCCCATCTCCGGCTATGAAGTAAGATTTCTTTCCTACCCCTTTTCCCAGGCCTTCCAATAACCCCCATCCCCCGCCTACTCATTCCTTAGACCCAACCCGACTCTTAACTAGAGGACAGACTCCTCCCTACTACCCCATTCACAAATTATTCACGGTTTCACCTTTATAACTTAATTCCTCCCCCCTCCTGTATCGGAGGACAGCATACGCCCAGCTTCCCCCTTTTTTCCTTGCCACAGTGCGCATTAAATCCAAAACCCATCCCCCACCTATGTACTCCATTTTCTCTTGGTTGATCGTCCACTCTCCATCTCTTCCCTCTCTTTAGAGACTTTCAGGATTCGATGAACCAGGCGTTACACCATTTTGAGTCCTTTGGCTTGACCTTTCTTTTTTAATTATCCTTCCAGTTGCATTCCAGTCCCCCCCCCCCACCACACCAAAACACCCTCAACCAAACCCAACACCACCCAGCACCGCCCCACACCCCTCCCCCCAACCCAACACACAACACACACCCCCCCCCCCCCCCCCCCCCCCCCCCCCCCCCCCCCCCCCCCCCCCCCCCCCCCCCCCCCCCCCCCCCCCCCCCCCCCCCCCCCCCCCCCCCCCCCACCATTGCAAGTACCTTTTTTTTTCTTTTTCCTTGATGGGAGGGCTATAGCTTTTTTGCTGAAGATTAATCCTTTTTGGGACCGGAGGCAGTCCTTTTCCCTGTTTCGTGCTTTATTTTCGAGAGCCTTGTTTTCTTTAGTCTTATTCTTTTAAGAGTTCCCCTCTTTCTTCACCCGATGCTTTTTTGACCCAGTAGCTTTCTAAATTTCTTTACCTTCCTCGCTACCTTTAATCTAATAGACTCTTATCGCAGACTAATTTCCTGTTTTTTTCTTCAGGTAGTACTTTTTTTTTTGACCCAGAACTCCTCCGGCTCCTCCCCTTTTCGCATTTTATGGCTTGAGCAAGTCGACAGAACCCTTTATTTTTCCCCGCTTCCCCCGACTCTTCACCGTCCTTCCCTCTTTAACCTTGACATATATGAGTCCCCCTCTCTCCCTACCCCCCCACCATTCGTTTGCCATCACCAACGTATCAAAAAAGTTCCACCAACTTAATATAAAATTTTCTGATACATTGCCAACACAATAAAGTCAGCTTCTTTCCTCTGCCGATTCAGGTTCCTTGTTCACCTCCCTTCCCAACTGCTCTAGTCGTTTCTGCCCCCTCGCTGCTTACTATTCAGCCCTTCGCCCTGTCTTTTTTTCCTTCTCTTCTGAATCATAGCATTAGAACCACTTTTTTTTCTATTCGCCAATGACTCACGTTCATTTTTGTCCTGGTTTCCTTCTTCCCTTTCTGTTTGCGCGAGATCTTTATCGGTAGGATCCCTTTTCCTTTTCCCGCTTAATTAAATCGTATTCTTCGTCATCTCCCTTTGTGATGTGGACACTTGAGATACTTGCCTCCTTATTCCTGACTTAGACATTCCCTTCTAACTCATGCCTCCCTCACATAATAGACTTCCTTTTTCCCCGTCCCCCACCTTCTTCATGACGTGTCTGCATCTCCACCACTCTCCCTTTTCTTCTTCTTTGTGTTTCCCGAGCATCGTGCGAGACCCGTTAACAGACAGTGCCATTCTTTTGTTTTTGTGCGGACTCTTGGTTCTTTTCCTCCCTTTTCTATCGATGCAGCGTTAGGGAGTGTGCTTCGCTTTTTTTTTCATGAGACTTTTTAAGAGTGTTACCCTCCCCGCTTTTCCCTTCTTTTTTTTTCCGAGCAGAAGCGGTAGAGCGAAGCCTTTCTCCCTCTTTTCCCTAGTGACCTTAGGTTCCCTTTTTTTTCTTACGCTGGCCCCAGTTGTATGCGTTTTTTTATACGTTACTTTGATAGTTTCAATACCATTTGCCTATCCCCCCGCCTTGGCATGAGCTGACGAGTTTCCAACAGCCCCCCTTTCCCGGACCCCCCCTATTTGTTTTTTCACTCTGATTGTGATTAACGTTGTTTCTATATTTTTGCCCCTCCTACCTAATTTTCCTTCAGATCTTTTGTGCTTTTTCCCCTCCACCAAAGTTGACCTGAATCCCCGATAGGATGATAACCAGGAACCGAATTTTCCCTTTAAATATTTACCTGTTTCTTTATGAAATGAATAGTACCTCTTCACTTGACTCTCCTCTTTCAAGTGAAGTCTCTTTTGATTTTACAACTCCTTCTTTTTCTCCCTGCGCGGTGCCTATATTTTTCTTTACCAACTCCTTCCCACCTTGGAGATCTCCTTCAGACGGTCCCCCTTAAACCCCCCGTTTTTTTTATTTTTTTTGCGTCGCACCAACTTCCCCCCCGTCTTGTGTCAATATGTGGTTTTCTCCCTTTTTGGCTTAGTTACCTCCCATCTGCCCGTCAACCAGGACTTCCCCCTTACCCAAGTATTTTTTTTTTTTACCCCACTCCCCACCCCACCCACGCACCCATGTCTCCCCTCCTTCTTGGACACCCCCTCCTGTTTGCCTTCTGCTTTTACTAGGCGTGTCCCCCCCTGGTTGCCAAAAATTTCCAGTCCTCCCCCACCAAGCACGTCCCCCTCCAAACATTTCGTTGACCATTCACCCCTTCTTTTTTTTCTTTTTTTTTCCTTTTTCTAGGACCTTACAGGTCAACTTTTTCCCTTCCTATACCCCTGATGTTCCGTTTTTCAGACTCCTTGAAATCGTGCGCCCAAATCTCCACCTAAACGGGTTCCACTTCCCCCTTGTAACGATCCCCCCATGAGGTTTTCTCTTACCGACCTCTTCCTCTCGTCTTGCACCCTGAGTAGCAGGCCCAGTCACCCTTCCCCCCCCCAGAATGCTAGTTCGGTGTCCCCTTTTCGACTGAGACACGCACGGTCTTCCATAATTCTTTTTTTTTGCAGGGTTTTTGCATAATGTCCCACCGTTAGCCAATTCCTCTTCTCCTCGCGACGTATCGCTTTTTTGAATCCCTCCCCGTTAAACTGCCCTCTATTAGACGGAAGTCCTGGTGGTGCCTTTAATGTCCTGTCTCCGATAGGCCCCCCCCCCCCCCCCACAACCCTTTTTTTCGTAATTCGGCTCGCTGACAAGTTTGTCCTCTTTACCCCCACTTTACCGACCCCCCCCCCACTAATCCGTATATAACTAACCTTTTTTTCCTTTCTGCCTTTAGTCCGAAACTCCTTGGTGTGGAGGTTCTTTCTTCCCTTGACGTCGTTTGACTCTTAGCCCAATGAGGTCCCCCCCTGCTTTTTTCCTGCCTAGTTAGACCTTGCCCCTGCCCCGGTGGTTTCTTCAAGTTTCACGTACTTCTTTCGTTGTATATCCCTTTTCGTTTACATGCCCCGGGTGGCTACTTATAGCAAGTTTAGGGTTTGTCTGTGGGTCCCATTCGTGAAGGTAGGACTATTTTTCTTTCCCTAGATTTTGCCCCTTGTTTTGACAGTGAACTCGAAGTTCGTATTGGTACTTACGGTGTTTTCAGCGCGGTCTTGATAATAATAGATTAATATCGCACCCCCCCCCCTCCCCCCCCCCCCCCCCCCCCCCCCCCCCCCCCCCCCCCACCCCCATAACACCACCCCCCACCCCCCCCCTCCCCCCTTCTTTTCTGCAAAGGCTTGTGGTTTTTTTTTTTTTCTTCACATTGCTCTTCCCCCTCGATCCCTGAGGCTTTTCGGATTGGACCCCAAGGTCTTCCCGATTTTCTCCGGCCGTCGCTCGAGAATCTTCAGTTGCCGCTGTTTTTTTTGCGTCCCCTTGCCCACACTCTTTTTTTTTTTTTGGAAATTTCCCTTTTCGATCACGTTTTGAAACCGTGTACTTTCCGTCGTTCCTGTTCAGTTTAACGACTTTTGAATTCCACACGCACTTTGTTTCTTCCATTCTTCATTTCATAGCGATGAATGTTCTTTCCCCTTTTTTTAATTGTTCATCTCTTTCCTCCCCTCGTCTTCTCTCCCTCACCGTCTCCCTGAACTTGTCAGGTTTCCTGCTTCCTTTTCCCCGAAACTCCCTTGCCAGTCCGGTAGATTTCTTTTTGATGCCACTCCTCTTTCTCTTCTGCGCCCATACTACACACTGTTTCCTGTATAGCCCATGTGCGCTCGCCCGTCGACGTCCTGTGTCGCACCCCCCACCCTTTCCACCCATGCTCCTTCTGGTGTATCTAACTAGTCAACCCCTTTCCTCCCGACCCCCAGTACAACTTTGACTTTATTTATTTTTCGGATCTTCCCCCTCCTAATAAGTTGGGTTCGTCTTGATTTTGTCTGTGATGATGGACTGGATTTCCCATTTTCCAATTTTTACCACTGCATTTCTTCCCCGTTTTTGTTCATTTGAGCCGGATCGTTGCATTCGTTGTTTCCACTAGGAGATTATTCTTTCCGGTTAGGGTACACTTCTCCTCCCCATCATTTGAGTGCTTTCGACTTCAATTAGCCCCAACCTTCCCCCCCATCCCAGTCACAAGTGTGGTGATTTCGCTCATTGACTTTTTGGTGTTTTTTTTCTTAGTTTCCTGAGGTCCCGCTGAATCTTCCCTCTTTTCTCATCCCTTTTCCTTCCTTTTTTTTTTTTGTCCCTTTCCCTTTGATTTTCCTTCCCCTCTTCCCCTTCCTTGACCAGTCTGTTTTGAAGGCTTCGTTCTCGTGTATCTATCGTCCCCCCCCCCCTGGGGTTTTTGTTTTTTTTCCTACGTAAGCGCCCCCCCAGGTGTACAAACTCCCCTGTCCCGGTCCCAAGTTGATTTGTTTTGTATGTTCAATGTGGAAGAGGACTTGTCTTTTTTCTACCCCAGAGAGTCTTGTAATTGTCGTTGAAGTGGTTTCAGACCGAAACATTAAATCATTTGTGTCTGTTCTTTTTTTTATGCACGTCTGTACACCTGGAGCATCCCCCGTTTACTTCCTATTACGTTTTGGCCGTATTATATTGATCCCCCCCCCCCCCCCCCCCCCCCCCACCCCCCCCCCCCCCCCCTCCCCCCCCCCCCCCCCCACCCCCCCACCCACCCCTTCCCCCCCCCCCCCACCAACAGGGTTTTTTCTTTTTTTCCCCCTTCTGTCACTTATTCATTTGCAACGGTCATTCTTTGCGTCGAAGCCCGTACCCTCCCATGACAAGAAGCAACTCTTTTCACTTTTTTTTTTTTCTGCTGTCTCCCCCACAATCGATCTTTGTCGTCTTTTCACCCTTTCCTTTTCATTAAAGCAGAAGCAGCGGATCACTTTGCTCCCTTTTCTCCCTATGGTTGCCCCCCCCCCCCTTCCCGTTTCCTTCCTTTCCCTTCCTTTTCCTGTGGGTGCTTGAGAAACCGTCTTTCGACCCCCTCGCGGAACGATTCCATCTGCTCCTCCCAGCGCTTTTCTGGGATACTGTCCTTTCTGTGTTATATTTTACGTTTCAAGGCTGGTTTTTTTCCCCCCTAGTCTGAGGGTTAGCAATTAACTTATTAATCTGGTTTCGAGGTGTCACTTTTTTCTTTCATTTAAGACATACTCTTTGTCCCCCAATCGACACCCTTATTTGAAGGGTTTCCATGAGTCATGTTAACAGTTCACTTGAACCCCGTGAGGACAGTATCCCCCCTTCTTTTCTCATGAGGAGTTGTAGGTGGAATTTGTATGGGAAGTCTGTTGTTTGAGATTTTTAAACCGATTCATGACTTTCTCGTTTGTGAACCCCCCCCGGTTCACGGTGATCGTTTTCTACTGTCATCCTGCTCTTTTCACTTTTTGTGGGAGCTAATCCCAGAAGTGCCCCTTTCCCCAAAGTTACAGACGTAGTGTTGCAGTTCAAGTACCCTTTATTCCCCCCTGGTCAGTTTAGAAGAGGAAGCACCCAGAGGCTTCTCCATTTAGTTATTTTTTTTTGTTTTGTTGTGTCCAGTTTTTCATGTTCGTTTGGTTTTTTTTTATTTTTTTTTTTTTTTTTTTTATTTTTTTTTTTTTTTTTTTTTTTTTTTTTTTTTTTTTTTTTTTTTTTTTTTTTTCCCCCTGACTCTTTTTTTGCTATGTGTACTCTCACAGTTTCAGATTTTTCTTTTCTTTTCCCCCCCCCCTCTCCCGTACTCTGTTCCTCTTATAGTCGGGCTTACAGAGTGCGGTATGTTTCTCGACGTCGCTACTCTATCTCTTTTCTGATAAAGGCTATTTTCCTCCCTTTCCCCGTAGCCCCGAGCTTGGTGAGGTTGGCTATAAAGAGCAACCTGTTTGGATTACAGGCTTGTTTCTCCCCCATTCCTTGAAGTTGACGTTTCCCCGAGTATCTTATAGAGGATCCCCAACCCCGACTTTTACTGGGTCATGGGTGTTTGTCCTTCTTTTTTTTGCTTTTTTTTTTTGTTTTTTCCCGTGTTGGTGCCAGCGTTTTTTTTTTGAGCGTGCTCGTTGTTGATTATTGGATGGTTCCCTCCCATCGGACTTGTTCCCCTGTTTCCCTTTTTTTTCTACTTTTAATTTGTGTCTTATAGTCTTTTTGTGTTTGGTGTAGGGGGGTGTTTTTGTAGTTCATTTCCGGGTTCGGTGTTGAGTTTCTTTTTTTTGCCCTATTTCTTTCTACCCTTTTACCTTTTTTTTGCCTTTCTACCTCTTCCTCAACGTTTCCTTCCTAATTTTCTTTTCTTCTTTCTTAGTTCTTTTTTTTTTGGTTTTCACCTCAGGTCGAGACCCCATGTATACCATCAATACTTCTCCCCCGTTCTCCCCTAGACGTCCCTTTCCACTATTCCCACCCCATATATTATACTCGGCTAATGTCCCCTCTTTCGAGACAGTGGAACGGTGTCCCCCCCTCCCCCCTTATTGATTTTTCGTACTACCTTTCCCCCTGGCTGTACCTGTGTCCCCCCCTGAATTCCCCTCGCGAGCGACTACTAAGAGGGAAAAATATCCCATTGGTTTTTTTTTTCCGTAAGAATCAGACTTCCCACATCGTCTGCGCAACAGATGTTCCTTTCAGCTCTTTTTCTTTTCCCTTCAACCTTTGGGGTGACCAACAGTAGTCCCTGATTTCCCCTTTGCCCTTCCTAGCAGGCAGTTTTTAGCAGTCTGTTCCCCCCCCTGTTCAGGATGTCGCCCCCTTAGAACTATCTCCCCCAACTGAATCCCTCTACCACCCTCCTTTTCAGATCCCCACCCAGACCCGAGACAGCATTTCGCCACGCTGGCACAGACATCTGCGTTTTTCCCTTACCCCAGAAGCCTGGACCTCTTCCCTTTGAAGGGTCCGGTTTGCTTGCTTTTTAGTCTTTGTCCGTTGCCAATCCTCTGGGGAGATCCCCCCCCCCTCTTGCGGTCCAGTTTTTTCTTCCACTTTTCCTTTGCCCTTTGTCTGGGATCAATTAGATATCTATTCATGGTCATTAGCAACTTAGTGTCCCTTTCCTTAAAAGCGAAATTTTTTCCACCCTTTTAGTTATCGGCCACAGAAGTGTCTTTTTTTCCCCTTCTTTTTTTTTTTTGTTTTTTTTTTTTTTTTTTTTTTTTTGTTTTTTTTTTTTCCTTGGGGTGTGTTTTTTATATGTTACTCAGTGTAGGGATCCTAATGCTTAACCCATGAAAGACTATACATCAAAAACACTGATTTCGGAGTTCTTTCCTTTCCGGAGAGTGCATTCAAGCAACCCACCCAACGCCCCTTCAACTAACTCTTCCGGATTTTGTTACATTTTTTTTTTTTTCCTCCTTTTTTTCCCCCCCCCAGGACCCCGTCAGTCCTTCCCATTTGTTCTCCCCTCCTCGAATGGCAAATTTTTCCCTCTTTTTTTTTTCGGCGAGAACGGTTCCCCACCCTCTCTTCTTCTGCCCCCTGACTATGCCTCCCCTTGTTTTTTTTTTTTCCCCTCAGAGAGTGGTCCTGGCCTTGCGCGAAATTCCCCGCCCCCTTCTTTGCCATTAAAGTTATGGTTTTTCCCTACATGTGTCTTTTCCATTTTTGTACCGAGGGTTTCTGCGTTTGTGGAGATCTCCCTTCGGTGTTGCGTTTTTTGTCTCCCTTCCCTCCTACAACTTCCCCTTTGTGGGATCCTTCGGCCACCTCCTGCCCCCGTCCTCCCGTCCTCGGCGAACGCTTTTCTTTTACCAGCCGTCTCTCCTCTCCATCCCCTCATTACATCCTCTTTCGCAAACCCCCCCCCCCCCCGGCCCGTGTCCTCTTTCCCCCACTTCATTCCACAGGAAGACCCCCCTCAGAGGTATTAAAAGCCATAAAGTTCCCTCCTCCGAACCAGTTTTCCGCCAATTTTTGCCGTTCTGTTTCCTTGATGTAATTCCCCTCCTTCCCCCCCCCACCAAAAACCCTTTTCTTCCACAAATTTGCTTGTTCTCCCCCCTTCTGGGGCCCCTTGGTTGTTTTTTTTAGGCGACAACGACCCCAGCAAGGCTTTCAGGTAATTCCTCCGTTTAGGACTGTCCTTTTCAGTGCCCTGGCCAGACCTCCCCTGGTCCACTGCCCTTCCACCTCAGTTAGGGCTTTCTCGGACACGTTTATACTAGACAGCTCTTATATCCCTCCCTTTCCATGTCCCCAGTCATACCCCCGGTTACTCTTACGGGTTCACTTCCTCCAGCACATTTCCCCATGAGATTTCTCTAGACATACAACTTCCTCTTTTTAGTCCCCCCCACCCCTTTTTCCCCTTTGATTCCGACCAAGACATTCTTACCTCCCTATCGGTTCTTTTTTTTGGTAGCACAGACTTTGATCCTTACAAAGATAGACCCACAAGCTTCATTCTGCTCCACTCACAAAAGAGATCCGCCCTTTCCCCTGTTCGTTTTCGTCCTGAGTTTCTTTTTTCCCCCTCCCCCTTTTTGAATACCTTTGCGCGTTGTATTCCGATACCCTGCCCTTGAGAGCACCGCCCCAGTTTTTTTTCATATGGTAAGGCTAAGACTACCATCCCCTTTTGCTAACGCGCGTCCCCCCTCGAACTCCTACGGATTGCCCCACACGGGACTTTTTCTTTTTCCCATACCGCAATAGCCGCCCCCTCTTTTTTCGCCCCATGGAATCCCCCTCGCAAATTGGACGGAACCACCATACCTCCCACGGGTGACGAACACTCACAAGCGAGCCCTACGTCACATGAATACAGCCCAAGACTTAGACAGATAGCTTGAACTCCTATTTTTCGACCCCCCCCACCCCAACAAGTCCCCCCCCTAACCCCCCACTTTTAATAAATAGACCCCTACTGACAGATTCTACTTATTCCACTTCAGGATTCACCCCCATCCCTTATATCCCGATCAATCTCCTCACCAAGCAATGTCACCTGGAAATACCACTCCCAAGTCAATCTTTCCGATCCTCCCCCCGTCTGTCCTCCCCACCCTTCCCAGTCCTTCGCTACGATCATCCAATGATCCTCCTGTCACTCCCACTAGCAGCGATCTGGAGCTTCCCTGCTTTCAAAACTTCTGCTCCACCCCGTCCTCTCTTAAACTTATTGTCCTGTTTTTGACTATCAATCCATCATTAATTCCGTTTCCCCCTTTTGAGGTGTGCAACCGGTTTTCAGACTTCTTACATCTCCTTTGCCCCCAGGTCTTTTTCCCTTCCAACTTTTTGCCTGTCCAACTCTCTTCACGCTCCTGTTTTGAACCTCCCCCCCCTCCTCCCCGTGCTTTTCCCCCCCCCGTCACTTCTAATCTGCTGCTAAGTTTTTGTGGACATCAGGCCCCTCTGTACTCCGAGATATACACTCTTTCCTTAGGCTTGATTTTTTAATCCCTACTGTTGTTTTCTGCTTCTTTTTGTTCCTAGTATCTTTTGGGTCATTTTATATCTGTTGGTTCCCTACACCAAGAAGCCTTATTATTTTTTCCTTTTCCAAATCTTGGTCCCCTTCCCCCCACCTGTGAACTTTTTCTTTCTATCCCCCCCTTTTCCTCATTTTATTGCCTATGGTTTAACGCCCCCCCAACCCCCCCAGTTTCTTCCTCTCCCCCCCCCCCAGTACCCCAGGTTTGGCTTTTTTATGGGGCCCCCCCCCCCCTTTGTTTATCCCCTGTACCGCACCTAGGCGTCGTCGTGTGAAGTTGAACGTAAATTTAGTTCCTCCTCGGTGTATAGTTTACCATTCGAGGCCCGGTGACCCACTCTGCCTCTTCGCGGCTGACTGTGATGTTCACCCCTTTCCCAACACCCTGCTCTTATGGTTGTTGTGCCCATGCTTTTTTGAGGAGGTTTTTTTAAGTGTTTTTTCGAATGTGATTCACCTTTGTTCTCATGCAGACTACAGCTGGTCTCTCGACCCGTTCCAGCTGACTGCACCTTTTTCTTCCCAGGGCCCCTTTCTTAGACTCCCTGACCCAGACTCAGAACCCGAAAACGTCATTTTTTTCCCTGTGTACGGTTATTACCCCTTCCCCCCCCTCTTCCCCCGACTTTATGTCTGATTTTTCTTCATTTTCTTTTTTCCCATCCTCTTTGCACTGATAGGGGTTGCTGTCTTACCAGAGCTGAATTTCAGGTCACTGTTTTTTTTTTATTTTAACTTCGTCCATGATCTGCGTGCTCCAACCTCATTGTAGTAATTTTTCCTTCCGATGTTGACGATAGATTCTAAGTTTTTTTTCCAGTTCTTTGGAACCCACTCCCCCGCTATTAGGAAGTCCACCCTTCTTTTTTGTTTCCCGCCCTTTTCACCGATTTCACCACTCCTACAAGGACCCTTTGTTGTCCACTTCCAATCGTTCCCCCATTTTGTCGGTGACGCTTCCCCTCACTTTGAGGCTCCATTTTTTCACCCCCCATTTCCCCCGCCTCAGCTAGTTTGCGTCTCAGTTTTTTTTTACTCATCCAAAATTAGTTTTTTTTTTCTTACCGTAGGAAGGGATTTACGTGCCCTCAGTGTTCCTACTCGTTTTTTTCGTAGTTCCCCCCTTTAATCTTATTCCATCGAGAACATCCATATTACCCCCTGTCTTTGTGACACTATGATGTCCCGCATCCTTTTTCCGAACATCAGAGATATCTACCCTTTTTCCTTCCTTTTTCCTCTGAACCCACCATTGTGAACCTCCCTGCTTATCCCCCCCCCTCGCCCGCTGCACTTTTAGAACTAATAAAACCCCCCCCTTGCCCTCTCCAATCCCCCCCCTCCAAATCTGCACCCTTCCATACCCAATCCTCAAATACCGTAACTCAGCCTTGCCCTGAAACTCCGGCCCTCCCACATGTTCTTTGTTTTCGCCCTAGCTCCCCAGTGTAATACTTTTTTCTGTAGAGCTCACCCCCAGTTTTTTCCGTCGCACTACCCTCTTGGAGTTTTTTTCTTGTGAGGACTTTTGGTTTCCCCACGGTTTTTGGAATACTGGTGTGGTTCCAGGCTTCGCAAAATTTTTAAAACTACCCTCTTCCGCCAGGTAAATCTAATTCTCCCATTTTGTGTTTCTTGGCCCCTTCTCCTTTCAGATCGTCTAGTTTAGAGATTTTTGGTATGTGACTTGTCTTTTTGATTCTTGTGCGAGGGAACCGGAGTTAGGATCCTTCAAGGCCCTTTTTAGTCCCCTGTACTTAATCGAGTTGAAAAGGATTAGTCCCTCTTTTACTTGCCCTCACCTCTTTGACCTTCGTTCCCCCCCACTCTTCCTTGAAATTGTTTTCCTTTTAATCACCGCATCTTTTCATTGCCTCCTCGTTGTTTCCTTTCTTTCATCTTTTTACTTGTTCCCGCCTATGCCACTTAGACATGGTATTTTTTTTTTTTTTTCTAGCATGCACTGTTTGGCTCTTTTTTCCTTCGCATCCCCCCCCCCCCCCCCCCCCCAAAAACCCGGCCCCGTTCAATCCTATTACTACTGCAAGACGCTCCATTCCCCTTTTTGCCCCAGTGAACCAACTTTGCCCTAAAAGCTTTTCCCCCTTTGATGGCTTTTCTTCTTGCACCTGCCCCCACCCCTACATACCAACTTTTTTCATGTTTCTGAGTTGTTTCCCCCCTGCTTATTCTGTCACGAGCAATGAGTATGACTGATTCCCCCTCTCGTCCATACGCCCCAACCTCCCCCTTTTTCCCCTGGTGGTCCCCGCAAGTCCTACGATTTGTCCGGTTTTTGTACTGTGTACCTTTTGGTACGTCGCATTTCTTCGTGTTTCAAGGTCCGCAGCTTCCCCCGCTTCCCCATTATTCTCGGAATTTTGATTTAGAAAGTGCTTTCCCTCTGCAATTTCTGCCCTTGTGTCGGAAATATTAGGTATTTCCCCCCCTTCAAGTAGCGCCCGTGCTTTCCTCAGAGTTGTTAGTCATGTGTATGTTGGCAAGAAGTTTCACACCCCCCCCCATTTTTGAAATTCCCTTTTTTTTTACTTTTCCTTTTTCTACATTTTTTTTTTCCTGTGTGGGTTTTCTCTTTTTTGTGTGTTTTGGTTGTTTTTTTTATACCCCACTTACCCAGCCAAACCAATTATGTGACAGTTGTTTTTCTTCACACCCCCCCCCCCCCCACTTTTTTCTTTCTTTTCAAGACCCCCTTTGACCCAACTCCACCGTATTGACATCCCCCTTGACTGTACTGCCCCTTCGACTCCTCAATACTAAGAGACGGTCATCCCCCACCAACCCTTCATCCTCTACCTGGGCCTTACTACAGAATCTTTCTTTTTTAAAGAAGTTCCTGCTCTAAAGACCCTGCTTCTCGGAACCCCTCCCCCTTTCTAGCAGATGAACCCAATCTTTCCCATCTCTCCTGGACAGTCCCCTTTGTACCCCTTTCTTTTCCTTCTGTCATAATTCCCTTGGGCTGTTCCTCACTGCGCAGAACTTTCATTTCATTTGCACAAAAGTAGTTTAGTTTGCACTTGAGTGATCCACCCCTACCCCGCCCTCCCCCCTCCCCTCCTTATCCTTCCGGACGCAAATGTTTTTTTTTTAGAATGTATTCCCCCCCACACCACCAAAACCCGAGACTTGACCCACTTTTCCCTCCGTTAGTACCTTTGTTGGCGTCTGTATTCCTCATATCCGTTGTCTCTTTCATTTTGTGCAGTCACACTTGCTCAGGAGGGATGCATTTTTTTGCCTTTATGATACTTTTGATGGTATCTGGTGTTTTTCAGACACAGTGTGATGCGTTCCTTTTTTTTTCCAACACCTTACTGCTTTGTTTCTCACCCCCCTGTGGCCATGACCCCCTCCGAAGGCGATTTTCCCACCTGCCAGCCCTTTTCAATGACTAGGATGATTCCGTGAAGATCCCACGTCTCTATGAGGCTTTCCTCGGCCTCCTTCCCGTACCCTCACCCCCCTCCCCCGCGTTTCCCTGACTGTGATGCCGCAACCCCCCTACTCACCTTTTTTTGTGTTTGCATTTGTTCTTTTTGGGTTGGGTTTTTTTTTTTTTTCGTTGTTTCGACGAATTTGGTTTTTTTTTTTTTTGGGGTTGTTGTTTTGTGTGGTTTTTTGTTGTGTGGTGGTGGTTTTTTGGTTTTTCTGAACCCTTTTTTTGTCTTTCTCAGTCTCCAATATTGCCCCCCATTTCTTCTGCTCTGTGAGTCTCCTCCTTCTTTTTTTTTTTTGTTTTTCAACCCCCCACACCCCCCACCCCCCCCCCACCGCTACCTCACCCCCGGCCCCTGACCCCAGATTTTTTTCACGTTGTTTTCGCCTTTGCATCCGCCTCCGGGTCCGTTGTTCTCCCCAATTTGCTTTTGCCCATGTCCCCATCATCCCCTGATTCTACCCGCATTCAATCACCCCCGTCGCCGTCCCCCCTTCTTGGTGGTGTGCAGACCCCTCCACCCCTCCACCAACGTTTTGAAAAAGAGTTAAGACCCGGCCCCCCCCTAGTATTCCAATTTTGCAAATCGTACCCCCCCAACCCCGTCCTCACTGTTATTTTTTAATTACGACGCGCCTCCCCTTTCTATCCCCCCCCCTTTTTCACCCTGATGCACAACCTAAACTGCCGTTAAATCGGAACTCCCTAACATCCCCCTTTTTTTTCCCACTCAATTTTTTTTTCA
>Ga0179593_1501671_pt1 | contig 15321 bp, 21 predicted proteins | sample CZODoug2_1_08_16_FD_185931 | JGI IMG/M metagenome (GOLD analysis project Ga0179593, IMG submission 185931) | Vadose zone soil fungal communities from Angelo Coast Range Reserve, California, USA - CZODoug2_1_08_16fungal (PacBio error correction) | ecosystem: Environmental > Terrestrial > Soil >... | reverse complement strand
TCCCCCGGCCCTCCCCGATGATTTTTTCTGCTTTTCCCTCCGCACCCAATCCTTCCGGCTACAAAAACGCCCTCGCCGTGTGCGTTTCCCTGGATGTTTCTCCCGTCCCGGAAAGGCCCGTTTCTCACAAGTCAGACCGAGTCCCCCTTTTTTCCTTTTTCTTTCGGTAAAAAAGGCCCCTCTTGGGAGGACCGTCTGGTTGGAAGGCCATTTTTTTTGCGTTAGGTCGTTCCCTCCCCCCCGCTCTAACGTTTCTTGATAGTCGTTTCTGGGATGGGTTGCCCCCTTTTTTTTAAAAGAGATCCCCCTTCCGCGGCAAGGCTAGGCTCCCTTTCGGCGCGACCTTCCTCCGAGAAAAAGATTTTTTTTTAGAGAGCCCTGAGTCCTTTTTTCCCTTCTTTTAGAGGGGAGTCCCTGAGCCCGCTTTACCCAGTTCCCCCTCCCGCCGGCTGTTGTTCCGATTTGATTGGTTCGCACCGTCTCTTTCCAAGATTTTCCCCTCCCCGCACGGCGGCTTTTCCTCGTCCTGATTCCTAAGGCTTACGATCGATTGCGGGCGCTTGCGTTACAGAGGCTGGTCTTCTGGCAGGTTCTTCGCGGATAAACGGCAAAGTTTTTGTCTTTGCCGCACGCCCGCGAAAAATCGAGGGAACTTCCTTCCTTTTTTCTGATTTTCCTGGAGGATCGACTTCCCCCTCTCCCTTGCAAAACCCCCAGTAATCCGCACGTCATATAAGTTACTCCTTTCTACCTTCTTCCATTGCGCGGGGTTTCCCCGAACGCCAATCCCCCGTTCTCGTTTCCTCCCCGGGAAACACCGGGGCGCTGAAGGGAGCTTGGGTCGTCCCCCTGCCTGTTTCGCTCCCCCCTCTGTTGAGATTGGTCGGGTTTTCTGCTGGCTGGAAGGGTTCTCCCCCCACGTGGACGGACTTCATCTCGAGGAGTTTTTCTCCTCTCAGCGTTGCATTCTGGGGGATTTCCCCCGGTAAAGTCAGAAGGGCCCACTTCCGTTTAACAAGGCGCTAAATGGAGACGGGTTTTCGCTTTTTCTCCCGAAAATCGCGCCTGTCAGTCTCTTTCGGGGTTCCCCCTTTTTTTGTATCGATGAAATTGAGCTGCGGGCTTCTCCTCCTCATTCTGTGAAAACACCCTGTGGATAGGGTTTTCCTCTCCCCGGATGTAGCGGTCTTCGTGAACGCATCGAAGGGGGCCCCCCGGATTCGAGCCCCCCCCCACGTTCCTGGATTCATATGCGTTTTTCGGCACTCAGGGTTTTCCCTGCGCCTGTCCGCGTGTTTTGATCGATTTGAGCTTTCTTTTTGTGTCTGGGTTTTTTTCCCCCGTTCCCCCCTTCCGCGGCTCTCTCGTCGTGTCCCCCTTCCTTTACCTTGTTTCCCTCCTCCCGTTCCGGGCACCATCTCCTCCCCTGAAGAAAACCCTTCGTTATCGCCCTCCATAGAAGGGTCGCATAGAAACACATTTTTTTTTTCCCTGTGTATTTTCAAGGAACTCCTCCCCTCGATAAGCAAGTTTACCGTCTGAAGTAAAAACTTGGCTCCCCCCTTTGAAGGTTGGCGTCCCGAACAGGTCTCGACTCATTTCGGTTCTTGGCTTGCGGCGGTTCGTTTTTTTTTTTCAGGATTTAATGCCTCTTTAAAGTTTCCCCCCCCCTTCCCCCCCCCCCGGCTTACGCTTTTTATCCCCCACAACGCCCCCGGCCGGGCTGGTGATTGTTCAAGTGGGGCTCCTTCAGGCCCCCTTCGACCCGCGGCCCCCTATTTTTTTTTTGTTCCCCGGTTACGTTCCACCTTCAACCGCGGTTCCCTCGCCTGAACAAGGATTTTCCTCGGATGGTCATGGCCCCAGGGCCGACGTTCTTTTCATTTTTCTTGGCGGTCCATGTTCTTTTTTCCCCTTCCCAAAGGAACCGTTTCCCCGGGAGTTCCTTTGCGTTTTCGCAGGCGACCTAGTCTGTGAAAGGCCCCCCTTCCCTGGTTTTCTGGGAGACTCTTTTTTTGCGTTCAACACCACACCGTCCCCTTCGATGCTGTTCGACTATTTTTCCTTTTCCGCCGAAAACCTGACCAACCCTTCCTTGATGACCCTTTTCCCCCTCTTTCACCGCCCCCCTCTGGCGGGAAGGGAAGCGTCCCCTCGTTGACTGCGAAGGGATGGTCTCCCAAGCGACGGTCCCTTCCTCTTTGGATTTCTGAGATCACGGGCTTTTTTTCGTGCCGCTCCTTTCCCAAGAAGCAATAAGGGTTTTGTATCTCCCCAGATATTCCCAGTCCCCCCCTCGCCGAAGGACGGGCCCCTTTCTTTTTTGGCGGCCTGACCTCCCGTAGGTCTTTGATAGTAGATTACGGCTTTTTTTCCCACAACATGAATCTCTCTATTTCCTCCCTTTTTTTTTTTGATCTCTTCCCGTTTTCCCGGCTCATAGCCGAGCCGACCCGTCTTCTCCCCCCGCCCCCTGGCCCTGCCCTGTGGCGCCAGGTGTTCGGGATGCTGGCTATAGAGGCGATGGTTCGGCTCCCCCCCCCCCACGGGTCTTCTTTCTCCCTGGCGACATTGAGCGGCCACTCCCCAAACACCTTGATCCTCCCGGCGTCCTCGCTGTTTTTTCCTCCCTTTTTTCTTGTCTGGGGACCGTCAACCACCCGTTTTCCGAGGGGCCTTAGACAGCGTTTTCTCTGGTCTTTTCTCTCCCCCCGGTGTGCGGCGTTTTTTTCGCCCTTGAACTAATCTTGAAAGCAGCGTTTACGGCTTGCGAACGCCTTCTGCAAAAAACCTTTTTTTTTCTCCCCCCCCCCCCAGTGGCCCAGAGGGACCCCTTTTTTCCCTTCTCGGGGGGGCCCTTGTCCTCTCAATCGAGAGCCTTCAACGCTCGCCGGTCAGTTTTCGTTGGGAATCGTTTCCGCATGGGACCAGCCCCTCCGGAATGAAGAAACTAGGGTGCATCTCTTGCCTTTAAGGGAGCGTTGAGACGGGAGGTTTTGGCTGTCTTGGGTCCCACAGTTCCCCTTAGGTCTCTGCCCCGGTTAGACCGATTGAGCGTGATAAGCCCCCCCCCCCTTCCCACGGATATTCCCCCGCCTGCATGGTCGTTGTTCACCTTTGAGGGTCACCCAGTGTTTTTTTTCCGTTGCCCCCCAACTTCTCGCAGGGATTCTTTTCCCCCCCCCCCCCCCCCCCCCCCCCCCCCAGCGCCTGGCCCGCCCCTCAGGGGACACCGAAGATCACCTCCCCCTCGGAGGTTCTCGGAACCCCCCACCGGCGGCAACCCCAGGGCAATCTTCCTAGGGGCTTTTCTTGGGCCTCCTCCCCCTTTACTTCATGAAGAAAAATGGTCCCCTCCCCTGTCTTCTCCTTTTTTCTAACGGAAGAACAGTTTTTTTCGGGAGTTTCGGGCTTCTTGGTCCCGGCCTCCCCGCCCAGGTGATTTTCTGTCTACGAGGAGAGGGTTCCCCACCCATGCCCCTTTTTCTTCAAAATTCGATCTTTCCACCGCGTGTCCCCTCCCCGCACCCGCTGGTTTTTCCCCCCGTTCTCCTTTTCTCCTGTGGTACGATCGGATTTTTTCAGCCCACCATGGTGGAGAGGAGTTCCCCCTCCTCAGCGTCCCTTTTCACCCCCTTTTCCTCACGGTGTTCAGTTCTCTCTCCATCCTTAGCAAAACTTTTTTTCATCGAGGAACTCCCCTTTGTGTTAGTAATCAGACTCTTGCGCGATGCAGCCCTTTCCGTCCGAGACCCCCTTTTTTTCTTTTCCCTCCCTGAAAACGGGCGGTTTTTGTGCCTTTTTCTTTTTTTGACCCTATGGGCGGCCCCTTTTCGATCGAAAGCATATTCCGTTCGTTTACCCCTGTCACCCCAATATCAACGTCTTCCCCCCCTGCTTTTTTTTTTTCACCCAATGTTCCGATTTTCAACGGAGCCGGTGTTTCTCCCGTGATTGTCGGTGTCCTCTCTTCGTCCTCCCCCCTCTCTTGCCGCTTTTCGACAATCCGTAACTGATCTCACATTCGAGGACTTTTTTCGGAACTTTTTTCCCGAAGCCTTCCCTTTTTCGATCCCTTCAGGGGGCTTCTATCCTCCTTTTGATCGCAGACCCCCCTTGATTTCGCGGCGTGGTCCCAAACCCCCCCCTTCCCCCCCCTTCCTCCGACTGACGCTCACGCCTCCCTCCTCCCTTGAGTTTCAGGCCCCTCGCCTCTTTTGCGCATTGGCTCCCAAGATACGCGAGCGGGATCGAGTCTTCCTATCTTCTCTTGCCGCATTTGCCTTTTCGGACCAATCCGCTTCCCTGCAGCTCTGTGGCTTTTGCTGGTGCCCTTTCCCCGAAACGACTCACTTCTCTCTGTCGTGCGGCCTCTTCCTAATCTTTGCTCGAGCTTTTTTCTCGCTCTCGGCTTTCTTTTTTTTTTTTCGAGCTGTGCCGCGTCCCCGCCGGGCAGGGGAAAACCTTTCTGACGACGGAGCAGTTCGCGGCGCCCTCCGACGAGGACGCCATTCCCCCCTTCTCAAGTCCCTTGATTTGTACCCCGAGGCGCCGCCCTCGGCAGTGGACTCTTCGGATTGTAGTAGGCATTGCTTCCTGAAAACCTTTCCCCTTCTTTCAACCACGCGCTTCGGCTTTTTTTTTCTGCCTTCGGTTTTGAGATGGGTGCGTGTCACTTAGAGAAAATTCTCGAGTGCGGCGGCCGGATATTGTCCCCTTCTACTCCGTTGTTTTCCTCGAGATTTCAGGCTTCCGGGTGCCAGACCCCTGATGAGATTTCGTATTCCACGTTCAACCCATATCGACCGGCTAAACTCTTCTGGTGGGGATCGCCGGATGTTTTTTCTTCCCCTCCGAACTTCCACAGGCGCCGCCCCCTTAACAAGTCCCCTTTATCAACGCGGCTTGCCGTTCTCGGTACAGGAAACCCTTTTTTTTTAATTCTTAAGAGTAGTCGTTTCCCTCTTTCCCGGACCCAGTTGAGCGCCCTGCTCGTCGTAAACCACTGGTGTGAAAGGAGACTCTCGGCCCCCAAGATAGAGGGCCTCCAAGGACGGCCCTCATCCGAGGTCCTCTTTAGTTTAGGGTCCTCCCCGGTCGACCTCGTCTCCTTGTCATGACGTCGTTCTCCTCCCCCTCCGGGAGGAGTCCTTCTCCAAAAACTTCGCGGATGTTAGCCTTTCCCCCTTCCTCCCGCCGGCTGCATTCTGCAAGAATTTCAGCTTTACGCGACGTTTTTCTCTCCGATTTCGGTCGTCCTCGTTCCGAATGCGGGAGGCCTTTCGAGTTCCCTGTCCCCCTCCTTTGCCGAGGGAGTTTTGACTTTTCGGCTACCTGTGGTCCCCCCCAATTTTTCGGACGTCTTTGGTCCTTTTTCCTTTTTAACCCCCTTCTTTCAGTACGACGAGCGGAATTTAGTTGCACATTCTTTTCCCCCTCCGCCGTAAAATCCTTTTTTTCCTTTCGGCCCCCCCCCCCAAGATGTGTCTTTTGGCCCCTGTAGTCACGCCTTTTTCTTCCCCCCGGACAAATTCACGTTTCCCCCTTCAAACCAGTTGCCGCTTTCGCCTTTTTTTTCCACATTGGTGTTCTACCTCCCTTGGTCTTTGGTTCGGTTTTTTCTGGGCGAACGTGGAACGACTTTTCCCTCTCGAAGGCGTCCGATCTAAGCCCCTTTCCCCGACGCCATCTTCCGGGGAAAGGCCTTCATTCCCCCCCCTCTCCAGGAATGGCGGCCTTCTGGGCCGCCCCGGCTCCTTTTTTCTTTCCCGTCCTGGATTCTTAAGGAACAACGCGCCCTTTATGTTCCCCTTTCCTTTTCTGCTCGCGATCCTGAAACCCTTTGATGCTTGTCCCCCGGTCCTTCGCGGCTTCTGCGGAGGCGTTTGGCACTTCCGGACCCAACCCCCCTTCTTCCGAGTCGTCTTGGGTACCACCGTTTTTTCTTTTTTCATATTTTTGGGTACCCCCTTTTTTTTTGCTTGGAACCCCCTCCTTCTTGTTTCGTGATGCTGTTCGAGGTGGATCTTTTCGCGTGCTGTTCTTTTTTTTTCAACGGCCATTCTTTTCCCCTCTTGTTCCCTCCCCTGCCTTTCCGGGAAACTCTCTCCCCTCGAGAAAACTCCCCTTTCGTTTCGTCCCTCACATTATCTCGAAGGGGCCTTTTTTCTCACACATTTTGCCCCCGTTCGGCAATGAAGTCCTTTCTTCTTTCCCATCGGATAGCCGCCCCTATGGCCGTCCCCTTGAATCCCCTTTACAGGTTGGCGCTTTTTTTTCCCGCGCATTCCCTTGATTTTCGGGCTGTCCTCGGCTTTTTTTTTTTCGTTCCGATCCTGCTCGGTCCCCTTCTTGGGCGGCAACTTTTTTTTCCCCACCCCCGGTCCCAAGAAATGGCGGCTGGGATATACGGTGATTTTTTAGCTTTTTTTCCTTGCCCTTTTTGCTCGGATCCCGGCGCCCCCCTCTTTTTTTTTTTCTTACGGTTCTTTTTCCCTGAGTATATCAACGCTTCAAACAGATTTTGGCCTCGTTTCCTCCTTTTTTTTTTCTTTCTTTTTTTTTGCGGGGCGGTCATGCTTCTTCCATGGTTCGTGACTCCCCCCAACGGTTTCCCCCTTTATTGGAGGTGGCTTCCCTCTTTTTCACTAGCGCTCCTCCGCCCCTTCCATCCTTTTTTGCCACTGGGAGACGAATTTTTTTTTTTTTTGACCCCACCCACCGTCTTTAGCTGCTGTTTTCTTTAAGGCTTTTTACGCCTCTTGCGCCTTCCTCCTTAGGCGATTCCCAGCGTCTTTTCCCGAACGCGGGCGGACCTGTTGGAACTTTCCTTTCCTTTAGGAACAAGACGCCGACCGAGTACTCACGGGCTTTTTCTTTCCTCTTCCCTTTAGCCTTCCCCGGAAAGGCCCGCAACTTTTTTTTGATCATTTCGCTCGACCCCCCTTCGCCTCCCCTTTCCCCCCCTCGACGACGGCGCAGGCCTTCCCCTGAAGTATTTTTTTTTCTTTTTTTTCTCGGCTCGGCAATTGAGTTCCTTTTCCCCCAAACATTTGTCTCTCTCTCCTTCGTGTTTTTTCTCCTAATGTTGTGGGGCTGCTTTTCTTTTAAAGCCTGGACGATCAGGGTTTCTCCGGCGGCCCAGCTCCGTTCCTTTTGCTTTTTTTTTTTTTTTTTTTTTTTTGCAGGGATCTTATTCCGATTAGTTGAAGCCCTCCCCCACCGGGCTCCCTTGAGCGGCAACCGTCCCCCCCAGATCGATCTCTTTTAGGCGTCTTTTTCTTTTTTCATCCCCCTTTTTTGCCGTCAAAAGGTCGGACTTCCCTTTTTTTCGCGGCGCTTTTGATTCGCCGGGGCGCGTTTTTGTGTGCGGCGGACATCTTCCAGCTTCGAACAGAAGCTCGTGGTGGTGACTCCCCAAAACCTTTCCTTTTTTCCCTTGGCCTGTAAACCCCGGTCTGGCCTTCGGCTTCCTTTCCTTTTTTTGCTCGGGAATCGTCCAGGAACCCAGCCCATTGGTTGGGTCTTGAGAAAGTCAGGGGACCCCCTCCCTTTCGTTACGTACTTTTTGTGGCGGGTCAGGGTTTCCCTTGTTAAAGGCCTCTAGAAGCGTGAGGCGATGTGCCTTTTCGCACGCCCTCAGGGGCGATTTCCCGCCCCTAGAAGGGTTTCCGCTTTCAGGCCCATTTCCCTTCTTTCTAATTAACAGAAGCCATTTTTCAAATCCTCCCCTGTTTTTGTGCACCGTCAAGGGATTTTTCCGACTGCTCGGACCTTTTTTTTTTTACCGGCCGCAAGTTCCCCCGGCTCCCATGGACCTTTCCCGCGCGGTCCTTTCAACACCAGCGCCAACCGCCCTCCCGGATCTGCAGGCTTGGCGGTTTCTCTGAAATCTTCCCCCCCCCCCCCCCCCCCCCCCTTCATTGGCCTTCTTGTTAGAGGGCCCTTCGATAATGTCTTTAGTATTTCCCCCCCCGTTAAATTCTCTGGAGATGGTGCCCGGCCTTCCTTTCCTTTGGCAGGGGTTTCTTTCGAGTCAGAGTTCCTTCCCTCCCCGCCTTGAAAACCCCTTCAACCCACACTTTTCTCTCCAGCTCACCCTCACACCATTTTTCTTTTTTCAATCACAGAAACCCCCGCGTGTTTTCTTCCCGGGCTTTCAACCAGACCCCTTCCCCGGACCCCCGTCCCGGCTCTCACACTCCGTTTTCCTTTCCCTCCAACCAATGGTCGGGCGGTCGGTACGCTACACCCGCATACACAGACCCCCCTTTCTTTCACTTTCACCCCCTCCCACCCACGAGTTTCAGGATTTAGAGACCCCCCACCTGTCAATTTTCGCAAGTGGGCATCTCTTTTGTCAACCGGGCTGTCTTTGTCTTACCCGTCCCCACCCCCCATACAGTCTCTTTCTTTTTTTTTTTGTCCGACGGCTTCAGTGTCTGGTGCCTGTAGCTTCTTTTGTTGCCGGTCTTCTTTCTCTTCTTTTGGGGCGGATTTTTCCTCCCCCTCCCCTTCCTGTTTTTTCCTTCCCTCAGAGATGCCTTTTCCACGTTCGCCAGTGTCCCTCTTGCGCCCCCCCCCCCCTCTACCACCAATCGCCTTCCCGATCGCCTTCTGCTTCCCCGCGCCTTCTGCCCTCCCCGTGGGTTTTGCTGACGTTTCCCGGTGACGCCGCGGCGTCTTTCCCGCGATCTTTGCCGATTTTTCCTCCGGCACTGACCCCCCACGATGAGACGGCATTCGATTCTTTCCTTTCTTCGACGTTGAACTTTTCCTGTGAAGGTCCCCTAGGAATCTACCCTCCCCGGCAACCCCACTCCGCAGACACCCCTTTTGGGGCGCAAGACCCAATTTCCTCCCACAGCCCAGCACCACGAGCGATCACGACCTCTTGAATGTCTTTTGCCCGCCCCCTACGCACCACCGGGCTTTCCGCGATCAGGACTCCTGGCCTCCAGTCGCGTCGAGTTTTTCTTCTTGGACGCCGCTCCGACTGTGATACTTCACACATGTCTACCGCGATTTTTCTTTTTGACTCGCACCCCCCCTCCCTTGTGCACGCGCGTCTTTTTTCGGGCGGTTTTTGCAGGCGAGCACGAAACTTTCCGTTAGGCGCTCGCGCGCGCTGCTCGTCTTTTTCTTTCTTCTTCTTACAGCGCTTTTTTTTTTCCCTTTGCCATTGCCGACGAGGGGTGCAAGCCGGGGGCTCGGGAATCTTTCCCCCTTTCTCTCTTGTCTTTCCCCCCACTCGCACCCAACGTCTTCCCCCGAAGTTTTCGGCCCCCCCCCCCCCACTCAGCACCGCCGCCTTTGCCCCCCCAGATTCGCGCGCCCGTCCACAGGGAACTTGTCCCCCCCACCACCCACCTGCACCACAGTCCCCGCAACAACTTGACCGGCACACACCCCTCCTGCCCACCGACAATCGTTTGTTCCTTCCGGCGCTCTCTTAGTGATTCCGGACGAAATCTCTTCCGTGCGCCCCTGTCCCCCCCTACACAGAATTCTCTCCTTTCTTTTCCCCCTTTCCATCCTCTTCACGATATCCGCCAGACGCCTCCTCCCCTCCGGCCTCCTTCGACCCCACAGCCCATCCCCCCCCCCAGACACAGATTTTCCCCGGTTCGCACCCATCCTCGCAGATCCCACCATCCCGCCCACTCACCCGCTTTGTGGGTTGCAGGTCGCCCCTTCTCCTTTGCGCCAGACAACACAGCCCCACCCCGCCTCCTGCACCAAGCCGCCAGACTCAACTCTTTTTTTTTTTTTTCTCGGTACAGGCCCCACCCCCGGCACGTCAGGTTTCTCCCCCCCCCCCCCCCCCCCCCCCTACGCAGTCTCCTCCTGCCCGACTAGGAAACCCCTGCCTCTCCCAGGACACATCTGATGTTTTTTTCCCAGCGCGACTTCGTGTCTCCACCATTTGGTCCCCCCGATAGATCCAACCCCGGCAAACCACCTCCCCCCCCCCCCCCCTCCCCCCGGCGCGACTGGGCCTTCTTTCTCTTCCTTCGGAGAAACCCCCGCCCCCCCCCTTCCCCACAAGCCCGCCTCAGACGCCGCCAATTGAACTTTGCCTCTCCTTCCCCCCCACCACCTCACCACCACTCCCTGCACAGCCCGCGGGGCTGTCGCCTTACCCCTGGACGCGTCCACCCTTTCCCCTTTTCCACCGACCCCATGCTGAAAAAGTTTCCTCGACCCGCGACTTTTCCCCGCGAATCCGTTTTCCCTCCTTCAGGCTTTCGATCCGCTGCTGGTCTTTTTCTTGTGGTCGCCACCACCCACCACAAACACCACACACCCGTTCTCCCTACCTTTTTTCCTCGATTTCCCACTCTTCTGTGACTTGTCTGCTCTCTTCTTTTTCCTTTCGAACCACGTTTGCCCCCGCTCTTTTTTTCCCTGCACCCAACGAGAAATCACGTTTTTCGTATTCCACCCGTCGGTCCCCCCTCTCTTCCTCTTGCCTTTGCCACCACAGCCTCATCCATTCCCGAACCCGTCGTCGAATTTTTTGTCCCTCTCAGTTCCTTTTTTAATCTCATCGGCCCTTCCTCTTTGCGGGTCCCCCCCTCCCCCCCCGACGACAACCGACAGCCCTTCCACCCCCGAGCGGTTTCCCCCTCCCCACACACATACACGTCCGCTTTTTTTCACACCCCCCCCCCCCCCCCCTTTCCTCCCTCTCCTTCGCGCCCGACCCCCCACCCCCAACCATTTCCCCCCCCCCTGCTGGTCGGCATTCGTTTTGGGCGGGGGCCTTTGTCAGATGGTCGTTCTGAGACAGAAGCTAGGCAACGTGGTGTACCATTTGAACCCCCACCACCAAAAACCCCCCTCCTTGGTCACCCCGTTTGACATCCAGCGTTTTTTCCCTTTTTCGCGAACCGCCGGGCATCCCCCACGGTCAGACCTTCCCACCCCCCTTCCCCCCACCCCACACCCCACACCAAACCCACCTTCCCCCCGTTCGCCCTACCTTTTTTTGCACGCTTTTTTTTTTCTGCCACCCCCCCCCCACCACCACCACCCACACACCCCCCCCCCCACCCCCCCCCCCCCCTGCGCTCGCGCCGTCATTTACGTCGATTACGGTTTCCCCCCCACCAACCCGGTGGACATTTTTTTTTACTCGATTGCCCCTCTTACCAGCCCCCCCACCCCCACTGCGCGCGCGATCCTGTGTGTCCCACCAACACACCCCGCTTCCCTGGTTAACCCGTTTGAATCGCCGGTGACGGGGCCCTTTCTGCCGTTTGACCCTGTCCGGCCGACCATGTTTGGCTCTACACCACCCACCCCCCCCTTCTCCCTTTTTTTGATCCATTCTGGTTGAGTCCCAAGCCGCGCCCCTTCGCGGTTCGTGATTTTTTTCTCGTTCTTCCAGATCTCTATTTTTTGATTTTCCCTCCCAAGAGGGCCCCACCCCCCCCAACCACCACAACCTAACACACCCCAACCACCACCGAGACCCCCACCCCCTCTTCTCTCGCCAATTCCCCCACTCACCCTTCTGATTTTTCCAGCCCGACCCCCCCCCCCCTCCTCTCCCTCCCGGCTTTCCCCCCTTGTGCACCCCCCGCTCCCCCTAATAGAAGGGGGTCCCTTTGGCCTGCCCTTCCTTGGCTTCTGCCACTCGATTAGCCTTTCCCCACGCCCCCCCTTTCCTTCCACTTTCCCCCCCCAAGCCAGCCCCTGACGTTTTTTTCCCATGGTTTCTTCGACCCCCCCTCGGACAGCGACAAATTGATCTTCTTTTTCCCTCCCCCCTGTGTCCATGGCTTTTCTCTCACCCGTTCCCCCCTTGGTTTCCTCTCCCTCTGCCACCATCCTTGGACGTGTTTCCTTGCCCCACCGTTTCCTTACCCTTCCCCACACAGAACCACCCCTTTTGGATATCCGGTTTTGACGTGGGACCCACGTTGGGTCTAATCTTTTGTTTGGCCCTGCTCGGGCTCCCGTGCCTCTGTTCTACCGTTTCTGTTCCCCTTTTCCCCGAGAAAGTCCGCGCACGCGGGCTTTCCACCACCCAAAACCAATTGGCCTCCGTTATTTTTTTTCAACCAGCTGCGCCAGGTGCCGTACGTTCTTTCTTTCCTGGGAGACACCTAACGCTTTTCTCTCCCCACCCCAGAGTCCATGCTTCTTCATGTTCCCTCCCTCGAATACCTGGAACCGGGCACACTGTTTTTTCGTTTTTCCTGCGCTCCTCCCTCTGCTCCCTGTAATCTTCCCTCCGACTTACAGTGACCCGCGCCCTGTCCAACTATCATGGCTCAGTTTTTTCTTTCCCGCCTGGGAGACCTCTTTTTCACCCACCCGTGTTCCTTCCGTAGACGGCCTGCTCCGGCTTTCCGCCCCTTCCCCCCTACCCACTACTGGCTGCGGCTTCCGTCTCCCCGGCTATCTTTTTGCTTTGCTTCCTTCCCCCACCCCGTGTCCGACCTGGTTGGCCTTTTTCTTTGACGACCAGCGGTCCCTTCCTTCGACCCGGGGGGGCTCCTTTGTCCCTTCCGTTTTCTCCCCAGGCACTCTTTTCCGGTTGGGTGGATTTTTGTCGCTGACACACTCGCCTCCCTTGTCCCACACGACACCCGAGCAACGCCCTCCCTGTTGCTGCGGGCGGCCCGGCCGCACAAACCCCTTTTTTTTTCTTTTCCCCCCCGGTTTTTTTTTCCCCCATGCAATCACAAGTCTTTTTTTCTCCGTTGTTTGGTGTTTGCTGCTTTCATGCCCCTTCTCCACCCGTGCGTTTTTTCTCAGCACACCCCGGCCCTCCTGCTCCCCTGTCCGCCCTTCGCTCACTTCTTCTCGGTGGTTTTCCCCTTCGAGCGACAGCCTCCACCCCCCCCGATGGCGGGGAGACGTGTCCCCCTCTCGGTTCCTCCCCGCTTTTTACGGCGGTCGCTGTCTCGCTTCCCTCGTTTTTCATCCGGCCGTTTTGGCCTTTTCCTTTTTGACGGCGGTTTATTCGCCGGGGGCGCGTTTCTTTCTTTCTTTGGTTCGGTGTGGCGGGGCGGAACCCCCCACGTTCGAACCAGCCGGCTTTTTTTTCTTTGACAACGCACCCACCACAGAAGCTCGCACGTAGACAAACCTTCTTGCCCCAACACCCTGGTTTCCGCGCCACCCTTTTTTTTTCATCCCAACCCAGTCCCTTTTCCCCGGAACCTCCCCTTTGTGTCCTTTTCCAGGTTTTGCCGTTGGACACACTGGATCTGTCCATGTCCGACGTCTGTTTTCTTCTTCCGTGAATCCTCCTTGGCGACCACCTTTTGGTCTTTCCCTTAGGCCCCACATTCCCCCCCACCATCGTACAACGCGAGTGAGGCGCTGTGGGTGCCTCAAACCGTTCGGCACAGAAACGCAAGGCGCTCGTCCCGATACACCCTCGGCACACCTGCCAGCTCCCCCCTGGTCCACGTCACCGCAAGACCCCTTAGCCGCCTAGGGGGCGTTGTTCCCTTGAAAAGCTTCTCTGTGCAACCGTCAAAGTTTTATGGCGTGCCCGAGACCAGGATTTTCCCCCTCCCCCGAAGACCGCAAACACCCGCCTTTCCGCTCCCCTCTCAATGCCGCTTTTGGGCACGATGCTCCCCCCAACACAACCCCCCAGCTTTTCACGCGGCCTTGGGTGACGGCCATTAGGGTCTTTTTTCAATCTGCCCTCCACACCCGCACAGGCCACAACAACATGCCGTGGTTCCCTGCCCCCCTTCCCACCAGTCCTTCCACCTCCTGACAACAGTTCCTTTTAGTAGGAGAACCTTTTTGCCCGGCCTGCAATTCATTTCTTTTTTAACTTGGCGCCTCCTTTCCCAGAGTTCGCGATGCCGTTGTCCCCCCAGGCACCCCCCGCACTGCCCAGTCCTTTCCCCCCTCGATCCTCCCCCCCCCTTTCACCCGGACCGCTGCTTTTTTCTTCTTTTTTCAACCCAGATGCATCCACTTGTGCCTTAAACCCCCCGCTTCTTTCCCCCCCTAAGCCCACCATTTTTTTCCCCACAACCAGGCCACGTTAAACACCCACCCTTCCACATCCCGGTGCCCGAGGGACATACCCCCCCCGCCGCCCCCCCCCCCCCGGGTTTCCAACACCTACAGTCGCTTCTCCCCCCACCCCGCAGCGCCGGGCCTCTGCCCCTCCACCGGCGCGTTGCTTCCCCATTCCCAGGCGCGATCGACCCCCGGATTTACCTTCCCCCCCCCCCCTCGGAACCTTCTTGTATTCACTGTCTACGTGGACCGATGGCTGTCTTTTCCCCCACGACGCAGACACAGACCACTGAGATCGCCGCTCGTTGGCGCGTCCCCCCCCCCCACCATTTTCCTCCCCCTTCAAGCCCTCTCCTCCAACAGGAGGGTCGGACCCTTTCCGCTCGCCTGCGGGCCCTTCTCACAAAGACGAAACCCCAAACCCCCCCACCCCACCACCCCCCCCAACCAACACCCCCCTCTCGGATGGTCCCGTGACGGACTTCCTCCTTTCTTCCATCCCCCTTCTTCTGAGAGGCAGAATGAAGGATCCGCCCCTTCGCGGCCTTCCGCTAGACTGTTTTTTTCGTGCACGAGGGCCGCTCGATCCTCGGACTCTCCCCCTTTTCCCGACGGACTCCCCCCTCCTCCCCCCCCCCCCAGGGATTTCGCGCGTGGCACAGACAAACTGCGCTTCACCCGCACACCTTAGTTGCCAGCCTCGAACGCGACCGTTTCTGCCGCTTCGGTTTTCCCGCCTTCCTCCGATCTTCCCCCTCCTCCGTCGTTTTTCTTTTGCTTTGCAGCCTGCCGAACCGAGAAAATCCTTACCCCGTCGTGTGCAGACCCAGGCAGCGTGCACCACCCGCCGCGTTTTCCGCGGTTTCCTTTTTTTCGTTTTTTTTTTTCCCCCCGGCGGCGTGACCCTCCCCCCCCCCCTCCACTCGCACTCGAGCACTATGTTTTTTTTCCGCGCGGTGTTTTTTCTCTGGATCTCTTTACGGCGCCGGGCCACCGTTCCTGCACCCCCCTGAGCAGGCCCCTTTCCTCCCCCACACCCGAGCCCAGACAACGACCCTCCGCCCTGAACCCGGCTCAAGATTCCCGGTACCGCTTTTCCCGCCCCCCCCAACCCCAACAGCGCGTGATGCTCTCGTGACTTTCCTTTGCCGTTCTTGCGAACACAACACCGACCACTTCCGGACCGCACCCTCCCCCTTCCACGTTTTTGTAGACCTCCGAGATGGGGTTTGGGACGTCCATGGCCATCATACCCGACCTCTCTCTTTTTTTTTTTCCTTGGAAAGCGCCACCCACGTCCCTCCCCCACATCCCAATCCC
>Ga0179593_1378856_pt1 | contig 15321 bp, 13 predicted proteins | sample CZODoug2_1_08_16_FD_185931 | JGI IMG/M metagenome (GOLD analysis project Ga0179593, IMG submission 185931) | Vadose zone soil fungal communities from Angelo Coast Range Reserve, California, USA - CZODoug2_1_08_16fungal (PacBio error correction) | ecosystem: Environmental > Terrestrial > Soil >... | reverse complement strand
CTTCCCCCCCTAAAGTCCCCCCCCTCCTCCCGCCCCAGCTGCGCCCTCCAGATATCCAGCAGAACATATGTTCCAACCTTTTCCCCCGGATATTAGAGCCCCGACTCAAGATTTGTGGAAGAGATTCGGGTTCCCTTTCTCTTCCGGACTCCTTACTTCCATCACTTTCCTTCCCCCTTTATCAGTGGGGGATCTCTTCACCATCTTTTCTCTCACCACAACGATCTGGCCCCCCAATCCTTCAAACCAGCCGCGGTCCCCTTTCTCTTGATTCCTTTTTTTCGATGCCCTGGAGGTTTGGTAAAAACTTGCATGCCCCCTCAAATGCCCAATTCCCTACTATACTTCGTGAACAAATCTTTACTTCTTTCTTAACCAAGGTTAAACAGTGAGTCTGGCTGGATTTTTTAGTCAGCTTTCCCTCCACCGACCCTCTCTTTCTGAGTTCCTCTTTCCCCCCTCCTAACCTGTAGAATCGGCGTCATAGACGTTGTTGCCACGAAGGGCACCAACTCCCCGCAGATTGATTCCAGTGTCCCTCACTTCCTAGATGCTTCCAGATCTCCGGCAGGAATATCCTCCCCTTTTTGGCCACCGGTCGCCCGGTAAACTCGAAAGCTTTTTGCACCTTCCCTTCGATAGCGTGAGCCTTTTGGCGCTTGATTTCTCCAGCCTTCCCTACACGAGACAACCTAATTTTCCCCCAGTTCCCCTATCAATAGAAAGATTGTAGGTCGTCTTAACCCGACGCCACCCCCCCCTTTTCCTTTGCATTTCTTCCTCCAGCGCATTCCTGAGACGCGCAGCTCCCCCACAGCTCCTTACACTATATGAGGTCATCCGCGAAGTTCGATGCTAAGTTCCCTCCCCCCCACGATGCGTTGGGCGGACTTTACTCTTTTCAAAGTTCCTCACGCTCACCTGCCGTTTTGAGTCATTCCCTCGTTCTATTGGGATTTTGACTGTTCACAACAATCCCCTCTTTCACCCCTTCCTTCCTTTACATCCTCCTTCGTCCTTCATCCTGGCACCTGAAAGGGACATCCGCTCTTTTCTAATCGTCGCTTCTGCGAACAGCGGCGCGAATCTAAATTTTTTCCTTTGTCGTCGATCTTTCCCGTATTTATCGCGACCTACCCCGGGATGAGTGCGAAGGGCAGAAGAATTCTTGGAGACACCAATTTGCCTTCAGTTTACCTCCTTGATTCATCATCCTAACTCCCCACTCCTTTCCAAACCCACCTCGATTTGCCCCTTGCTACCACTCCTTCAATTGTGTGGCGTATCCTTGTTAAGGAAATTTCATTCTTTTTTGAGATCGGTTTTATCCTCTCCGTCATCCCCTTTCGAGATTCACAATCCCAGCCACCGAATGACACCTCTTACGGTCATCCCAAAACGACTCCAGTCCGAAACTCATGGCGAGCCTCTTGATTTTCCTTCAGCTTTCCATCCTCGTCTAGCTCTCCACTTCCAACAGCCCATCTTGATGTCTGTCAAAGAGACTTTTCTCTTTTGCTCTCCATTTTTTTCTCTCACAAACCATTGCCTTTAAAAACGCTCGACTGGTGACTTCCTGCCTGGCCGAGAGTATAATGGTGCAGTCGCTTAGACTTTTGGCTTTGATTCATAACGGACTTCTCCATTCGTAATAACCCCCTCCTCCCCTTTCCTTGTCCGCTGTTTTTTTTCTTGCGCCTGGATCTTTTTTTCTTTTTCTCAACTCCTCGTGCTCTCTTTTTTCCAGTCCGATCTCGATTTCTTTCGTCCCCTCATCATCCATTTTGAAATAGCACACGTTTCTATCCCTCTTTTCCCTGTCTTCGTGAAAGACCCCGCGGCCCTATTGCGGATCACGTTCCCCTCCTCTTTCAGATCCTCCCTTTTTTCAAGGCCTTTCTTAACCATTCTCCCCTAGTCTCCCTTAAGCAGCAGCAAGTCCATAGCTCGCACTTGCTCCTTGTTAGCTGATATCGTTAGACCCAGAAGTTTAGCTCTTTTTTTCCCCTTCGAACCCCTTCCCCCCTCTGCTGAATCCTTCCTCTCCAGTAAGAGAATAGAGACTGCTTCGCGTTCTTCTTTTTCGGTTCTCCTGGTTGATCGAGATTGCTCTTGTTTCCAGACATATGGGACACCTTGGCTGATATTGAGTCCTCCCATAGTCTCCCTGCTCCCCATTCATGGTCGCGCTTCCCCCCGCGCACTTTTGTTAGATGAGATTGCTGTGTCTCTAAACCCTTTCTAGAATTGCGCCTTCTCTCCTTTCCCCTCTCCTCGAGGTTGCTCTTTATCTTTTTGGTTCCCGATCGCGATCATTGCTCGGACTCCTCGCCAATAATTCAAGTGATTCCACGGAGTCCTCTGGATTTGCGACCATCTTTCTCCTAATCTCTTCCCGGGCTCGTTCCCACAGAAACAGCGTTTTCGGCTTTGCACAACAGGTTTCACTGAAATGCTATACAGGCCTTGTTGATAGGACTTTTCTCCTCTCTTCTGCGTATTCCGTCTGCTTGATGCATTTGAGTGTGGTTCAGAAAGCCAACCGGTCTGGGTCGTCACCATCGTGAGGATCTAAAACTTCGTTCCTAGCCTGAAACCGACGATCTTAATCGTAACTTTCGTCATTTTCTTTGCACCCTCGCGGCCTCTCCTCCTCTACTTTTCTGATAGCGAAGGCCTCTATCTTTCCCTTGAGCGACTGGACTTGTGTGATTGCTTGGTTTGAGACTATATATTTCTTAATACATATCCCCCTGTTGTTGTTTCTCTCTCTCGTGCCCCCCTCACCCGACTGTCAAGGAGCCCCTTCTTGGGGTTTTTTGTATTCTAATGATACCCGTAGAGACATACTTTACTTAGTCTCTGCCCTCTGCTCTCACCACGACAGCGCTTTTTTTTTCTTGCTGTTCGGGTCATTAGGAATGTTGAATAGCCCCGACATGAATTGCCCTCCCTTTCCCCTACCACTTTTTTCCTTTCTTTGACACCACCCTCCCAAGTAACCCCCGAAAAGCTCGTCCCTGACATCTTACCCCTTCGTAAAAAATACCGGGGAGTCCTTGTTATATTTTTTTGCTCAGTCCCGAAAACGTTTATGGTTTCCCCCTCGGGGTTCCTCCTTCATCAACTCTTTTCTCCCCAGCTCGTGGAAGGTTCTCCGTAGAAGTTCTTTCTGGCTCCTGTTAACGATTGACATAGATCGGTCAAACAACCACCCCCCTAAATCCCCCTGTAGATTCACCTAATGTTGACGGCCTATCTCATATGGTCTCCCCTTTCCCCCCCGAACTCCATCCCCCGTCTGCATCTTCACCATAGTAGCGTTTTACTTTTATTTCTGAATGGCAGCCCTAACTCAGACAAATGGGCCTTTCCCCCCCCTTCACGACCCGATCCCACTCTTCTCCCTGCAATGAGCCCTGCGCCCCTTTTTGCGGCGAATCCCCGAGGAGATCGTTCCAAGAGGCCGTTTTAATACCACCACTTTTATGGTTGTCGGACGTTTTTTTCCCACCGCGCCTTCCCTTCTCTAGCTCGAACGGATCTCCCCACTTCTTCGGTTGCTCCTGTCCTGCCCGAACCCAAGTAGTAGATGCTGGCGATTAAGCGAGGTGCTATCCCCTGCCTGGAGAATGGCTTATTTCCACTTGTTTTTTTTCCTTCTCGTATTTTTCTCCCACTTCTTCACTTGCCCTCGATATTCTCGGCGGCGCGTCACTACGATTAGCCCCATGGGGATAGGTAAGGGGGCAAGGGTTCTTGGACCCCTTATTCTTTTTTTCTCGCTTCAGCTATTCTACCTTCTTCAAGATAGTTTTACCCACCCCTGCGGCGTTCGAACTTGCCCCTTTTCATTTTCCGGCCACTGCCTCCCCCTGATCTGGTTTCCAGTTCGGTCTTGAATCACAATCCCCCTGCGCCCCCCCCCCTTTTTGCCCTTCCCCTTTCTTACGCTTCGAGTCCAGCGAGCCGAGTAGTCGATATCGCTGTTTTTTGAGTGCACCCCCCTTCGCTCCACCACATCTATCTTTTTTCGAGACACTTCTTTGTCACCCTCTATTTCCGTCTTTTAAGTGTCATAAGGCCTGTCCATGTACGTAAGCTGCGGAACCTCCGAGTCCGTCATTTTCTTTCTCTTTCGATGACGGCCTTGCCATGGACTTTCTTGTTCTCTTGCTTGTTGCTCGGGATTGCGATCTCACTGCATGGCGCTCTGACAAAACCAGGCATCTCCCTCCTCTTTTTGTGCATTCCTTCTTATTTCTTCTCCTTCCCATCAACCTTTTCAGTCCTGGTTCTTGTAATCGAGGTTGGTGCTTAAGTTTCCCCCCTTGAAGGATTAAGCCTACCTCATTGCAACTTCATCGACTTCCCTTTTTCCCCAAGTCTTTCGCCTCTGCACGATCCCTTGTATGATTAGCGACCTTCCTTCAAGACTTCCCAAGTCAATTAAAACTGGTTTTGCTCGGTTCTCTCCCTTTCGCCCTTCCCCTTTGCGATTCTCCCTCTCTGATTTCACAAAGTCTACTGCGTGGCAGTTGATGAGAAATGTATGGTCCCGCTTTTAAGGTCCCTTTTGGCCCTCTGCTGTCTTTTTCGTCCACAATCTGCATTCAAAGTTTAAGACCCGCTCCAAAGCTCTTCACGGCGGTTTCGGCGTTCTTCCTTTTTCGATTACCTTTTCTCAACTAATCTTTGCGGTACTCCTTTGCCCTTCGGCTCGTGAAGTCCGAGTCAAAAATCTTTATCGCGCGTCCAGATTGGGGTTTTGTTTCTCCTGGCGATCTCATTCTCTTTTGCAACCTCCCTTCCCCAATACACCTTTTTTCGTCCTTGGCCCCTATCACCTGCTCACGACGGTTTCTGGAACGGTAATAGTGTTCATGGTTGTTTTCTCTTCGGGAGTTTCGATCAGAGCCCCAGGTCTAGAGCGATTATGTGACCTAGTTTTGACAACGTATTTTGGTTCTACGGGTTTTTTCTAGTTTCCCTCAAGTTTATTGACGTGCGTGCCCTTTGTCAATTCTAGAGGCTTGTGCAGTTTTTTAGAAGATCCGAGTTTTGGCAGTCGTGGGCTCTTCAACGACACATGCTTTGACCTGTCCGACGTCTTACCTGAAAAGAAGTCCTCTGCTAGATTTTTGTTCCCCCCTCTCTGGACCTCCTTTGCCCTCAGACACGCCCCTTCACGCGATTTAGTCACATTTCTGGATCGAAACAGGCTTGCGGTCCCCCCAACCCCGTCGAGTCATATTCTTACTTGTTCTTTTTTTTTTTTTTTTTTTTTTTTTCTTTTTTTTTTTTTTTTTTTTAAGACCTTTTCATTCGTCCCTCCCTTAATAGAACTAGTCCTGTGCCCGGCATCTGCTGTTGTACGGATTTTTTGTTATTTTGTAATGCGTCTTTTTTTTTGTACTTTGCCCCGTTGAATTATAGAACAACCCCCACCGGCGACGTTCAGTCAGGTTGTTCTTCCGGCGTGTAATATCATTTCTGTCACCATCTCGTCCCCCGCATCTGGAGTGATGGCCTCATGAGCAATAAGCTGTTAGATGTTTCACCCCCCCCCTCTTGTCAGGCTTTCTTCTGGAGTCCTCCTTGGGTCTCCTTTCTGGACTCCTCTTCCTTTCCCCTACCCCTCGTTGTTTTCGAGCCTCGCTCCCGCTCACCCCCTTTTAGGAGAACTCCTCTTGATACATTGACCAAACTTCTTTTCCCCAAGCCGAACCGATATCTCCTTTATCCCGAACGCCCGAGGCGGTAATCGCCTTTATGATTACGACATGATTCGGCTGGAATAGAAACCGTCGACGTGCCCTTGTCTCTTACGCTACTCATCTTCATCTCAGCCACCAACTACGACTTAAGCAGCCCACCCAAACTTTCCACAACTGCATCGGAATTCGGATTTCTCCCAGTTAGGTTAAAAAGCATGCCACCCTCCTCCCACTTCTCCTCTTTCTCTCACCCTATTTCTGCTGTTCGTATCCTCACTTTTCTACGTAGCGGATAGGAAATGAGTCATTCTGCTCAAACCCTTTCCCATCTGCCTTTTTCTCTTGCGACTCCTCTCCCTTGGCCCCCGTCACCCATTTATGCATGTGCCCGACGTCCTAAAGACACAAAGAGTTCTTCGACCCCTTTGTCCCCAGCCCTTTCCTCGAGCTTCCATTTGCTCCCCGCACGGACTTACTTTCTGCGACATCCTCAACCGAGTTTGGTCCAAATATTCTCCCTCTTCAACTACCCAGTTCTATATTCTCTCTAGGATGAGTCCCCCCCTTCCTTAATTTAGAGGAACCCAGAAGTTACCTATTACCATCTTACAAATCGCCATAAGTTTATATCCGGATTCAGGAAGTCCCCCTCAGTGGTTCTTCTTGGCAATTTCTCCGGCCAGTCCCTACGCCTACTCATCAGAACAATTTCCATAGAGCAATATCCCTTCGCGGTCTTAGACCCCTCTCGTATCATGAGAGGGGAGCCCCATTGATTTGGCGGCAATGGCTGCACCTCCTCGAAAAGGTCCAACTGGCCCCTTGGTATACCGATTTTCCTCCCGTAGTACCAGGTTGTTTTCTCCTCTGTTTGTCGAGACCCCCACCCCCCAAGCCAGCCAGGCCCACCACTACCGTTGCCATCGGACAGCTCCTGCCCCTTTTAGTCGAAGCCTGGAAAGGCCATAATCCAGAGTCTATCAGTCTCGATCTCGCGAAACCTTGGTGGAGGACTTTCTTCAAGTACGTTAGGCAGCCTTTTGAGGGTCTCTCCCTTTTTATTCGCGAATCAGACCGGTATCGTGCGAAGTTTAAGCCTTGGCCCGCCCCTGTAGAGAATACAGTCGTAAAATTGGAGGTAACCGGCCCTTTTGACCCCCTCTTTCCTTCCTCACCCACCCGTCTTAACGGTTGCTACCCTCCACATTTGTCCGGCTCCATCGAACGAATTGGAATAGCCAGTGGTCGGATGCGCTTTTTTAGACTCGACGCGTCTGCTAGATCGCCCACCCAGCCCAAACGCATCGAATTTTTTTTCCTGCATGAAGACGAACGTTCCTTCCCTGAGGTCATTGTAAGGCAGTTTTACATCCTGCGCGAGCTGTTGACCCCACCCTTGAAAAAGCCCCCCTCTTTCCTACGTCTTTGCCTCGGTCTCTCAACATTTACGCTTCGCCTTTTGCTACTGCCAACACCAGCGCTTTTCTTACCCCCGCGCTTTTGTAGATTCTTCTCCTAATGTTCTTCGTCCCCTGACCGGCGCATGCGGACGGCTTTTTGATTGACTGAACTTTACATTTCCCTCCACAAAGTTTGCTGTCCGTTTTTCTTTTTGCTGTGAGCCTGACCTTTTGGTAATCGAAAGCAGTTTTTTCGAGTTTTCCATTCTATTAATGTCGACCTATCATCCCTTCCTTTCCCCTTCCCCTTTATCCTTTTCCACTTTCCGTTATAGTATGCACCGTTGCTTTAGACCGATCCGGAGTTGCCCTTCTTTGATAGCGGATCAGGATACTTCGCCATCAGCCCTTTCGCGGAACAGTTTCCACTCGAGCCGTGCATAAGCTTTCAGATGATAGAATGCGAGTGAAGTAGAAGATCTGGAAGCTTTCCTATCTTCCGACTCGTTGAAGAGTCTGTTCCCTCGCCCTCCGTGTAAGTTAACCCTTCTAGGCCAGTTTACGCACAGCCCCGCCGTCCGTTTGCTGGAGAGCGGCTAATGGTGATCTCTCGTGTTATCGATTTTTTTTTCTTTCGAACTGGCTCCACTTTTTTTTCTATACTGCGTTTCTCATACGAGCCAGTTATTTTCTCTGAGTCGTCAACTTTGAATGGGTTGGCTTTTACTTAAGATGGAGGAGTTTAACCTCTTCTATCCCTCCGAGTATTTCTTTTGCTTTCGCTCCTCGATACTGTTTTATTATTGTCTTCCTGTGTTGTTTCTCTCCCCTCTCCTACTTTGCGTCGTCCTTCCTGCGCCAGCCCAGATCCTATAAGTCATACGTCGAAAGTTGGTTTTTAACCCCATCTTTTATCGATTGCTTCCCCTTCCGAGAGGCCCATCCCCAGCCGCTTTCGTCCCGCCAATTGAGAGAACGAAAAGAAGAACAGGATCCTTTTTTCCCTGGTTTTTTTTTTTCGAAGCACTTCCTTGCGCGGATTTTTTTTTTTTCGCCTTTTTTTCTGTGTCTCCCGACAAAGTTTCTGAAGTGTGCTGAAACTAGTAGAGATCTTCCCCCTCTTAGTCCCCCTATCACCAACGAATAGCCGCGATAGGCCCGAGCCTCTCCCTGCGCATAAGCTCTGTTTAGATTCCGTTCAGCGGAACCTTGATAAGGTCCCCCCCTGGATCCCCGGGGCGTTTACGATTTTTCTTGAACTCTCTCTCTCTTAATAATCATAAGTGTTTTTTTGAGAGCTATGTTGAAATCCAGAACAAAGCGGAAGGCAGAAATCAGAGAAGTAGTTTTTTGTTCTTCTCATTAAATGCTATCACGTCGTGCTATAAAGTTTTCTTAGCTGCTTGACCCTGAAGAGGCCATCCAACTCCGCGTTCCTTTCGATTTTGAGTCTTTTTGAACTTTTTTGAAGACTTTGCCTGACTTACGAAGCCGCCTTCCACCGTTTTCGGGTCACATCAAGGAACGGTTAATCCCCAGCCCCAGACCTTTTAGAAGAAATATGACACGTTTGATTCCCCCTACCTTGGCTGACTGAGCATTTTGCTTTCCTTCTATTGTTTCGTTATAACCTTTCTTTGACCTCTAAGGGAATAGACTCTAATCACGATGTTCTCCAAGCCCCCGAGAGCCGTGTTATCCGCATTGGCGGCTGCAGGGATTACGCCCCGCGTCCTGATTACGCTCTTCTTCCCCCAAAATTCTACTATAAAAAAGAATGAGTCGTACGACTGCTATTCTGGGCATTATCGAAGTGCGGTAGCTCCTATATCAAGTAGCGCCCGTACACCCTTGCGTGTGACTCGCAAACCATCCTGGAGCTTATTCGAAAAAGACTTTTTTTCTCGCCCTTTGGCCTTTTTAAGGTCCCCCCTAGTCTCCACCAGCCCTCCGCACAAGGTAGCTCCCGCGCCATCGACGTCCTTCTAGACGGCTCGAGGATCTTCTTCCACTTCCCTAGGGAAGGACTAGGCCACTTTCTTTTTTAAGTGATAACCGCTCAACCTCATTCAGACGGCCGGCTCCTTTTCCCGTCGCCCTTACTGCGAAGGAATGTTTCTTCTTTTTCCCTCTCAGGATGCCGACATTCCCTCTCCTTTTTTTTTGATGGCGACTTATACGCTCTAGCTCTCTGATCCTCGATCCTGCTCTGCTTTATTTTCTTATCCGATTCTCAATTTGCCCTTCTGTACGTTAATTTTCTTGTCGTGTGACGCTGGCGCGTTTCGAGATAGCTGCCGAAAGTCTTTCACCCCGTATTCGCCCACACCACTCTTTTTCATTGCCTTCCCCCCACCCCCCCAAAACGCAGCGAGACTCCACCTTAGATTTTTTTTTTTAATTTTTTTCAATACTTGTATGAATCAAAACCCGCATGGCCTGTCCTCGCACCCCCCTGCTTAGTTCGCTCTCACATTTTTCCCTATCTTTTTTAAGAGCTGTTTTATAGGCCTTTATGAGTTCCCCGGACTTCTCGTTTCTGATCGTTTGCACCCCCCCTCCCCCCCCCTCCTACGTTCTGTTCTCTAAGCTACGCGAACTTTTATTGTCAAGATGCTTGAAAATTACGGGCTTTTGTTTCCTTCTCCTGTCCTTGCCGCACTCCTAATTGAGGCGATGCTTCTTCTTTTTTTTCCTCCCGAAAAAGTTTTTTTTAGTCCCCACGTGCACCCCCAATCGTCAGAACGACTACGGTCCTCCTCGTCGTTCCGGCCCTCCCCCTTTTCCCTTCTGGGCTGAACGGCAGTAGTTTTTTAGGACCTTCGGACTTACGGATTAATTCACGGTAACTGTAGCCCTTCGGATTACCCCTTTGTTGCGCCACGGCGTTGGCTGCGCCAGATCACATATTCTTGTTTTTCTACTGCCAAGCTCCCCCGCCCAAGGCTGCCAACCTATTGATGCGGTTTTTTCTCCCCGCCCTCGTTTACCGAATGCTCTTTTGATAGTTTTTTTTATTTTAGTTGCCTTCTTACGAGTCTGGCGCTAGATGTTCAGGTCCGGTTTTTCTTCCTCGGCTGTTGTGCTAGAAACCATGTTTCTCCACTTTTTTTTTATTAACCAGCGGCCTTTTTTCCCCCGGCCATTGATTTAATTCGCAGGACCTGCTCCACCTCCCATCGTTTGCCTGTACTACGTCTCTTCGGAGGATTTTACTTTGCGCCATATATTGCAGTAGCGTTCCCGAGTGGGCTCGTAGGAAAGAGATGCAGAAGCCAAGACCGTGTTCATGGCCCCCCGCGACTGCTCCTCCCTTGCTTGCGATTTTCCTCTTTTTCCTCTTCCGCAACGGGGTTTTTTTTTAGTAGAGGCGGCTTTTGAGCACGCAAATGCGTAATCGTGCTGATTTTCAATTTTCGCTTTTTCCCTTCTTACGGTTTCTGAGTTCTAAAGGCTCTTGCCTGTTTCTATTTAAGATAGGACGGGGGTACCACGGTGTTCATCATCGTCCTTGACCCCCCCCCCGTCGCGCGGCTCCCGGCACCCCCCAGGCTATTCTTCCCCGACTTCCAAGTTCTTCTCACCTCCAAGCAGATTTAGAGGGTTCCTGTCTTTTTCTTCTCCTTCAGTCTCCAGCGATCCACGCTTTATCCCCCTTTTCCCTGTCCTCGAAAATTTTCCGTCCCCCCGGTCGTCGTAAATCTTTAGAACTGCCTTGGGACGCCCGTCGTCAATAAATGGTAATCGATGAAGTCCCTTCCTCGTTGTGTAGCTTGTGCGTTCTCATGATTCGTTTTTTGTTCTGATACTGCAGATCCTTTCTTCTCCGTCACTCCCCCAGTTGCCTTCCCGCGAAGGTGATGTCTTTCCTTTCATATTTTCAGGTAGGACATCACTTTCCCCCGTCTCGATATCGGCGGCTCCCCCCTTTCGGCAATCATATTGTTTTCGTTCTCTGCTGGAAGAGTTCTTTTTCCTCTCGTCTGGCATAATATATTTACTCATCCTTCCCGTTTTTTGACTAAGCTGCGAATCGCCAGTCACACTGTTATTGCCATCCGATAGACGCCGAACCTCTTTTTTCCCCACGGCTATCAAACCGCGATCAGAAGTAGCTCCCCGCACTCTTGTCTATCCCTGTTACGACCCTGATATGCCTTTCCCCTCTCCTCCCAAGAAACATACGGGAGGCGCTAGTACATCATTTCTGCGACCGCCCCCCACGCCGCCTTCAATCAGCACACCCCAATTCTTCCCCCCCCCTCCCGCCGCCCTTTTTTTTTTTATACAGTTCGATGCCCCCCTTGAGGAAACAAGCCCTTCCCACAAATGCAAAGTCTTTCCTTCTATGGCAGCCTGTTCGATCCGGAACTTGTGCCCCTCTCTTTCTCTTCGTCAAAAATTATTCCTGCTCTTCCCTCCTTTTAACCCTGAGATATTGCGTTGACCCCCTATTTCAGAATTAGAATTAGACTGTTTTCATGTTCGTTTGCGCAGCTGCGAAACCGGGTCCCAAAAAGCGGCTACTTTCTCACCTTTTCCAAGCTTCCTAGCTCCCCTCTTTTCCTCCGTTGCCCTCTTTTTTATGGGGAATCCCCCTTCGGGGGTCCTCGCCCCTTGAACAGACCGCGAGAACATTGGCGATACCCCTCCTCTCGATCTCGGACACCCCTGAACGTCTCCCCCCTCTTACCTCTTTCAATTCTCACGACGTGTCGTCAAGGTCCCTTTATAGACAGACGTCTTGGAATTTAACAAGTTACGCCAGTGCCAACGCGACGACGGGTTTCCTCCCATATATTTTCTATCGATCCGCTACGGCCAATTTCTTTCACCGTCCCACCTCTCTTTGGCGCACCCTCCCCTCCACGTTTCCCTAAATAGAAGTGAGACCGCTTGGAAGCGTATACCCTGTAATACTCTTGGGGTCGAGCAACAACACCTCCCTCTTGCCCCCCCAACGGCCCCGGACCTTTCCCCCCCTCCTCCCTTCATTTGCAGCCTTTTTAATGGACCATCCGCCGATCTTTGATAATGAGTTTTTTTTTCCGATTCTCCGTGCACGCTCTGAGAACCTCCTTTTTAATGCTTTTTATTTTTCGAGTTAAATGCTTCTCTTACTTATATTCCTCGTGCCCAAGCAATGGCGCAACCGGGCCTTCCTGAGGCCTATTCCCTATCTTCCCTTTTAGTCTCCTCCTTGGCCCATCACGCGAAGGTCAATAACCCAACCCCCCCCCTCATTCGGTAGACCGGAATCCCAGGGTTTGGTACTGATCGGCACCCGGGAATTTTCTGCCCACCGTAGCTTTTATGGCTGGCTTTAGAACTTTGACGCGCACTCCCCTCGCTTTCCCACCCAGAACGACCTCGTTTCGCTGCTTCAATTCCAGTCAGAGTCACTCCCCCAGAAACGCCTTCCTTTCCCCTCTTCTGTTCCCTTCCCCTCTGGTCAATCTGAGAGAGCCTTTTTGACCCCCCGCCCGATCGCTTTTACAGAATTCTCTCCCCACTTTGAATTTAGGTTGCGACGCCACTTCCTACAACACGCTTTTACCGCTACTGGTCACTCTTCCTTTCCTCCCGCGCGTACTCCTTTTTTCTGTCGCCCCCCTATCTAGCTGGGGCGGGGCTTTTCTTTCCTTACGGCCTTACTTATCGACTAAAACTGTCCCTCGCGTTGTTTGTGTCATCCATGATAGGCTTTTCCCTTTAAAGAAGCTTGGACCGATTTTCTTCCATGCCGAGACGAAGCGGCTGATGCTCCCTCCGTCCTCCGTAAAAGGTTACCCTCATCCTTTCCCCCCCCCTTCTTGAATTCTCTGCCGACGTCACCTCCGCTGCACGCTGGAAGCTGTAACGTTTTCGCTCGCGATCCCTGAAATTCTCCCTTTTTAACGCCCTGTCGCAGAAAAGGGGACAAAGTGAGAGGAAAGACGCCGACGGAACATCGGAGCTATGGTTAAGGCATTAGCCTTCTACTATCTCCGTTCCATATAGCATTGAGCGGTTTTAACAGGCTCCCATCAAAGTTTTCTGGAATCTCCTGTCTTCTGACCTTTGAAGTTTTGAATTTATCCCGCGAATATTAGGTCCGTTTGAGCGCGATAATGGTTGCGTTCGCTTGGCTCGTCGGCCGCAGACCACCTTTGCGATGATTTATTTTCCCGAAATCCTAGTCACGCTCGATGTGTAGAGAAACCTTTCTCCGACCTTTTGGTGAAGATTACGGGCCTGCGCTGCGCTGCCTCCCGCGCGGAAGCCGTTGCTGATGTTGTTCTTTCTTCCCCAGCTTATCTTTGTATGGTTTATCTTTGGTGCGATTCACTTCTGTTTCTTCCCCTGCGCCGCCTCCCTTATAAGGACCACCGGAATCTTCTTGGCGTTCCCACTTTCAATTTTCTACGCCCCATATTTGCAAGGCGATCGTCCCAACAAGTGGTTACCGCGAACCACATTAAGTCAGCAATAAAGATATCCAGTCCATTAAGGTTGCCATCATCTAATAACGCGCGGCCTCTTCGCTTCGGTTTTAAATGCGTGCCAGGTCGCAAAGTGGTATGGCAGGTGGAACCATTTACTTCTAGCCATATGCCCTCCGTCGTTAACAACCTAAGACCTGAAGACAAGGAATGAGGTTTTTTTTCCCTTTCTCTCGTGTCCCTTGACCTGCAGCCCCGTACTCTCTCTACTGAATTTGGCGGAGAAGTAAGAAGGAGCGTGTAGGGAGAAGTGAAACTTCTTTTTATTTCCAGCTACTTTTCTCTCCTATTTGTTTGTTTTTCTCTAAGTGCCCTTCAATACCCTAAAAGATAGGCCGGGTGAGTATTATTCCCCCTTTCCCTCTCTCCCGTCCTCCTATCGAATGAGCTTCTGCTCCCGGTCCCTCCGTCGCGCCCCGGAGGGCTCGGCCGCGGGTTTGGAATTCTAGACGTATGGCCCTCTCCTCTCCTATCCGCATTCCACACTGGGGACGGGCAGACACCTCCCCTCCAATCAGCTTTTGATCGAAATGACAATCGCCGCTCCGACTTTTCCTCTCAACCCGGTTCCCCGGGTGTATCTCTGTTCTGTTTTCCCCTGTTTTCCGGTGACGCCAAACCCGTTTTTCTGGGCCTCGACGGTCATTCCGACACTCCCCTTTTAACAAGCCCTGGTGCTCCTGACTGAATGATGTTTTGAGGCGCATTGATTACTAACTCGCTCGATCGTGCTAAAAAACCGCAACTCACCCCTATCTAGCGCGACCGAACCATCATTTAGACGGCATTATCTCAAGTGATTTGCCGCGAGCCCTCGCACCTATTCCCTACCCGGCGTTTGTCAGTCCGACATCTCCCACCTGTAGAGGATTTCTCACGCACTTTTGCCCCGTTGGGGCTCGGCCTGCAACCTTAAAACTTTCGGCCACCAATCTCCTCCCCTTCGTAAGTCTTCGGCGACCAAGATGGTCCTCCCTCTGCTTCCCACTTTCTGATTCCCGGGACCTTTCCGTCCCATTTGGGTGCGCCGGTTGTAAGTTTTCCCCCTGATTATGATCTCACCTTTTGATGGCTTCCGGTCATGGCTTCGCCAAGTTCTTCGATCCTTGTTTCTGCGGATTGCCGTTCCCTCTGTTTCGCAATTACTAGAATGGCGGCTGGGATGAATTCCTGATGATCTCCACGTTCCCCATAAAGTCTCCGATATTGCGCTGAGGTCGCTTTGACTCCTCTTCTCCCCTTTGGAATGGAAGTGAGAGATGATCGTATTTAGATCGCCTGCGAAATTGCTCGGGATCAACACCTACGTACGTTTCAACTGACACTCTTCATTCCTAGGAACCCTCTAGGTCAACTCCCGATTTTTTTTTCTTTCTCTGGTTCTAGTTACTGTAGGAATAAAACCTTGACTCAGAATGTCTACTTCCACATAAATATTACGCTATTTGTGCGTAAGCGACATTCCCAGTATCAATTTACGACCCAGCTTCCTTCTGTGTGTGTAGGTCTACTTTTCCCAACCGGCGTCCTCTGCTCTGTTTTTTCCTATTCACTTCTCAAACTTCGTTTATGTTTGTGTCTTTTTGCAAGTCTCTCTTAGAGGGTCGTCTTTGTCCCAGACTGGAACAGGAATCCCGTCCCTTTTCCCTTCCCCGACAGTCTTTTCTCTTTTTTTTGTACCCTCTGGGTGCATTGCTCATTTTGGCCCTTCGACTCTTCCCG
>Ga0179593_1342199_pt1 | contig 15321 bp, 12 predicted proteins | sample CZODoug2_1_08_16_FD_185931 | JGI IMG/M metagenome (GOLD analysis project Ga0179593, IMG submission 185931) | Vadose zone soil fungal communities from Angelo Coast Range Reserve, California, USA - CZODoug2_1_08_16fungal (PacBio error correction) | ecosystem: Environmental > Terrestrial > Soil >... | reverse complement strand
AACATTGGTTATCCTCCTATTCCATAACGCATCCTTTCCTTCGTGCGGGCATGATAAATTCTTTCGATTGTTCTTCCTTCTTCTTCTCATCCCCACAGCTGATGCCGGAGTCCTGACCTCGTGCCGACCTTTTTTCTTTTTTTTTCGGCGCTTCTCAGTGCGGGTGACCGGACCAAGAAGGAAGATGCGCGCAGCCTGCCTACCTCGCCTTCCCCGAGCCCTGAATCACCGTTTTTGTTACTTCCTCCTCTCTCGCAGTTTCCTTGGGGACGGTGCTCCCGTTGCGAACATGCCCCCCCTTTTAAAACTGTTAATGATATTGGAGTGGATTCTTCCTTCCCCTCCTTTACGTTCTTAGATGGCTTTCTTTCTTTCTGTTATAATTTTTCTTTCCCCAATCAAACCTCTATCCTCTTCCGCCCGTCTTTCATTTCACCCAGCGCCTAGGGAAAGAGACGATTTTTTCCCCTTTTCATCGTAGTATCAGTTTAGCTGCATCAGAGGACGGAGAGCGTTCTTACCCGACGTGACCCCGGCTGAGCCCTATTCACCGGCTCCATTTTTTCCTTGTTATCTGAACCCTCTGTCCCTAATCTTTTCGCCCGAAGCTTGCCCCGTTTATCGACCCGATCTTTTCGACCCTGAAGATCCAGGATGTTGTTCCTTTTTTTTATTCCAGTCCCTTTTTTTGAACCGTCTCAACTCTGGTGCCCAGTTGGTAGATTCGTCTCCTCGTCCGGCCTCACCCTTAAACTAAGGGGGCGATTCTTACTTTTTATCCTTTATTCCAGCGCTCCCCTCGGACACCTTTTCCCGCCGAGCCGCGGACTTTGTAGTGTCTATTCAAGTAGAATGCGGTTCAGCCCGGCCGCTCTAGTTCTTTTTTCTGGTCACCTTCGTGTCCCGCTCCGTGTTATTTCCAGCACCCGAACATTCTCCCTATTTAGTACCGTTTTTCTGACGGATCGAGCGCTGCCAAGCTCCCTTTCCGGCAGTTTCCTGCCGATTGTATGGCCTAACTTGGGGTTGTGGAGGTTGTATTCCTCTTTCCCGAGTGTTCATTCCTGATAACTTTCGCCCGGGGCGGTCCGAACTGATCGTGTTCTCCGTTCCTCTCAGCCCATTTTTGTGTCAGTCCCTGCCCTGCTCCTTTCTCCCTGCCTTCGTTGTCGGAGATATTTACTTTCCTCGGTGCGCGGAAACGTCTTTAAGTACTTGATCTGTAACCATGAAGACAAACTTATTAGGGATGTCTTCTGCACTCTTTACACACGACTGTGACGGCTTTTGAAACCTCATCCTTACAGCTTTCTAAAATAAGAACTTTGAGCGGACTCTTCCGTGTTTCTTCTTCGAACTCTTCAATATCATCGCGTAACTGATTTTTCTTTCCTTCTCCCTTTTCTACCGGCCTGAGCCGGATCGCTTTTATCTTCTTCGCAACCCGACCTGGCCCTATGTGATTATTCTCTTTAGATGGTTTTGGTCCCATCTTTCGCCGTGTCCATTGCCGCGTAGTTGAGTGGTCTCTATGCATAGGTTGAACCTTCCTTCTCTTTCCTTCTCCTATCTCCGCCTAGCCCCTTTGGACGAAGTTGCAGTAATCCAAGTAATTCTCCGATATGTACAGTACCCTTTTTCCGGCCTATTTTACCCCTCCTCCTTTCTCTCGTTGCTTTCCAGTGTATTAACAGAAATTTCTTTTTGCTGGTACCCGGGCTTGCTCGGGCTTTCCTGAATTTTCCGGCACTACCAAAGTCAATCACCCTTTAATTGTTCTCGTGACCACCTCTTTTTTTTTCCCTTTGTGGCTCTTTTCTTTTTCTTTTTCGTTTTTCCAGTTTTCCTTTTGCGTCGCATGAGATGACAAGGATTGGTGACTTTAATCTTACTCTTTTTTCTCCTTCGTTGAGGAATTTGCACTGAGAATTTGGAGGCGGGGTGTGTTCTCGCCGTCAGGGGCTTATTCTATTCCTTCTTTCCCTTCTCCTTTTTTGTTTTGTGCGAGTGATTATGCCTGAATGCAGATACCCGACGCTCTTCTCGGGTGCCCACCTCCTCATTCCGGCCATCCGAAACTAGCTTCCCTCTTTCCCTTCCTTTTTTCCATTCCTGCGACCCGTCTTTTTCCTAGCTTTCTTCCTACCAGAGACAACATAGAATGGTTTAGCGCGATTCCCCTCATTCATGCCTAAGCTGTCAGTTGTTTCCTGGATTCTGCAGGGCGCCCCTACTTCCTATAGTTTTGGTTTCCATCCCCAACCGTCCCATGGATTCCCTTTCTGGACCCAGTACACGTTCCGTGCCTCAATGTTTTTTCCACAGGGCGGCTAATTTCACACCTTACTTTCCCCATTTACGGCCCCGTATGGGAAACCCAGGCAGGCTATTCTCGGGCCAGGCGCTCACGTCGCTTTCACCTTTTCATCTTCAACCGCCTTACGCCCCGCTCTTCCTCCCCGGCTCGTCGAGGCGCTCCCCCGCCCTTTCCAGGTTCTTTGCGGAAGTACGTTTTATCGGCGTTGACACTGTCGCCGGGCTCCCTTTTTGCTACATACGTGGACGCGCTGTTTTTTGCCCGTTTTGCGCAGTTCGGGCCGCGTTCGTTCCCCCCTCAGCCGTCTTCTTTGCTGCACTTTTTAAGGATGTCAGTTCCTTGCTCGGCACTCGCTGTCATAGTTTAGAAGTGACTCCCTCATTCCGTGGTTGTTCTGAAAGTCTTCATTTTTCGAACTACGTAGCATACTTGGCCTCGCTCCCGTTTTCTCTGCATTTATCTACGATGAAATATACCGGCTCTTTTCCCCATCTTTCGCTGCCCGTCGGTTTCCACTGCCCCCCTTGCTGCCGAAGACTTCATTTTGTGACGAAAAATCCCGGAGGTAAGGAGGGTTCTCCCTCTGCCCCGCCGGGTCCCCCTAGCTTTTACCTTTCTTCCCTAAGACTCCTTCGTCCCTCTGCTCCTTCGTGTGCCATTTCTCGATATATTCTCCCAGTAAGCGTTCTTTTGGTGATGTTTTGTGCCCTAGCACTGTCATCGAACTGCGATTGTTTCTCTCTCCCTTCCCCGCATGCCTCGATTTTTTCCGGACCAGGCAGAGGATAAAGTAGAGAGATCGATCCTCATTTTTCGAGGTGCGCCTGTTTATTTTCCGCATTAGGCCCTCCCACCTTCTTTTTCTCCCCCCTCTTTGGCGTCGCCTTGTCATGTTTTCGGTGCTCAGCGTTTGTACGTTTTCTACGGTGAAGTCCTTCCTTTTACCTGACTCCTCTTCAGGTGGAGCCGTCGGTTGTTTTTCTTTTTTCTCTCCAGTCTTTGTTCCTGGCTAGTTGGGGATTTCCGTACTCCCGCCCGAGCCTTCAGGTCTCGTGATAGAGCTGTCCCTTTTTCTTTTGGTATGGTTTTCAGCGAGCCGGCCAATTGTCTCTGCTTTTTTTCCTTTTCTGCGCTTTGCATTATCGGCTCTTTCAGGCCGCTTTGGTGGTCGTTCCTTCAGGTGAAAGGCGGGGTTATTTTCTGTGGTCATTGTTCCAAGACTCCTAAAGCTACCCTTTTCCCTGCTTCTTCGCTCTCATAGTTTTGGATTTTGAAAGCAGGTCGAGACTCTACACAAGAGATATCTTGTTGGGTTTGCCTGCCGGATGGTCTTAAGGTCCACTTACATCGTCTTCTTCCTTCTCACCTCCGACGACTCTCATTATCCGTTGGCTTTTGCGAGGAATTTGTCTTCAATGGATGACGATCCTTAGTTGTCTGGAATTTTGTTTCCTACTCCTTCGCCCTCCTCCCTACTTACGACCAGTTCCTTCCTGCTACTTTATCGTTCGTTTCCCTTGCCCGTACTTCCTCAAATCTGACTGACCATAGGTTTCATGCATCCGGCTGATACGTTATTCCTACGGCGGACTTTCCCGTCTATCTATTTTCATAATCTTTGTGTTGTTCTCTCTCAATGGTCCTTGTCCGTAGTAAAGGCGCGGAGCCGGGCCTCCTCTTTCTCTCTTCCTCCTTACTTCTGGCCGACCCACATGGTCGTGATGCCTTCGTCGACAATTTGTAATAAATGGTAGTCCGGGTTTTCTTAGTGCAGGGCGAGCCCCAGTTCGCTTTTTTCTTTTCCTTTCCTGTTCTCCCGGCAGCCGGCGAATACGTCCTCTCCTCCTCTCTGTCCCCTTTTTATGTTCGGCATGAAAGCTCGCGGTGCCTTTGGCCGTGCTTCCACCTTTCACTTCCCCCACTGCTGTCTTCCCTTTCTTTTTATTGAGTGTTTCCTCGCCCTCTGATGTTTTACTCCCCTTTCTTCCTTCGGTCTCCCGCCCGTTCCAGAGTCTTGTCCCTTTTTTTGCTTGCACGCCACGCGGTCAGCACTTCGGACTTATTTTTTGAGACCCCTACTCCCTTTAGGAGATTGAGGAAAGTCTCATCTCTTCTCTTTCATGCACGCCGAGGTTTCCGCGTCCCCCCATCCCTCGTACCACTTCGTCTGAATTGATCACCCCCGGCATTTTGCTTCGTGGGCTGGCCTCTTCTCTGTCGCTTTTTTTCCTACCCCGAAGTCCCTACTATCCTTTCCTGGTCGCTTTTTCCCTCCTACTGGATAATGTTAACGTAGGGTCGGTTGATCGGTAACTTTTCCTGAAATCTCCAAAGCTGGGACACCGCGGTTTGCACCCGCCTTCCCCTTCGTAGGACGTCACGTATTCGTGGCGCTTGGCTTGCCGGTTTCTTCCAATAGCTCACCCCGCGACTTTTCTAAGCGGATCGCGATTTTGAAAGCTGTCTTTGACAGGTAGCCTTCGGGTCCGCGCCTTGCTGTTTTTGCTTTTGCCAAGCGCTGCCTAGTTCCCGTTTTCTTGTACACAGCACCCCTGCCACCAGTGTCCTAACCTCTTACTCTTTTTTTCGTCGATTGGCCATCGCTCTGCTGAAGGGGCCGCAGATTATTTCCTTTCTTTTTTTGTAGTCTTCTTTAGTCGGGTGGTTTCTTTGGGTTCATAAGGATCCCCCTCTCCTCCTGTCCTGGTTTCTATCTCCGTAGTGGTTTCGGAAGAACAGTGGGAAGCTTAACGAAGGGAAAGTCGTCCTTGTTACTCCCTGCCTTAGTATTGTATCGATATCCCTGGTCTGAAACGAGTTCGCTTCCTCTTCCTTTATTCGTGCCCCTTCTTACCGTGAATCCACATATATTTTGTGCGGAGCGAACGAGTTTCCTGAACAAAGGTGAAAGAGAGTTGACATTGTGCCGTAACCTTTCTTTCCCGCCACTCTACTTGCTGCGGGGCCCCCGTTCTCTCCCGTCCCGCTTCGTCTCGCGGTCCGCGGCCAGACTGTTAGGATTGTAGGAAAGAGTGTCTACGGTCCCTGAACTGATTTATCAGCGGGCTCTTTTACCTCCCGTCTGCCCGAGGTTGTATTCTGACCTCCTTCTCTTTTTTTAAAGATTGGAAGTTGGGAAAGGGCTTATTAGGTCTGCTAGTTTTTCCGTAGACTTATCCTGCGAGTCTATCTTTTCGGTTTTCCCTCCTTTGCGTCGGACAGTACGGGGGCTACGATTACGTTAGTACTTCCCGCCCGTTCCTTCTTAAAACTTCCGGCTTCCCCTTTCTTTACAGCGGTAGTTAATATTTCGGTTTTTGAGTTTTCTTTGCTCGGGTAGGTCACTTGGTCTCCTGCCTGAATCACTTAAAACTACACTTTGTATATTTTCCGGATAGGGTCTTCGATTCCGACGGACGTGTTTCTTCTTTTCTCTGCCCCCCTGTAGGAAGCTCGTGCAGATTTTGTCTAGGAGTTCAGGGCCTGGGCATGCTCTCCTCCGATGTTTCTTGGCCGCTTTTTGGAAGTGTGCCTTTTTATTTTTCGGGGGGCAATTTTTGCACTTTCTTCCAGCCTTTCTCATCTCCGGTTTTTTAGAGAAGATCGAGATTTCCGCTTACCCAATGCCCGTCGCCTACACCTTCTTTTGACACTCTCCATTTTTTAGACCCATAGGTCGAGAGTCTTAACCAGGTCTGTCATCTCTGCGAACCGTTTCTCCTCTCTTTCCCGTTTTTCAATCTAACCAGTCACGGACCCACCCGATTCAACTTGTTTAAGCTCGAATCCCCGCGTGCTTTCAAGACCCTATGGAGATTCTTGGATTGGCCGGGGAGCCCGCTGACTCTGACGTTTCTCTCTGGGTACCCAACCAACTGAAATGCTTATTCTGGCCTCCTGTTATAATACGGCATAATTGGTTAACTCTCCTTGTTTCAATTGTTCCTTACGTACTCCTGATCGCATACCGTACCTCATACGGCCCAGTCTGTTCACCGTCACAGGTCTTCTCATTCTTTCAGGTGCACGTTTCTGTCACCCCCCTCTGCTCTGCGCTAGTGGCATGGAACCCTGGAAAGAGGAGACCTTCGCTTCTCTTTACCTAAGCTCGTTGCCAGCTGTCGATTGCATCCTATGCCCCTTCCTTCTCCTGCCTTGTCTCCTTTCTTAACTGTCCTACATCCCTTTCGATGAAGAGTGAAAGATGGAGAGGCCCTTGCTCTGTTCTCGTTCATCCTTATGTCAAGGTCCGTTGGCTGGTCTTCCGTTCCGTCTTGCCTTTTTTAGAAATCGGTCACTCGGTGTTCTTAGAGCATTTGGCAACCTATCTTTTTTTCGTCGTCCTTTGTTCCGACTTCAACCGTAGCGGTGGCGTTGCTCTCGGCCCTCCCCTATTCTCCTAGATCTCCGCTTGTTTCTTAGGCCTGGCCCGATGCCCGGTGTTGTCCCTTAACCACTTGGCTGCCTGACTATCTTCAGGGTTTCTTATACCCTCCCCGGCTTTCTACGGTGGGCTTTGTTATGTTTCTCGGCCCCCCGTATAAAACTACCTCCCCCAAAGTAGGCCATCGAATAGGCGGCATTTTTAGAAGTTTTGCACTTGATCGACTGCTGCCGCGTACTGACTGGGTTTTTCTTTTTCGGGTGCTGTCTTATGCTGTTCCAGGCACGTCTGTTGAATAGGACCCTTGACTTTGCGAGGACCCTCGCGAACTCTCAAGCAGTATCACCCACGTCGGCTCGGCGCGATCTCCTTTTCCTCGGTTGCTAATCGCTGATCTATTCCTTCTGCTCGCCCCTTGTCTACGTGTCGGAAGATAGGAAGGCGTTTTGCTAAGAAAGATTTTCACCGCTCATCCTCTTTTGGCGAATTCTTGATCCAACATTCGACCGGCTTTTGTTCCGTTTTGAGTCCTTCCAGACTCGTTCGTACTTTTTCCCTAGCATTGTGTTCTCCCTGAAGGTTCTGAACCGGAGGATCAGCCACAGCATGTGTGTTCTTGTCTCCTTTTCGTTTCTCATCCTGTGTTGGAACTATCTAGGCCATCGGCGATCTGTACGAATGATGCAGTTCTGCATTTTGACTATTTTTATTCTGCTTTTTGGGCTGTTCGCGTCACTGATTTTGGCTTTTTTTCGGTTTTGGATTTTCTCCAAGATGCCCGCGTTTATTTTTACGAGAAAGAAATCCCTTGCATATTTGCGGACACGTGGTCATTTCCAGTCGCTTCCCCAGATTTTCGCGGTTTTTCCTTTTTCACCTTTTGATGCACTCCACCGGTAAACAGATATTTCACGCCCCCAGAAGGACCTACGAATTTTCAGCGTTTGGCGGGAGTTAGGTATTTCCTGGCTGCTCCTTTATTTTCTGTTTTGATTGTTCTATTTTCCTTCTCGCATCGCCTCCAACGCGACCGCCAGTATTCTGGTCGCCTGGTATAGCCGATGTGGTTAGATGACTCCTTTTCCCCTTCCGACCATCGGTCTTTCGTGCCCTTTTTCGTTCTTGTCTAAGTTTCTCCTTCCTTTCCTAATCCGTGTTGTTTCTTTATATTCTGATAACATTCTTCCAGAAGTAGTCCCGAAACTGAGACGCAGGCTTCCATGATTTTTCATGAATAGGTTGGAAGTCTTTCATTCCTCACCACAGCTCTTGATGCCGGAGTCTTTCCATGCAGCCGTAATTTTCGCTTGTCCTTTGTTTCCTTATGTCTGGGCGCGGAAAATCAGTCGCCTTGAAGTTTCCCTTTCAGTGTCGCGCTGTCCTTCCTCGAACTTCAACGTTGTTTCCTGGTCTTTCTTTTCTCGGGCTTCCGCGGTGCCCTTTTGTGCAGCATCTTCCGTTGGCTAACCTGCTGAAACTATCTCTTGGAGTGGTTCCGTCCGGTCCGGAAGTTCCCTCCCTGATGCAGGAGGCGGTCTCGCGGTCATCTGTCTCTCTTCGCGGTTGCTTGACAACCTCACTCCCCCCCCCCCCCTCCACACCACCACACCCCACACCACAAACCCCCCTGAGCCGGCCGCCGATGTCGACCCCGTCCAGCGCATTCCCTTCCCACCGCGCTCCATTTGGATTCTTCTTCCCTGATGCGTCCATTTCCTTGCCGTTTCCAACAGCCAAGGCGGGTACCGATACTTTTTCGATGAGAAGGATTCAGGTTGTTATTACTTACTGCTGTTTCCTCCCTACGCCCCCTTTCTGCCCTTCCTCATGCCGATTTTATGACTTCGGCACTTTTACTCCCTTCCTTCTTTTTTGATCCTTGTAATTCCCTTCTCGGTCCGTTTTGATACCGCAGCCCGGTCCTCTTCCTTCCCCCCCAAGGCTTTTTTTTTCGATCCTGTTCTCTTCCGTAGTACCAGTCAGTTCTAGCCCATTCGGACACCCGCCTTCTCGCGACGTTATAAGACGTTTTATAGGTAGATTGGTTACCTCGTTTTCTTCTGCCTGTCTAGTCGCCGTCTTTCCTGGTCCCTCCTGCTTTTTCCATACTCCCCAGCACTCGTACTTTCGCGCATGAGTACTGGAACGCCCGGCCTCCTGCCTGGGCCTCCGATTTTCTTTTGTGATGGTTTTTTTCTTTTCCTCGGTGTGCCTCCTGTTTTTTAATCCTTACCCTTAGCCCGCGGGGCGTGCTGCGTTGCGTGTTTCGTCGGCACGTCTTCAATTTTGAGTTTCGCCGGGCAGCTCTGCCTTTTTCCCCTTCGGCCTCTCTGTCCTTTTATGGTTCCTTGCGCGTCCTTCGGCTTCCTTTTTTTCCTCAATAGGGCCGTCCCCCTGCCCCAATTACTTCGGGTTTGGTTCGAAAGAGGCGAACCTTTTGGGCACTTGAAACACTTCCCCTTTACCGTTGCCCCCCCGTAGCCCTTCTGGGTTTCAACAGGTGTTCCAGCCCGACGACCTTCTGATGCCCTTAAATCTTTTTCCACGCGTTTTTTCCGGAGGTGCTGTCATCCTTCCCCCTGGCTCTTCCTTCCGCTGTCTCACTTCTGTGTTGTCCTTAGGGATGGCTGATGGATTAATCTCCTATAAGGGGGCTGACCGCTCAGCCGTTGGCCAGTTCCTCTTTTTTTTTCGATCCTTGAGGGTTGACCTATACGGCTTAGCCGGACCTTTTCCTTGAATTCGTCCGATCTGTGGTTTCTGTCTTGAGCCTTTGGATTCGATATGTTGTCTAATTACCTTAGACTTTTCCCGTTCTGCTTTATTTTTTTCTTTCCATCATTTATCACTCCTTTCTTGTTGGTCTTTCTCCCGGGCTCGATCGGTCCTTTTTCATTTGGTTCCGGAATTCATTCAAAATTCCATTGCATTTCCTCATCTTTGTCTTCTCTCGTTCCCCCTCGCTGTGGGTTTTTGCGCTACGTCCTCTTTTTTCTAGCTCCCGGTTACTCAAGGCTCTTATGACCGGTCTGGGCAGTCATCGACCGAGGTTCATTTTTGAGTTCTTTTAGGAAGTTGTTCCCGCGACGTTGTAGTCGGTTGGTCCCCTTGTATTCGTTTCATTTGCCTTTTTCTTTTTCCTTCCCCCCCTCCTCTTTGGATTTCAGCGTACGAAGATACAATTCTGCCGTACTAAAAAGTCGCGTTTCCACAACTTCCTAACGTCGAAGGACACTATTCCTCTTACTTCCCCCCCTGACCTTTTCCTTCTGCTACTTTTACGAGTTTTGCTACTTCCTATTTTTCCAGCACGACCACAATACTTCACCTTCGTGGTCAGCGCTACTCCCCCTCTGCCTTACCTTCCGCTATTTGAAGCCTTTTCTTTTTGGCCAGGTCCTCCTTCTTTTTTTTACTTTTAAAATCACCCCTTTTGGCTGTACTATCTTTTTTTTGCCCAAGTACAAGATCTTTTCTTTCTCTTTGGTGTACATCCCGTGCCCTTGCGAATTTGCCGCTCATATCCGAATACATCCTAATTTCCCTTAATTTCACTTCTGTTGATTCTTTCTTCTCGCGCGCCCGGCTGCTAGCCGGTCCACCCCTCTTATTTCTCCCCAACCTTTCTTAGATTTATTCCCACTTTCCCGCTTTCATAAGGATTTTTTTGATGGGTTCATAGCCCTCTTCTGTACGTTGGAAGATCAAGCCCCTCTCGGCCCTTTCCCGGTTTTCGTGATCCCTTTTTTCTTTCTCGCTTTTCATTTTGTCCCGGTTTCCTGCACTGTCGGCGTTCTTTATTTGTTTTCCTTTGCAGAAATTCTGTCCTCGTTTCCCTATTTTATGATAAGTGTTCAACCAGTCTTCAACCCCTTTTGTTCGTTGTCGTTCTTTTTGCCTGCCCCAGCATCCCTTTTGTTCGTTATTTGGTATCCTTTTTTTGGTCCGACCTACTGCAGATTTTTAGCCGGTCCGCAGACTCGCTGAACAAATCTACTGGGCTTTCTTGGCACACCTTCGTCTTCCCGGCGGTTTTCCATGCAAAAGGCTGAGACGTCCACACTATCTTCCCTCCTCAATGCCCGGCCGGGTCCCTTTGTTCTCCTTTTCTTACCCTTTTCCTCCAAAATTGTCACCATCTTTTCGGGCAAGATTATAGGATCCCCTCCTTCTTTGGCTCTTGGCAAGGACTACTCTGATCCGGTCCTACTGTTGGTCGTTTTGTATTCTTTAGGAGCCTCCTTTCTGGTGGCCGCTGTTAGATTTACTCAGTTAGAGGTGACCCCGCGCGGCTTACTGATAAAAGATGATTCTCCCCCTTTTCCCCTGCATTCGGCCCGTTATTCTCCATTTTTGTTTTTTTTTTTGGGGATTTCCTGTACCGTTCCCCTTCGCTACGTGGAGGAAATCCCGGCCATCGGCTTTTTAGCACGCGGGGCCCCACTATTTTTTTCTCTTTTCCTGCCTGACTCTCGTTCTCAAGGTCCTCCGTTGAGTCGCCAAAATCTTCTCTTCTGGTATCGCCACGTTTTTATTCGAGGTTAAGAGGCCCTTATCCCTAGCCCCCGATGCATGTAGACTTGTTTTGATTTTCGCCGCTACGTTCTGATTGTGGAGAGCGTCGCGGAGTGATCATCATTCTCCTACTGTGACTTTTTCTGATAGCTCTGGAATGGCGCTTTGGTCGCGGCCATGCCTTGCGGCCGGCATTTGTCCCGGTGTTTAGTGCTCTGCCTGCCTTTACCCGCGGACCGGTCTGATTTTTTCCTTGGTCTTTTTTTTTAATCTTTCCGTTTAGTCGATTTTCAACTTTCACTCTCTGATCGGTTCGGGGGCCTTTTCATCCTTTCTCACGGGCCCACTGGTCACGAGAGCTCGTGTTTTTTACCGCACTGACCGACTTATTTCCAGTTTTGAGTGCCGATATTGAAGTCTTTTTTTAGACGGATCGCTTTATCTTCTGGGCGTCTATTTCAGATCCTTGAGTCCCTTCCGCCGCAAAGTTCGGTTTTTTTAGCACTTTTTTCTTGCTGCTGACTTCTTCATCACATCTGCAGCATCGGTTTTTTGCCCTTCCGTTTTTTTTTGTCCATTTTACTCCATTTTGTTATCTCTTCTTTCTCCTCCTTTTTTTTTGTTTTAGCTGTTACATGGCGATCCGCGTAGGACACTTGATTCATCCTGAGGCGGCTATTCCTTAGGGACTTTTTGAAGGCCGCAGTAGAACCTCTATTAGGTTTTAGGGCGAACTGGTCGTCGGCGTGGGCCGTCGATGCGCGGGAGCTTGGAACCTCATGCCTTCTTCCAAGCGGACGATGATCACGCTGCTTCCGGACCTTGTTCTTCCGCCACTCTGAATGATGTTAAGTCGGTCTTCTTGGGTAGGAACGAGCTCGCACACTTGTGCTTTTTCTCCCTCCGGTTCCGACCATTTGCCCCCGTCAAATATATTCTCTTTGAGTGTTTCTCCCGGTCCAGTCCGGGTCCGCACCTTCTTAGGGCCCCGGTCCTGTGCGGAGCAGTTGCTTCGTTTAAAAACTTCCCCATCGAGCAGCACTCGGCACTTTTTCCTTGCCGCTGGACCCCTCGAGCAGCTTTTCCATGGCTTTCTCCGACCCCGTCTGGCTTTGCTTTTCCTCCTTTTTTTCTCGCGCACACACTGTCCAGTGGCCCGCGCGAGCCCTCTCACCCCGGGCGCCCTTACGGGCTGGTTTAGGAACGTCTCTGTTCAAGTCACGCGAAACAGACTTTCGGACCCGAGCCCGATTTCCCTCTCGAAGTTCTTTTTTCCCAACCTCCCCGGCTGGCAGGGTGATACCGGTTCGCCCCGTCACGGCTGTGTCCCAGGAGGTATGGTGATAATTCGCAAGTTCAGACGTCGCCTTTGAATAGGTTTTCTTAGGCATTTCTCACGTGTTATCTTTTCGAACCCCCAACGACAATGGAGGACACTCCTCCGACGTTGATCAGTGCTTGATCTAGCGGCGCGTGTTTTTGTTGAGCTTCTGACAGAGTATCCTTTGACCTTTCTTCAGGTCTCGGTCCACACATGCAGCACCCACTCTTTTGCTGCTGCCAGTCGAGTTAATTGGCTCCCCGTAAGATCCAGGGGCCTCCCTGATTCTTCTGGCTGAATTGGTTGGTTGGGGCGAGGGTCGTTCTTTTTTTAAGATTCTCAGGACCGGACCGACGTCAGTTGTCGCGAATCCTCTTGTGTTTATTCGGTCTAGTGGGGAGGTTTAGCGGCAGCTCTTTTGTTCACGCCGTAGCTTCGTTTCTTTTAGATACTCGGTGATGTCGAGCTCTGCTCTATACGTAGCTCCTCTCGGGCCCATTGATGACACTTTTTTCTTGCACGGCGCGACTATGCGCAACCCCCTCTTTTCAGAGCTTTTACCCCAATTCAAGCCGTCTTGGGCCCCGCATACCCTTTTAGTTGGCTCGTTTTTTCACCATGCACTGTCCCTGTTGTGTTTCGAAGCCGCTTCACTCTTTCTCAGCGTTGCTGTGATGCGGCCCGCGTGTTTTCCCCTTCGACGGAACGCGGTTAGTTTTTTGCTTTCCGACTGCTTTCCGAGTTGATGATCGCCTCTACGATCCTGGTTTTTTCCTTTTGCTTTTTTTTTGTTTCCCTGTACGCGTAGGCGTTGTCTACTGTCGGGTCGAGTGTACCTTTTGGAGGCTTTCCTAGGGTTCCCTTACTTGCCTTACTGTTTTGTCTTTTCTCGATCTGATGTACGGTAACTTAACCTTTCCCTTACGGATTTTGTTTGATGGAGTTAATATCCCCCGACTTTGGTGGTTATTTGGGCCGATTTCAGTGGGCGCCCCGCGAATCCAAACAGTACTTCCCCCTCTTTCATTTCTTATCGTTTTCTTAGCGTGACCCCGTTTGTTTTTTTTTGTCGTGTTTAGTCGCTAGGCCAGCTGAAGAATTTGTCGTCCTTATATTGAAAAGGGCGTTGTTTTCGATTCAGATTTTGGTTCGTCGTGGAGGAAGTTGTGCCCTTCTTGGTAGGTCTTTGCAATTGTAGATGAAGTTCCGGTTACCTCTTCCTGTGGTTTTGTTGAGACTCGATAGCCTAACGGAGCTCCCTTGCTCCCCCGTAGCCCTTTGCCCCCTTACTCATTTCCAGACCCTAGGCTCGATTTTCCTGCCTGCCCTTCTCCTGTTCACCCTGTCTTCTACTCTTTTGCTCTGTCCCTTCTCCTCCCCCCGAAGGAACCTCTATTTTTCCCCCACAAGGTCCCGGAATCCCCTCTGCGTTCAAATGCCCTGCTAGAATTATGTTTTCCGTGTGACTTTGCTGGCCGGTCGCCTAATTGACTCCCTCTGCTTCAGCCGGTTTTACATAAACGTCCCTTTGATTTTTTTATCGGGGGGGGTCCCTTACCGTTCCAGTAACTGGTGTTGTACCTACTTCCGTGTTCGCCCTTTTTCACTTTACAGCATCACTAGAATAAAAGTCCGTCTCTTACTTTCTTAAGTTAACTGCGATCCTTTCCCCCTCCCGTGCTACGTCTCTTCCCAGGCAGAATCGCCCCCTCAATATATGCCGTCATTTGGAAAGCTGACAGAAAACGGTGATTTTCTACTTTCTCACCACTTTTATTTCCAGTGTAAGGATCACAGCCCACTTTGTTTTCCCTTTTTTTCTGCCCCCCGTCGATTAGTCTGCATAAATCTGACGCGGCTGGGTCCCGGCGATGCCTTCCTTTGATCCTCCTGCTGGCCGCATCGTTTTAAAAGATAAGCCTGTTTTTGTTGCATACTTGTACCGTGGTGAAGTTTTCAAGATCGTCACTCGGTGTTCTCCTCCTTCGTTCGTTATCATCAGTACGTGGTTTTCTTCCGTATCCATTCGTCCAGGGATATTGTTTCTTTTCGCCTTTTCTCCCTATTTCCCGACGACTCTTCCTGCCTGTAGGTGCCCCCCAATTGCTTCCGCTCCGTAGGGAACTCCCGTTTCTATCTCTCCCCGCTGGAGAGACCAGGATTCTGTCCTGGTTGGGTTTTTATGCCAACTTTCCACCCCGCTCTACACTCGCCACGTACCCCCGCTGTTCCAGAAGCATTCTTCGGCCAATGTTGCCTGGCTTGTGCCAAGATCTATTGTTATCGATTTGCTGTGTGGCCTGTTTCTGGCCTTTGATCGGCACGGCGTCTTCTCACGCATCGCTTTCTTAGGAAAAGTTGCCCTCTTGCCCAAGTCCTTTTTACCCGTCGCTGATCGTGTTTTCTCCTACATTGCGGTTGAGCTGCGGCCCACTGATTCCGGTTTCTCCAAATTAGTCCTTACTTTTTTACGGTGCGGCTTTTTTAAGTGATTTTAAAAAGTCGCCTTTTCCTCTTTATAAACTGCCCTCCGGCGTGCAGGTGGTCCTTCTTCTCTCTCAGACTCTCTCGTTTTCAATGCTGTAATTTGTTTTTGTGTTCGTTCGATTTCTGCCTTGGATAAAATTCAGAAGTCCATGTTTCTAGGGAGCTGCCGACTTTTAACGTTCGTGATGTTAGGTTTCAAATCGATCATTCTGTTTACTGTTTTTCTTTTTATCCGTTCGGTGAATGAGAGAGGGCAAGTCCTGCTCGGTGGTGTTCGCGTCCCCCCCTCACGGCTGA
>Ga0179593_1578473_pt1 | contig 15322 bp, 25 predicted proteins | sample CZODoug2_1_08_16_FD_185931 | JGI IMG/M metagenome (GOLD analysis project Ga0179593, IMG submission 185931) | Vadose zone soil fungal communities from Angelo Coast Range Reserve, California, USA - CZODoug2_1_08_16fungal (PacBio error correction) | ecosystem: Environmental > Terrestrial > Soil >... | reverse complement strand
TTCACCTCGATATATCTTGCCGTGTTTCTCCATCCAACTGACTACCCTCCCTTTTTCATCGCGGGGCCCTTCCCTTTCTTTTCCCTTCTTCCTACGGTAAAGAGGCTATTTATGTCCTTTCTGTTTTTTCCCCCCCCCGTTTTTCCCCCCCCCAGTCAACGACCTGTAGCGGGGATTTTCTTTTGATGACGTAGTTGAGTGTGTCGCGTATCGTTAGGAATTCCTCCGCATGGATTTATGAAAGGCTGTACCCAGGTTTTCAGCCTCGCCCCTTTTGATTCCACGCGAGAGCTCTCCTTTTCCTGTAAGGCTGCAAATTTGTAGAGAGTTCCGCGTTTTCGCCCCCAATCCCCTCAAGCAATCATGCAATTTTGGCAGCACTTCTTTAACTCTGTTATCCTCTGCGCCTCCTCATAGGATTATTGCGCTCATTTTCCAACGGCTAACTGTCATTTGGGTGTTCCAGTACCTACTTCTTTGAGTCATCCACCCCTTCCCACCCTCTACCTACCTCTTGCACCTCTTTCTACCAAGCTTTCCCCTTTAACTTTGGCTCTTTGCTTTACAAGATTGTCATAACGCCTAATATGAGATCAAGGTTTTCCTTTCCGTTTGAAAGGATTGAGTTTGACTATTCCCGTGTTGCCTCCCCCTTTGTGTGGTTTGATACCTGTTTTTTTCCTGCTGCCCGTTTGGCGTATTATTCGCGGTTTTTGAGTAGTGGGCTCACGACTCCTTTATGGTGATGGTTTTTGACTCCTCCTTACCCTGTTTGCTACTTCGTTTTCGGTGCTGATGTTCCGTAGTGCGGTTCATTTTCCCTCTTGTAGGAACTCTTTTTTCTCTTGACGTTTCCATTGCCCCCCCGCGAGCAATTGTCGTATCGGATGGTTCGGAATTTCCCTTTTTTGCTTTGATTGCCAGCTGCGCGCCACTCTTCTTTCCTCAAATGAAGTTACTGATCCCCTTTTTCCTGTTCTTTTACTGATCAAGGCTTTGTTCGCGGACTCTCGATTGGTCGGGCGTGGGACACTCACTCAACCATTTGGATTTTCGCCGGTCTTTTGCTTTGAAAGAGGGGATTGATCTCGTCCCCCTCTTTCTTGGTTCTGTGGACGGTTCCCTGCCTTTTTTGCAGAACCGTCCTTCCAAAGAAGGTCCCTCTCTTGTTGCATCCGAGTTGAAACACGTTGTCACTTTTTTCCATCATTTTGAGATGGAGAACAGAACGTGCCGATCTGCGAGTTTAAACCTCCCCTGGTTCCCCCGGTTTTCTTGTCCAGCATTTTCATTTGCTGTTGTCCTCTTTTAAGATTACCCCACCGGAGTAATTTGATTTCTGGTACGGAAGAAACGTTTGCAATGATATGGGTGTGGGAGCGCTTTGGAGTTTTTGGAGGGTTCGTCTGAAAGACGTTCGTCCGGGCTCGAAGTTTAGCTTTTCGGAAGGACGAACTATTTCCTTGACTGGGCACTTTTTCTCATCCCATCTTTCCCCTAAACTTTAATGCTTCCATTTCATGGGGCATCTTTAGACCTTCCAGGTCCGATGGGAAACTCATTTTTGGTGTTCGATTTCGTAAGAATGGGAGTTGCGAAGACCGCTCCGTGCCCCCCCACCCATATAGTGGTTATGATTAGACATTTTCCTCCTGACGAAAGGTTCCTGCTCCCCCCTTGAGTTACACCTCCCATACCCGACTTACCTTCAATCCAGATTCCCCTTCCGTCGGTCTGGCGTTAAGGCTTCCATGAGGATGAACTTCCCACCAAGGCGGGTGAGGAACGCCTCCCCTACGAGCCCTTTACTATCTTTTCCCCCCTCAATGGGGGTTTGACGCTCGCCTATCCTCTTCGCCCTCCTTGCGGGGCGTCCCCGTCAGTGCGGCTGCAGCCTTTTCTTTCCTTTTTCGTCCCCGTCCTTAATCACTCCTCCTCCCCTTTTTTTCTCTCTTTGATTTGCGATTCTTGATAATTTACCCTCCCAGGCTCGTCTTCCCCCAACTTCTTCGGGCCCTCCCCCAATTCTGGCTCAATTGGTCGTTCGCTTTCTTCCTGAAAACAACTTCCCCCCTTTATTTCCTCTATCAAATTCACCCTAGTTTTCCTCCCGATATTATAAAGATTTTTTTCTTACGTCCCCTTCAACCAGGGGGGCCCTCTGCTCAAGCTGTGCACATTTCCTTTTTTCATCCCCTCGTACTTGATAGTCTTCATCAATCTTAAACCACGTAACCGCTTAATTAGTGCCTTTCCCCCATCTTTCAGGATTAATCCCCCAAAAAGCTCCCTACCTTACCCTCCCCCCGCCGCTCTCCCCCCAACGAGTGATGCCCCCCCTTAAAAATTCAAATTATGCGTTCTTTTCCCCCTCTATACCTTGATTTTCCCCACCCACCACCCCCGACCCCCCTTTTCCCCTTGATGATCCCTTTGCCCGCCGCTTTACAATTGGCGCCCTCAATCCTTCTCCTGATCCCCCCTTTTTTTCCTTTTTAAAGTGTCCTGCAATCCCTCTGTCTCCACCCCCCAAACCCTTTATGTACCGGTTTCTTCATTAACTCGGGCCCCCCCCTCTGCCTCCTTTGAGGGTGCGTAGCATCCCCAATCAAAGATTTCTTTTTCTTTCCCCCACCCTAGAAAAACACCAGATCTCCCCCTCCCCTGCGAATCGTTAGTGTCCACTCCACACTCCCCCTTCTTGATGCAGTGTCGCGAACTCCCTTTTCTGCCTCAGCCTGAGCCCGTTTAAGGAATGTGTCGTCCGCACTTCTCCTTTGTGAAAACGATAAATCCCCTCCCCCCCACTGGTTACCATTCCGTACTTATCCTCCGATCCGCCCTCCCGCAGGCCGGTCATTCCGTCGCTCCAGTTCCGACTTTTGCCCCCCCCTTCCCTAACAGACCACCTGACCAGCAGTTCCCCCCTCCTCCCTCAGACCGAACTAGTGTGAGAGGAAAACCAGCCACAGCCATAAACACGTCCTTTCGTGGGTCCTCCTTGTTTCCTAATCCTCCTCCAACGAACGGCAGGACCCCCAACCCGGAGACCCCGACATGCCTCCCACCACCCGTTTTCATCTTTATCTCACCCTTCCTGAAAGTTCCCCCGGCATTTCATTGTCTCAGTTTTTCACGGATGTTTGACCAATCTTGTCCAAATTCTCCCGGGCTCTTCGTATTAGTATGAAAGTTGAAATTGTCCTCTGACCTTTTTTTCATCCTTTCTTTTTTCTTTTGTTTCTTAAAACACACCTTCGAGCGCATTCTTCGCACTCCCCCCTTCAATACCTTTCCCACCGCAAAGGCGCTACACCGTTTTTTTTCGACTTGTGTGAATAGGGGATCAAATTCATCCCCCTTACTTTTCTGAACCCCATTTTTCCTCTTGGATGTTTTTCTTTCCACAGTGTACTGTAAAACTAGCTTTGATCCCCGGCCCATTCTTACCCTTTGCTTTTCCCTCTAGATAGTACCGATGCTCCAACACTGAATACCCACACCCTACGCTGACTCTCTTTTAAAATCCTTCCATGTACCTCACTAGTTCCCCTGCTGCTTCCCCTATTCCCAATTAGTTGATTCTCCTCCGTCACGAGTCTTATCCACTCCTTCTCCCTCAGGTACCGTCCAGACCCTAGTGTTCCCTCCCTTTTTGCCAATTTGCCCTTTCCAGCGATTGCACTTATGGTGCCACTCGGCCGCACCCCTTCCCCCTGGCCTAATATTCGTTTAAATCTTTCCCTCTCCTCAGTTGTTGTTGTTTAGAGCCCTCCCCCCCCCTCTAAGATATTTTTTTTTTAAATCTTTCTTTCCGCCTTCCCAGCCAGGGGCATCGTTGGACATCGTTTTTAGCGTCCCCCGACTCGGCGACAGGCCCCTCGCCCGTTGTACGTGAATGGTACTCCATTTTTTTTCGTCGCCCCATACCTTCTCTGTTCTCTCTCCTTTTTAACGTTAAAGTTCCGTTTCCTAGGACTTCCGTTCTGATGTTTCTGACAATGGTTAAAGAGGTGGGTTTCTCTCCGAGCGATGCCATTTCCCCTCGCTTTATCCTTTTTAAAGTTTTTGAGTATCTTTCCTTCCTGATGTTAAGCCGTGGTACGTTTTTTAGCCAAATCCCCCACCTTCATTGGCATCGCGCATGACCGCTGTTAAGTTTGTTCCCTTCCGACTTCTCGAAGACAATAGCCCTCTCATTGCGTTTTTATTTCACATGGCAATGTCTAAGCCTTTCTTCGCAGGGTCCATACCAAAAATGAACCCGGTTTTTCCGTTCCCTTGCACATTATTCCCCAGTTACGTCACCCGCATCCCTGGAGATTCTTTTTTCCCCTTCTTTTTTCACAGAGACCAAAAGAACTGGCTGATCCCTTCACCCCTTCGAGCCTAGTTCTCAATCTTTTGCCTCCCTTCCTGACTATGTGGTCTCTGATGTAGTTTTTGATTTTTTTGCGTTTGCTGGGTCGTCTAGCGGGTTTGCTTTTCCCTTTTTGGGCCTACTCCAAAGTGATCTCTTGAATGGCACATCCTCTTATATTCCTCTGCTGTTCACGTCGTGCGGCTTAGCGTGTCTGTTTTTTGGTCGGTGCCGCACGTGGCCATCTTCTTTAGGAATGGATGAGCTTATTAGTTCCCTGCAGGTCTTCCCCTCTTTGTAGCTTCTCGTTATGAGTATTTCTCTTGCCCCTTTTTTTCCGGTGTTTTTTTCCTTTCACATCGTTCTAAGCACCCCCGTCTTTTGTAGAAAATTTACGGAGTTCGTCTGGCTTCCGATAAAGGCTTTTTTCCTAGACCGCGCTTCACGTGATTTTTGTTGGACAATAAAAGATACCCCTGTTCCCTTGTTTCTTTGTTCCTTTCCCCTTAGTTGATGGCGGACCCCGCGCCATTTGATTTGTGGCCCCCGCGACACCCTGGGGCCTCTTTTTGTTTTTTTCTGTGTGATGAAAGTAATTCCATTCATCCTCTTTTTTTTTGTGATTTTAATTCGTTTTTACACCTTTTTCTCCCCTTGTCAGTTAAGTCCATGGTATTTTTTGCATCTTTCGTGTTCCGACCAGTTTTTCCGGTAATGCTCAGTCATTGGTTCTTGGGTGGTGTTTCGTTCCTCATTGGATAACTGTTAACCTCCCGAACGCGGCAATTTGAATGTACGCGTTTTTGTGGGAGACTTTTTTTTCTTTCCTCAAACGGTGCTTGATTTTCCGACATCGTTTTACCTTTGCAGGAGCTGTTGCGGCCTTTAGCTTTGCGGAACGCTTTTCTGACGTTCTTCCTGTGGGGAGAAGCATCTTGCCCCCTCAAACCTAATTGAAATCTTTTGAACTGTTTTCCACGAGAGCGTTCCCGTTAATCGATGGCCATTCCGGTTTCTTCTTCTCCCTCCCCTCCCACTTTCCACCCCCCCCCCTTCCCTTTCCTATCCCTACCCCTCTACCCCCTCCCCCCCCTTCCCCCTCTTCTCCCTCACTCCTTCCCTCCCCCCTACCCCCTTCTCCCCCGCCTCCTCACCCTCTCCCTATTTCATCCCTCTTCGTCCCCTCCCCCGCCCATCTCCTTCACTCCCCCCCTCGCCCATCTCCCACCTCTCTATCCCCCCTTCCCCCCATCAATCCCCCCCTCCTCTCCCTCTCCCCCCACCCCCACCCCACCCCCTCCCATCCCTCCACCTAAATCCCCTCCCCTTCCCTCCTCCTCCCCTCTTCTCTTCCCCCTTCCCTTGCCCTCCCCCCTCACCCCACCCTCCCCCCGTCATTCCCCCCGCTTCTTTCACCCCCCCCTCACTTCTCCCCACCCCTGCCCCCCCCTCCTCTCCCCTCCCCCCACCTGTCCTCCCATGCTCCCCCCTCCCCAATGTCTTCCCCCCCCTTTCTTCTTTTTTTACTGCGTTTCTTCCCCCCTCCCCCATCCTCCCCCCCTCCCCCTATATCCCCCCTGCTCCCCCCCCACCCCTACACCTTCGCCTCCACCTCCCCCACCCCTCCCCTCCCCTCCCTCTTCATCTTTCCTGCCCCTTTCTTTCCTTCCCCTCCTTCCCCTCCCTACCCACTCCTCCACCCCCCCCCCTCCCCCTACTTCCTCTCCCCTACCTCTTCCTCCCCTCCCCCCCTCCCTCTCTCCCGCACCCAGCCCCCCCCTCCCCCCCTCCCCCCTAACTTTCTTTTGTCCTCCTTCCCCCCTTCTCTCCCCTCCCCCCTCGCCCCCCCTCCCTCCCCCCCACCCCCCCGTGCCCTTTCCCCCCCACTCTTTCCCCTCCGACCATTGTTTACCTCCTTTCGTCCACACTCTTTTTCTCCCTCCCCCCCAGCCCCACGAACACCCCCCACCCCCGATTCCGTATCCTCTCCCCCTTCCCACTTCCTCTGTTTTCCCCTCCCCCTTCCATTCCCTTCTTTCCCGCCTTTCCTCTCTTTCCCTTCTTCCCTTCTCCCCCTTCCCCCCCCTACATCCTCCATTTCCTTCCTCCCCGCCATATCTATCTCGCCCCCTCTTACCCGTTCCCCCCTCCTCGCCTCTCGATCTTTTCCTACCACGCGCCCCCCGACCCCCCCGCTTTCTCCCCCCCCCCCCCCCCCCTCCCCCCCCTTTCCTTCTTAACTCTCTTTCCCACCCCACCCCCCCTCCCTTCTGGTACACCCCCCACCCCCGCCCCCCCTACCCACCCCTCCCCACTTTTTTTCTCCATCCTTTCTCACTTACCCCCCCCCCATCCTCCCCCACCCCCCCCCCCCCTAACCCCTTCCCTTGCGATACCCATTTCTTCTCCCCCCTCTTCCTCCGCCGCATCCTCGAACCCCGCCCCCCCTTCCCTCCTCCCCACCTTACTCCTCCCCCCCCCGCTCTTCCCCCCCCTCCTCCTCTCACCCCCCCCCTATCACCCCCCCCCCTCACTCCCCCTCTCCCCCCCCCTCCCCCCCTTCTTCCCCTCACACTCCCCCCACTTTCCTCTTCTCCTCCTTTCACTCTTCCCCCCCCTCCCCCACTTGCGCACCCCCCCCCCCCCCCCCTACCCCATCGCCCCACCCCCCCCCCGCCCCCCCCCCCCCCCCTCCTACCCCTCCCTCTCTCCATCCCCGCATACACCCTTTACCCTACTTTACGCCCCCCTCTCCCCCTTACCCCCACCCTCCCGCTTCCGGCCTTTTTTTTCTCCCCCCTAACCCTTCTTTCTCCCCTTCCCGACCTGCCCCCTCCCTCTCCATCACCCCTCCACCTCCCCCACCCCCCCCCTCCTCCCTCCCCCCACTCTTGTCTCTCTCCCCCCTCCTCTCCTCTCCCTTCCCTGTCCCTCCTCCCTCTCCTCCCATTCCACCCCGCCCCACCCTACACCCCTCCTCTCGCCCCCCTCCCCCTTCCACTCCCTCTCCACATCCCCTTGTTATCCCTCCACTTTCTCATCTCTCTCTCATCCCCCCCCACCCCCACCCCCCCCTTCCCCCCCCCACTCCACCCCCCCTGACCCCTCCCACTCTTCTCCCCCCCCCTGCCCCCTCTTCTCCGCCCTGCCCCCCTCCCTTTCCCCGCACTCCCCCTCTTCCCTCTTTTCCCCCTTCCCCCCCTTCCCCCTCTTCTCTCCCCCTCGCACCTGCTCTCCTCCTTACCCACCATTCCTCGCTCTCCTCCCCTCCATCCCATCCCCTCCCCTCTCTCCCCCTCGCATCTCCTACCTGTTTCCCCACGCTCTTCTCCCACACAATTCCGTTCTTCCCTTCCCCCTTCCCCCTTTTTCGCCCCCCATCCCTTCTCCCCCCCCTCCCCCTTACCCCCCCCTCCGCCCCCCTCCTAATTTCCCCCTCCCTCCCCCCACCTTCCCCATCTCCTCTTCCTTCACCTCCCTACCCCCCTCTCTATCCCCTTCTCAAGTCCCCATCTTCATCGCGTCCTCCCCACCCCTTCCCTTCATCTTCCATTCACTCCCCCCCCCCCCCCTCCCCCCCCCCCCCCTATTCCCTCTCTTTCTCTCCCTACCACTTTCCCCCTCCCTCTACCCCCCCCATCCCCACCCCCAACCCCCCCCCCCCCTCCCCTACTCCGCTCCTTTACGCTTTCTTCCCGTTTACACCACTGTTTTTTCCCCCCCTCACCACCCCTCCTCCCCCTCCCACCCTTCGCCGTCCCCCCCACGCACCCCCCAACCCGTCCCCCCCCATTCCCCCCCCCCCCCCAACCCCCACCCCGTTTCCCTTTCCCCGGTTATCCTTCTCCTCCTCCCCTTTACCCCCCCCCCCTCCCCCTTCCCCCCCCCCCCTCTCTCTTCCCCCTTCCCCCTCCCCTTACCTCTCCTCTTCCCTCCCTTCTCCCCTCCTCCCTCCCTTCGTCTCCTTCTCCCACCAATTCTGCCTCTTCCTCCGCCCTATATCCCACTCCCCTCCGTTTTGCCCCCCCCCACCCCCACCCTTTTTTTTCTTCTTACTTCTTTTCTCTCCCCCCCCCCCCCATCCCCATTTCACCACCCTTCCCCACACCCCTCTTCCCTCTTCTCCCCCCCGCCTCCCATCCCCCTCCCCCCTTGCCTTCTTTCCCCCCTCTTTCACCCCTCCCTTCCCCTTCTCCCCTTCCTCACCCCCTTTCACCCCCTCCCGTGTCCCCAACACCCCCCCCCTCCCCCTCCCCACCCGCCCCCTCCCTCCCCCCCCCCCCCCTACTCCCTTGCTCTCCCCCCCCCCCCTCTTCCTACTCACCCCCTCCCCTCTTACCCCCTCTCCCTCTCTTCCCCCTTCGCCGCACCTTTCTCCTCCCCCCCCCCCCCCCCCCCCCGACCTTCCCACTTTCCCCCCCCCCCTTCCCCCCTCCCCGTCCCAGCCTCTTCCCCTCACCCACCCCCCCCCCCTACTCCTTTTCCCCACCCTTCCATACCTCTTCCTTCTTTCCTTCCCCCCTCACCCACCCCCCATTCTCACCCCTTGAATCCCTCCGCTAGCCCGCTTTGCCCCCCCTCTCTGTCACCCTTTTTCTTCTTCCGTTTCTTTTTCTCTCCCTCCCCTCCTCCCCCCCCCCACCCCCCTACTCCTTTACATCTGTCTTCTCGCCACCCCCCCCCCCTCCCCCCCCTTACTTTCTCTAACCCTCAATATCGCAACCTGTACTTCCCTCCTTCCTCGCTGCCCTTTCTCCCCCTATCCCTTCCGCCCCCTCTCTCTCCCCCCCTCCGCCACCCCACTCCCCGTCCTCTTTTCCCTCCAGCCCCCCACCATCCCCCCCCGCCTCTACGCGCCTCACCCCCCCAACCCCCCTCTTCTCCCGGCCCCTTACCTCCCCCCCACCCCTCGCCCCCTCCACCCCCCCCCCCCCCCCCTATTTTCCCTTTCCCCCCCTCTCCCACCCTCTCTTCATCCCACTTCCTCTCCCCTGCGCCTCTTCCTCACCTACCCCCCCCCCCTCCTCCTCTTCCTCCTCCCTCTCCCCTCCGCCCTCCCCCCTCCCCCTTCTTATCCTTCACCCCTACTATCCCCCCCTCCCGTTCTTCCCTCCCTTTTTTCACCCTTTCCCCCCCTTCCCCTCGTCTGATTTCCCCCGCCCCGCCTTTCTCCCCACCCTCCCTTCCTTTACCCCCTCCTCCACCCACCCCCCCCCTCCCCCCCTCCCTCTCTCCCTCCCCCCACACCTCTCCCCCCCCCCCTACCTCCCCCCCCCCTCTTCCCCGCCTCTCCCCCCCTCGTCCCCCTCCCCTTCCATACCCCATCCCTCCCCCTTACCTCCCCCCTCCCTCCCCCTTTCCCCTCCCTTTCCTTCCAACACCATCGTCTACTCCCCCTCCCCCATGCCCCCGCTCCCCCTTTCCCCCCCCCCCCCCCGACTTTTCCCTCTCCTCTCCCTCTCTCCCCCCCTCCACCCCCCTACTCCCCCCCCTGCCCCCCCTACCCCCCCCCCTCCCTCACTCTCTACCCCTTCCTCCCCCCACCTCCTCCCTTCCTTTTCCTTTTCCCTACCCCCCCTCCCCCTCCTTGCCTCTCCTCCCCCTCCTCCCCCTCACTCCCCCTCCTCTTCCATTTCTCTCCCTCTCCCTCCTTTCCCCTCCTCCTCTTCTCGCCTCCCCCCCTACCCCTTTCTCCCCCATCGCCCTCACCTCTCTCTCCCCTCCCTATCCGCTCCACCCCTCCCACCCCCCTCCTCTCTTCCTCTACTCCTGCCCCCCTTCTTCTCCTCTTACCCCCTCTCTCCCCTGTCTCCTCCCCCCTCACCCCCTTTCCTTCTTCTTCTCCTCCTCCTCGCCCCCCCCCCACCCATCCCTCTCCCCTTCTCTTTCTTCCCCTCCCCTCCCCACTCCCCACCCCCCCACTTCCCCACCACCCCTTCCACCGCACCTCCCCACCGTTCCCTTCACCTCTCCCCCTCCCCCCCAACACCCCCCCCCCTTCCTTTCCACTCCCCTCCCCTCCCCCTCCTCCCCCCCCCTCTACCGCCTCTCCCTTCTTTCCCCCCCCCTTCCCCCCCTTTTCCCCCCCCTATCCCCCCACCCCCCCCTCAATCCCCCAACCTCCCCCCTCCCTCCTCCTCTATCCCTCCCTCTCCCCCTCCCCCGCCTCCCGTTAACTCCCTTTCTTTCCCTCTCCCCCCCTCCTCCCACTCAATGTCATCCACTCCTCCTCTTCCGACCCCTCCTCCCTCCCCCCCCCTGCGGCTCTCCACCCCTCCTCCCCTTCCTCCCTTTACCCCGCTCTCCCTTTACTCCTCTCCTTCCCCCCCTCCCCTCTCTCCACCCCCCCCTTCTCCTTCCTCACGCCCCCCTCCTCCCCCCCTCCAGCCCCTACCCACCCCTCCCCCGCTCCTTCGCCTCCTGCGCTCCCCCTCCTGCCCTTCACTCTCCCTCCCCTCCCTCCCTTTCTCACCCTCCGCCCCCCCCCTTCATCCCACTCCCCTCCCCTCTCCCCCCCCGCCCCCCCACCCCCTCCTCCTCTGTCCCCCTCCCCCCTCCCCCCTCCTCACCTCCTTCCGCCTCTTCCCCACCTCTTCTCCCCCCCTCACTCCACCTCTCCCCTCCCCCCTCCACCGCTCCCCCCCCCCCTGTCCCCTCTCCGCCCTCCCCCCCTTCACTCCTCCCCCCTCCTTTCCTACCCCACTTCCCTTCCTCTTCCCCCCCCCTCTCCTCTCTCTTCCCCCCCCTTCCCTTACCTCCCCCTCCACCCCCTCCTCCCCCCCTCCCCCCTCTCCCTTCCCTTCTCCCGCCTTCTCCTTTTTTAGATCAAACGGGTTTAAGGTGGGCTTTTCTGACCTTGCACAAACCCCCCACTTTTATAGTTTTTTTTTCCCGAAATTGTGAAGGTTGACCTGCCCCAGTGTACATATCAAAGAATTTTCTTTCTGGCCCTCCCCCCCTTATCCAACGCTGATGAGGCGGGAGTGCGGACTTCCTCCCCCTACGGAGGCCTCTTTTCCTAGGGTTGTCCGCTGCCGTTTTGCTTGGCGCTTCCTTCTAAGAGGAGATTTTTTCTTTTTATAATCTCGGGGTTGTTGAGCGCTCTCCTCTTCGCCGATGCGTACAGGACTCCCCTTTTTTCCAAGCTAAACCCGCTGGCTGTCATCCTATTTATTTCTCCCTTACCTTCAATTTCCAATCCCCCAGTTGGTTTAGAGGAGCGAAAGTTTTTTGTGATGAATTTCCCCAAGGTGCGCCGTCAGGAAAGTCTTCCCTTCCCCTCTCCCAATTATGGCCCCCGATATTTTGTTGGCACGTAGTCTTAGTAATTGCAACCCCCCCCTCCGTTTACTTCCGTAGAACCATGTCACATTCCTTCTTTTCCCTCCTATCCCTTGTCCTAAATATCTTTTTCCTTCAATCAATCTTTTTCCAGTTGGTCTTTTGCGCCCCCACTGAGCATAACGAACCATTCTTTTTGCCAACACAATTCCCTCAACTTCTCACCTTTTCCTCCCCCCGATGTCAGTCCCCCTTTCCCATCCTTTTTGCGACTACCAGCCGTTTTTCCCTTCAAAACCCCCGCTTAACCGCAAAGAGTTCGGTTTTTCCTCCTCCTGTCTCTCAACTCCCAGAAACCCTGTTCCCTGCCTCCCTTGCCGTTTAACCTGCCCTAACCGGCCGTCCTCCTGATTTTTTCTACATGTCGTTCCCTCTTCCCCCCTTGAATTGTGTACTTTCAACTAGTCTCCAAAATACCCACACCCATTCCCCCCCTTTCCTTTTAGACTTGCAACTTGTTTCCTTCCCCCCCCTGCCGTACCGGAATTTTCCCCCTTCCTAAGCACCAACCCCTAAGTCTCTTTTTTTGAGAACACTCCCCCCTTCCCTCCCCATGAGCAGGAATCATCGCGCCCTTTTTTTTTTCTTAGCCATGTTTATTTGATTTCCCCCCCTCCCCTTTCAGCCAGAATTTTCTGGAGAGACCCCCCAAGCCCTTTTCCTCCTGCATAAGCCCGAGAAGTAGTTCTCATTTTACACTTCGCGTTGATTTGGTAAGATCTTTCTCCTTAGTCAGAATCACTCCCCCCCCTCCGGTTTTCTTTCAACCTCTCTTCACCTCTTTGCGTGCATGGATGAAGTTCCCCCTTGAACCTTAAGCCCACCCCGCTGCCCCCCAAAACAACACGGCAAAGCCCCAAAGGACACCCTCCCCTCTCCTCCTACGACAATAAATACGCTCCAAGAGTGTTCTGAGAGTCCACCAGCAAAAGTACAATTTCCTTTTTTTCTTCTGCAACGAAAACGCCACCCGGTCCCGAATAAGGACCCTTTAACCCGGACTTGACCCCCCCCAAAACAAGGATCAAACCTCCCCCTCCCCTTTTCAAACTTTCCTTTTTAAGCTCGTCTCCCCCTCCTTCCCTTTCAGGACGCCCCCATACTTTCTTTTTTCTATGCATATTAAAGGGATTTTATTCATTTCCTTTTGCCCCCTAAGTGTAGTAAAGTACCAGGTCCTCTCGGTTTTTTTTTCCTGGGGGTTACCCAACCTTCGTTTTTTCAGTTCCCCAGTGAGGCCTGCAACATCAGTTTAATACCTTTAAAGTTCACCCGGGCATCCTAAAGTTCCTATGGCTTCCTAGTTTTTTTGTGCATCCTCCCCCCGTTCACCTCGTAATGCCAATTTCAGGATTTATTTTCCCCGGGTTTCTCACGCTTCTTGAAGGTTCTTCCGTCCCTCCTTCTTTCCTATCGATCGAGCTGGTCGACCTGCTTTGTCCGTTCGTTTTTAAAAGTCCCTTTTCCAGATTTACTCACCCCCCAGAAGCCTGAATTTCCACCCTTTCTCCCCGACGGAAAATACGAATGTATTCCCCGAGCGCTCCAGCACATTTCTTTTTTCTTTTGAAGCCCCTTCCCCCTCTCCCCTCTTCCAACTCGTGCCTCGTAAAGTCTGACCCCCTTTTTCGGTGGTTGACGGCTTCTTGAGAATTTCACCAGCTCTTCCCCCTCTTTTTCAAAATGTGTGCAATTCACAAAATCCCTCTTTCTTTTAGAACGTGTCCCCTCTACTTCCTTTTTACTTTTTTTGTACCTAGTTTTTTGGCCTCCTTGACAGCGGTGATACCTTACCCCCCCTCTTTATGTCATTTTTCCGGAATTTTTCCCCCCAGCCATTTTCCTTTTTTTTTTGGTAGAGAGAATTCTTTTTTGCCCCCCTCTGTCTCTGGCACATTCTAAGTTTGGCAATAGCTCACCGGCGGACATGAGGAACCTACATGTTTTAGAGGGGAAGCGCAGTTATCTTTTTCCCCCTTTTTTACTTTTTCCCCTTCTTGCTTTGGAATTTAAGTCTCTTTCTGTGAGTTACATGGACGGGTCTAGACAGAGCGATCTCTCGCAGAGCGATCCTTGGGTCATGACTTTTTCCCCCCCTTTTTCTCTCCCTAGAGTTTCCTTCTCCACTCCCATTCAAATCACCACATGAATTTCCCTCCTTATGAGGCCATTCTCACACCCGGGAACGTAGTTCCCTTCTCCTTTTCGTCCGTTTGAACCTGTAATACTTCAGTCTTTTTTTTCCAGTTAAGACTTTCTTTCTCCCAAACCCCTTAACCCCCTAGCATCACCCCCCGTTATCAAAGATCCCCCACTTGTCTTTCCTCCGATGGAGGATGGAAGAGTTGTACAATCAGCGACAACCCTGCTCCCCTTTTCAGGGAACTTAAGGGAGCTTGTCCCCTCTTTCTCTCATGGCGCCTTCCCCCCCCTTTGTTCGCCTTCCTTGTTTAATGTTTTTACGGCCTTTGTTGGTGGCTATTATTATGTCGCTGGGGACCCTCCCCCCCTAATAGTATGCGTGACTGGTTTCCTCCGAACCTTACCTTTTTCCCGTTCTTCCCTTCTTTTGTTTCCTTTGTTGCCCGTCCGGTTTACACTTTTTTTCAGAGGGATTATCCTTTTCGTCCTTGACTTTCGCACCCATTTGCTCTTCTCTGATTTCTTTCCCCTTGAAATTGAAACAGCTTTTTTTCCTTCTTCGAACCCCCTTACTCGTTTTCAAGAACCGACCTCCTTTCCTTTTTCCAAGTTAAGGGTCTGACTATCAAAGTTCTTAGAAAGCGCTCTGGCCCCCACTTCTTGGGCTTTTTGATGGGACCCCCCCCGATAACATGGCGCGATGCCCTCTTCGGTCAGTGAAGTTTGCCATTGTTCTCCCCCTCGGACTTTTCATTGGTTCTGATGTGTCCTCTTCTCCTTTTAAGGGCACTTTTTTCCCTCCCTCAGCCTCCCGATCCAGGTGCTGTGTTTTCGTGGGCCTCTTTTTTCGCCACGTTGAGCCTTGGAATAACGCCTTGACCAGCACGATGCATATTGCCCTTTCTCCCGGGGCCACCTCTTTTTTCTTTATGAGGAATCTTTGTTGGTTAGTCGCCTCTGGCCAGCTTTCCTTTCCTTTCTTTTAGATTGATTTGGCTTTTACATCTTGGACCGAGTGTTAGTTCGCCCCTCCTTTTGCGGAGCGTTTGGAGGGTTATGCCCTTTTAGGAACGTGGGCCGGTTTTTTTATCGGGCAGAACTCCAAGCAATGGTTTTATTAAGCTGTTTTACGCAGCAAGCCTACAACTCCTGATTCATTTATGGGAATTATGTCCCCGATTTTAAGTTTTGCCACTACATGTTACCCGTTTCATCCCCTTCGAAGCCCCGTTTTTATTTGTTGAAGACCTCTCCCCCCCCCCCCCCCCACAACCCCCCCCCCCCCCACGACCCCCCCCCTTGCTGATCTGTCACATTCGTTTTTGCCGCCCCCGGGAAGCGAATTCGACAAACTTTCTCCTCCATTCCGGCGCAAAACACGCTTTTTTTTCTCAAACTGGCTGAGGCGGAGTTCCTGCACGGTAAATTCCTTTGCTCCGAACCCCTTTTGGTTGACCTTCCTACTCGACCAGGTTCTAT
>Ga0179593_1731262_pt1 | contig 15323 bp, 17 predicted proteins | sample CZODoug2_1_08_16_FD_185931 | JGI IMG/M metagenome (GOLD analysis project Ga0179593, IMG submission 185931) | Vadose zone soil fungal communities from Angelo Coast Range Reserve, California, USA - CZODoug2_1_08_16fungal (PacBio error correction) | ecosystem: Environmental > Terrestrial > Soil >... | reverse complement strand
ACTTCTTCTCACTTTGCCCCCGTCCTTTTCCTGTATTCTCTTTTTCAAAAAGCTCACAGGCTCTCGCTTTCCACGAGTTTACCCATTGCTTGATCGTTTATGAGGATTTCTTTTCTTGTTAGTTTTTGTTCGTTTGCGCGCGTTCATGTGTTTTCCTCTCTGATGTCATTTTCTTTTTGCTGCTAAGGGAAAGTTTGCGGCCCCCTACTGGGAAGTGCCCAGAGGGTAGAATGTCGAAGGTGTTTTCACTGCCCCCCCTCAAGCGGCTTTCAGTCTTTCTTGCGGTTTTTTTTTCCCCAGACTTCCCTGATCCTTTTTTCCTTGCTGGAGCTGTTTGGCGGTTTTTTTGTCTTTGATATCCAAAGGCGGTTCGTGCCATTCCCCCGCCTTTGGTCCTGATCCATTTTCCAACCTTTCGGGACGCCTAAGACCGTGCCCGTTCCCCCTCCTCCTGCTTGGACATGGGTTTTCTTCCCTGTTTTGACCCCGAGGACTGCGGATCACTGGAATCCTCCTTTTTTCCCCCCCCCCAGTTCGCTGATTCTCGCGTTTGTGCTGAAAAACGAAAGCCCCTTCGTTCCCGTTTTTAATTGTACAATTTTTTTGGGGGACTTTTTGCCCCCTTTAATGCCCGCCCTGGAATTTTGACTCCGTTTTCCCTGTTTTTTTAGTGATCCCATCGGTATTGATCCAGTTTTTAACTTTTTTGACCTCGTTTCCTTCCCCTCTCTTGTGCAGTTTCCTGCCCCTCACAAATACCTTGGTCGCAAAAACCTTGGTCCTGGAAGCGTCCTTGTGTTGCCGAAGGCGCCCCTTTGCTAGTGTATTTATTCCCACCCCTTGATCCTCTGCCGTCACCGATCGTCCTTAAGTTGCCGTAGCTACCCTTTCCGCGCGGTATAGTTGTTTTCACCAAGGCCGCGTATCCGTGTTTTTGGCCCCCCATAAAGCCGCCGTTGGTCTTCCCCCCCTCTTTCCCCCAAGGTCCCGATCCTTGCGGTTTCCTACAACCGCCTTTACAAGGCGTAGTTCCCTTCCTTTTTGCACTTGGGTTCCTTTTTCTTTTGCTTTTATTGGATGGATACTTTCCCTCTTCCCCTATGGCTTTACTCGATGCAAGGGGTTGCTTTCGCAGGCAATCCCCTTTTGCTTCAAATTTTTTTCCTGACAATATCTTGCGATCCCATTTTTTTTTGGATGTCGCAATCTTTTCCACAGTTTTTCTTTCGCCCCCCTTTGGACCTGTCCTTGTCGCCAAGATCGTCACCCTTCGCTCGCCTTACGGGGAAGCGTCCCTCCCCCCCCTGATGCTTTGGCAGGCTTTTGACACTGTGTGTGTTTTCCCTGGTCCCTTTTGGTTGTCCCCTTCCAGCATTTTTCTTTTGGTCCAACTTTTTTTTCCTCTTCCTTCCGTCTCTTTTTCGCAAACAGTGACCCTCGTCATGACAAGACGACCCCCGGCACGCTTTCGCGGTACAGGACGCGGTTTCTTTCTTTTTCCCCGTGGCCTCTACATCTTTTTTGTTTTAAGGATGCATCCACGATGTAGTCCCCCCCAAGGAGTCCTCTCTCCTTCTAAGACCAGGTCTTTGCTCGCGCTGGTGCATTTTATGTCTCGTTCCCTGTTCGGGAACGGCGATCCTTTTTTTTTCCTCCCTTTTGCCCTACTCAACAACGTCACGCTTATTCTCGCCTGCGTCTCCAGCCCCGGTCCATCACTGGTCTTGCCCGGCCCGGCCAGTCGGACCCCCCCCCCCCTTCTTTCCCGCGTCTGGGTGCCTGCCTACAAGACCCCAGTATCGCTCAAGCCAGGTGCGGGGTTTTGGTCCAACCTCTCTAGGAGAAGCACGCCCGTTTTTTTTTCCCCTTTATAGTTGCCCCCGATTGGGCGCCTGCCAGCGCCCCGGCAACCTTCCGTTTTCCCCCCATCTTTCCACCTCGGTAAGGACTCCAAGGAGAGGCTTGCGGCAGTCCCCGTCTAGTTTTCGTTGCCTCCGGCTTGAACCAAGCGCGCTCTGTGCCCCCCTCGTGAAGCTGTTTCACTAAGCCCATGAGATGGTCCCTCTGGCCCCTTTTTATTTAGTTTAGAAAAAGTCCCTGGGACCCCCAGCTTATTTCCAAAAACGACGCCCTTTTCCTCGCTTTTCCCAATCTTCCCCAGCCCAGGATGAATTGTTGGGTTGGTAGTTCCCTGCGGAGCGCCCCCCTTCTATTTTTTTCAATCCTTCTTTTGTTCTTGTTTTTTTGTTGTGTGACTCTCTATCGCAGGCGCGACATTTTTTGACTCGCCCGCGCAGCGAGTTTTTTTCATGGCGCCCACCGGCTGCGTTTTTTTTACTTGGGTCTAGGGCACACGGGTTTTTTTTTTGCGAACGGGAGAACTTTTCCCTTCGGCCTCTCTTCTCTCTTTTTCTAATGGACAGCGTATTTTTCTCCCCCCTACGCCTTCTTGGTGGTTTTTCTTCGGGAAGAACGTCCGTTGCAAGCCCCGGATTGTCTTTTCCCCTCCAGGCAGTAGTTCCTTTTACAGTGCTTTTTATGTCCCGGAGGTGAAGACGGCTCTCCGATGGCGCGGCGTGCTTCCTCTGCCCTTAGGTCTGGGCGGGGCCAGGACGTAAGCGGGCAGATTATTTTAGACCCCCGCACGTTTTTAGTTCGTGTCTCGTGTTCTGTTTTATTATTCTCTTGGCCGACTGGCGCCGCCTTTTTGCAACTGTTCGCGTTTTGGAGGAGCCTCGGGCGATCCCGTTTTGGCGTTAGGTCTCTCTCCGGCGTCGTTGCGACCAGTTCGAGTTCCTTGGCCCCTGTTGCGCACCCCTCCTCAGGAGCTTGTCTCTCCTTCTGGTTGATGAGAGGCTCCGTAGCAAAGTCCTTCGTATTACTCCCCGTTCCACCCCGCTTCCTTCATGTGACCAATCGCTTTCCGTATGTTGATTCGCGTTGCTGGTCCGGCCGGTTTTTTACTTTTTTTTTCTCTCGTCCCCGATGAGCGCCACTTTGTTCCTCGGCCCCTGCTTTTTTGCTAGCGCCCAAGTGGCCCCGTTGCCGCACCCAGGTTTTGACGCCCCCCCACCCCCCCCCCCCCCACCCCCACCCCCCCCCCCCAACCCAAACAAAACAAACCCAACACCAAAAAACCCCCCCCCCCCCCCCCAACCCTCATCGGCCTGTTGCGCTGCGTCTGCGGCAGGGGGTGAAGGTTTTTCCCTTTTTCCACAGTCATTAATCTCAGTTTGACCCCCCCATGGAAGCCGGCGCCTTTCACCTCCAGTTATTTCGGCAGCTTTTTTCTTTTACCCAGGGGTATTGCTTTTTTTCCTCCCAAGTGGTCCCCTTACGTTTGTGGTTTTTTTGTTACGAATCCCTCTCATCATGCCCCCCCCCGTATCTACCCACAGGTTTTAGAGCACTGCCCGGACAAGTTGCGCAACCTTTCGTGGGGCGGCCGATGCAGTTCCCCCCCCCCTGAATTTGACCATGTCTGACGGATTCCCGATTTTCGGCCGTTTACGGTTATAGCGGTTTTGGTTCCTCCCACGTCAGGTTCGCGCCGTTCGATTGCAATCTCTTTCTCAGCGAGTCTTTCTTTTCCCTGCATAATTGTGAGCAAGTGCGGGCCCGTGCAGAACCCAAGCAGTCTTCCGCTCTTTTTCCACAGGGGCTTCCGACAGGTATTTATGCCCCGTTGCGCCTTTTTTCGGCGGCCGAGTCTCTACTTCCCCGTGCCATCCTTAATAAGGGATCATTTTTAGCCCCCCCCTTTTTCTCAGCGTTTGATGAAGGTCTTCCCCGGGTCCCAGTTTAGGCAATTGTCCTTTTGCTAAGTCGGGAATGTCCTCCTGATAACTTTGCTTTTAGTCTTTGACATCTGTCGGCTCCTCGATCCCCTTTTCTTCCTTTTTCAAGTTCGAGGTCCACGGGTCCACGGCCTTCGTAGTTTCAGACTTGTTGTACCTCCCCCTTCTCGCCATTGCCCCCAGATTGCCCTTGCGTATCGCGCGCCGCAACCTACCTCCTGCCCCGTTTCTTTTCTCCCCCTTTGCCCTATTCCACTCCACCCCCACCCTGCCGGGTCCCCCCCCTAGGGGTGAGGCCTCAAACCTTCGACCCTCCATTATCACGCCCGTACTGGACCGCTTAGGGTGGCCGGACGAATTTTCCTTTCCATATCGCGTTCCAATGAACGCCTCCCCCCTGCCGGGTAACCACGCATCTCGACGCTGTAGCCGACCAGGGCTTTCCAAGCAGGCGGAAGTTTTTGATTTTGACAGCGTTGGCAAAAGTCTTTTCCTCTTTTTTCTTTTTTTTTTTCCCCCAGTTACTAGTGTTTCTTGTCCGATGTTTGGATTTACGCGTTTCCCCCTTTTTTTTGCTGGGTAGATAAAAACTCCCCAAGGCGATTTTCTTGATTTTCCGACTTTCGGCCCGTTTTCCCCTCCGATTTTCCCCGAGGATACTCTTATGGCGTTTTTCTTTCCCCTCCCCGATTCTCCGAGTTTTAATGGGGGATTTTTGAAGTTTTTTCTGAAATTGCTCCCATGATGTGGAATATCGCTTTTTTGATGGTTTTTCCTGCTTGTTGCTTTTAGGTTCGGTTGTCCTGCCGGGCCGATCGTTTTTCTGGTCCCCCCCTTCTGTGAAAGTGCCCGGGCCCCGATAGCTCCTCCCCCCCTTGCAGTGAGGATGTGGGGCGGGTGATTCCTGCATAAGGCAAGGGGGGTTTTTTTCCCCCCCTTCCCTTCCGTCTCGACATTTTTTAGATTACAACCTTTCTGACGGGCATAAGCCTGCCCCGTAGTCTGCTGCTGCCCCCAGGGAGGGCCTGCCGATCGCGTTTTTTTAGGCCGACGTTTTTTTTCAAGACCGGTTTCGCGGAATCGTTGTCCTCGGTCCCTGTTGGCCCCGCCCCAGTGCGGCTGTGATATGAAAAACTGTTGTTTGGTTTTGAGTGCTTTTCCGCGCTCTCGACCTTGCCGGTTTTTTCTGTCACCGTTGATGCCGGAATCTTGATGCCGAGCGGCGGCCGTTTGATGAGAGCGGTTTTACCGCCGCGTCTGACGCGCAGCCCCCAGAAACTTTACCCGTGTCGACCCACCTGTTCTTACACGGACGCTTCATCTCTTTTGTGCCCCCCCCCCGCGTGGCCGACAGCTGCACTGGCTGAACTCCTCCCCTGTTCCGTCTCAATGGCAGAACGGCTTATAGAGACTTTTTTTTTTTGACGGTCGGTCATTTTTGGCTTGCGGGACCCCCCGGCTCTGTTAGTTTGGAACGTCTGTCCGTTTTTTCGGCTTAGTTCCCCTTGGATCCGTTCATCCCCCCCTTCCTTTTTTCCCCCTCGGTTTGTTCTGAACCAGCGGCCCACCACTTTGCCCCGTCCCCCCCAACGCCCCCCCCCCCACAACCCCGAGCGTAGCCCTTGGAACCCTCCCTTTTTTTTTCTTCCTGATCTTTTCTTTACCTGGTCCCTGACGGGCCACCTTGGATAATGACAGATGGCGTTTCTGTCCCTCTCCTTTGACGATTGTAGGCACCGACCTGGTCGAGCTCTTTTTCTCCCCTCTGTTTTGGTCGCGTTTCGGAGGCCAGTCGCCGTTTTTTGACCTTTCCTGTTTGTTTTTTAAGGACTCACCCCCACCCTTCCCCTCTCCGATTTTTTTTTTTATTGACGATGTCGGTACTCGTTCGCTCCGGAACTTGCTGCTTTGTTTTTCGCGTTTTTTCGTAGTGGTTTTTTTCAGAGGCGGACCACCCTCGCTTAGGGCGTCCGAGTCTCGAGCATTTTGACCATGCTGCTTCTCCCTCCCCTTTCGGCCAGATGTAGTGCTTGTAGCGGTTTACCCGACGCTTGGCCTTTCCCCCTTAAGATGGGTGGGGGTCCTTTTTGATGTCCGGGGGTTGACTTGTTACACCGCTTTCTTGCTTTAACCAGCATTTCTTTTTTTTTTTTTTTTCCCCGTCCGAATTGCCTTGATCTCCTCCCGCGAGTCCGAGCACCCCCACAGGCCAATTGTTCGTTTCCCTTCCTTGACATACGAAGACTTCTAACGAACAAGAATTCTTCTCGCCGTCGCCCCCCCCCTTTCCCTCAACAGTTTCCCGTACCTGCGGAACTTTAACCCTAGTTTGCCTTCGGTCCCTGCCCCGAACGGCAGAAACACGATTGCCCGGTTAGCCCTCCCTGGCCCTTGTGGCTGACATTTGCGTTCCCCTTGTTGCCACCTGCTTCTCCCCCTGTTCGCCCGGCCTTTGCAAACCCTTTCTTTTGGGGAGCTTGTGGTTCCGCGCCGCGCCCAGTATTTCCTGTGGTCCCCCCCGATGTTTCCGGCGTGTTTTTATTTTCCGGCGCACTTTACGCTGCCTTGCTGCGGATCCCCCCCCCTTTTTCCCCCTCTTGCTTCGGATTCCCCGTTTTTAACAAGCTGGAGTAGCCCGCGGGGCATCCCGTCCCGAAGCTGTCCGCATGACCTCTCCCCCCCCCTGCGAACGGACCATGCTTGCGACCGGTCTTTCCATGACGGTCCCTCACAAACAGCCCGGTCACCCTCCCCAGGGGTCTTCGTTTCGCGTGGGCGTCTGAACTCTGGCGACCCACTGTTGTCCTTCGCGCCTGGAGTCAGCTGTTTCGCTTCCGTTTTCTGTCCTCTCTCTTTTCCGCCTCAACGTTTTTTTTTTTTTTCCGATGTGCTTTTGTCAGCGCTTTTTCTTGACCGTCGTTAGCAGTGCTTGGCCGTCTTTTCATTTCCTGCCGGCGCTTTTTTGCCCGAGGCTGGGTCGTACACCCTGGTTTGTTGCCACGGCAGTTTTTTCCTCACGCGCTCTTGGTGCATTGGTGCATTGCTCGACAATGTGACCCAGCTCTGTTCTGCCTGCTGCGCCTTGTTTTTTCGACGCGACTCCTCCTCGAGGCATGCCCTTTTTTTGCTGTCCGACTTTAAGTCGCTTCGGTCCCATTTGCCTTGACGCCGTGGCTTTTTGAGCTGCGGCGTCCCCGGCGTTACTTCGTGGGGCGTTCGACGCTCCGCAGGGTTGCCGAGGTTCTTTACCTGCTGTCTTGTAGGAGTATTTTTTTTTTTTCTGGAGTCTTTTGCGCGTCGAGCCTTGTTCTGCAGCCTTGTCTCTTAGTTACCTTTATCTTTGTGCTGGCGAGATCCTTTTGGTCTTTTTTCCTTTCAGCCGGACTCCAGTTTGCAGTGCCCCCTGAAACAATTGGGTTTTGATCTCCTGCGTTTCGGTGTTGGGGATAACCGCCACCCGGCTTTTTCCTTCTGTCGGTCCTCCGGTGAAATTGGTAAACGTCCTTTATGTCACCATGCCCCGGGCCGCTTCCTTCCCTCCCTTCCCCTTAGCAGTTATACCTATCGGGAGTGGGGCCGTATATTCCCTTTTGGTCGGTCCAGTCGTGACGCTTTGACGCAGAACGCCAGTGGTATTGTGCGCTCCTGCGCTTCTACTTGATTTGCCCGACGTATGAATCTCTCGACGGGACGTGAAGCTTTCTTTCCTTCGCTTTCCCTTTGTTTTTCGGCGGAAGTTTAATCACGGCTTCTGTTCCCAGTCCCCCCAGGATTGACTCCCTCTTGTCCGCCGGCTAATCTTTCCCCCACCTCTGTTCTCGGTCCACCATTTCCGACGTTTTTTATGTTCCATTGTCCCCTCCACCTCTACGATTTTTTTCTCCATTTCGTGTTATCCTCCCAGGTTTTTTTCACTCCTCGCGTCACCCCAAGTGCGTCCACATGATCCCCCTTTTTTTTTTTCTCTGTCGGCCCCTTTTTGAAAGCGTGGTGACCGTTCCTTTTCCTCTTCATTTCCCGCCCCCTGTCGATGCGCCGGCCTTTTTCCCCCCCCACGACAGGTTTTGCGCTCTCCCGTCGACGACCCAACTTTTTTTTTTTCTCATTCTCAGCTTCTCCCTTAGGACTTTCCAACAGGTCTTTTCAGTGCGTTGCCGCCCCCCTTCCCCCTTCCCAGCACCCTCAGATTTTCCCCGCTTCTTCCGCACTGTTCGCCCTTTGGTATGTCTTCGCGCTTCCCTCCTTGCGGCCAGACCGACTTTCCGCTCTTCCTCTTCCGGTCACCGTTTGTGAATTCCCGGTTTTCCCCCCGGATGCTTTTTGTCCCCCGTTTTGTTTGCACGTCCCTTTTTTCGCCGCACTGGATCGTTTTTTTTTCTGCGGCAGTTAGAAGTTAGATCCGCCCCCGTGCCCGTGGAGGCTCCTTGGGCTCGCCTGGTTTGTGCTTTTTCTCTGGTATCCGCGCGGGTTGGGGGGGTGTCTGGGCTGTTGGCGCGGGTGCCCCCTTTGTTGCGGTAGGTGTGGGGTGGGCCGGTTGTGGTGCCTGGTCGGGTGTTTTTTTTTCTTGTCTTTCGTTCCCAGGTTGCTCCCGCTGCCGACATTGCTCATTTGCGCCCCGCCCCTTCCGGGACACGTTAAACCTGCGGCAGTAATTGAACTTTTTTTTTTTTTTCATCGACCATGATAACCTTTTCCCCTCCGGGCCTTTTTGTATCGGATTATCACCCCAATTACCTGCCACGGTCTTTAGTACTTGGCTTAACTCTTTTTTTCCCCCAACACTGCCGGGGCCAGAATTCCTTTCTTTTTGCGGGTACTCAACCCAACTCTTATCACGAGCCATTCGTTTTTGGGTGACTGTGCCTGCGGCCTTATAGCTGATCCCCCCCCGGCCATGAACCACCTATTTTTTTCCCCCCCTCGACAATCGATCCCGACGAGGTTAAATGCCTTTAAGGTTGTCTTGCGGTTTTCCAACGGGCGGGCCTGTTGAGCGTTTCCTCCCCGTCCCGCAATTGGGGTTCCCCCCCTCTGTATCGCCACATCCCCCTTCCGTGTTGTTGGTGAGACGGGAGTGGAGATTCTTATTCCCTTCCTATTCACGCCCACTCTTGCTGGGTCGAGGAAACAGTTTCCCCCGTTCTATTCCTGATTGGGATTGACCCCTGCAGGGCCTTTTGCATTCCCCTTCGAGTTTTTTTGATAGCTCTGGCGTTTTGGACCTCTGGTCGAGAGTTTGGTTGTTTTTCCTGCTTTTGACTGCATATGCTCGGTCTCTGCCGCCATTCCTGGTGTTACCCTTGGAGCTGGGCCTAAGGTCTTCCCCCTCAGCGAAGGACCGGCTTTTACCCCCCCCTTCCCCCCCTTTTTTGGGGTCTGGAGTGAGCACAAGGCTTCCGACCTGTTTTAGTTCTTCATCTTGGTTTCTTTTTCCGTCGGCGTTACGCAAGTGGGTCCCTCTGTTTGTCTCTTGGTCGAAAAACCATGTGGTTTTTCCCCTCACCGGCCCTCAGTTCCTTTGTGTTACTTTTGCGTGCTCTGAAGGCAATGTCCCCTTTTTCCGAGGATTAAGTCCGCTGTCCCCGATTTCCCCTTCCCGCTTTTTTCACGCGCATTTGATTCCTTTTTTTTTACGTAGCCATCAGGACCACAGTGCGGCGTTTTCCCACCTTCCCAAGGTTTTGTGGCGTGGGACCCCAGCCCGCGCTCCTCCTTTTTCCTTTGGTTTGATTGCGGCCTTGATTTGCGGACATGAAGATTTGTCGGGCGTGTAAGTTGTCACGTATTTTTTCTCAGATGTCCCGCAAACTAGAAAATACATTTTTCCTTACCAACCTGTCACCCACGTTACAGCTGCTGTCCCGCCTGTTTCCCCCCCCCTCGACGACCCCCCCCCTTCAATGTTTTCTCCGGATATTTCGATGGTGGCTCCGATCCGCCGAACTGCTGAGGACTGTGAATGTGTTCTTTTTTTCCTACTGACTCGGCCTTTGCTGTCAGGGTGCAACCCAAGGGCTGATCGAACCTGTTGTGCTTAATGGTAGGACACCTCTCCTTTGGCAACGTTGGTTGGTTTACCCCCAGGGTCCCCATCCCCCTTTTTTACGGCACTTTGAGGTCTTCTCATTTTCCTATCTTGCAACAGGTTCCTATGTTGTACCCTTCCTTCCTTTATTGATTTTATGGCACCTCGGAGAAGTGGTGGCTTTTCCCGAGGTTTTTTTTAACTTTCGCTGCTTGCCAGGTACTTTTTTTTTTTTGCTTCGCCAGGGTCACGTTCGGCGGCATCTTTCTTTCTGGTCCCACCCCCCCGTTGCAATGCCGTGAAGTTCACCCTTCCTCCTTCCTCCAGGGTGTGGCCTCGCCGCACCATTTTTTTTTTTTTTTCCCTTTTGTTCCTAAACTTCCTTTCCTTTCTCGGTCCCGGCTCGCTTTATTCGCCCAAGGTTCGCGCGAGTTTCCCCCCACCGCGCTTCGGCAATTCTTTCCCCCTCCGAGACCCTCGATGCTTTTTACCAGCACCGTTCGATCCCCCACCCCTCCCGTTCGGTTTTTACAGGGACGCGATAGGTCTTTGTAAGTCTGCAATGGGCGTTGTTTTCCAGGGATTCTTTTCAAATTGCCTTTTTTTTTCCCCGCTTTCGAAACCTACCAGAGTAGCGGTTTGAGAGGGCGCCATGCGCCAATGGCACCAATGGTATCTTTCCTGCCTTTTGCGCGGTCCGCCTGACTCGCGATCTTCTCGCGCCTCCCGTCCGAGTAACCTCAACCTTTTTGCCTCCCTTTCGTCAGACTTTTTCCTTCGCGCGGAACCTTTCTTGCAACGACTGTCGTTTCACTTTTCAGTCCCCTTCTGTTTCTTTCCCCCTTTGATTCGCGCCACCCTTTTGCGTGACGGTCGGCGCCGCCGCTTCCCCGGGAACTGCGATCGTGTTTTGGCCCGCCCCGCTGGTCCTTTTTTGTTTCCTTTTTGCACCCCCGGCTTTGCAAATTTTTTTTGCTGCTCCATGCCTTTTGAGGGGGCTTCTCCGCCTTAACAGCCTTTGTCGCAACGTTCGAAGCTGTTCACGTGAGCCTTTTTCGTGGCGACCCTCTGATTTTTTCCGGCGTCTTCGACCTTGTTGGCGACACAGTTCCCCTTTGCCCCGAGTCACCCCCCCCCCCCTCATTAGGCCGTGGGTTGTTGTTTTTCTGAATGAAATCTGACAAGGATGTTTGTCTCGTACTAAGCGGACGCAGCACGCCTTTGTTTTTCTTTATTTTTATCCCCTTTTTTGGTTTCTCTTCCCTAAGTGCGGGAAAGGAGTTTTTTCCCGGCGTTTTTTCTGGCTGCTCGCCAGCGGTTTTTTCAATTTTGGAGCCCCGGCTGCTTTTTGACTTTACTAGGCACCCCCCCCTTTGATGTTGCTTCTAAGCCCGAGATACGTTGTCTGATGGTTTTTCTGCGCAGGGATTTCCCCTGGTACTCTTTCGTCCTTTTTCGCTTTGGAGGAGTGAAGTGGAGCACGACGCCTCTCTGGCCTGGGTCCAGATCTATTTTTGGCTTTACGGTTTTGCCTGTTCAGGCCCATGAATCCTGTCTGGGCTATTTTTTCGGATGCAAGCCCTTCGACTTCTTTTTTTTTTCCCCCCGGGCGCCGAGAAAACGATCCGAGGTGGCCAGGGAGCAGTAGTCGCCCCCTTGATTGCATGAGCTTGTTCAGTCTTTGATTCCGTCTTTGGTCCGCGAGGATTCTTACCACTGGATCGCCTTTTTCGAACTTTTTTTTTTGGAGTTCCGCCTGGAGTTTGGGCTTGCGTTCTCTTTTTTCTTTGTTGATTCTCCTGCCCTATCCGTTGGTCGAGCAGGTTCTCCCCCGCCAGCAACTTAATTTGGCGTAATGTGCGCCGGAGCTGAGACGTCCCCGCTTTTCCTGGCTTTAGTCGATGATACGTGAAAAATTCTTTTTTTCAAACCGCCCCGCCCTCTAATGGTCAACGGCAATCGCGCTAGCGACGGGGGCGTAGTCTTTTTCTTTTTCCTTTCTCTGTGTTTCTTCCTTTCTACGCTTGTCAGAAGAAGCGCAGTGTTTGATGCGCCGGCATCTTCTGATCCAGTTTTCCCCGCGATGCAGTTCCGGTTTTTTGTTTTTTTTTTGACTGAGGCCCTTCCTCCTCCTCGGGAGGCCCTTTCGTCCACCCCGTGCGCGCTTTGTTTTTTCTACGGATTGTGGGCCCACATTCCAGTTTTCATTGACGCACGCGACTTGCCTCTTTGGCACTTCTTTTGCCAATCCTGTACTTTCTCCTTCGCACCTTTTCTTAAGTCTTCTCATCGTTTTCGGAAACTTCGGTTTCAGACCCCTCCATTGTTCTTATCCATTGACCTCTCCAGGTTGTAGTTATTTTCCCCCCCCCTCGGACCCCCCAATTCTTCCCCCCTGGCTAACGTCTTTTGCGGTTTTCCCCACCCCTTGCCCGCGTGGCTGATGGCGGATCCGAGATTTTTTTTTTTTTTTTTCAAACTTCCTTGGTTCTGGTTCATCAACACCCTTTCGGCTTTTTCCTTTCCCGGCAACCTTCGATTCTCCCTCGTTTTGTTCGGCCAGGGGTCCCCCCCTTTCTAACAGCTTTCTCGTACCTTGAGAGGGTGCGTGAAGCCGTGTGCTTTTTACCCTTGAATTCCGTTCAACCTCCTTCCGTATTTATTTCGCTTTCCCCGCCTTCTCTTGAGGATTCCCCTGTTACAGCCGCCGATTCTTACTTTCCTCCCACGTAGTCATCCTACCCGCGTCGAGCAGTTGCTGTCCTTGTTCCAAAGCACCATGTTTGTCTGGATGTCTGTGTCGGCCTTTGGGCGAGATTCTTCAGGCGTAGGTTTTGCGTTGTGGTTGTCCCCAGAGTCTGTCCCTTCCTCCCCGCCCCGTTGGGGCATTTCATCGAGAGTGGTTTTGACCGAGATATTTGCAGTGTCAGCATTTTTGACAATCTCACCCCTTGCTCCCTCCCAGGTTCAGCACGCCTTTTTTTTTGCGTATCGCTCGGTTTTCCCAACCTTTTCTCACCCAGGTCGGATAGCCTTTTCCCCACCGAAACCTCCCGGGCCCACATTTCCTTATTCCAAACCCTCCTTTCGTTCTCCCCCCCCCAGGGAGCTTATTGCGGCTTTGGCGGCCTTTTCCGTCCGCAGATGGATGCCTCGAAAAAATGACCAACGGCGCGCCTCTTTTTCCCCACCTGAAATATTCGCGATCTCAGGTTTTTTTGCGTTAAAGCAGCTTGTTGGTGAGATTTTCCTCGTCCCCCGCAAGTGGGCCCATTTCCAAGAGACCCCTCCTTCTTTTCCCCCCCTCTTTCCTTAGAGTTTTTCCTGTGTCCTGCTTGGGCCCAGATTTTCCTATACCCGAGATTCGCCTGTGGCTCAGGTTTTTCTTTTTTTCCCCATGGCGCCTTTTTTCTCATCCCTTTATCTGTGGATTCGCTGGACGTTTCTTTTTTTTTTTCTTTTTCTCTGATGGCATTCCTCGGTTTTGGCGGAGCCGGTGCTTCCTTTTTCCTGCTGCGGGTCTTGAGCTGGTGGCTACCGAGTTTTTTCGGCATTTTTTCGAAGGGCTGGGGCTGTTTTTCAGGGTTGCCGTCCTCCCAGGATCGGATTTACTCAACGGCAGGAATTGTGGCGTTTTTTTACTCAAAGGGCGGTTGCAACGGATTTTTTCCTCATCATGTCGATTCCCCCCCCTTCTGTAACCTTCTTGACCCCGCGTGTCCCCTGTCACGAGATTTTTTCTTTAAGGGCATTTTGATAGGAGGAGCCGCTGATTTCCCCCTAAGTCCCCTGGTCCCCGCGATTCTCGTCTTTGGCAGCTGACCAACGTTCCTCAGTGCTGGTCCGTTTTGTCAACAAAAATTGGATGGTTTTTTTGGGATCAGCAACGCTTTTTCCCCTTCGTTTTCTTTTGGGAACTGTGGAGATTTGCTTTTTCCCCTTATTAGGCCGGTTTGTTACCCCTTATTCGTGTGAAGACCGATTTTTCCTTCCGACGACCCCCCCCCCCCCCTGTCCCACATCTGTCGCCCACACTGTGGCCCCAGCTCCCAGCGCAAGGGTTTCTTTCTCTCCTGCCTCGCCTCGCCACTTTCTCGTCTTTGCGCGTGATTTTTTTTTGGCCGAACCGGGAATCGATGGTACTTTTGTTCTTGCAGTTTCTCCTTGTCTTGGGTTTTTTTTCCCAGGCGGACTGGCACGCGATGTATCGACCGTTGTCTTCCTGAATCTTCGATAAGGACTAGCCCTCATTAAACCTAGGGTTACCCCCCCCAGTTTGTCCCCAATTTGCACTACTACGCAAATTGTGGACGCCCCCATTTGTCCGGCCTTCATGTTTCAACATGGGATCTTATCCCTTCTTTTGGTTTCCTTTATTTCCAACTTGGGTGCTTTTGTTTCCCCTTTTTTTTTTTTTTTTTTCACGTGCTTCTCAGATGGCCACGGAATCACAGATTTGGTTGACGTTTCTTCGTTATCCTTTCCTTCCCCATTCCCTTGCACTGAGGCCCACGAAGAACTGACTGTCATGCGCCGCCCTTTTTTCTCCCTTTTTGACGCTTCCCTATTTTTTTTCTCCCGTCAGTCCGAGGAAATTTCCAGGCGTGGTGCAGGTCCCTTCGCCCTCTCTTTTGGTGGGTGACTTCCGCCGTTTTTTTTCTTTTTACCACAGGCTCTTTTTTTGGAACAGGTAGTACCCTTCTTTTGATTGCCCCCCCCCCTCCCTCCTTTCAACGACCCGATTTCCTTCCGCTTTGCCCTTTCTTTGTCGTCCACCTCACGGGCCGTTCGGTTTTTTTCTTCCCCATTCACTTCAACGGACTTTCCCCTCCCCTTTTCATCACAGACACGGCGTGCCGTTTCTTATCGCGCAGGTCCATGTTAGACCCTTACATTCCCTTCTTTTCGTGTTCCTGGGCCTCCATGCCCTTTTCCCCGGCTCGAAACCTTTTTCCTACTTCTCGGCCCCCTCTGTTCCCAGCTCGTTGTACTCCCCACCAAGTGCCCTCTTCCTCAGTTTCGGTGTTTGTCGAGCAGACCACATTTCTCGTCCAAACCTGGACGCCGTTCGCCTCAGCCCAGATTTTTCATTTGGGCGAACCCCCTCTTCTTTCCCCGGCATGAGGACTCTCCGTTGGCAGAAATCCCTTCCCCTGGACCATGCGAGTGGGGCCGCTGGCCTTAGAGTTCCTTTTTGGGCCTTTTTTTTTCTTTTTGTGGGTCCTTCTCCTTCGATTTGCCGAATTTTTTGCCCGCACCAAGCGACGGTGCTGGGCCCTGATTCGAGGGTCCTTAGTGCTTACTTTCCCAGCCCTGAGGCCGCTTCCGCCGTGTTCGCACGACAGCCCTTGTTCAGTTGTCAGCGCTCTCTTTTCCTCCCACCCCGTTTGCCCTCGAAAAAGTGTTAAAACTGAACGCGTCCTTTTTTTTTCGTTATGTGAATCCCTCTTTTCGTGCGGCTTTTTTTTTTGTGTCCCCCGATTTTTCCTTTTCCTCAGTGG